>Ga0180300_10001737_pt1 | contig 10173 bp, 7 predicted proteins | sample GuaBasSediGuay15_FD_121798 | JGI IMG/M metagenome (GOLD analysis project Ga0180300, IMG submission 121798) | Subseafloor sediment microbial communities from Guaymas Basin, Gulf of California, Mexico - Guay15, Core 4569-2, 21-24 cm | ecosystem: Environmental > Aquatic > Marine > Hydrothermal... | reverse complement strand
TCTCAATCCCTGCTTCAATATTACTTCAGCTACTATTATAAAAAAGTTAGCCTCCAACCAGCGAATTGGATTCAAAACTCTCAAATCGCATAGATTTTTCAATATAGAGATAATAAGCAAAGACATCCACAGCTATTATAATAAAGTGAAGGAAATTCTAACGAACCACACAACTAAAACTCTGGAGGAGGTGTGAGAATGAGGGTTTATATCTTTGAGGATAATACTACCAACAACTTCCTTCCAATTGTCTACACAAGGGCAGTTTTTGAACTTAAGGCAGGTATTAAAAACATTCTTGAGAAAAATCTCTCCAATCTGGAAGGGGAAACAGATATCGTCTTGATTGTAAGGGAATACTTAAAAGACGTTGTCGCTCAGAGATATCCTGATTACGAAATCAATCCCAATACATTTGAAGATGGACTCTGGATTAATGGTCGCATGCTTTTTTCAAAGGAAGATATTAAAAAAGCTCTCGATAACAAAAATACTGTGTACATGGTTCGGGGAGCCTTTGCTATTGGGTATCTAGATGGTAAAACGGCTAGCTCAATGTTCAAAATAGCAGATGAAATAGAGCTGAAAGTAGACTCAGCCATAAACACAGGGGGAATTAATCCTGTAGTGTATAACTACTTTTTTGAATTCCCTCTTAGGACGGCGGAGTCCATCAAGGAGGACTTTGAAAAATTTTACACTAAGGGGGAAATAAAAGGAAAAATTTATGAAAATGTAACGATTCTCAACAAAGATAAAGTTTTTATCGCAGAGGATGTTGTCATCAAACCAGGGGTAGTTCTGGATGCGGAAGAGGGCCCTATTGTGATAGAGAAAGGAGCAAAAGTCATGGCGAATGCGGTAATTGAAGGTCCCTGTTTCGTAGGAGAAAAAGCAACAATAAAAATTGGAGCCAAGATATATGAGGGTACACACATCGGCCCTGTTTGCAAAATAGGGGGCGAGGTCGATGCAGCAATATTCCACGGGTATTCGAACAAGCAGCATGAGGGATTCATCGGACATGCCTATATAGGAGAATGGGTAAATATAGGCGCTGATACAAATAACTCCGACCTTAAAAACAACTATAGCAACGTGAAAGTATGGGTAAATGGACAGTTTATAAATAGCGGTTCGATGTTTGTGGGACTAACGATGGGTGACCACTCTAAGACAGGGATAAACACGATGTTTAACACCGGCACAGTAGTTGGGGTAGGTTGTAACATTTTTGGTAGTGATTACCCTCCAAAGTATATACCTTCTTTTGCATGGGGAGGGGCAAACGGATTTGTAGAATACCGGTTTGACAAGATGATAGAGACAGCCCGGGCAGTTATGGCAAGAAGGAAGAAAACCCTATCCGATAAAGAATACAATTTGCTCAAGTACATCTTTGAAAAGACCAAACCCGAGAGAAGCTGGTAAAGATTCAGAACAAGAAATGCTCTTGGCTCCAGACATTCTGCTGTCCCCACCTGAAATGGAATTTTATATAAAGGTCCACATTCCCAATGGTAAACAATCTTTGCCAATTTGCTTCAAAAGTTGGAAATTACAAGATTGAAATCTGAGTTCATGTATATTAGAATCGGATCTAAGGCCCTTGCATTTATTCTCTGTTTCTTATTTGTCTGGGTAGCCCTGACCGGGGCTGAAAAGGTTCTTATACCAAACATAGTTAACATCTCAAGAGACTCCACAGACGCTATTATAATAGTGGACAAGTCCAGACAGATGCTCTATGTGGTGAAAAGCTACCTTTCAAATCCTATTGTTCCTGCGGACACTTTCAGGGTAACCACAGGGAAAGTTAATGGAAACAAGGAAAAGGAAGGAGATAACAGAACGCCTGAAGGAATTTACAAAATAGTGGGCGATATCCCCGGGAGTCAACTCCCTCCCAGATATGGCCCATTGGCCTATGTTCTGGACTATCCAAACTTTGTAGATAGACTGATGGGAAGAACCGGCTCAAATATATGGATTCACGGTAGAAACGAAGAAATTACCGATTTCCAGACAAAGGGGTGTATATCCCTTCATAATCACTCAATTCTCGAACTTAGACCATATATCAAAGTCAACAGGACAAGGGTAATAATTCAGGACACTATAAAAAATGTCACTCAGAGAGACTACGAAATTGCAAAGCTAAGGTGGAAAACATATTTGGCCAACTGGAAAAAGAGCTGGGAAATTGGGGATACCTCAACTTATTTTCAGTTCTACTCAGAAAAATTCACCACAAAAACATATCCTTCTCTTCGCTCATTCAAAGAGAGTAAAAAGGCTCTTGAGCGGAGGTACCCCTGGAAAAGTATAGATATTTCTCAAATTCTTGTCCTGGAAACCAAATACGAAAGTGAGATTTCCTTTCAGCAGGAGTATATCTGCCCGGAGTTTTACTCCATTGGCTTCAAAACCCTGCGGCTTATTCCGGAAAAGGGTCTTTTCCTCATTGTCAATGAAGATTTTGCGAGAACAAAAACGCGAACATACATAAAGGATGCAATAAAGAATTTCTTGCGGGAATGGATTTCCTCATGGGAATCAAGGGATATTTCAAAATATATTTCCTTTTATGATTCAACTTTTAGTTCCAGGGGGATGAATCTGGAAAAATGGTATAGCTACAAGAAAGAGCTTTTCGATAAAAGTGGGAAGATAGACATTGAAATAGAGAAGATCCAGATAAAGTCTACCAAGAAGCTTGTGTGGGAAGTTTCTTTCCTGCAAAAATACAGCTCTAGTATATACAAAGATTACGGAAGAAAAATTTTACAACTCAAAAACAAACCGGGGCATTTCAAAATCGCCTCTGAGAAATGGGAAAGGATACGATGACGCTGCGTCTCATTTTAATACTTGTTCTGACTCTTGCAGGCTTCCAGCCTGTTTTTTCGAAGGCCGGACATGTTAAGAGACCATCCAGGGAGCACCTGGTATATTTTAAAAATACTCCTAATGAGTTAAATGTTTATAAACTCTATGGGAGGAAAGACGGGAAAACTGTTTTTATACTCGGTGGTATCCAGGGAGACGAACCAGGGGGATTTCTCTCTGCAGACCTCTATCCAGACCTTGTGCTTGAAAAAGGGAACCTGATAGTGATTCCGCGAGCAAACTTTCATTCGATAATACTCAACCGGCGAGGAGTCAATGGGGACATGAATAGAAAATTCCAGAACAAACACCCGAAAGATGTTGATGATAAAATTGTGGAGCTGATAAAACAATTTATGGCTGAGAGTGATTTGTTTCTTAACCTGCACGATGGATGGGGATTCTATCGAGATACCTATATCGATGAACTCCACAATCCACATAGATTTGGGCAGTCTGTGATAGCTGACGCGAGCTTCTATGTTGTTGGAAACGATACGATCCACCTTGAAAAAATGGCGCGATGGGTAATAGAAAAAGTAAACCGTAAGATTCAGGATAAGGAGCACCATTTTCACTTCATGAATACCAGGACGGGAGAGCCGGATACATATTTCAAGGAGCAGAGGAAATCTGCTACCTATTTCGCTCTAACAAAGTATAAAATTCCGGCTTTTGGAATCGAAACCTCAAAGAATCTTGAAAGCCTTGAACTGAAAATAAGGTATCATAACTACGTAATCAACGAATTTCTCGGGCTGATGGGAGTGGAGCCCGAACACCCAGCAATCCTCTATGAACCCCCAAGGTTAATATACGCTCTACTGGTAGTAAATGGAAAATACCCCAATATTGTAATAGATAATTCTACAGTTTCTATCTATAGAGGTGACAGAATAAAGATAACTCACATTGAATCCAATTACCCTCGAGGTTTGAGTTGTGACATCCTCGGAGTTGGGACGGAACAGGATTTTCTGAAGGAATTCGGAGTGAAAGATAATACATCTATTGTTTTCCGAAAGGATAACTTCAAAATAGGAAGGGTAAACATAAGCATAACAAATTTGAAAAAAGACTATATTGCTTTTATCTTTGAAGTAAACGGAGAAAAAACCTCTGTTTTCGAAAACGACACACTTTTTGTAAAAAAGGGGGATAAAATAAGAATTCTAAATGTTCTCGTCGATGGTATGAGTAGCTCAACATTTACAGTAAACTTGAAAGGATTTGTCCCAGACATCCCCTACAATACAGGTGAAGACAGGGGGTATCTGATAGATACAGCAAATCTTAAGTGGAGAAAATATTCAGTATATGGTCAGGGTAAATGCTATCCCGTAGTTGTCACCAGAGGTTCGCAGGAAATAGCCCGGGCTTATGTAAGAATTAGGTAGTCAATTTCTATTAACAACCTGCTCCTATAAAGTCCTTATGCATATTCATTTATCTCATTAAAAGTGTTCTCCCTGATTTCAACTATGGAAGAGCGTGCCAAATTCGGGTTTTTAAAAGGTGGCATCATCAACATCAATAAGTAAGATATTCCGAAAGCTTGGTATCAAAATAAGGCAAAATGGGAGTGCCTCTGTCTATGCTCTCCAATTTCAACAGGAGTCCGTTGCTTTGCCCACACCACAAAAATACTGTAATAAATTAATTTTATATTATAAATTAGCTTGCTTTGAAAAAGGGAGTAACTCGGTGGAAAGGCGTCAGAAGAAAGTAAGCAGGATAGCAGTTCTGACAAGCGGGGGCGATGCCCCGGGTATGAACGCATGTGTTCGAGCTGTGGTTAGAACAGCAATAAATGAAGGTCTATCCATTTTCGGAATCCAGGGTGGATATGAAGGTTTGGTTGAGGGTGATATTATACCGATGTCCATGCGGTCAGTTAGCAATATAATCCAGCGAGGTGGAACCATCCTCAAGACCTCGCGATGTGAAACTTTCTACCACAAAGTTGGTCGTAAGAGAGCTTATGATGTGCTTAGAGAGTGGAATATAGACGGACTGATTGTAATAGGTGGCGATGGGAGCTTTCGTGGTGCTCACGCCTTATGTGAGGAATACAGGATCAACATAATAGGTGTTCCTGCCACAATAGACAACGATATCTATGGGACTGATTTGACTATAGGCTATGATACTGCAGTTAATACGGCTCTTGATTTAATTGATAAAATACGTGACACTGCAGAATCTCACAGCAGACTGTTCATTGTTGAAGTTATGGGGAGAGAAGCGGGCTTCATCGCTCTGGCCGTTGGTATTTGTGGAGGAGCAGAGGAGATACTGGTACCTGAGCGGAGAATGAGCTACGAACAGTTATATGAAGCTATCAAAGTCTGGTCAAAAGCTGGTAAGACAAGTAGCCTTATCGTAGTGGCAGAGGGAGACGAACTGGGCAATGCCAATCAAATAGCAGCACGTTTGAAGAAAGACTACAATATTGATTGTAGGGTCTGTATTCTGGGACATACTCAGAGAGGGGGAAGCCCAACAGCAACAGATAGGCTTTTAGCCAGCAGGCTGGGGTATCATGCAGTGCTTGGATTGATAGAGGGGAAAAGTGACGTTATGGTGGGCTGGGTAAATAACCAGATAGTTTTTACTCCTTTAGAGGAGACATGGGAAAAAAAGAAGCCGCTTGATGAGGAACTTTTGCAGATATACAAAACACTATCACGATAGGAAGTTACTTTGAGTACTCTTACCATTGATCAAATACTGAAAGTTGGCTCAATATTCAGTGAAAAATCGCTTAATGGTATTCTGGAAAAAAGCGTGAATCTCATCCCCAATATATTCAACTGGAAGGGGTGTTCAATCTTTCTATACGATGAGAATAACGATGTGATCAAACTTGCCAAAACGAGTGGTCTTACTGGAGCCATAGATAGAAAAAATGGAGAGATAATATACGAACGAAATGAAGGGCTAACTGGATGGGTCTTTGACAAGAAAAAGCCACTGTTAATCAGAGACCTGAATAAGAAATCAAACTCTGACCTTGCCAGGTTTCATCCAGGGCTAAGATGGAAAGGAAAATACTCGGAGGCAGATTCTAGAAAAGCAAAATCTTTCATGGCGGTACCTCTGGTATCCCAGAATGGGCAGTTGCTGGGAGTAATGAGAGCTGTTTCTGATGATTATAACTTTAAGAAATCCGATCTTGATGTATTTATGCTTATCGCAAACTATGTATCTCTGGCTCTGGATAACTACAAGTACATTATGAACGAAAGAAGAAAATCCGAGTATCTGGAACTTTTGATGAAAGTGGGAACCCAGATTCTTTCCTTTTTCGAACTAGATGATCTCCTCAGGTTTGTGGCTAAAAATACCGCGAAGACTATTTCCTCAGAGACCTGTGAAATTTACCTGCGGGATGAGTACAATAAAGAAAGACTTATCCTCCGTGCCGGTTATGGAATACCGGAGGAACTTATAAACGTAGCCGAGCATAAGATAGGAGAAGGACTTACAGGGACAATAGTCAAGGAAAACAGAACGATACGCTCAAAAAATGTTCTTACACTCCCCTATTACAAAGGCAAGTACCGTAACGCAATAAAAGGGCATCTGAAATATGGGGACAGGCTCACATTTCTGGGCATGCCGATAAAAATCAAGGATGAACCTATTGGTGCTATCAAGCTTTACAACAAAATTCCTAAGGAAGGGGGTCCTGACTACTTTACGGAAGATGACGAAAAGTATCTCAGGATACTCGTTGATATGCTTTCTGTAGCCATTGAGAACGTTCAGTATCTTGAGACTATTAAACTGTCTGCTTTGAAAACGCTTAAAAGCCAGCGGTTGACCGCCCTTGGTACTCTTGCGGTCAGAATTCCCAACGACATAGGGAATCCACTGGTTGAAGCACAACTCGGAATTGGAAGTATAGTGAGAAAGTTTGAAAAAGATCCTAAGGCTCTGCCCCCCGAAGAACTAATCGATAGACTCAGAATGATTGGCGAAAATCTGAAAAAAGTTAGTCAGGGCATAAGAGTCCTGCAGGATTTCTCGACAAAAGCCGGCTACCACAGGATCAGGTGCAAATGGGGTGATTTGATAGATGAAAGCCTGCTTTTAGTAAAGAGTGAGCTATTCTCCAAAAAAATCAACGCTGAAAGAAACAGGAGTGAAGAAGCTAACCTACCCGAGACCGTGCTGGATCCAAACGAGATAACAGAAGTTCTTGTTACTCTAATCTCTATTGCAGTCTTTCGGCTAAAACATTATGGGTCAACGCTGAAAATAGGCACTATCAGGGATAGAGAGAAGCTTAGGATCGTTATTGAGGGCAAAGACAATAAATCCGGGACCGAGATTCCTCGCAGATCGGTCGAGGAAAAAGTGGTGGGAGCGAAAAGCTACAAACCTTATCAGTTTTCTCTTGATATAGCCAGAGAAGTGATAACAACAAATTATGGCGGGAGAATTGACTTTCAGGAGGAAGACTCCTGCTCAAAATTAATTCTAGAAATACCTATGAGGGCATGAAATATGTTTCATGATGACATTTTACTGATTGATGATAGCGAAGCATTTTGTAAAAGCATAAAAGAACTAATGGAAGACAAGGGCTACGGTCTGGTTTACGTTACAGACGCACAGGCAGGGTTGCAATTCGTAGAGGAAAAAGACTTTAAAGTAATTTTGTTGGACATTCGAATGCCAAATATGTCGGGCCTTGACTTCTTGAAAGAACTTGAAAGAAGAGGGTTGACGTATAAGAACTACGTCATTGTACTGACCGGTGAGATAACCATCGAAAATGCTGTTGAGTCTCTGAGGCTTGGCGCTAAGGATTTTATTCAAAAACATGCCGTTGTGGAATATCCTGATTTATTCTTTGAACGGATAGAAAAGGGTTTTGAATGGCAGGAAAAGCGTCTTGAAAATGAGAGACTTGCTGAGGAGAGAAACCGAGCTATAGAAGAGAGCAGACTCATTGTGAAGAGCGTCGGACATGACATGTCAGGAAGCTATTATGCCTCTGTAATGCTGAGGCTAAAAACACTTACAAAGCATATAGAATCGATAAAAAACAAAATTGAAGAGTGCTTCAAAAATCTTGAGTCAGCTGTTGGAGACAAAGGGAAAGGGGGTATCGCCAGCTATAAAAATGAGATACTGAAACTTGTGGACGAAAGTATACAGAGAAGCGAAAGTATATCAACTCTGATGGTCTTTTTCAAGGAACTGGGAGAAAAGCTAAAGGAGCTCGGTCAGGCTATCGATATCACAAGCAAACACAAAAAGGAAGTGGATCTGAACTATCTCGTCAAAGAGGCAATTCATCTTTACATGGACTCCAGGCTTGCGGAAAACCCTGAAGTTAAAGTGGTTGAAAATTACTCTTCAAAACCACTAAAGGTCGAAGCCAGTGAAGAAGATATTCTCCGTGTTTTTGTTAATCTTATAGAAAATGCTTACAAAGCGATGGATGGGAAAGGGATCTTGACCGCTCGCACTTATTCAACAAATGGTTTTGCAGTTGTTGAAATCTCTGATACTGGCTGCGGTATCCCTAAGGACAAGCTTGAACACATCTGGAGGCCCGACTACACAAACTGGAAAGGGAAACAGGGCACCGGACTCGGACTCATGATCTGTAAGAAAGCCGTGGAAAACCACGGTGGCTCCATCGAAGTTGAAAGTGAAGTTAATAAAGGAACAACTTTTAGGTTGAAATTCAAATTAAAAAGTAAGGGTGAGAACCATGGAGAAGAAAAGGATACTGCTTGTTGATGATAAGGCGTTGCTAAGGGATGCTCTTATTGACTACATAGGGACAGAGGAATACGAAATTGTCGAGGCGGCGACAGGGGAAAAAGCAATTGACCTATTCAAAAACGAGAAGTTTGATGTGGTAATCCTTGATCATAACCTTCCTGGAATGGATGGCTTCAAGACTTTACAACTGATGAAGAGGCTCAAGCCAGATGTCCCTATAATAGGACTGACAGGCGAGCTCACTGTAGAGGTTAGGGAAAAATATCTGGAATATGGAGCATACGATATACACGCTAAGTCAGCAATCTATGAAAAACTTATCCCTACACTTAAGGATGCTCTTGCTGGGGTAAAACCCCCGACGCCAGTGAAAGGTAAACCGGACTATGTAAAAATTGCTGACGAGCTTAAGGAACAGGGACGCTGGGAAGAATCAGCTCTTTATTTGAAAGAAGCCGGGATGGAGCAAAAACTCCTTGGAAACAAAGATAAAGCAAAGGAGCTATTCGAAGAAGCGATAAAAAGATACCTGCGAGCTGGAAGAAAAACAAAGGCACTCGAAGTTGAGAAACTCATGGAAGACTAAAATCCATAACTTCTCCGTCTTCCACCTCTCTCTTCATATTTTAGGTCTCGAAGAGTTGGGGACTTTACATTGATCCTGAGATAATACTGTTTGCCATATCCCGAGGGGACCCAGCTGAAGTAGAATTCCCAGCAGTGCAAATCCCGGGACAAGGAGATACTTTGCCCTACAATTTTTCTGTTGAATACATCTATATCGGCAGAATAATTTACTTTCCAGTTAAACACTTTGAACTGCAAACGGGCGTTCGTCCAGAACCTTTTACGAATTGCTTCAGGATTGGTTTTATCAATGGAAAATTTAACTCGAAAAGTTGCATCCCAAAGCTTCCTGCCCTCTTTCTTATCGCGAGAAAGGAATGTCTTTAAACTATCTCTATCTGAACCTTTAGCTGAGAATATGCCCCTGGAATCTCCTTCTATATCCTGCTCCTGTTTGCTGAAGTAACTGTCTGATAGGCTGAACCCTGTGGACAGACTCACCGAAAGCAGGCGGGGAATAGGAATTCCTCTTTTATTGGTATTGATTTCATTTATCCTTCTACCAGCGTATTTGTAAAAGTCATGCCTGAGACTGATATTGAGGCTGAGTTTATTTGACAGCCGTGACCTGACGTAAGTGGAGATCGTTGAGAGTCGAAGGCTGTCGAGAGTGAAGTTGTATGAGCCACTGCTTGAAACAGTAAGAAACTCAAAAGCTTTTTCTTCTTTTCCCTTTGCTATTTTGGCCTGAAAGGCATTGCTGACGCTGAAACTCAAAGTTTTTATTTCTCTTTGAGGAGTTGAACCAATTGGGGTACCGTAGAAAATATCGAATTTCCTTCCTTGGGCATCCTGGAGAATGTAACCTGGGGTCCAGAGAAATACTTTTTTTGACAAATCAGGCGTATAAGAATAGCTCAAGGATGGGGTAACGACGTGTCTTACAGCTCTAATCGGGCCAATGGTAATAGG
>Ga0180300_10001736_pt1 | contig 10174 bp, 7 predicted proteins | sample GuaBasSediGuay15_FD_121798 | JGI IMG/M metagenome (GOLD analysis project Ga0180300, IMG submission 121798) | Subseafloor sediment microbial communities from Guaymas Basin, Gulf of California, Mexico - Guay15, Core 4569-2, 21-24 cm | ecosystem: Environmental > Aquatic > Marine > Hydrothermal... | reverse complement strand
GTAGTCGGCGAGATCTATGAACTCCTTGGGAAGCTGATCCCCGACTACGATGAGGTCGAGCTTCTTAAGACACTCCCAAACCCATTTGGAATCAGGCTGGGTTACCGCGGAGTTCTCCGCCGTTGATAATATCGCTCTGATCTTCCCCTCCTCTATGGCCTTGAAGTGAAGCCAGGGTAAAGCCTGAGTTGAGGGATGGAAATCTCTCGGGGTCTTATAGCATGGAGCCTTATCGATCAGCCTCTTATCCATAAGGTTTCCCCACGGCCCTGGGACAAATTCCCTCCCCTCTAGATAGTCTGGAACCTCTGGAGGCCTCGGCCATCCAACCCCGAGGTTGTAGGTATGCTTCAATATATAGAAGCCACCTGGCCTATCTATGTTGCCCAAAAGAAGGTTGAGGGCGCTGTAGGCCCTTAGGGTCTGGAACCAATTGGAGTATCTCCCAGAGGTGAAGCCGGGGTAGACCACCACTGAGGGCCTATTCGCGCCTAGCTCTAGGGCGAGTTGGATTACTCGCTCCCTTATCTCCGCTATCCTCCATCCATGCTCCTTGACGGTTCTCTCAGCCTCCTCATGGAGGAGTTGTAGAGCCGTCTTGCATCTAACCGGTCCATCGACCCCCTCAACCTCGAAGATCCTCCCCAGGCCGAGGGTGATGCCACCCCTCTCACCGGCGGGTGGTAGAGGTGTGGGAGCTGAGGACTCCTCATCCCAGGCGAGGTAGCGCCCCTCCCCATCCCGCACGGCCTTCCCATCTTCCCCTATGAGCTGGGGAGCATTCGTATACCTCAGTAGGAAATCCTCATCGAACAAGGCCTCGTCGATCAGCGTCTTGATCATCAGCATCACCATCACAGCGTCGCAGCCAGGCCGTATCGGTATCCACTCATCGCACCAGGGAGAGGTGTCACTGAGCTTTGGGTCGACAACTATGAATTTACAGCCCCTCCTCCTCGCCTCATTTACGAGGGCGTAGGTTGGAACGGCGCAGGAAGATGCGAAGAGAGTTGTCCCGGGGAAGTTTTGCCCCGCTATCACGGCGATCCTCGTCCTCAACAGGTCGGCCACGCCAACGACGAGGCTTGAAGCATGATTCCCGCCGAAGGTGACAACCTTCTCCACGAGGTGATCTCCAAAGCAGACTTGGCCATGGATGTAGGATATGCCAGTCCCCATGACAGCGCTCCAGTAATGTATAAAATACATGTTATCCTGCTGCCTTGGACATCCCCACCATATCTCAAAGCTCTCCGGATGACCCTCCTGGATGTAACGTCTTAACCTCTCCGCGACAGCCTCGATGACCTCATCCCATGTACAGGGAATAAACCTCCCCTCACCCCTCTCCCCAATTCGTTTTAAAGGCTGTAGAATCCGATCTGGAGCGTAGACCCGGCCTAGGATTCCGGCGAAGGCCTTGCCACACAGCCGTCCATCCCATCCAGGTAGCTCCTCACCCCTGACGTCGACGACTCGCCCATCTCTCACCTTAACCTTCATCGGGGCACCTACACACATAGCACAGGCGGTATGAACCCAACGCTCACCCATATCAACCGAGATAGACTCCCAAAGGCCTTAAGCGTGATGGAAAAGAGACAAAGGATGCCCCACGCCTTTCCTGATTTTACTCCCTTGAGTTGCGAGAAGTAAATAAACTCTGAGATGGAAGAGCCAAAAAAGGAGGAGATGTGTTTTAGATTATCCTCTCCTTCTTTGGTGGAGTTGGGAATCCTCTCTTACTATGAGACAATCCGAGTTTGACGAGGGATTCCGCGAATTTTAAGGCCGTCGGTAGAGGGTCGATCACGATGACGTCGAGCAGCTCGGAAAGACGCTGTGCTAGTCCTGTCATTCCAGTGCAGCCGAGTATTAATAGCTCGGCTCCATCCTCCTCTAGGGCGATTCTCCCCTCCTCCGCCAATGCCTTGACGGTTCTCTCCTCATCTGCATGTAGCTCTAACACAGGGATATCGATCGATCTAACCGAGGCCAGCTTGCTGTATATGCCATATATCTTGGCGTTTTCCTCTATGAGGGGGACCACATTTTTCAACACCGTCACAACCGAGAACTTGTGACATAGAGACGATGCCACCAGCATTGAGGCTTCCCCAGGACCAACTACGGGTATTTTAACTAGTTCTCTACCAGCCATCACACCTGGATCTCCGAAGCAGTTCACGACAACGGCGTCGTAGCCATCCTCCTCAGCCTCCTTTATCAATCTCATAATATCGGGGCAGGCTAGGACCTCATCATATTTTGACTCTATAGAAGTTGGGCCACGTTTAATACTCTCAAATTCCACCTCGGTATCTTCGCATAATCCAGATAGACGTTTAATCCTCCTCGCATATTCCTCTCGATCAAACCTAAAAGACTTGATCACTATCGGAGTTATAATTTTAATTTTCATCTAATCACCTCACTCCGTTTCAGCAAATCCAGGGAGAACTCTCTTCTTCCTAGGCGGCTTTCTATATGCTAATCTACTTTGAGTTAATCCAACTCTACTGAATAGTTCAGCTAGAGCAAGTGCTAACCCCTCACCCTCTAAAACAGGTACATTAACCTCTTTTTGTAGTCTTTTAGCCATGCCAGTTAAACCGGTGCATCCCAGTATCAAGACTTGAGCTCCATCCTCCAATGCCTTTTTAGCATTCTTCAACAATTCTTGATAAGTTTTCTCTGGATCACTCCTCAACTCCAGGACAGTTATCCCTCTTGGATAAATGACAGCAACCTTATCCCCTAGTAGAGGAGCTATCTGTCTAGCTGCTTCACCTGCACCTACGACAGGTATGTCTACAGCTTCCTTCACTGCTCTTACTGCAGGATCCATCATGCAGCTGATAACTATGGCATCATAACCATTTTTCTCAGCCCACTCTGCTTTCTTAACGATGAATGGTGCCGCGAAGGCCTCATCATATCTGGACTCAATGGATGCAGGACCATAGTCTAGGAAGACAAAATCTACTTTTGTATCTGGCCCTACATAATTCTCAACTCTTTTAGATATTTCTTCTTCCTTAATTAATTCTCTAGATATAATTGGCACAATCACACATATCTTCAATAAATCATCACCATTTTTAATTTATTTTTCCAGTATAAAAAATTTGCGTACACGAACATTTTAAATATATGTTTTTAATAACAGAATTAAGATAGAAAATGGGTAGGTTATTATCTAAAGAGGATGTACTTGCTTATGCCATAGCGAGTACAGCGCTATCAACGGGTGGAGGAGGAGTTGGCCCCTCTTTGGAGAGCGTCGCTAAGATGTATGACGATGCCATAGCTAAGGGCGCCCGACCTGAGCTCATCGAGCTAAGTGAAGTACCAGATGACGCAATCGTGACATCGGTGGTCGCCACGGGAGGTGGCGTCTCTCCGGAGATGATGATGCGCTGGGGTGGGAGAGGTGGAAGACTACGTCGAGATCTCCCATTTGGCAGATTCGATCCCGAGTATATAAGGGACAAGATTCTGGAGAACGATGCCACCTGGTGCCCCCTCAACTCCTGGTCCAAGATCCCAGGCCCCGATTTCCGACGTAAGGCGTGGGAAAGGCTAAAGGAGCTCATCGGAGGGAAGGAGATCTTCTCACGCCTATTCTTCGAGATAAGCCCCTTCGTGACCAGAGACCTCTGCTACATGTCGCTGGAGGGTATGAAGGCAATCGATGCAACATGCGCCGGATATAGGGCGGCCCCTGAGATCTCCCAGAGCGGTTTAAACCTAGCCGATGTGAAATGCACTCCCGCCGTCATTACTACGGTTTGGGGAGACCTCCTGATCTTGGAGGAGGTCTTATGCTTCCAAAGGGCGGAGGAGATCGTCGAGGGCATCGCCACCTACTCCGGAGGCGTAGCTGGAGGCCCCTTCGCCCTAACCGGCAAAGAGGCAAAGAAGGGAATGATACCAGGATGCATATCATTTACAATAGATATTGGTAAAGCCATTTTAAAGGCGAGAGAAAGTGGCGATGATATAGCTGAGGCAATCGTCGATGCTTCAAAGGGAAGAGCATTTAAGCTATTCGAAGGGAAGATAGCTGAATATTGGCAGGAGCCTAAATATTCCTTCATATGGGGAATGGTTAAGATAAAGGGAACCGGAAAGTATGCAGGACATAGATTTAAGGCTTGGTATAAAAATGAATTCCACATCTCATGGCTGGATGATAAACCATATGTGACAAGCCCAGATGGGATAAATGTGATAGATCCAAAGACTGGGTGGGGATTAGCGAACTTCTGGCCAGCCGAATGGGAGCCTGGAAGAGAGGTTGTCGTTATAGGGGTTAAAAACGATGAGAGATGGGAGACACCGAGGGGCCTAAAGCTCTTTGGCCCACAGCACTTCTTCTTTGATATAGAACACGTCCCGATAGATAAAATCTACAAAAACTTTGAGTAAACGAGATCCTTATCCTTTTTGTTGATCTAAGACAGCCTTTCCTCTATTGGGACATATTCTATATCGAAGCCGAAGTGTTTCGGATTGTAGATCCTTAATCCCCTCTCAGTTCTCCATAGATCCCATGCCTTCATCGCGGTGACGGCAACCTCCTTTCCGAGGACCCACCATTCAGGTCTGAAGTTTGACAGTCCCAATCCGGTTTCTTTTTCAATTACCGTGAAGGGATCTGGACATGTTACATATGGTTTCTCATCTATCCAGCTGATCTGATTCTCATTTTTATACCAGATCCTTAAAGTCTTCCCTTCAAACTCCCCTGATCCCTCAATCCATATATTGCCCCATGTGAAAGCTCCTTTCCTCTCGGTGGTGAACCCAGCTATCTTACCTTCAAATATTTTATATCCATTTGTAACCCTTAGGATAGCTTCCACCGGATCATCTCCACTTTCTCTTGCTTTTATGATCGCTTTACCTACTTCAATTGCGAGACTTATTGTGTTATGAGCAGTTCCCTTCTTAACTATCTCACCCCTTAGGGCTATGGCCGGTGCACAGCCTCCCCCGGATATATTTGCGATGGCTCTGCAGATATCCTCAAATCGTTGATGGCTTAGAACCTGCACTCCTACGATTATATCTCCCCAGGAGGTACCGATGGTATAGGGTGTGATCGGGGCGTCGATTATGTTTAGACCCGTGAGGGAGAGCTCTGGCACCGCCCTATAACCTGCACAGTCCGCGTCGATGAGGGGAACGCCCCTCTTGGCCGCATCAACCAATTGATAGATGTCTAATGGCCCTATTTCAAAGGGCAGGTAGGCCACTGGCTTGCCACCTACCAGTTCTTCTAACTTTTTAAGATGCCCCTCTGTAACTCTCACATCTTCCTTCTTACTCCAGCTATTTAATGGATATATTAAATCTAGTTGTTTATACCATCCTCCTGGGGGGTAGTATCTTCTCATATATCTCTCTTGATACTCTCTTTCTATACCGCCACCACAACCGATGTTCATAAAGACCAAATCATCATCTTTAATTTCCTTCGGATCTATAAGCCTTGGCTTATATCCCTGTTCCAATACGGGATCTACTAGCTCATTGAATTCTTCATAGGTTAGCGCTGAAGCTCCACCTCCAGTTGCTAGTGCTGCTGCACCAAGTATTAATGCCCACATATCATTCTTCTCTAGTTCCCTCATTTTAGCCACCATAATTTAGTAGACTGAAAGATTTTTAAATTTTATGAGAAATAAATAAAAGGGGGGTGTAGATGACTATTTGTTTAAATAGCCTAATTTAGTTGGCAGAATTGCGAAAACTTTTGCAAGAGTTGTTAACTCTTCCACCGTTATATATTCATCTGCCATATGACAACGTTTCTCGTCACCCATGCTGAAGACTGGTGCAGGTATACCACTTAATAGAAAGAGTTTAGCAACAGTTATCCCTCCGATTCCGAAGCATCTTGGCTTATAACCCGCTACATCATTTATAGTATCAGATAATAATTTCACTATTGGTTCATTCTCCGACATCGATGTAGCTGGTATCGACCTTGAAACCTCAACAACCACATTTATCTCTGGATCATTTTCCTCTGTCCTTACTTTTTCAATAAAGTTCTCCAGGTCTCTTTTTACTGTTTCTTGATTTTGCCCTGGGACTATTCTGATATCTAGCTGGGCCTCACAGGAAGGTGGAACCACATTTACTGCCACTCCACCTTTTATTGTCCCTACATTCAATGTCGGTTTCCCTAATAGTGGATCTGGTTTATATGTGAATTCAAATTCATCAAGTCTTGCCAAGATTTTTGCCAATTTCACGATGGCATTTATTCCCTGTTCAGGCATACTTCCATGTGCTTGTTTGCCTCTAGAAATTAACTTTGTTCCAACAGCACCCTTTTCAGCTATTTCAATATTTCCATTAGTTGCCTCTGCTACAAGAACATAGTCTGGATTTATGAGTTTCTCTTCTAGGAGATATCTAACTCCATACATGCTTCCACGTTCTTCATCAGCGACACCAGCTATCGATATAGTTCCATCAAATTTTACATCCAATTCTTTAATAGCTCTCGCAGCTATCAGAGCAGCTGCTAATGGACCTTTGTCATCAACTGTTCCTCTTCCATATATTTTATTATCTTTAATCGTCGTTTTGAAGGGGGGATAACTCCAGCCTTCTCCCTCAGGCACAACATCTAAATGTGCAATTATCATTAAATGAGGAGAACCACTACCAATCTTCCCGATTATATTTGTTCTTCCCTCAGCTTTTTCATAAATTTCATATGGAATATCTAGCTTATTGAATTCTTCTTCAACTATTTTTGCAGCTTCTATTTCATTTCCAGGTGGATTCACTGTTTTTGCCCTTATTAATCTATCTAGAAGATCTATCAAATCTTTCTGATGTTCTTCGACATAACTTAATAACTCTTCTTTGTTAGTTGTTGAAGAACATCCCATTACCAATCCCCTCAAAATTAGAGGCAGTTAACTTAAAAATTTTATCCTTAAGTTAAATTCTCTTCAATCTTTCAATGAAAAATTTTTTAAAAAGGAACCCCTTTCTTAACGATGATATGACGAAAGAGAAGATTCTCTCTGATCAGGATATTGAGGACTTTCTGATAGGTGCCGAGATCCTGGGTACTGGTGGTGGCGGTGGACGAAGATGGGCTGAATCTATGTTAAAAATAATGAGGGAAAAGGGAAAGAAAATTAGGATCATAGATCCAAAAGATGTACCTGAAGATGCAGTTATTGTTGGTGCTGCAGGAGTTGGAGGAGGAGTGGAGGAAGAGATCAGGAAGAAAATACAGCAGAAATTCGGTGCAATGCCAAGTTTGGAGAGTTTTATGGAGCGAGCATCATTAGCTGAAAAGTTAATGGTCGGATACCTCGGTGAAGAGATATATGGATATCTACCTTTTGAATTAGGATGTGGAAACACGATACTTCCAGCAGTTATGGCAGCATTAGGAGATAAACCAGTTATAGATGGAGATTGCAATGGACGAGCAGTTCCAGAAGTGGAGTTATGCACGCTAAATGTGGTAGGCCTACCCTTTACTCCAATAGCCCTCGTGACACCCTGGGGAGAGACAATGATCATTAAGAAGGTATTTGATTACAGCAGAGCTGAGGACTTCTGTAGGGCGATAGCGGTGATTTCAGGTGGAAGTAGCTTAATTGTAAGTGCGCCTATTAGAGGCAAGGTACTCCCCGATTCCATAGTTCTAAACACTATATCCAAATCCATAAAATTGGGGAGAGCTATAAGAGAAGCAAGAGATAAGGGAAAGGACCCCATCGAGGCAGCGCTTCAGGCGTTGGATGATGCCTTTCTCCTCTTCAGGGGGAAGGTCACCCACTTCGAGAGGGAGGAGCGCGGAGGCTTCATGTGGGGAGAGCATAGATATGAGGGAACAGATGAATTCAAGGGTAGAAAATTCCGTATCTGGTATAAGAATGAACATTTAATATCATGGCTCGATGATCAACCATATGTAACATGCCCGGATCTCCTCTGCGTCTTAGATGCAAAGACGGGGCAGGGACTCTCAAATTGGGGCGAAGACTTCTACGAGGGAAGAGAGGTTGCGATCATAGGCGTGAAGGCAGATAGACTCTGGCGTACGGAGAGAGGACTCTCCATCTTAAATCCAAAGCACTTCGGCTTCGATATAGAGTACAAACCCATTGAAACCCTGGTGAAGTAATTAGAGCTCCTTCTTTTTATTAAATTTTTATTTAATTGAAATTAATTGAAATAAATAGAGTCGAAGGGTTATTCCTCCAGGATCTCCACATTTGCTCTTGGTACGATAACTTTACCTATATCTAACTCTACTTCCACTACTCGTACCATCGACTCAGTTTCTATTTTTTGTAAATGCACCGGTAGACTCACAACAGTACCAATTTTTCCAAAGTATGGTTCACGAATTATTCTCACTAACGTTCCTGGTTTCATGCCTTTTGATAACTCTATTTCTCTATCTGAAACTTCAGAGATGTATTTCTCATTTGGTATTATAATTTCAGGTCTCATTACTCCTGCCCTAATTTGTGTCGCCCCATTTATGGCAGCTTCATATCCATCAAATTCCTTTAATATATTGAAAACTCTTTTTGACATTGGCATTTTTCCAAATCCCTCTGTAATTATCAAAGTTGTATTTATTTTTTCATGACCTGTAATTGCAACACCTATTTCATACCCCAGGAAATCAGTCACAGTTTGACCTTTTATACCTCCAACCACTATCCCCCTAACGCCTAATTTCTCGGCCTTTTTCAAAGCGTCTAAAGTTACAAGGCTCCCTCCAACGATTATTTTTCCTTTGTGTTCATTTTTAATCATGTCTTCCTCTAATATATCATCTGGGGAATCAACTAACACACAGATTTCTCCGTGCTTTTCTCCTCCTATGCCGAAGATTCCCTGAATGAAGGCCCCAAAACATTCTATTTCTACTCCCCTCTTTGGGATAATTTTTTTAACTTCACCTGGGATATATGCATTTATTTCTATTGGATGTGGCATCTCTCTTATAATTATTTGTCCAGTTATATCAGACACTGATTCAATTACCCCTTTAATAGGTGAACGAACATATTTTTTTATTAAGCCCCAAAATGGCGTATATTTAGCTATTATTTCATTTTCTTCCACTATATCCCCAACTTTTTTTACCATTAATTTTGGAAGCACCTCTGTTGGAACGCCCAATATCTCATATGCCTTTATTATATATGGTTTGCCTAGAATTGATGATCTTGCTACTATCGTTTCAAAATTAACTTTATCTCCAACTTTTACAGTTACCTCCCCATCGATTGGAAGTAGTCTCGTTTTTCTAATCCTCATTCCTTTTTTAACCTTTAATCCAGGAGTATATGCATGTGTTTCTTTAGTTGTTTTCTCACTCATTAATCTCACCCTCCCATTTTTCAATTATCTCTTTAGGATAGGCATCTAAATTACTAAACCATTTTAATAGAGTTCTCTTTCTTTCATCTTCTTCAGAAGGTAAAGTGAGAGGCCTTCCTCTTGCATCTATAAGTATACCGACGACTCCACCTTCCACAGTGGCCTCTCTAGATTTTCCAGGACCATTACCAACGTCTAATCCACCTCTTGGATCGATGAAAACTTTAGCTTTTTGTCTTTCTTCAAGAGATATTCGAATGATGTCGCCGTATTCTACCTCTTTCTCTATTGTTTCTCCATTGGGCATCTCAATCCTTACATTCAATGCTGGCTCTGTTTTATTCAATGTTCCAGCTGGAGCTATCACAGTTCCAAGTCTCACTAAGCAATCTTTATCAAATATATTCCAAGCTATTTCTGGAAATGCCTTGGATAAAACCCCTAAGTGTGGCATCATAAATACGCTATCCTGATAAATCTTTGTTACACCCTCTGGTTGGAAGGCGTCAGTTAAAATCAACATTGATTGTACTCTTCTTGGTGCATGCGATAATAATCCACCAGTTCCAGCGATTATTCCTATTTTCATCATTTCTATGTAAGTTTCCTTTAAACTGTATTCCAATAGATCTCCTATTGTTCTATCTCTTCTTAATGCACCCTTTAATCTAGTCGCTATAGTCTTATGGTGAATGAATCCTAATCTTATGGCTTCTCTTGCAACAGCATGTTCAACTACCAGAGATTCTATTGTTTGTGGAATTGTTGTTGGTCGGATCATCTTATTTCT
>Ga0180300_10001735_pt1 | contig 10174 bp, 20 predicted proteins | sample GuaBasSediGuay15_FD_121798 | JGI IMG/M metagenome (GOLD analysis project Ga0180300, IMG submission 121798) | Subseafloor sediment microbial communities from Guaymas Basin, Gulf of California, Mexico - Guay15, Core 4569-2, 21-24 cm | ecosystem: Environmental > Aquatic > Marine > Hydrothermal... | reverse complement strand
CCTTTAAGGTTGAAGCGGTTTATCAAAGTTTCAACCAACACTTTTCCAATTAGTTTCTCAAGTTCTCTCTGTTTGAGACAGTTGAATCCTTTTCCACCAAAGAATAAGTCAGTGTGGAAGTCAGCATTTTTGCAACTAGTACAGTTCTTCCTTTCATTCTCTGATCGCTTGTAAATACGGTGAGCTAGATAGAAGGAAAGATAACCTAATATTTTATTCATCGTTTTCTTCACCCCTAACTCTCAAATCCTCTGCCTTCAATTCAATAACACCACACAAATGTTCTTGACAAATAGGCTTGTAACGCCCATCTATGTCAAAAACGAAAATAGGTTCTATACAGTCTGCACAATCATAACAGTAGTAACAAGTTACTTGACAATTCATCTTTGATAGACCCTCCTAAGCCTCACCCCTCACTGTTTCCTCCAATTCTATCAGGGCAATCTTATACCCTGTAAGGTCATGTTTGTGTTGAATTTTAGATCTAAAATCAATGAAAGCATCACAGACAAAACAGTATTGATCTCCGTATTCCTTTTTGAGACTAATACGCTTTTGTAGGTTTTCTAGAATATCTTTCAGAAAGTCTGCGAAGGAATAAAAGCGATGAGTTTCACAACGTATAAAATCATGATAAGTCAAAAGCAGGAATCTCTTTTCACGATGGGTATAGTAATTATGTCCAAGAATTCTACAGATGAATTCTAACTTTTCTTTGAAATCTTCCCAATAGTCCTTCTCCCAGATGTTGTGTAGATAACCTATAGGGTTCTCCTCTGCGTACTCTCTAGAGAACAATATATGCTCAATCAAGGTCATGTTTTTACTAGAAATAGGCTTTAGAGGAGCTTTATGCTCTATATGTTGTATGTGTGTTCTAAGCCTTTTAGCTAAAACAGCCTTCCTATAATGAGTTTCACCCCTGAACGTTACTTCTTCAACTTTAGTTAAGTCTATCCTAAAGGATTCAAGGAATAAATCAGAATAATCCTTTATAGCCTTCTCCAAAATCTGCTCAAACTTTTTAATCTGCTTGAAGGTTTTTCGGGCATAAAAATCACTTTGTATTTGCTTCATTCTTTCATAAATCCTCAATTCTCATCACCTCTGCATTTAGCTCTTCTAACCTTACTGAAACAATCGTAAGCAGGTGGTCTTGCTTTTTTCACATCTTCATCTAGCAGATCATCACCATAGGCATATACCCTAATAGCTAAGTCCTGTGAGTTAGCATTCAAGTAAACAATTTCTGGATAGCTCTTTGCTTTCTTTTGTAGTATTTTCAGTATTTTTACTAGCTTTTTCAAATAGTAGCGGTCAATGCATTCAAAGTGCACAAAAACAAGATAGATTGTAGTGCTCCCTACAAGGATATCAAGGTCATCCCAAACATAGATCACATGATCGTAATTTGGATTTGGATGGTCAGGCAGAAGTTTTTGAAAACGTGAGTAGAACTTACGGATATACTTATTTTCAACATCCTTCATGCTCTTCTTACGGTAATCAATTACTGAATAAGTAAGTTCATAGATGTCAAGGGTTTTTTTCAGTGCCATCATTCCTCCTCCTTAAATCTTATCCAAATAACGTAGATGTTCTCCAATTTGCCATCCTGAAAAGTTACACAGTTACGCATAGTCACTCTTACTTCGTATCCCTGCTCCTGTAGTTGCTGCTTAAGTTGCTTAGCCTCTTCATAGCCAACGACTTGCTTGTATCTATCGAACTTCTTCCCGTAGAATATTCTGCTTAATCCTACAGTCCTCATTTTCCATCCTCTCCCTTTAATTCTGAAACGGCAACAGAACTATTAGTGAAACCATTCCTTTGGAGTATCCCTATAGCAATCTGTTCAGCATTTCGCTGTGCCGTTTCAATATCTGGAGCATAAACCTCCAGTGTTCTTTTAGCCTCAACAACAACCGTTACTTGAAAGAATTCTGCGCTCCTCTTTTCTTTCATTTTATCTCCTCCTCAAACTTTTTTATATTATCAAAACCCTTGAGCATCTCTCTAAGCTCTTCCGCAAGTTTTTGCTCAGTGATCGAACTATATATCATGAAAATAATCACTGCTAATACTGTAAGGACTGTTAAGGTGCTTAGGGAATAGAGTAATATCTCAAACATTTTTTCTCACCATCTTACTTTTCTTACTGCTTTTGCTCATTACTTGCCCTCCAATAGTTTGAGATATTTTTGAAATTCAGAGTTATGCTTCAGTTTATCTGTTATGTAGTCTTCTACCAAGTCATAAACAGGCATTGTTGAGCCATCACATTTATCGCACTTCTTCTCACCGTACTGTAGTATTCTCATGCATTCTTTGCAGATTACTGTCTTGTGTGTTATTTTTGTATTAGTTTTGTATGCTGCTCGTATTACCGCTTTGGCTATAACGTCAGGAGAATATTGATCAATAATTGTCCTTGCATTGGCATGGTTGTTCCTGATTTGTTGTTCTTTGTTTTTAGTTTCCTTCAGCTTTTGCTTTTGCTCTTCCTTTCTCTTTTCTAGTTCTTCTTTTTCTTTCTTCTCTAGCTCCTCATTAATCTTCTTCTGCAGTATTTTCACGGCTGTATTGTGGTCTAATACTTTTAGAGCTGAGGGTGGTACTATGTATTGTTCACCATTACGTTTCACTTGCTGCAACGTTTCAGTTGTTGCAACGTTGCAATCAGTGAAACGTTTCACATATCTAGCACGTCTCAGTTCATCGCACGTTTCAGTGAAATAGACGTGTGCCGTCATGTTACGATATGGAAAAACAGCAAGTTGTAAATATCCGTCTGTTTGTAGATCCCTCAAAATCCTGCTTATAGTTGATTTACTTATTCGTGTTTTTAGGTCTTCTCTTGCCTTAAAAGCTAGGTCCGTCACAGTAAAGACCTGATAAGTATCTATTAATTTTAGCAATTCAGGGTATTGCAAGTACTTTTGTAGTCTTTTTACTGTGGCTAAATCATTTGCTTCAAGTGCTATGATCATATCCTGTTTAATTTTTTCATACACAGAGAGAGACACACGTTTCACTTGCTGCAACGTTTCAGTTGTTGCAACGTTGCAATCACTGACACTACTACTACTACTACTATGTCTCTCTCTCTCTTCACTCACCGACTGATCTTTTTTACCGAACACACACTCACCTTCTTTCGGTAAAACTTTTGTTTCATAGAGAGGTTTTTGTAAGGTCATAGCTGCAAAAAAATATACTTGTGATTCAGATTGCTGAGGACATATCTTCTCATAAGAGTAGCTGTCATTTTTTGGTCTAGACTTTCCAATATCTGTTTGTATAAACGAATAGTTATATTTGTTTAAGAGGCTGTGAAGTGTGAAAACTTTAGGTTCCACAACCTCCCTTCTAATAAATAGACCCTCTGGTATAGTCCTACTATCAAAAAAGTGAGAGCTAAAGGAAGATATATTATAGATATACGTCTCGATCATACCCTCACCAACCTATCTTCTGATAAAGTAGGGTTAGGTTCTAAGAAAGCTTTGTATTTGTCATAAAGCTCTCGAACTCCTGCTCGAAAAATTTCAGTGTAGCTAGTAAAAAGCCCAACGTCAATTAAAGCATCCATCATCTCACAGATGGCACGATCAATCCTAAACACTTGTCTTTTAACATCTTCATTCATCTTCTTTCACCTCATGTTCAATTATACTATAAACTTCATTACAAAAAGCCAAAATCTCCCTCTCTAGCTTATATTGCAACTCTTTTATACGATCATATCGCCTTTGTAACTCTTGAATTCTTTTGAAAAGGAACTTGTTTTTTGCACTCAACTGATAATCTACAGGCAAGTTTTTACCTAAATAGCGATCTTTATCATTTTTCTTTTCGTACCAATACGGACCATAGCGTTTGTTGTTTTTGATGATGTACTTAGAGTAAATAGTTCCTGAAAGTTTTAGTGTCTTCTTGAGCAAAAGTATTTTACCGAATAGTTCTTCCACCTCCTTCGGTAACTCATACCGCGAATTGGTTACCGAAGAGGAAAATTGTTCTTTCGGTAAAAGCACCCTGTTGATCATAGCGAACCCTCCTGTAAGTTCATCAACAGTTCCTCTCTCGCGAAAGGAGGAGCAATGAAATAGTAATAGTTCTCTGTTGCAATTGTTAATACAGGCTCTTGTTTTGTAGGTCTGTCAGAGAAGGAGAAATAACATGCAGCATAAGCTATTATCCTGTCGTTGTCAGCATACACTTGTTTAGTTATATCTTGAAAAGTGCACATATCATAGTGATAAACACGGTTAGAACTATCAACTAGCAATAAGTATTTGAAATATTTTTCATGTTTATTTAACGGAGTGAGGTTAGACCACTTAGCAATTTTAATTTTGTTGATGTTATCTTTAGCAATTCTCCCTGCGATACCCGTCATATTGAGATAAAGCTCAGGTATAACTGAGTCTGGATCATTAAAGAGTGGAGGTTGGTGAGACAAACTAAAATAGTTATCGACTTCAAATAGTTTAGACCAGAGGGTTTCACAATCGTCAGAGTAGTGCTGACCGCATTGGGAACAGGTAACACCAGTACAAGATAAACCACAACTACATGAATGTATATTTTTGCCACAGTCATCACATATCAGTAGTTCTGTAGCTTTGTTAAAGTCCTCTTTAATAGCCTCACGAACACAATCACAAAACTGCTGTAGGGTCTCAAGGTACTCCTTATCTATCTTTTGAGCTCTTTGGCATAACGGACATTGAGATTTGTGATGAGAAATAGAACGTTTTTTGGATAGAGTGCCTAAAAAGTTGACTTGGACTGCTAAACTGAAATTAGTGAAATTTGTAACAACTACAGAGCCATCCTCTTCAACTAGATCACCTTGTTTAGATATTTTTAAGTTAAGGCGACGTAATCGCTTATGTAGAATGAGTTTCATGTGAAAGTGCTCAAGATAACCGTGCTTTTCGAGATAATAGTTGATATACTTTGAGATCAAACGGTCTATTACATCATTAAGTTTAGGCTTGATTTTCATAGTTTAACCTCCATAGTTATTACTTTGTTGTAGTACATATTCAAAATGCGTTCATAGTAGTAATTCCAGTCGCTAATTAGCTCGTAGGGTTCTATTTTGTATAGGAGTTTATCTAACTTGCATCGGATTTTGTATAACAATCGACTTATCTTAGACCACTTTAGTTCATCGTACAATCCTGGAGGAGGCAAAGGGTCTTCTTCAAAACAAATATCGCAAAGCCCCTTATAGAACACTTGAGCATTACAGATTGGACAATGGAAAAACCAGTTTTCCCCACGAATTTTTATGTTTTTAAGGTCCTTGGTATTATAAATGTCCTGCAAAACTTTCAAAGCTTGATATTGATAACTTAAAGGTAGCAAAGGAACAGGGATATGTCTATTCTCTTTAGTCTCAACCAAAGCATAGTAATGGCTAGCAATAATCAGATTATCTTTAGTGATTTTTTTAGGCACAGTTTTACCATGTATCTTCATTTCTCTTCCTCCTGCATTTTTCTAATTTTTTCTATAGCATTGTGTGGTAAAACGAAATACCGACCGTGTTTTAATAATGCGATAGATCTTATTACTCGTAATACTCTCCTATGAAGTTTTGAAAATTCAGAATTTGTGTAGCAGCCATAAAAAGAGTTTAATGTACCATAGGCAACATAACGTGTTAGAACTAAAGGTTTGAGCATCAGTTTTTTACCAGGAGGATGATTTGAAGTTTCAATGTATTTTTCTATTGCTTCAACAAGTAAATCGAAGAATTTAGGATTACTGAGGTTAAAACGCCCATCTGGATAAGGAACATCAGTAACCTTGATCATTATGACCGACATTACTTTTCGACCTCCAGACTTTGTTCTATTTTCCACAATGCCATGTCATAGTGGCAACGAGGACAATGAGCATAAACCCACTGCTTTCTATCATGATCTTTCAAGGCAACACCATAGTCATGTGGATAACAGGCAAAATCAGTAGGTTTGAATAAATATCCGCAGCCGCAATGTGCTCCACGCTTAACTAGCTTAGAGACAAGTTCCTGAAAAGTAAGTTGCTTTGTAGGCTCTGTTTGTTTTTCTTTTAGGCTTAAGGTCTTAAATTGAAAGAAAACAATGCCTTTGTTTAGAAGTTTTTTTGTAACTCTTGGTAAAGATTCCTCAATAAGTGCAGTGAGAAGTTTTGTATCTATTGGTTTTCCGCTTTTGCGTTGGTCTATTATTATTTCATTTATCTCGTAGTTGCTCATCATTCTTCCTCCTCTAGTCTTTTTAATAGCTCATCAGTTTCTTTCAGAACTATGTCTATGCTCTGTTTGTCAAACAATGGTTGCTTTGAGCGAAGTTTCTCGTATTTTACGGCTGTTGCTTCCAACTCATTGTAATAATTTCTGTTTAGATAGGCTATATCACGCTCAAGATAGACTTGCTCCTTGCCAGTCTTCAGATCTCTAAGCTTAGTAGCTAGGGAATTGAAGTACTCTGTCAGCTCCTTGTTACGCTGCTGTACATTACTAAGTTCTTTCTTCAGTAGCAGGAGCTCGTCGTTTTTTTGTTCGATAGCTTTTTGTAGGTAACGGATATTACGCAAGTATTTTTTGCGTAGATCTTCAAAATGTTGCAATTCTTCGAGTTTTAGTTCAACTGAATTTAGTTTCTGTTTTAGTGTCTGTATAACAGTCTCATATTTGAATACTAGTTGCTTTAGGAACCTATTTTCGGCTGCTATTTGAGAAACTTGTAACTCCTGTTCAATAACAGAACGTAGTCTAGTATTCATTTTCTCATTCCTCCCTGCTTAATCTTTTGTTCAACAAAATCCGCTAAAGCTATTAGTCCTCCTATAGCAACGCTATGAAGGTAAGATTTAATTAGTCTAAACTTGCAATGTTCACACAGAGGATAGCCAAGTAGTTTTATATTGGTCTTCTGACCGCATAGCTCACAAACTTCTGTTTGTGAGTGTTCGTTAGGCTGTTCTCCCTCCTCCTTCGTTCTATGGGTCAAAGAGTGACCCAATAACGCTCTCTCAATAATTTCTTCAGTACTCATTTTCATTCTCTCCTTTCTTTTTTTGAATTTGCATTTCTGAATTGCGCCTCCCCACCCTCTTTAGGACAAGAAATTTTGTTTAGAACTCTAGCATATTTTGAAATGTCCTGGATAGCAGGGTGATCGCAATAATATATGCCCGCAAAAACAGAATATGTTTTATATTCGCATCGAACACAATTGTTCTTCTTGGATTGCTTTATACGTCTCCGCCAAACTATAGCATCGTGGGAAATGACAATTCCCATCTGCCTAATTTTTTTATCTGCTTCTTTAGTTCCTTGTAGTAAAAGTTCTCTAATCTTAACAATATCAGGTATCTCAATGATCAAGTTGTTATTACTATTAAAGAAATCAAAAGTTGGAACTAAAACTAAATCGTTGTCAACAACTTCTAAGCGCCAAGCCTTCATCTCTTAATCCTCCTTTTTTTGTACTACGTCTTTAATTTGGAGACGCAGAGCGGATCGCTTTTTTAGTTCTAGCTCTAGTTTAGCTTTAGCATCTTGTAAAATTAGCAAAGCTTCGGCGTATTGTTCTTTAGTGAAATATCTGTGTTTCTTGAAAACATTAGGTATTAGCCCCCGTTCCATAAGTTTTAGCTTTAGGAACTTCCAAGCTCGTTTCTTTGTTTCAGTATCGGCGCTAGGTAAACCATTGATCTTTGCAGCAAGTTCTGCTAACTCCCAGACCCTCGCTTTAAGTTCATCCGCTTCAGCAACGGTAATAAGTTGATTTTCAAGGCGCTTGACTTTGGCTTTTAATACATCTAACTCTTTGTCACGATCAATTAAAGCCCACTTAAGTTCCTGCATCCAACGCTTCAAAAACAGTACTTCTCTGTTAATCGCTTCTAATTTCTTACTGTGTTCCTCAATAGTAATAGTGTCAATAGCGATTATCGATTTACTACTATTAGGGACAAGCTGATAGTCTCCTCTTCGTAATAACTTCAAAAGCTTTGAAACACGCTTCTGGAATTCAAAAGCTCGATCTGTATTGGCACGCATGCAGATAATATAAACAAGTTCCTCAGTACAAGCGGTAACTTTTTGTGGTCCTCCTGGTGTCTGAATAATTACCTCACGAAAATATTCCTTGAATTTTTCGCAATATCTACGTTTAAACACTATAGCACTGTTTTTTGGATCTTTTGCCCCTATTTTTGCATAAACATCTTTAAGTGCGAAGAGATATTCTCCATCTACTTCTATGTATCTTATCCAATTATCGTCTATTTTCGTTACTGAGACTTTAGCTAAAGGGGGTGACAGATTGTCACCCCCTTTGTAATTAGGATCATAAGGCTCTATACTCAAAAGTTTACCTCCTTTTTTCTTAATTCATTATAACAAGTCTTACACAAGTAAGAGTAGGAACTACAAAGAGGATACTCAGCATGTTTAATACAACTAGCTCCTTGACAAAAACTACTGAAAACTATAAGCATCATTTACTCACCTCTTTGATAACTAGTTCTTTTTTCAGTTGCTGTAACCTTAATCGCAAAGTCTCCACAATGAATTCTGTTCGATTTCTATACCCAAAATTAGAGGATACAACTAGCTCTTCTATCTGTTTGATAAGAGCTTCAGGTATCTTTATCGTTACATATTCGGTTGGCATACTAATCTATTAGTAATATGTTAGTAGAATATATAAACCTTACTAATTTGTTCGTAATCTGTTAGTAAGCGCTTACAAAAACCTATTAAACTCCACACTAATTTTGACATATGAGTGACAAATACGTGACTATCAAAGTACCCAAAGATTTAGTAGATGAAATTGAAGATTTGATTGAAAAATTAAATTTAGGTTACAGGAATAGATCAGAGTTCATTATTGAAACAGTTCGAAATCGTGTACTATCACTCTACGAACAGTTGCAAGTTGAAGCCCATGACAGAGGTGAATAACCGTTCAATTTGCTTCTTAGAATATTTTCTTTTTGTTGTTAGGTCTAATCCGTAAATTTCTTGGTTAGGTTGTGCTATCGTTATAGAGCTAGTTGATACTGAGTCGCAAGAATATTTTTTCAATACTAGTTCTATCCCTTCCCTTATCAGTTCCGATCTACTTGCTTTCAGTTCTTCTGCTAATTTGTCTATTTTTTCTATCAGTTTATCAGGGCACCTAAATGTATATACATTGTAATCTTCTTGTGCCACGATCCACACCTTAGTATAATTGATTTTCAATGAAACTATTTAAGCACAACACTTTTACCGAAAGAGTATGTCTATTTGTTCGGTAACACCTTTATTCAGGTATATTGTTATGAACACAGACACAGACAGAGACAGAGACACACCCTCGTCCGACGTAACATTTTCTGTTACGTAACAAAAAATGTTACGTAACAATTTTTGTTACTACTACTAGTACTACTACTATGTCTCTCTCTCTCTCTTCACTCACCGACTGATCCTTTTTACCGAAAAACATTCATCCTCGTTCGGTAAAAATCTTTTATTTTTTTGCACTTCTTCTTTTCTACTCAAGACTGCTTTTTTTCTTTGTTTTACGCTTATGGTTCCCTTTAGGTTCTATGGCCCTCTCTTCCTTTTTCTTTTAAAAAGTTGCACTTTTACCGAAAGACCAAAAACATGTTTTCGGTAAAAACTTGAGCCCCAAAGAGCAACGTAGAGCGATTTTTTTTCTTTCACAAGTATAATTTATCATGCCAAATAAAAAACGCTCATTCTCGTTCATTTTTGGTTGCTTTAAAGAAAAATTAACATTTTAGGTAGATAGGGCTTTAGGAAGAATTCTTTTACCGAAAGCACACTTATACCTTTTCGGTAAAAACATGCTATTGAACAACTCGTTTATTCCTTTTCTTTGATCTCTTCATATTTCTCTCTAATTAATGTCCTGATCACATCTGTATTATTTCGTAGCATAAGGTATTTTTTCACTTTAAAAAACACTTCTGCTTCTTCTGGTGTCAGTTCTACACGAATACTAAACATTTTTTTCTCCTTCATTAAGACAACTAGCTCACTATTGCATAAATATGTTACGTATTTGGACTTGATGTAACACAATGTTCAAAAGACTTATATCTTGTAGCAGGAATATTATAACTGATACAAATGACAGACATAGAT
>Ga0180300_10001734_pt1 | contig 10176 bp, 9 predicted proteins | sample GuaBasSediGuay15_FD_121798 | JGI IMG/M metagenome (GOLD analysis project Ga0180300, IMG submission 121798) | Subseafloor sediment microbial communities from Guaymas Basin, Gulf of California, Mexico - Guay15, Core 4569-2, 21-24 cm | ecosystem: Environmental > Aquatic > Marine > Hydrothermal... | reverse complement strand
TTTTTTATTTAATTTTAAATTATATTTTTCAATAAACTTTCCTACAATATTTTTCAAAAGAATAAATTAGTAGTTCCCATAATCGAATTCCCCTCTTCAATCCATCATTTACCTTATATAATTTTTTATAAAAATTAATATATTATATAAACATATTACCTATCTGTAAAAACATAGGGGGGATATATATGAAGCTTAAGGGAGGTATAGTATTTCTTGCAATATTCCTAATGGTTTCTACAGCTACTGCTATGCCATAATGTTGAAAGTTTACCTGTAAGAAAAGTATTCAATGATTTAGATAGAATGAGAAGTACAGACTATATAGGTTTTCTTCCAAGGTATATGAGATCAGATGTTTCCAATGATACATTGCTCAAAGCTTCTATGATACTGTTGACATTTGCATTTCTATGTTATTCCTTCGGAGTTCTATCTGAGTTATCAGTAGGTACGCTTAAATCTTGGCATGTTAAACTATTCTGGCTTGGTTTATATTTGAACTCAGCGGTGCAACCTTAATGTTTATTCTAGGTAGAGGGGAGATATATCCAATTCATATGATAGTTTGGCGGTATCGCATTGGCTTTGATAATACTTCATAATATTATTATAGTATATATTACCATCAAAATTGGAAGTACGATGCTTTTAACAGTGTTTCCAAAATTCAGTTTACTTGTATACCTGATATGGTTAGTAGCATTTATAACAGGCATGATTATAGGAATGAAACCAGATTCTAGAGTATCTCAGATATAAAACTGAATAATGACTGCTATATCTTTATACCGACGTTTCAAAGTGGGATTATATAATGTTAGCTTATCTCAGAGTTCTATTAGTAGGTTGGTAGATTCTAGTTATTCTACGATCATATCATAATAGTTACTTTTAAAATTGTATTTCTTCTATAGATTCTATCTCTGATTAGAATTCTAGAACATAGGTTTAACAAGAAAATATGCGGGCGCCGGGATTTGAACCCGAGTTGTAAGCTTGGCAAGCTTAAGTGATACCAGACTACACCACACCCGCTTTGCAATTTTCTCCTATAAATATTAACTACTTAAAAGTATTACGCTTCATGGTTTTTTTAAAATAATATCGTTCTAACCGTTATTAGAATACCTAGCAGTAGAATTATCCCTCCTAGGATTCTACCTAATAAATCACTATTGATCTTATTTGCAAATGTTGATCCCGATAATGCTCCAATAGAGGCTCCAGTAGCAGCAAAGATAGCTGCAGTCCATATTATCTCCCTTGATGCTATATGCCCAATTGCTCCTGCACCAGCTATAAAAGACATTATGAGTAAAGATGTGCCAATAGCAGTATGTATATCATATTGTACTACAAAAATTAGTATGAGAGCAATAATACCACTGACTCCTATGCCAAGAAAACCACTTATTCCACCCAATATTATACCAGAGACAGGGAAAAATATCTTCGAGTTTTCTCTAAACCATTCAAAACTAATTTTATTTTGAATGAGATCCAAGTTCTTCTGTATCCCATTAACTAGAAAATTTATTCCAATAAATATGACTATTATTCCTAAAAACAAGTTTAAACCTGTTTCAGAAGCAGAAGATGTAAAACGACTGCCTACTATGGCTCCAATTAATCCAGGTATACCAAGATATAATACTGTTTTAAAATTGACTCTACTATGAAATAGGAAAAGCACACCTGCTGTGCATCCAATTATAAAATCTACAAATAAACTAGTGCCGATTGCTTGATGAATAGAACTACTTATCAATAATGTTAAAATCGGTATTATAATTGGGCTGGCTGTACCAGATCCCATTCCAACAGATACACCGCTGCCAAAGCCAGCTACTAATAATCCTAATAGCGTACTATAATCTTCTATCATATTCCTAATCCCAAAGGTTTTTTATCCTCCAATTATAAATACTTCTTTTCCTACGAGGAATAGTGTAGTTGTAATTGATGTAGAAATAATTACACCTATAAGTATCATAAAAACAGATTCCCAGATTCTGAAATTAAATAGATAAGCTATAAGTGAACCAAGTCCTGCACCAGTAAAAGGCAGAGGTATAGCTACAAATATAATTAATGCTGCAGTTTCATATTTCCTAACTTTATCATCTGCTCTTCTTCTAATTAATGGGAATCCCCAATCCATTGCTCTACTCCAAGTTGGATATCTACGGAGAAACAATTCTACTTTTCTAAAAAATAATAGAATAAATGGCACAAGAAACATATTACCAGCAATAGCAATAGGAAAAGCCTTCCACCATGGCCAACCAAATTCTCCGATAGCTATGAAGGGTACAGTTAATCTTGCTTCTATACCTGGTATCATAGACATAAGGAATATCTGAGCCCACTCTGGAATTTGAATAGGCATATTATCCTCCTTAGAGTTTTATATCATATCTCTGCTATTCTAATCTTATGAATAAAAGATTATCTTAAATAGATACTGATTAAAATTGAAAAAAAACGTTTTTTTAAATATGATGTTCTCCTAGATTTTTCAGCAATTCCTACAATACAATCCCAACAGATAAATATTTAAATAAAATTTGGTCTATATATCTATTGTATGGCATATATGGCATTTAACAGCATTTTATCATCTCTATTCATGTTATTTCTCCTCTCAAGTAGTTCAATTAATCCACCTATTGAAAAATATTCTCCTCTCACATTTACATCTGATCTCCCGGATTTCTCTTTTAATACAGAAAATATTACGTTATGTGATGATGCCTTTCATGGTTCAGAGGTTCTTCATTTCACTGAATGGTGGTATTTTGATGCTGAACTTACACAAGGTTACACCCTTCAGTTCAGTATACATGTATATAACATCTTTACAGAAGGTTTTGTAGCAGTGAATCTAAATATATATCATTATGGTATACCAGTTGTACAGGAGAGAGATATATATCCAATAGATATTGTTGAACTATCTAAAAGTTCACCTTCTGTTCATATAGAGGATAAACTAAACATGAAAGGTACAGGTAATGATCCATCTTCTTTATCCTATACTCTCTTTTATAATACTCGGAATGCATCTATATTCCTTGAATATATAGGTTTAACAGAAGGTTGGAAGGGAGTAACACCAGCTGGTAACTGGGCGGTTATATTACCTAAAGCCTCTGTTAGTGGATATCTAATTATCAATAATAGTAGATATCAAGTAACAGGTATAGGATATCATGACCATAATTGGAATGTTACTATTGTTACAGGAATGAATTTCGGGTGGATATGGGGTAAAACAAATTCTCAAAGTTATACAATTACATGGTCGGATATCCTTCCAACATGGTATCAAGATGATCCTATATTGGTTGTGAATAAAGAAAAAGATGGATATATAGATATACCCTCCTCCAATATACATATTATTGCTAGAGGTTTTTCTTTCAAAAATGGATATATCATCCCGTGGAGGTTTCATATACTTGCAGAGTATAAAGATATATTTATAGATATATTTATAGATACATCTACAGTTGATTATCGAACAGTTTTTGGACTCATAAATTATTGGAGATACCATGTTCATTGTACAGGTAGCATAAAAATAGCTGGAGTTACAGAAAAGATAGATGAGTATAATATCGCAGAATTTATACGTTTCAGGTTCTATTGATACGTTTCAAAGGCTTACTGAGATGTCTACGAGCACATACAGGTACTTCATAGAAACCTGGTTTTATATCTCTAATTTTCTTTTTCATAGGAGCTTTTTTTGTTTCTAATCCACATACCTTGCATTTATATCCCTGATTCCTACCCTTAGATTTCATTCTCCTACCGCATCTAGGGCAGATGGGATTACCTATCTTCTCAAAAACATCTATAAGTTTTATAACCTTAATCTTTTCAATATTGATGGTCAGCGGTATATCTCTTACTCCACCATATACAGAGATTATATCTCCTGGTAGAAGCTTACGTATTATTACACGGAAATTCTTCGTAGGTTCATATGCTGCGCATTCGATACAACCAGTTTCATCGGATAATGAAAAAAATACATGCCCGCCTTGTATAGTTTTGGGAATAGAAGATATTTTACCAGTTACTATAACTGATTCAAAAGGTTTAATATCTCTAATTTTTTTCTCCTGCAGATGTTCATCTGTAGCTTGATTAGTTTCAAATATTAACCATCCGTAGACCTTCTCAGATTTTATAAGAGATTTAGCATGTATTAGCTCCTTTGTATCCTCTCCTCTTATACCATACAATACTGGACAAGGTGAATGTGGAGCTATAGCAACATAGTTATTGATATAATCATAGTTATCAAAAGTTGTAAGACATTTTCTATCCATCTCTATAACAGATTTCTCATCTACAAATCTACTAGTGCCCCATCTATTTTTATATCTATATGCGATTAACTCAAATGTTCTATCATTTTTAGGTCTCCAAGCTGCTGCAGAAAAAGCACCTATCAAACCTCTTTTATTTCCATATCCCTTCCAAAATCCAGAAGTTGATTTTAATTCCTCTTCAATTGTTTTAAGTGAAACCACCTCTCTCACAGCTTTTAGATAGATATCATATGGAGGTTGTTCCTCTAGAGCTACATACCCTGGATTGGTGTTTTCTCCATTAAACATTGTATATCTTTCTATTACATCCTCGATGATTTCTATTAAATCTTTAGAAGATTTCTTTCTAAAGGAGGAAATTTCTTTATCTCCTATAATATGATTGGATTGATGCCTTCTCTCAACCTTTAATACTATAGCTCCGTTTCCACGTGTCTTCCAAGGTATATTAGGGTTTAAACGGATAAGCCTTGGATAACCAACTATATTAAACCCATATTCTGATAGCTTTTTAATTAGTTGATATGCAACATATGTAGTGCATCCGCCTTCTCTTGAATCTGTGTCATCAATACCTATCCAGGTCATAGCGTATTTTCTCCCGATATTATTAAATATTATTAGTTTTTATATTCCATATAAGAGCTATGTATAGAGAAAACCTATTGAAGGATGTAAGAGAGACATTAGTTAATGCAGGTTTCTATGTATCTAATGTTCTCACTATGCGTCCTGTTGGGTTTGATCTCATAGCTAGGAGAGATAATTCTCTTCTTATAATTAAAGTTTTAACCAATATCAATGCTTTATCAGAGGAAGTAGCAGAGGAGTTAAAAACACTTGCCTCTTTATTAGATGGCCATCCTCTTCTTATAGGTCAACATGCTACGATGGGTGCATTAGAGGAGGACGTTGTATATGATAGGTTTGGTATCCAAGCTATTACAGTAGAGACCTTAAAGCATCATCTACTGGAGGGTGTACCACTACGTGTATACGCTGCTCCAGGTGGATTCTATGTTAGCCTTGATAGAGAGAAACTAGTTAAACTTATGAGGGAACGACAGCTATCACGAGGTTCCTTCGCTCGATCTCTACATGTTTCTAGAAAAACAATTCAGATGTATGAAGAGGGTATGAATGCAAGAATAGAGGTTGCTATGAGAATGGAGGATTTACTAGGCGATATCATTATTAAACCTATAGATATCCTCCACGGTGAATCTATTCATCCTAGACCTAGGCCATTTACGCCAGAAGAGGAAAAAGAAAGAGATCTTAAAACAGAGGTTTTTACTATTCTACAACATATAGGTTATACAATCATCCCTATGGGCAGAGGTCCTTTTGAAGCTTTAAGTAAAACTCATAATAGGGTTATGATCACATGTGTACAAAGATATGATAGAAGGATAATAAAGAAGGCAAGAATTATAAGCAGTATCTCTAAGATAACTGAGAAAAAAGCTGCTTTATTTACTGATAAAAAAGGGTCAAGAGATAATATAGAGGGAACTCCCCTCATTGGACGAAAGGAACTTAAAACAGTGAGAGAACCGGAGGATATATTTGAGTTAATAGTAGAAAGAATGCCTTAGACATACCAAACTTTTATAAATAAAGTTATCATTCCCGACAACTACCTTTCATCTATAAAATGAATAAATATTAGACTGATACATATGGCATCAAAAGAATTCATCGAGGCAGTTGAAAAAATAAAGCAAGCATCAAAAGAGTTAAATAGAAACTTCAAACAAACCATAGATGTAGTGATAAATCTAAAGGATATCGATCTCAGTGTACCTAAAAACAGAGTTGAAGAGGACATCCATCTTCCAAGCGGTAGAGGGAAAAAGGCTAAAATTGCTTTATTTGCTAGCGGTGAATTAGCTATGAAGTCAAAAGATGTAGTAGATCTACTTATAACCCCTGAGGAAATAGAAGATTTCGCTTCAGATAAGAAGAGATTCAAAAAGATAGCTGATGAATATGATTTCTTCCTAGCTGAAGCACCTCTAATGCCTACCATCGGTAAGAGCCTTGGTACTGTACTTGGTCCTAGAGGTAAGATGCCTCGTCCTGTTCCACCAAATGTAGATATAACTGGTATGGTGAATAATCTTAGGGATACTGTTAGACTTAGATCTAAAAGCAATCCTACATTTCATACTATCGCTGGTACAGAGGATATGAGCAGCGAGGATATAGCTGCGAATTTAGAAGCTATTGTTAAAAGATTAGAAGGAGTACTTGAAAGGGGACGTATGAATATAGATTCAATTTATATAAAAACGACGATGGGTCCCGCAGAACGAATCATGTAAGGAGAGAAAGACCATGGCACATGTAGCTGAATGGAAATACAAAGAAGTCGAAGAACTTACTAAGCTTATCACATCTCACCCTGTCATTGGTGTTGCAGAGATAGGTGGCATACCTGCTCCTCAGATGCAGCAGATGCGTGAGAATCTACGTAAAGATGTTTTAATACGTTCCTCTAAAAATTCTCTAATACTTCTAGCTTTAAAAGAAGCTGAGAAACAAGTCAAAGGAATTTCTAATCTAAGTGAGGTTATCAATGGTCAAACTGCAATTATTGCAACTAATCTAAATCCATTTAAACTCTATAAAACCTTGAAATCCACTCGTACCAAAGCTCCAGCTAAAGGTGGAGAGATAGCGCCAGAGGATATAGAGATAAAAGCTGGCGATACGCCTTTTAAACCAGGTCCAATTGTAGGAGAATTACAAAAAGTTGGTATACCAGCAGCAATTCAAGGTGGAAAGGTTGTAATAAAAAGTGATAAACTCCTTGTTAAAGCAGGAGAGAAGATACCTAGAGATATGGCACAGATGCTTACAAGACTAGAGATCTATCCAATTGAAATAGGTATATCTCTGAATGGAGTATTTGAGGATGGATATATATTTAAACCAGATGTATTAGATATAGATATAGAAGAATATCTCGCTCATATTAGAGAGGCAGCATCTGCAGCTTTCTCCCTGGCAATTGAAACTGCATGGATAACTAAAGAAACCATTAGACCATTACTTATAAAAGCTTATCAGCAATCTACTGCTTTATCTATAGAAGCAGCGATTCCAACTAAAGAAACCATTTCAAGGTTAATTGCAAAAGCATATAGAGAGATGCTTTCTATAGCATCTCATATAAATGAAGAAGGATTAGATGAAGAATTAAAAAATATAGCTAAATAAAAGGAGGCTAGAAAGAAAATGGAATACATATACGGTGCAATGCTTCTCCATTCAGCAGGTAAGGAGATCAACGAAGAAAATCTAAAGAAAGTATTAACAGCAGCTGGAGTAAAAGTTGATGAAGCACGAGTAAAAGCTCTAACGGCATCTCTAGAAGGTGTAGATATCGAGGAAGCTATAAAATCTGCAGCTGCTGAACCAGTTGCTGTTGCAGCGCCAACCGCTGAGGCAGAGAAACCAGCTGAGGAGAAGAAGAAAGAAGAAAAGAAGAAAGAAGAGGAAGAAGAAGTATCAGAGGAAGAAGCAGCAGCAGGATTAGGAGCCCTCTTCGGATAAACTCTCTATACTGCTATCAACTGAGTTTTCCTTCTCCTTTCCCATTTTTTTAATTTATAAAAGTTTCTCGCTTATAGCCATTTTACAAATTCTCTTTGAATATCTATACTATTACCTGCTATATCTCTAAGGTTAACTGTTAATATACAATCTGTAGGTAAAGCATAGTGTTTTAGAAACATATAATTATACGGTGATGTGGTATCATCCCCGCTGTATACGCCTTTATCATCCTGTATCTCAAAATGAACTCTATATATCCCAGATATTTCATCTATTGCATCTACTCCAATATTTATAGAACCTATCATCAGTGTATACCCAAATGGATTTTTAAAACTCTCTCTGCCGAAGAGATATATGTATCCATCTTTTGGAATAATTATATTGCCATTCGGCGAGTTTTTATCAATCCTTATCTCTGATGTAGAATGTATATGTCCTGTATTTCCAACGTGATCCTCTGCATAAAACTCTAATATATATCTACCATCTTCCGCTAGGTGTACAGTGAAGTTATATCTAGTTACAAAACCTTCTATCTCATATTTTTCCCATGGAGGTTCTTCTTCGCCTACTTTTATGATCCTATAATATATGTATGCTAATCCACTGCTATCCTCTGGTGGATCAAAAGCATGGAATGTGACATATACATCACTGAGATACCAACCATTATCTCCATTGGGAGTACTTGGTTTTATGGTGATGCTATCATCCATACCTACTATTACAGATGGTGTTACCATCAATAATAGTAGTATACCACCTCCTATAATTTTATACATAACTTTTTCACCTCCAATATATTTTACTGTGTTCCAACTATAAAACTATATCTCCTATTCAACTCCTGCTGAAATACTCTTACATTACTATCATCGCATGTTAATGGAGGTAGGAAAGATTTTTTACGGGTACCCACCTATCTTTAAACTTGGATCGCCAAGTAATATATGTGTTTGAATTATTTTTGCATCATATCTATTCTTATATACCGGGAAGTTATTGATATAATCCAATATCGTTTGTCCATAGGTTTCTCCTAGTATATCTATATGTTCTTTATTATAAAGCTTGAAGAAATGTGTTTCAAACCATCCATCTGCGCCCTCTATGCAATCTGGTATATTATTTCCATCGTTATCCCCAATATTTACTCCACCGTAGCCAGTGCTACCCATACTCGCAATTGCACCACTGTTTCTAACTTTCACAAAAAACCAACTCCAGCATTCAGGAACCCAGTTGTAAAACCAGTATGAACCAAAATCCTCCGGATCTGTAGAGAAATAGTGTAAACCTTCTTCTAGTAATCCTTTTATGAAGTTGAGGGGTGTAACATCTATCTCGCTATTATGACAGCCACCCACCATTAAGATTGGGTACATGTTTTTATTTGAAAACTTAAGCATATCTCTATTGTATAACCCTTCTGTCCAATTATAGTAATCTCCATTCTCATGTGTAGCCCATGATCTAGGATTACCATGACCTACGAAGTAAGCGAAACCGCAGCCTTTAGAGATTTCTTTTACTATATTCTCCGTTGCGAGATTACCTAAACTGGCCCATATTCTAATAGGTGTAAAACCATTCATGTATTCAATTGCTTTCTCATTAGCTACCTCTCCCTCATCATAATCTGTTCCATTCTCCCAGTTTTTATCAAAGGTATCTCCACCTACTGTAACTATACGATGAAACCATCTTGAACCATATGTAGTATTCTCATAGGTTATAATTTTATCAACCATTGTTTCAACTTCGTATCTAGATGTACAAGCTAATCTGCCAATATAAACATCTGGTGCCATATCAACATTATCTTTCATACCCATTAGATATGGCCATTCGCCATAGACTCCATCGTTATCAGTATCCCAGCTAGAGAAACCGCCATTACTATCATAGAGGTCAGCATAGTATAGATCGCTTACAAAGGATAATTCTTCGAATTTCGTACCCTTATCTGTTTCTAGATGAGAGTATCTAACTGGTATACGCCAATAGTTACCAACTAATAATACATATTTTATACCCCATTCTTCCCTAGCATTTTTTATGAAATATTTGATTTTCTCAGCATCATCTCTACCTTGTATTGGGAAATATGTTCCAGAGTAAATATCTGATAGTGATACTATTTTTGTTGTAACTCCTATGCTATTCTTATGATTTACAAGTGGAGTTAATATATCAGTAAAATCATCATAGGATATTATTAATAGATCGTATTTATCTGGAAAATTCATAAGATGCATAGGTT
>Ga0180300_10001731_pt1 | contig 10181 bp, 9 predicted proteins | sample GuaBasSediGuay15_FD_121798 | JGI IMG/M metagenome (GOLD analysis project Ga0180300, IMG submission 121798) | Subseafloor sediment microbial communities from Guaymas Basin, Gulf of California, Mexico - Guay15, Core 4569-2, 21-24 cm | ecosystem: Environmental > Aquatic > Marine > Hydrothermal... | reverse complement strand
GACATGCAGAGCGGCGTCATGCGCGCCGCCCTCAGGGATCCGAGGCTGCTCCGGGTCCTCGTCAGGGTGGTGGGCAGGCTGGCCCTGGGCGAGCTGCGGGCCCTCTTTAACCTTTAAATAGGGCTGGCGTCGGCATGTTAGTAGGCTGAGCAGCATGTCCTCGTGCATCTCGTGCGGGAAGAAGATCACGCCCGGGGAGAAGGCCGTCAAGTTCCCCTGCCCCAACTGCGGCGGCGTCACCATATGGCGGTGCGAGAAGTGTCGGCTATTCGGCCGGGAGTACCACTGCCCCAAGTGCGGCTTCACGGGACCCTAGGCACTGGCCGCGACTTTTCAGGTTTCTGCGCCTGCATCCGGAGCTGAAAATAAGTTCTATGATGGAGGCTCTTACCGGCATTGATCCAGATGAGCCGGGATAGGGGCGTCCTCTTCATGCTGGGGGCCGCCCATTCGTTGAATCACTCCCTATTTCTGGTTCTGCCTCCTCTCCTTGAGAAGGTCTCATGGGATCTGAACACGTCCTTTCAGGCGTTGGGGACCATAGCCACCGTCAGCTTCTTGATATACGGTGTCGGCGCCCTCGTCGGCGGCCCCCTGTCGGATCGCCTGGGCGGGGTCAAGGTCTTAAGGTTGAGCATGGCCCTCGCCGGGGCCTCGACCCTCATCTTCCTCGTCTCGGGCGATCTCGTTACATTCTCCGCGGGGATGTTCCTCATGGCGCTCTGGTCGAGCTTCTACCATCCGACGGCTAACAATCTCATCTCGCGGGTCTTCGTGGCCAACACGGCCGGCGCCATGGGCATCCACGGGGCCGCGGGCAGCGTGGGGCAGATGTTCACCCCCACCGTCGCCTATCTCATCGGGACGATGATCGACTGGCGGCTCGCGTTCGCCCTCTTCGGAGCCCTATCCATAGCCACGGCTCTGATGCTGGGAAGGGCGCCCTCATCGATGGATTCGCCGATGAGGGAGACGCCGCCCCTGCTGGAAATATTCAAGATACCGAATATCTGGATACTAATCCTCTTCAATGTAATAATCGGCCTCTTCTCCAGGGGGATAGAGCTTTTCTTCCCCGCTTTTCTGAGCATAAACAGGGGTTTCTCGGGGCAGCTGGCAGCCGTATCAAACTCCCTCATCCTCCTATTCGGGGTCGTGGGTCAGCTGGTCGGAGGGGCGGCTGCCGACAGGTACGGGTCGAGTAAGGTCATCATCGCGTCCTCGCTTGGGGCCGTCGCGAGCATCCTTCTCCTCCTGCTGGCCCCCCTCAACGCCATCGGGGTCATCGTCTTCGTAGTCGGCTACGGGATATCCCACTTCGCCCATCAGCCGGCTATGACCGCCCTGATGGGGTTAGTCTCGCCGGAAAACCTGAAGGGCGCAGCCTACGGAACGATGTTCTTCTTCGCCTTCGGCCTAGGGTCGGTCTCAACGATGATTGCGGGATACCTGGCCGACGCCTTCAACCTAGAAGTAGCCTTTTGGTTCATGGCCCTCTTCGCGTCGATGGCGCTCATCGTCTCCTTCGCCATACAACGGAGGGTGAAGGAGTAAGGGTCTATTTCAACAGCTTCAAACTCCCCGTGACCCTGTCGATGCGCTCAGACCTGTCCGGCCCGATCCCCAGGGCAGTCACCGTGCCCGGCGGGACCTCCGTGAGGCCCCGGTCCTGGATGAGGACGCTGACGATGTCGAGGGCGTCCGCCTTCTCCGCGAGCTCCTCCAGCGCCTCGAGGGAGTCGACTCGGAGGACGACCTTCTTGGCGCCCTCGTCCCTCCACGCCCGCCACGCCTTATGCTTCAGCTTCTTCGCCTGCTCCGAGGCATCGACGGCGGCGTGGCAGGCCTGGCTGATGAGCTTGCCGACGCTCATGCCGAGGTCCGTGCGGAGGACGATGCACTGCTTGTACTCGAAGGGCGACTCGCGGCCCACGACTAGGGCACCAGCCTGTCCCTGTCCCGGGGGAACATGCAGCACTCCCTGATGTTCCTCATCCCCGTCACCACCATGGTCAGCCTCTCCAGGCCGATGCTCCAGCCGGCGTGGGGCGGGGCGCCGTAGGAGAAGCTCTCGATGTAGTGGGTGAACTCCCCGGGGTCGAGGCCCTTCTTCCTCAGCTGCTCACGGAGCAGGTCCGGCCTGTGGATCCGCTGGGTGCCGCTGGATATCTCGATGCCGCCGTAGATGAGGTCGAAGGCGTGGACGAGGTCCGGGTTCCCCTCGTGGGGCATGGCGTAAAACGCCTTCTGGACGGCGGGCCAGTCCTTGATGAAGAAGGCCGCCTCCCCGACGAGGTCGCACAGCGTCCGCTCCTGGGACTTGGAGAAGTCGTCGCCCCAGGTGATCTCCTCCCCCGCCCCCTGGAGCAGCTCCACCGCCTCGGTGTAGGTGAGCCGTCGGAGGGGGAGCTCGGGAACCTCGATGTCCCGACCCAGGACGCGCAGCTCCCTCTGGCACCGCTCCTTCACGGCCCCGAGCATGTAGGCCAGCGTCTCCTCCAGCACGCCCATCACGGTCTCGTCGTCGGCGAAGGCCTGCTCGATGTCCATCTGCCTCACCTCGTTCAGGTGGGTCGGCGTGTTGAACTTCTCCGCCCTCCAGACGGGGACGATGGTGAAGACCTTCTCGAAGCTGATGGCGCACATCTGCTTGTAGAGCTGCGGGCTCTGGGCCAGGTACGCCTCGCGGTCGAAGTAGGGGAGCTTGAACAGCTCGGCGCCGCCCTCCGACGCCGACGCGATGATACACGGGGGCTGGATCTCCAAGTATCCCCTGTCGGTGAGGAACCGGCGGAACGCCGTCAGCAGCACGTGCTGGACCCTGAAGATGGCGGAGGTGCGCGGCGTCCTGAAGTCCATGAACCGGTAGTTGAGCCGGGTGTCGAGCTCTGCCTTCACCCGCCCCGAGACGTCGAACGGGAGGGGGCGCTTCGACCTGTTCAACACCTTCACGCTCCGGGGGATGAACTCGACGCCCGCGTGGACGATCTCGCTGGAGACCGCCTCCCCCTCGACCGAGACCACGTCCTCCCTCCCCAGGTCTAGGGAGGATATGCCGCTGTAGGCGGCGTTCTCAGGCTTCACGGTGATCTGGATCTCGCCGGTGACGTCCCTGAGGACGATGAACCGGATCTTACCCTTATCTCGGACCCTGCTCACCCAGCCCGCGATGGTGACGGGCTCGCCGATGCGCCTCTTCGCCTCCTCGATGGGGACCCGCTCCAAATCCTGCCGCACCCCTCTGTGTGCCCGCTAAAGCTATGGTGAAGAAGATGAGAGTCTATAAAAGGTTTGGTCAGATCGTCAGGCATACTCGACGCGGAGGCTCATGTTCCTGACCTTCTTGGCGATATCCCTGAGCGCCTGGATGCGCTTCTTGCTGAGGCGCCTCGACCTCCGCCCCCGGAGGACGACCCGGGTCTCAGTGCTCCCGTCCGGCAGCCAGATGATGTTGATGGTGACGATGCGCTGGTTGGCGAACAGGTCCTCAAGGAATCGGCGGTCGTTGACGCCGCTCTCCAGGACCAGCACGCGCTTCCTGAACTCGTCGCCGACGGCCCGGGTGAGCTTGCCCCCGTAGCTCATGAACTTGCTCCGGTCGCCCCTGCCCACCACCAGGACGAGGAAGCCGCCCGCCTCCACCACGTTCTCAAGCCGGGCTTTCTGAAGAAGGGGGTATTGGTTCTCGATGTCCAAAAGAAATTGGGCTACCCTCATGTAGATGTCGGTGACCGCGCCGCTCCGTATCTTCTCCTGGCACTTGGAACAGAGCATCCCGCTCCTGAGACAGAACTCACAGAGTTGGGTTTGCACTCAGTCGTTCCTCCGGTGGTTCGGAGGAGACAGTGCGAGACGCCCGGTTCCAGCCGTTTCATCGATGGAGCTTGATCTCGATGGTGCTTATGTTCGTAGGAGAGTTCGACTCCTCCGAGGTCAGCTCCTCCGTGCCTATCTTGATGTCGCCGACCTTCATATCAGGCATGAACCTGTTCCTGAGCACCTCGACAACATCAACGGCCCGGCTAATCGCACGACCCCGAGCCTTGACCAGAACCTCCTCGGTTCCGCTTTTGAACAGGGTCATGCACGCGAGCACGTAGTTCAGGACGGGTTTCCTTCCGATGAAAACGGTATTCGATCTCGACACTTTGACTCCTCCTTCGTATCCGTTCCTGTTGGGTGTTCTATCATAATACAGATTTCGAGTTAAAAGGTTATCGGACTCCCCCTACACAGAGATATCCCCCCGTTTCTAGGTTCGCTGAACGTTCTACGGGTGGAACAGACTGGTTTCTATTGAGGCAACACTTTTCAGCGGATTCAACATCCCAGAGACCTGGGGGCTAAAAGTTTATGCTCTTCCTTCAACGACATTAGAGAAGTCAACTTCGAATATTTCAGGGTTGAAACTCGTAAACTAGGATTTGAATTTCAAGCTCCCCTCAGATATCGTTTGGGAGAGAAGGGTAAGGGGCATTTTGTTCAATAGTTTATGGATCAACTCGAAAGGAATCCTTGGACGTGACAAGTTGTTGATGAAAAAGGTGGGAAAAATAAAAAAAGATTTATCATGATTTAGATTTGAAACCAATCTGTATCCTATCTCTTTCCCAATTCTTCAGCTCGGGATGTTCTTCTATCATTTGTTCTGCTAGCCTAAAATCATCGTCTCTCGAAAAAACGTGTCTTGTAGACCACATAACTTGCAGGCTATTTTCAAATGTAACGTTATCTTCATCCTCTAGAGTTTGGATTAATGGTTCATGAGAATATTGAACAGGATCACATAAACAGATGGCCATATTTGGTGTTAGTGGAAAGTGTATTTGTATTCCTGGAGACATAAGACCCATGTTTCCATAAGGCCAAAGGTTAATTGGATTATATCTTGTTACAGGATGGTCGGATGTCTAAAGAGGCATGTCAGTTTCATTTAGATAGATAATCCATTTCAATATTAGAAAAATTCCTATATATCTTGGGAGATCTATCACCATTCCTAATTGAAGCCTTTTTATAAATTCATCCTTTAATGACTCCTTCATTTGGTGCTCTAATTCTGGTACTATCTCTACACCTCTTCTATCCAACTCTTTTTTTAATTTTGATATAATATCTCTAATATGCTCTCTTTGTTCTCTTGTTCTTATTAACTGAGTTATGATGAAAATAGCCATCGTTACTATTTCATCCGCCGATAATACATCTACATTCTGTTTTTCTATTAATTTTCTGTAAACTCTAGCGAATTTCCCTTCAATTCTACTAAATGCCTTCTCAACATCCTGTTCATAGTCTCTTTCTAAATCGTAAAAATGTTTTTCACAGGCTATATTTCTAATATTAGTCAAGAATTTTCTAGGCACGCTTTTATCGAAACAATTAATTAGGTAATTTTCGCCTCGACGATTTGAAAACTGTCTAAGATAAAACCTAGGGACATAGTGTTGGATCATTACCCTGTTTTCCATGATAAAAAGTTTGGCTGCAAATTTTTAAGAGTTATGCAATTCTTTGGTTAAAATTTATCCTCCTACTAACGTTATAAACAGCTATAATTTTAGAGGGAGAGACGAAGCCTCATCAATCCTCATCCTCCCAGCTTCTGCTGCTCCATCAGTACAAGCTGTCATAACAGCTCATAGCACTCCAAAGCAGCCTCCAACTGCTCCAAGCAACTCCAAGCGGCCCTTTGATCTGGTGCAAGCCAGCGTAGCTTGCGTAGCTCCAATTATCCACGGCCTTTGGCTCAGGGGTAAAGGTTTATGGCCGCCGACGCCCTCCCCCAATCTGAGGACGGCGAAAATGGTATCCGAGCGCGAACATGAAGGCGCGAACATATTCCTTTGTGATTTATGCGGCTTCGGCTACACAAGGAGCGGGAGACCGCCGAGAAATGCGAGGCCTGGTGCGCGGCCTATCAGAGCTGCAGCTTTGAGATCACGAAAAAAGCGGTCTACATCCCTAAACCAGTAAATGGGAACCCCGTGGATAGGTTTTGAACCAGCGGGATTATGAGTTACCGCGTAAAGGGTTACCGTTAAGCCCCGGGGAGCATTGGGAAAAGGTAAATATACTTCAAAACCTTTATTTGCAGAGCCATTCCCTCGGTAGGGTGTCGAGGGGGCGTCGTAGATGTCGTTGAGGGACCCGTTCAAGCTGGAGCTGGCGCGCAAACACCGCATCGAGAAGAAGGTCTGCAGGGACTGCGGCGCCACCAACCCCATCGGGGCGACCAAGTGCCGCAAGTGCCGCAGCAAGAACCTCAGGCTGAAGAGGAAGAAGGGCCGCGGCCGCTGACCCCTTACAGACGGCTCCGCAGGAGCACGCCGTACCCTTTTATGCCGCCCAGACCGCAGCCGCGCAGCGCGGCCCACAGCGACGCCTGATTGCTAGTGACCACGGGCCGCCGAAGCCTCTCCTCGAGAGGCTCTATGAGGGGGAGGGTCGGCAGGTTCGTGCAGCTGATGAAGACGGCGTCGGCCCCGCCCGCCACGGACCTGACGAGCTCCTCGACGGCAGGCCGCCCCGTCCTGCCGATGTCCACGTTCCTGACGAGGCCAAGCCCCTTGATGGCGGTGACCTCGATGCCGTGGGATTCGAGGAAGGCCCGCTCGAGGCGGTTGAGGTCGTCGGTGTAGGGCGTGGCGACGGCGACGCGCCCCGCGCCCACGGCCTTGAGGGCTTCGACGACGGCTCGGCTCGTCGAGAGCGTCGGGACGCCCGTCTCGCACTCGATCCGCCGGACGAGCGCCTCCTCCCACTCGACGCCGCCGACGAGGGAGCCGGTGGTGCAGCCGTAGACGATGACGTCCACCTCGGCGGTGGCGAGTAGTGCGGCCGCCCTCTCGGCCTCCTCCGCCATCTCCACGAGCTTCTCGGGCGTCACCTCCTCGAGCCTCATACGGGCGGTGTGGACGGAGACCCCCTCGGGCGCCATCCGGTAGAACTCCGGCTCCATGGTCGTGTTGCTGGACGGCACCAAGAGGCCTATTCGACGTCTGCAGCCGTATCCCAACGCGGAATCTCCCCGATCTCAGTAGAAGGGTAGGACGGATAAAATAATCGAGCGGTCAAATGTAGAGGACTCCTCGCCCTCCCGCTGTTATGTCTTCGCCTCCTTGAGGAGCAGGACGTTCATGCCCTTTAGGAAGGCCTCGACGCTCGCCATGACGATGTCCTCGCTCACGCCCCTGGAGGAGACGATCCTGTCGCCGCGCCTCAGCCGCACCTCGACGTTCACGACGGCGTCGGTGCCGCCGGTGATGGCCTCCACGTGGTAGGTGTCGAGGTGGGCGCGCTGCTCGGGGCTTATCGCCTTGCTGACGGCGTTCAGCATCGCGTCGACGGGGCCGACGCCCGTTGCCGCCTCCAGGAAGGTGTCCCCGTTCAGCCTCAGCTTCACCGAGGCGGTGGGGGTTATCCTGTTCCCCGTCACGACGGTGAACTCCTCGAGGCTCAGCTGCGCCTCCCTCGGCTCGCCCATCACGCTCTCCGCGATGGCGAGGAGGTCGGCGTCGGTCACGCGCTCCCCCCTGTCGCCGAAGGCCTTCACCTGCCTGAGGACCTCCCTGAACTCTTCCTCGGACGGGTTGAAGCCCATCTCCGTCAACGACTGTCTCAGGCCGTGGGAGCCGGCGTGCTTGCCGGAGACGATGCGCCTCGCGGCGCCGACCAGCTCCGGCTTTATGGCCTCGTAGGTGAGGGGGTTTCTCAGCACGGCGTGGGTGTGGATGCCCGACTCGTGGGCGAACGCGTTTGCTCCGACGACGGCCTTGTTCGGCTGGACGGGTATGCCCGTCAGGCGGGAGACCAGCTGCGAGGTCCGGTACAGCCTCTCGGTCCTGACGCCGATCTCGACGCCGTATATCACCCTCAGGGCCACGGCTATCTCCTCCAGGGAGGCGTTCCCCGCCCGCTCCCCGAGGCCGTTGATGGTCGCGTGTACCTCATCCGCGCCTGCCCTGAGGGCCGCCAGGGAGTTCGCCACCGCCAGCCCGAAGTCGTCGTGGCAGTGGGCGGCCAGGACGGCGTCGGGGAACTCCTCCCTCATCTCCGAGAAGAAGCCGTAGGCGGTCTCCGGCGTCAGGATGCCCACGGTGTCGCACAGCGCCACCCGGTCCACCCCGCTCTCCAGAGCCCGCTCCAAGACCCGCTTCAGGAAGCCCCGGTCGGTCCTAGACCCGTCCTCCGTCGAGAGCTCGACGACGAGGCCGTGGTCCTTCGCGTAGCTCACGGCCTCCTCCGTCATGTCGAGCACCTGCTCCCTCGTCTTGCCCAGCTTGTGCTCCAGGTGGAGGTCCGAGGTCGGGATGATGATGCTGACGCTGTCCACGCCGGCGTCGATGGCGGCGTCGATGTCGCGCCTGACGCCCCGCGCGGCGCTGCACACCTCGGCCTCCAGCCCCTCCGAGGCTATGAGCTTCACAGCCTTGAACTCGCCGTCGGAGACCGCGGCGAAGCCCGCCTCGACGACCTCCACGCCCAGCTGATCCAGCTTCCTCGCTATCTGTAGCTTCTTGCTGGGGGTGAGGGAGACGCCAGGGGTCTGCTCTCCATCCCGGAGAGTGGTATCTAGAAATCGGACACGGTCAGGGAAATCATTCGATAAAGCGATACCCCATTTTCCATCCCTTCACGTTGCACAGCATACCCCCGTCTCAGGATATAAGGTTATCGCCGTCCCCTGGAGTCCACGAAGACCATCGCGCCCTGGGGGAAAGGATTTTATCCTCTCCGGTTGAGATATGGTGCGGTTGGGCCGGTCGTTCAGCTTGGTTAGGACACTGCGTTCACACCGCAGAGGTCGCCGGTTCAAATCCGGCCCGGCCCACCATATCTTTGGGATATTTTATGAAGATAGCTTAAGGCCGCGGGAGAAAACTGATCTCGCGACACTCGTCCCCGGGTCGAATACGTTCCGCGCGCGTTCCCGGTATAGAGTTTAGGGATCAGTTAGGCACCCATCCGCGCTACCTGTCCCCCTTACGGCTCTACGTTGGGGGGAACTCGAAGGTCTCCTGTTTGTCAACAAGGCCCGCCAAACCGTACGCGGCGCCTTCCAGCCATATATCAGCACCACTAACATTGAGCATCTCCCCTTCAAACCCAGTAAAGACGACCTCACTGGTCTTGCCCGTCCGGTCTGGGAATAAGAGCGCAATGTACTATGATGCTCTATCAACCTCCACTTTCCCCGCCTGATAATATCCAGTTCCGCTAAAGGATGTTAATGACCCCAATTCCCAGGGCTACCAGATGATAATTAGATAAGAAAAGATAAAGAAGGGGGATCACCACAACAAGGGTCTTTTTTATCGAGATCCAAGCCGGTATGACCCCCGAAGGGCTTGGATATTAAAACTTTCTACCATATAAACGGCACATTGTCCATCTGATAAAAGGGGCTTCATGATTTTTCACCATCTTATCAGGTGCTTTCAGCCTAAACTCCTAGGTTAAACCTTTAAGAGGTTTGAACTAACCTTCTCAGATTGAAATGTCGGACTGCGACGTCCTGGTTATAGGGGCAGGGGCACTCGGTTTGAGTTCTGCTTATTACATTAAAAAACGGAATCCGGGGAAGCGCGTGGTCGTAATCGACAGGTGCGGAGGGCCTGGGCAGGGGAACAGCGCCAAGAGCGAGGGGGGTTTTAGGAACGTCTTCGCCTCCGAGGCCAACTACCTGCTGGCGGACTCGACCATCGACTGGTTCACCCATCTCGAAAACGACCTGGGCTACGACCTGAAGCTCGCCCACATCGGCTACCTCTGGCTCTTCAGCGAAGCCCAACACGCCCGCCTTGAAGACGCCTTTGAGACCATGCGGGACCGGGGCGTCGAGCTGAAGACCTTCGGGAAGGAGGACCTGGAGCGGATGATCCCCGACCTCGTCACGGACTTCGAGGGCGACGAGGAGGCGGACCTCCTCGGGCTGGAGCCGGTCGACGTGGGCGTGCTGGGGGTGAAGTGCGGCAGCATCGACGCCGACGCCCTCGTCCGCAGCTACGAGGCGGAGTTCCTCAAGCTCGGCGGCGAGGTCAGGTACAGCACGGAGGCGACGAGGCTGATCCTGAAGCCCGAAGAGGAGCTGGAGATACCCGGCGAGCCCTTCGTCTGGCAGGATATCCGCGTCGCCGGGGCCGAGACGAGCCGAGGGGAAATCCTGGCGGGGACGACGG
>Ga0180300_10001729_pt1 | contig 10190 bp, 9 predicted proteins | sample GuaBasSediGuay15_FD_121798 | JGI IMG/M metagenome (GOLD analysis project Ga0180300, IMG submission 121798) | Subseafloor sediment microbial communities from Guaymas Basin, Gulf of California, Mexico - Guay15, Core 4569-2, 21-24 cm | ecosystem: Environmental > Aquatic > Marine > Hydrothermal... | reverse complement strand
AAGAATCCGAAAGGTTTACAACTCGACAATCTTTTTCTTGTTAAGAAATTTCAACCCTCGTATGTTCCAACTTCGTGTTTTTTTCAGTATCCAGATCTTTCATCTGAGGATGGTAAAGATTATGCAAAAGATTTAAGTGAAAAAAAAGAATTAAAAATAGAACGTGAAATTGTTATTTCAAATGATAAAGGTGATGCAATTGCGAATAGCGAAATATCTGAATGAGAGAAGAATCTATATTATAATCCTGATTTTAATTGGATTTTTTCTAAGATTGGTTAGTTTTCATTTCAATCAATATTTACACCACGATGTCAACGTAATCGCAATGGTCGTGGAAAATCTCGGTAATCATAGACATTTATGGATAGAAGGGTGGATATGGACAGAGGGGTGGCCTACCAACGCTCAACACTTACATGTTTATCCACAATATGCGCCAGGCTGGTTCGTTGTCTCGCTTCCTTTTTATTTCGTTGTCAAAAACGGCTTTACTGCTATCAAGATTTCATCCCTTCTCTTCGGAATGATTTTGCTTATTTTATCTTATTTTGTTTTCAGAAGATTATTCGATGAAAGAACGACATTTCTCACACTCATCTTTTGCGCATTTTCTACAATGCTGATAGACTATTCAGCCAACGGTTCTCCGCATATTTTATGCGCTGTGCTCGTTCTCGTGTATATGTATTTCTTACTCAAATTAAATGATTTGAGCAGGTTTCAATTCTTCGTCTTCGGGCTGTTTTTAGCCATTTCTCCATTAGTTTACACGATATTAGGTGTACTCTTGATTTCTTTCCTAATACTGATGCTCGCATATAAAGATGTGCGAGGGTTGATAAAGAAAAACAAAGCATTTATTTTGGGTGTCATCATCGGATTATTCTTTTATCTTCTGTATCATCAAGTGGTTTATGATACACCAATACCACCTCAAATTGTGCACCTATCTCTAAAATCTTCATACCATATAAGCGATGGAATCTTTGAAGTTATTCTCATAAAATTGGAACGCTTAATTACAGTTGGGTATAAATCGGTCTATGCGTTCTCGGCGGTTTTACTACCCCTCATCATCTGCGGTATATATCGCCTCTGGAAGGATTTTGCCACAATTCCAAAAGAGAAAAGGATGGCAATTATAGGTTTTGGCATCGTTGCATTCTTATATTTGCTCTACTTCATATTTGCAAGTTTTGCATTCAGACATTTTGTGCCACTTGCACCTTTTTTCCTGTCTTTTGCAGCGCTATATCTATCAAAATTAGAAAGGAAGGAATTGACGGTTTTTGTAATACTTGTTTTAATCCCCGTTTCTTTGACACCCATAGCACAATATCCTCATACATTTTATTATCCCGATTGGGAGAAAGAGTATGTTTCCGACCATTTGAGTGCAAAAGAATGCGCATTGTTTTTAAAAGAACAGGAAAGAGGTATAGTTTTAGCATATGGTGGGAACCGAGTTGACCTGTTTTATTATGCAAGGTATCCCTTTATAAATGCTTATAAATATCCCTATGGACTTTTAAATTCTGCCGAGCTGAGTGAAATATTGACCAAATACAAGCCTATGTATATCTGGACGGAGAAGAAATATTTGGATATATTTCTGGATGATTTTGAGGTGATAAAAAGTAAGAACGATTTTTATTTGCTCAAAAGAAAAATGGGAATGGTACCGTAATGAAATGTTTCGCATGTGGTCAATAAAGTGGGAATGCATATCTCAAAACTCACTAACTTATTTCATTTCAAAAAAAACAATTCCATATCCACCTCTGATATACTTTCTCATCGTGTCCAATGACCGCATTTTCCATAATTTTTTCAGCACAAATCTGGGTCTTAAATAAAACTCTTTATACGCCTTTCTAACCCATTTTTCTGCATCATTTACAAAATAAGGAAGTCTGTCATCTCTTTTCCCAAGCGTAAATTCACCCCAGTAATCTCCTTCCACCAATCCTTGTTCTTCTGCTAACTCATACAAATTTGTATGTGGATAAGGTGTAGCAGCTGTGAACATCACCCAGTCGGGATCTAATTCTTTTGCAAAATTTATTGTTTTTCTTATTGTGTCAGTTGTTTCTGTTGCATAGCCTATTATAAAATAAGCAAATGTTTCTATTCCTGCATTTTTTGTCCATTCAAATACCTTTTTAGTTCTGGATATTGGAATTTCCTTTCGCATCAGTTTTAAAATACCTTCGTCTCCTGATTCAACGCCGTATCTTAGTCTAATGCATCCTGCTTTATGCATTAGTTTTAGTAATTCCTCATCAACATTGTCTACACGTACTGGTGATTCCCACTGAGTATCTAAGCCCCTATTAATAATTTCGTTACATATTCCAACTATATGCTTTCTTCTAATTGCTATTGAATCATCATAAAACATTATTTCTTTTATCCTATATTTTTCAATTAGATGTTCCATTTCGTCTACGACATTTTTTGGATTTCTCCATCTTACTTTTTTATCTGATGGTTGTTTATAACAAAAACCACATTTATATGGACACCCTCTTGAAGAAATCATTGTTGTAAATGGAGTAGCAGTAATTACACAGTGATATTTTTCCATTGGTAACAGATGCCGTGCTGGATAGGGTAATTCATCTAAATTATCAACTATCCTATCCTCGTTTACAATTATTTTTCCATTGCGTTTATACACTAATCCTTTAATTTCTTTTACATCCCTCCCATTTTCTATTGCTTGAGCTAATTCAAGCATTGTATATTCTCCCTCACCGACAACCCCGTAATCAATAAAGTCATATGATAATGTTTCTTTTGGGTGCGCTGACAATTGTGGACCACCAATTACAACAGTTGCACCGATATCTTTTGCCATTCTTGCAACTTCGAGTGCTCCTTTCACTGTGGAGCTCATAGCAGTCACTCCAACTATATCGGGTTTTTCACGTAGCATCTGATTCTTAGTCTCCTCTGTAGTGAGATTCAAGGCTTTACTATCCAAAATACTTACGTCAAAACCTCTTTGTTCCAACACCGCAGCAATGTATGCAATTCCGAGTGGCGGGTAAACTCCTTGCGCCTTATTTAGACTTTTAGGCAGTCTTGTATTTATGTTGCCTATTTCATGATGATTTACAAGCAATATTTTCATTATTCCTCTACTATGATATTTGAGGTATTCTCTATATAAACTTTTATGAAAAAAATTAATGACGTTCCGCCAACTAACATACCAAACCATAACATACAGAGCCGGAATAATGCTGCACCGACTGCAAATTCCTTTGAAATACCTGCCATCATCAGCAACGCAACGATGCTTCCTTCTGTTACTCCTAAACCCCCAGGAATCATGGATACAGCGCCAGCTACTGTGGAAAAACTAAAAGCAAAGATAGACACAAGCAGGGTGGCATCTGCTTCAAATCCCTTTAAAACAAAGAATAATGCTAAACATTCAAAGAACCAAGAGATGACACTTATTGAAATGGCAATAAAGAGATTCTTCAAATTGAAAAGAGTATATGCGCTTTCGTATAATGTATTGAAGTTATTAGCAAATTTTGAGAGAAAACGAATTCTTCCAACAGAATTGATTAACCTCAAACAGATATTCTTCGAGTGGATAATCAAAATTGCGAATAGGATGAAGCTCATCGTAATCAAAAGCACCTCTTTTCCACGTCCAAAAACAGAAAAACCGATGGAAGCAAGGATGACGAGTCCGAGTATATCAGTTGCTCTTTCTGCGAATACGATTGGGACCGACCTACTCATTTCTGTGTCGTTTAACTCTTTCAGCAAATAGGATTTAAAAACCTCTCCAAGCTTTGCTGGTGTTACAGCCATCATCAAACCACTAAAAAAGACAATTATGCTATCTCTTCTGTTTATGTTAATTCCTATGCTGTTCAGATAATAATCCCATTTTAAAAACCTGAAAATGTAATTTAAAAAAGTGAGAACCAGAATTAACGGAATATAAATCCATTTGAAATCAGAAAAGGCAATCAATAGATCATTTATGTCTGCATAGATCGATAAGGCAACAAAAATAGCAATCCCAAAGATGATAGAGAGCAATAACTTGTTCTTAATCTTATCTAACATTTCTTCACCATTTCAGCATCTTTGTCCTGATATGATTTATAAGTGATGATCTTTTACCAAATATTTTCACATTTTTTCCCATGATTGCTTTTCTAATATCATTACTCTCTATAATAACACCGCCATTCCCAATTTCATTTGAAAAATGGGCATCGCTTCCTGCGGTAATCGTTAAATTGTGTTTCAGTGCAAATTTAACTGCTTTCTTATTGTATTTTTGAAAAACACACCTCGAATTAAATCCCTCTACACCATCTATGAATTTCACATCATCTTCTGTCGGATGAAACGCGGAATGCCTTAATTCATCGAAAGGATGCGGTATTATAAAAATACCATCTTGCTCTTTAATTTCAAAAATAACATCTTGAACATCTCGGGATTTAACTTCTTCTGAAAGAAATAGACCCGTTATTTCCCCCCGTTTTGTCATTACCTCAGAACCGACTATAACTTTAAAATCTTCCGTTTCATACTTCTTTGCTTCTAATCCCCCTTTTATTGTGTTGTGATCTGTTATTGCGATTCCACTTAGCCCTCTCTTAGTTGCAGTCTTTACAATCTTCTCTGGATCAAGAACACCATCAGATGAGTATTTTGAGTGAATGTGCAGGTCATATTTCATCTGATTCCCTCCATAAACTGAATTATCATATCTGGAACACTGTAAAGTATTAATACAATCAAAACAGTCCATAAAACCATAGTGATTAACATTCCTCTATCTTTAAATATTATTTCTGGCTCTCCACCTATATTCTTCGAATGAACCAAAAATAAATATCTGAAAATACCATGAATGACTACTGGAATCGTAATCATCATGTAAAGATTATCAGTAAAAAAGGTGTACATAGAATAGGATACAATCAGCGCGCCAGCGATAATGCTAATCATCTGCTCAAGCATTTCAATCGAGTAACTTTCAAGGATCTCCCTGTGACTTTTTGCATCTTCTCCAAGCAGTATAAGTTCATGTCTTCTTTTTCCAAACGCCAAAAACAAAGCAAGCAGAAACGCGCAAACAATTAGCCAAGGTGAGATAAAAATGTCAATCACTAAGCATCCAGCGGCAGCTCTTATCACAAAATTTATGGAAATTGCTAAAACATCAACAAGGATGATGTGCTTAAGCCAAAAGGAGTACATTAAAGTCGAAAGGAGAAATAAGACAGAAATGGTAAAGAACTTTAGGTTTATCAAATATGCTCCGCATAAAGCAATAGCAATTAATATTAATGAAAATAAAAGTGCGTAAGAGATTTTTAATTCCCCTGATGCAATTGGTCTTTTACATTTGATTGGATGCTGTCTGTCCTTTTCTATGTCTATAATATCATTGATAATGTATTCGCTTCCAGAAAGCATACAGAAGAAGATGAACGCTGAGATCACGTTAAGCCACATTGAAAGATTTAGGATTCTGAGAGAGAAGACTATCCCAACGAATATCACGAGGTTTTTATACCATTGTCGCGGGCGGAGGCTTTTTATTATATGTTTTAACATAAAATCAACTCCTATCATTCATTTCGTAGATTCTAAAGTACCCATTTTCATATGATAATGTGAAATTAAGTTCTTTTGGCTTTTCTACGATTACATGTGTTGCATTATACTTCTTTGCGAGCTTTTCAAACTCAAATTCTGTAAGGGAATTATACTCTTTTTTGCCATATTTTTTGTAGTTTTCCTGTGTATAACCCAAATCTCTCATTCTCTCCCACCACTTTATTGCGAACGCGGGATTGAAATTTGACACCCCGCCATCCTTCCAGTCTCCGAGTATACTCCTCTCCGAATAAACCCTGAACCCCATAAAATATGGAGGAACGATGAAAAAACTATCCTTTGGTGTATTATTTTTGCACCAAAGCTGTACATCCACCCAATCTTCTTGTAATCCTTGATCACGCGTAGACCTTATATAAACATTTGTAGCAGACATCAAGAGTAGAATTGTTATAAATCCAAAAACTACTATCTTCCTAAGTGCTTGTGGTTCAAATAAATCTTTTAGCCTTCCTAAAGCTAAAGAAAAAAGAAAAATGAAAATTAAAATAAACTCACCAAATGTTATTAATTCAACACTTAATATCTTCGACAATGATGGAAAAGATACTATATCTGGAAATATTGATATCAGAGCAACCGACACAAAGCCGATGAATGATAGTGCTATAATCAACTTCCTGACTCTTGGAAGCTTTTCCTTAACCCTTAAGGAAATCAACAAAAGAAAAAAAAGTCCGACAAATTTGGATATCCCAAGGAATAGTGATGTAAAAATACCTGTGGAAATTAATTTTTGAGTCAAATCACCATCAGATAAGGCTATCAGATAATTACTGATATATATAATAGCAAATATGGTAAAGAACCTTGTACTTCTCAGTAATTGAACATTTATCACAATTGCCAAAGGCACAAGTTCTGTAAATATTATTCCAAGCATGCACATAATCAATATAGCCAATGAGAATGTCAGGATCGTTTTATGATTTCGTAAGCGGGGTTTATATTTAAACGAGGATATCATGAGTACAGAGATTAACAAAAAACCAAACCATCTCTGAATACTCCATGAAAGCGGAAAGATGTGATGTGGAACTCTTATTCTAAGTATGTTTACCCATTCCGGGTCTGCATAAAATATGGAGCAGGACGGCATCTGGAATCTCCAGAGCAGAAGCGGAAATGCACAAAGCAAAAAAACTGATATTGACTTTAACATGTCTATTTTGTCAACTCTTTTAAAGTTTAGTAGAAAATAGAACATGAACATGAAGAGCACCAAAGATGCAGACATGCCATGTAAATTAAACATAATTCCTGTTAATAAAAAAGCATAGACATATTTTTGTTTTAAAAACAGAAGTATCGAAAATAATAAGAATGGAAATACAAATCCTCTTGCTAACATGTATGAATCAAATAAACCACAGGCTAACATAGGCTGTGGGAGGAAGAAAAGTAGTGTTGAAATATATGCAGTTTTTTCACTCTCAAAGAGGTGTGATGCCAATATAAATATCGCAAAATACATGAGGAATCTTGAAATGAAAAAGGTAACAAAAAATAATGTCTCTATTTCAATGTATTTGATAAACAAAGCTAATATGTAGTAGAAGAATGTATAATAATAGGGTATTTGGGTGAGTAATAAATCATTTGGATAAAGAGATGGATTGTCGTATGCTTTCATAAAAGGTATTTGAATACTGTGATCTCCTATACCAAAATAATAGCCATTAAGTGCAATTGAGAAACATGTAAGAATCAATAGAAAAATTATTATCTCCCAAGTCTCATGCAATTTTTCTCTAATTGTTCGCATTATTTCAAGTTTTTTCATTTGAACCACCTAACAAGGATTAAACTACCACCGTGTTTTAAAACCCGGTAGCACTCCTCAATCAAGAAATCGGTATCATAAACATGCTCTATTACCTCTCCTGCAAAGATGCAATGAAAAGTAGAGTCCCTGAAAGGAAGTCCTGTCCCTACGTCACATCTAATGAAGGGTATATTTATATTCTTACTCCAAACTGCTCTATCTATACCGATAACTTCTACATTCTTAGTTCTTTTAATCAAATTTGATATTTCACCATCACTACAACCAATATCAAGAAGAGGGGACTTTGTAGGAATCATATCGATTACTTTTTTCACTCTTACGGATTCCAGAACCCAGCTCCCATCATTACATCGCATTACTTTCTCGCCTCCAAAACCAGATCAACATCTGTTATTTTGAAAACAGCCAAAAGGTTTTGGATTTTTAGTATATGTTCAACCCTAAGCGGCGTATTTCTAACGAGCCATCCCATCCCACTCATGATTTTATAATCTTGTTTAACTGTAAAATCCCTAAAGCCTGCGTCATACGCAATTTGTTTTAGACTTCTCGGAGTGAAATGGTTTCTATGCGTGTAATCATCGAAAGATTTAAATTTGTATCTATAAATATTTGATACAAATAGAATTAATTTTCCTCCGGGCTTTAATACCCTGTAAAATTCCTTTAAAGTGAATAAAGGTTTTTCTAAATGTTCAAGGATATGAGATGCATGAATTGCCGAAAAATAGTTATTGGGAAAGTCTAATTTTTCATTTAAATCTGCATGTATAGCATCGAATCCTCTTTCTTTGCAAATTTCTATGGCTTGCGGATCTGTATCCACACCTATAATGTTTTCTGGGTCTAACGAGATGAAATTACCAACAGAGCATCCAGCATCCAAGATTTTACCATTTATATCTTTGAACCATCTGTTCCATACTCTATCTTGATCTTTTTTTCTATCCCCGATTTTGGACTGTTTTTCGGTGTAGTGTGACATAAGTTCTCTCCGTTTTATTTTGTTATTTCTGCTACGTTACAATTTTCTTTCATACATAACAAATTCACAAATTTCTCATCAATGCACATTGCCAAAAGGCTATCTTTATCAATAGGTGTTATTTCCTCATTTATAAGGTAAATCATAAAACCACATTTATAAAATTCGTTTAAAAACTCTTCTGGAGAGTACCCCATTCTTCTAAGACCCATCGGCCAGAATTCTACGAAGATCTTTAAGTTACTATTTCTCCGTAGTATTTCTCTCATACCTTGAAGAACTACATATTCCGCTCCTTGCACGTCTATTTTTATTACATCAATTCTCTCTTCATCCTTGAAAAAATCATCTAAGGTTATGGTCTCAACTTCAATGTGGCTCCTACCATTGCGAGTATCATAAATTCTATGATCGCCCTTGTTTTTTTGTGCTAGATATAATTTTGTGGTTCCTACTTTATTTGAAACTGCTTTTTGTACTGGAACAATATTTTTGTAACCATTTTCCTCTATGTTTTTTATAAGTAGGTTATAGTTATCTACGGCCGGTTCAAAGGCAAACACTTTTCCATTTTCACCAACAATTTCTGCTGCAATTAAAGTGTAATAGCCAATCATAGCTCCAACATCTACAACTACTTGTCCACTTTTAACGATTTTTTTGAAATATTCTGTTGTATACTTTTCATAAATACCATCCTTAATGAGATATGGGACAACACCAGTATCTTCCAAATCTACATACATCTTATGACCTTGAACTTCAATTAAAACTATACCGGATAAATAGTCATAAATATGAAAATATAAAAAATCAAATATATTACGAGCTATGGGAATTCTTCTGATTCTACTGAAAAACTTTGTAAGCTTTATAAAAATTGTCTGCATTAGCTTATTCATCATCTTCCCCTCCTTCTAGCTCTTTAGACTTCCCTCTTGACAGACCTGATGATAAACCTCTAAAGTTTCTCTGGCACATTTCTCCCATGAAAAAATTTTTGCCCTTTTCAATCCTTTTTCTCTTAATTTGTTTCTTAAATCCTCATCTATCAGCACAGAATACATTTTCTCAGCCAAATCCTGGCTGTCAAGTGGATCCCCCAGCAACAATGCTGCATCTCCTACAACCTCAGGCATAGATGTGACATTAGAACTAATTACTGGACATCCGCATGCCATGGCTTCAAGTGGTGGTAAACCGAAACCTTCATAGATAGTTGGATATACAAACATATCTGCGGCATTGTAAAATGATACTAAATCTTCTCGTGGCACATTTCCCGTAAAAATTACGTCGTTTTGTAAATCAAGCTTCTTAACAAAATCATATATTCCACTTCTTTCCCATCTTCTCCCAGCAATTACTAATTTGTGGTTAACCATCTTCTCTTTTTTCAATTTGTGGAATGCTTTTATTAATGTTTCAGGATTTTTCCTGGGTGCATAGTTACTGACATGTAATATAAATGGAGAATCAATTCCATACCTTCTTATAGCGTGATTAGCACCATCTATTGGTCTGAATATTTTATCAATTCCGTGATAAATCACTTTTATTTTTTCTTCTGGAATTTTGAGATATTCCATCAGATCCTTCTTTGAGTGATTGGATATGGTTATCACAGCATCTACTTTACTAAATAACTTCTCCAGGATATATCTCTTTAAGCGAGGAAACCTGATTTCACCAAATTCTGAACCTTCCAAAGATAGCACCAGCGCCTCTATCGCATGCATTGTCGTT
>Ga0180300_10001728_pt1 | contig 10190 bp, 9 predicted proteins | sample GuaBasSediGuay15_FD_121798 | JGI IMG/M metagenome (GOLD analysis project Ga0180300, IMG submission 121798) | Subseafloor sediment microbial communities from Guaymas Basin, Gulf of California, Mexico - Guay15, Core 4569-2, 21-24 cm | ecosystem: Environmental > Aquatic > Marine > Hydrothermal... | reverse complement strand
CTATGAATGGGTTTGTCTGATCTGGGATTATCCCATGATGCATAAACCAGGCTTCCCTTTTACAGCTCACGAAACTCAAAACAGTTGATGCACCTATTTTCACACGAATACTCCCCCATTATCGATGCCTTCCATTCTTATACCCTTGATAGGGTGATACCAGTTGGCAACGTGATCCTGTGCGATGATTACCATTCCATATTCATAATTGAATGAAGGGGCTTCTCTGAAATTTTCGGGCACCATGGTTGACACCATATATGGGGCTAATTTCGCCATATAAAGAGAGAGAGCAAATTATGCCTTGCAAGTCCTTCGTATCTCTCATCAACTTCACGCAGTTTCTCGTATATAGACAACGCTGCAGTATCTTTAAGTATCAGGAATGTCATCTGATTAGCGTCATTTATCAATCTGAAGTCAGAAAGATCGTCGAAGTTTATTTCGTGCAGATATTTTACATGCTTATCTTCCACTCCCGCAAGTTGTCCCAATATCTTTTGATAGTATTTTTCCAGAACATCATGAAATTCTTTCTCTTCAAAATGCTTGAATTCCGCTAATATCTCTTTTGAAAGGTAAGTAAGTGCTCCACCATATATGTAGCTTGATAAATACACCTCTCTTTCGTCTTTCAAGCTTACTACTATCACTTCACCTTTGGTCCTCTCGAAATTTCTGTTGCATCTTCCAGAAGCTTGTATAATGGCATCAAGAGGGCCTATATCTCTCACAACTCTTTCAAAGCTTACATCAACGCCAGCTTCCACAACCTGGGTGGACACACACAATTTAACCTTTCCATTTCTAATCTCCTCTATTCGCTTTTTTCTATCAATTGGAAGGACTCTTGAACTCAAAAAGCATATCTTGCGGTTATCTGCCAGTTTGTCATACAGAGTTTCCGCAGATTTTACCGTGTTCATTATGAAGAGAGTGCTTTTACCGTCTTTCAAAAGCTCTTCTGCATAGTTTAAAAGGTCTTCGAGCTGGAAGTCTCCCTCATAGCGAATATGCGTTCTTTTTAAAACAGAGAAGTATTTTCTTTCAACCTCCTCGACCACTGCCCTTCCTGAGAATATGAGAGGTAGTGTTGCTGTGGACAGTATAACTTTAATCCCAAGCTTTGGAAGAAATTCTATGACCTCTTTCACTGTTCTCCATCTTTCCAGAGGAATGGATTGGACTTCATCAAGGATTACCACTCCTCCCACGAGTCTATGAAGAAACGGGGCTTTCGAACCACCCACCATGTTTTCCAGGAAAGATACGAATGTAATAACCACAAATGGGCTGTACCAGACCGATCGCTTGAGATCAAGTTTAGCTAGATGAGCCATGTCAATGTCTTCAAGTTTTTCAAGCGAGATCTTTCCCGGGTATTCAGCAATGTGATGGTACTCGAACACATTTTCCTCGCCGAACACTTCCCTTGCAACTGATGCTGTTTGTTCAATAATGTTGATGAATGGAAGAGAATAAACCACTGTAGAATGATCGTTCTTCAGGAGTTTAAGAGCCAGACGGATGTTAGCCAAAGTTTTTCCTATACCTGTCGGGGCTTTTACAACGTAAATACCTTCATCACCAGGAATGAAATCCCTGATCTCTTCGTGAAATTTTGATCTTAATTTGTCAATGTTGGTGGTTTTCTTAAAACTCGAGATGTAATGGTCAACCTGAGTTAGAGATATACTTCCTACCTGAAGATCTTCTTCACCCAGGATGGCATCCTCTCTATCGGAAGCCACAAGTATTGAAAAAAGAAGCTTAATCAGGAAATAATAAGATGGATCCTTACGTGTAGATCTCCTAACTTCGAAGAAGATTCTGAAGAGATTCGCGATCGTTTCTTTTAACTTAAATTTGAACAGCTCAGCATGGGCAATAAAACCCTCGTTTACTTTTTCGATCTGCTTTTTGAGTTTTTCGATAGTGATATAATCTGCTTCTTCGTCGAGTATATCCTTCTCCGGTGATCTGAGTCGACCGTGATGATGTCGAACAATAGCGTAACCCGCATAAACAAGCTCAGGATTAAGCTGTAATTCTATCAGCTTGTTCACAACTACGAGAGAAGAAAGAAGTGAATGATCTGACGGGCCTCGCGGATTTTTCCCTCTTATTTTTCGTTGGAAATACTCTGTAGCTTTTCCGATATCATGGAATTTTGCAGCGATTTCAAGTGCGACTTTTATTTGGTCAAATTCAAAATTGAACACTTTCTTGAAATTTACGATTTCTGATACACGCTTAAGTTTGGTAAGGGCTCTTTTACGTACACCGTTTAAATGATCCGACAATTTTCTGCCTGGGTGCGATAAAAGGTCGTTCAAAGCCACATGATCACCTCATCACCGACTTTGAAAAGCTCAACTTCCGCGTTCTTCAATTTTATAGGCTTCGCCTCAGCGGAAAGAATGTAAGTTTCGTAAGAAACGTATTTCCTGTTTTCATCCATCTCTCTGGTGGTTCGTTCTGTAAGGTAAAGACATCCTTTTTCAAACGCTATCTCAGCTAATGATGTTCTTACAACGCTCACCACATTCGTTGGCGTGCTTGCCACATTTGCTTGATATGTACCTAGATACTCAAATGATGCTATAAACTCGCTTATCCCAAGATATGGTGTATACATGGCCTCGCGATGTTTCAAAAGTTTTTCAAGCATTTCAAACTTTTCGAAGTTTTCATCCGATACGTACACTTTGTATACAGGATCTTTGATAACTTCAAGAGGTATCTGTATCCTCCTTCTATCATCCTTTATGCTCACGAGATTCACAGGTATCCGGGTTTTATCCACACTTTTTTCCAATGCAACGGCTACTCTTAAATCCTTTAGTTCTCTTAAGTGAAATGCCCTGGGCTTTGATGGTATACCGAGTATTGCTCCTATCAACCCTATGATAGCTGTTCGCGGAGGGAAAGAATATGTCGATGCGGAAGTGGTGGTGTATACCCTTCTGAAGTGTGCATAAGGTCCCCACACCCTGAAGGCCAGGATTTTCATATTGATCACTCCAGTTTGAGCTCTTCCACATCATTTACTACCTTTCCCAGGAAAGTCTCTATTGAACCTTCCTCCTGCCCACAAACTGTTTTGAGCCTTTTATCCACCGCAAAGCGGATTTTTTCTATCTTTTCCTTTATTGTCGAGAGCGAATCGATGAGATCACCCACCTGAAGCTTGAAATCTGTGACATCTCTGAGTTCAAAATCATCTTTTTCGCTTTCCACTCTCACTAGATAATCGAGCTCCCCATGGTGGAACTTAACACCGTCCTTGTACTCAACAATTAGTAGAAGTCGAGGAGTTTGCTCCATCTTCGATCTTGTGATGAGATTCTTCGTACCAAACCACATAGCCTTGTACATCTTCTCGATATCTTCATCCCTGAGACCCGTATCCTTCGCCGCAAGGTCATTTACCACTCCATAAAACGCTATAAGCACATACGGTACAACATACTCTTCACGGAAACTTCTTTGCTCAGCTCCTTCCTTTGAAAGGAACGCCGCAGTTCCCTGTATGAACTCCCACTTTACTTTGTGAAGTGATCTTCCGTATCTGAACTGAACGGGTCCCGTGAGAGATGTTTCCATGGCACCCCTTTCAACAGCTGGAACTACAGCACCAAAAAGCCTTACATCTATACACTTTTCGTAAAGTTTTTTCATAAGCTGTTCAAGCTTCCCTTCGCCTTTATCCGGCACTTTCAATTCAAGTTCCTTCAATCTACTTTTGGGACTTACAGCCTCACCTGTTATCCAGAGAGTTTCGTTACAGGCATTCTGCAAATAATCTCTTATAGTTCTCTTAAGTCGAACATCGGTGACTATGAGCGTTGATGTTGTCTCGTCCATTCTTGGTTTGTTCTCATCGAGAGGATCGCCGTTGGGGTTACCCCATTTAACATCGTATAGGAACAACACTTCACTCCTTCTCATTCTCATCCCTCCTATAGAATTTATTGTGTAGAGATATACCCACCGTGAAGATCATGTTTATCTCATCGATAGAAGCGTTCCAGTTGCCAGCTGAAACTATCCACCGGGATGTTTGCTCCATAAGCTTTTTAATTCTTTCGTTTTCCATTCTGTATTGGACAAACTTGAGTTTCAGTTCAGGAAGCAGCGCAAGAACTTCATTTTTGTTCATCTTCAAACCTCCCAGTTTTTTCAAAAATGGCGATTTACCTTTTTCCTCTTCCTGGTGTTCCATCAGGATACCCGTTAGAACACCAAGCATGAAAACAGCCTTCTTCCAGTCCACATCGAAGAAATCCCGATAGCTTTCAAAATAAGACCTTTCATTGCAGGTAGAATCCTTCATATTTACCCCTCCTTGTATAACTCCCTGTCTCATCAAAAATACGAGAAGCGAAAACCCCATCCTTCCATGAAAAACGAGACTTTTCATTGTACCATCACTGAGTACACGAGACCTGATCCATCTCATTAAATAACCCAGGAACACTTCCCTAGAAAAAGGGCTTCCAGAATATATAGCCTTTACCAGTTTGTAAAAAGCGGTTTTTCCAGAGTTTCTGGATTTGGGCGGGTTGAACACGACTCTGTAATTTTCGAGAGTTGGATCATACTTTTCCCCCAGATCTTGCTTCAAACCGTTTGAAATCTTGATCATCCTCCTTATTCTTGTCGGAGAAACTTCGGTAATGTGAAGAAGTATTTTCTCCTCATTGTTCGAAATGGAAAGAATAAGGAAATCGTAAGTAACACTCGAACGTTCGGCAAGGAATTCTTCGAATGTCCTTTCCAGCTTTGCGAAGCTTTTTCTGGCTGATTTTTCTTCTTTCGTATTTTCAATCGTGAAATCCTTGATTCCATCCAAAAATTTTCTAGCTTCTTCTTTGAGGCCCGATGGGATTATCCATAAGGTATCTCCAAAGAACGACGCAGAAAGAGTTTCGTTAATATAATTTCTGATCTCCATCAGTTTTACAAAGCAATCTTCGCATATATTCAGGATATCTTCAGCATTTTTGGAGAGTCCAACTGTGAAACCTGGTTTATCGAATGTTGCGAATTTAAACACCTCGCTTACTCTTGGTGCAACGTTTGCAACTCTTCCACAGAAAAAACAAATTCCTTTTTTGGCCTTGCTTTTGCCGGTTTTATCAACACCTTCAATCTTCCTTTCTTTGAAAACTTCTATCACTTTTTCCATATCTGCCGGTTTCAACTCACGCCCTTCTTTCTTAACGATCACGCTCACGAAAAGATTTTTATAGCCGGTATGTTTCGCATAGTTAACTATATCATCCTTGATTGCTGCTTCGTTCCTCACAAGTATCTGATGAATATCTCTGAGCCTGTTATCATCGAAAAAGCTTTTAATCCTTTGTAGTACCTTTTCAATTCTCACCTCAAGTTTATCCTGATTTTTCTTCTCCTGACTCGAAAAAACGAGATTGAGAGTGGGAGATTTGCCACATTCTTGGCCTTTCTGGGAAACGAACAAAAGTTCCAGTACATACTTAAACGGCGTTATTCCAGCATACTTTTCTTCATCCAGATCGACCTTTATCACTATGCCTTCCTCGGATGCAGGTCTTTGAACCATTCTCATGTAATCGGGGGGTTCCGTTCCATGTTCCAATATGACTTTACTCAACCCGTAAACCTTCTCTATCATGCGTGCACACCTCCACACAACCAAAACCCTGAGCCGTTCTTTCACCGAACCCTGCGTAATAACCAAATGCAATGACATCCGGATCCCCACACAGTTTGAAAGGAAATATATGTCCACGTATCCTTGTACCCTTTATATCTATGAGCTTGCTTGTTCTTTTCCTGGAAACATAGCTTTCATCGGGTGTTACATACACAGGAGCTGGCTCCCTGCCCAAAACTCTCCTGTATTTCTTACTCAGATTTTTTACAAAAACTTCCTGAAACAATCCGTCCAACGGTGAAACGTATTGATGATAGAGTTTCTCGCCTCTTTTTACCGGCACGCTGAGAATAAGCGGTGATAATAAAACGAATTTTTCACAATCATTCTCGAATGTTCGCTGGTAGGTTTTTACAGCCACCAAACGTATCTCGAAGTCTGCTATTTCCACAGAATCGTCCAAGATGATACCGTTGAGAAATGAGGAGAGTATCTCATCGTCCCACGATGAAAATATGAATCTCAGTTTAGCTCCTTTTCTATAGAAAAATCCTTTCTTTTTGTCTATTCCATTGTTCTTTCCCCAGAGGTCCGAATAAGTGAAGGGCTTTATCTTCATCTCGTCGTGAAGCGCTGTTGCGAGTTTCGGATTCCTTCTGCAGATCGCACTGTAGATCCATCCCATCAATGGGTGATGATAGTTAAAAGGAAGGTAGCCATCATTCACAATTTCAAAGAAAAGTTTTGCTCGAAATGGCAAATCATACAACCTCCCCAGAAAAAACCATTCTTAAACCTGGAATTGTATCAGGAATAACTGTGAATATACGAATTTTCACGGCGTGTGAAACTTTTTGCGTTTTATGCGTTAAATATTACGTATAAAATATTTTGCTTACAATGATACCATATTTTTTACTAATATATTGACTATATAACTTTTAACCTCGTTCCAGACAAACAATACTATCTCCTTCATTTCAAGCACTTTATCGATCATCCTTTTCATTCATTCTGATATATTTTCCACTGGATAACTTCCATATGTTATCATTGACACAAAAAGAGAATGGGAGGGAGGCGTGTGGAGGTAAAGTACAGGCCTTCAGATATAGAGAAAAAGTGGCAGAAAATATGGGAGGAAAGAGGCATCTTTCACGCACCGCAGAGAAGCGACAAACCTAAATATTATGCTCTGGTCATGTTTCCCTATCCTTCGGGTTCCATACACGTGGGACATGTCAAGAATTATGTCATCGGTGATGTGGTAGCTCGATACAAGCGTATGAGGGGTTACAATGTTCTGCACCCCTTTGGTTACGATGCTTTCGGTTTACCCGCTGAAAACGCGGCTATAGAACACAACATTCATCCTGAAATATGGACGCGTTCGAACATAGACACGATAAGACGTCAGATAAAGAAGATAGGCATAAGTTACGACTGGTCGAGGGAAATCTCCACCTGTGATGAGGATTACTACAAGTGGACCCAATGGATCTTTTTGAAGCTCTTCGAAAGAGGGTTGGCCTATAGAAAAAAGGGTGCGGTCAACTGGTGTCCAAGATGTCAAACGGTTCTGGCAAACGAACAGGTAAAGGATGGAAAGTGCGAAAGATGCGGTACACCGGTGACCATACGTTTCCTTACCCAGTGGTATTTCAAGATAACGGAATATGCCGAAAGACTGTACAACGATCTCGACAAACTCGAAGGATGGCCTGAACACGTTAAGATGATGCAAAAAAACTGGATAGGTAAGAGCGACGGAGCTCTTGTCAAGTTCCCTGTGGAAGGCACGGAACATGTTATAGAAGTCTTCACCACACGCCCCGATACACTGTGGGGCGTTACCTTCATGGCTCTCGCACCAGAGTCTCCACTGGTAGATGCTCTCACGCCTCCGGAGAAAAAAGATGAAGTTCAAAAGTTTGTTTCCAAAGTACTGGTTGAAGATAAATTTAAGCGCACAGCAGAAGGGGCAGAAAAGGAAGGAATCTTTATAGGGAAATATGCGGTGAATCCTGTGAATGGTGAAAAGGTACCCATATATGTCGCTAACTATATCCTGTACGAATACGGTACCGGGGCGATAATGGGGGTTCCCGCCCACGACCAGAGAGACTTCGAGTTCGCAAAAGCGATGGATCTACCGATAAGAGTGGTTATAGAAGATCCACAGCATCCTTTATCAGAAGAAGACATGACAGAACCATACATCGGCGATGGAATCATGAAGAACTCAGGAACTTTCACAGGTAGAAATAACAGAGAAGCCATGAAGGATATCATAAAATATCTCGAAGAAAATAGCTTTGGGAGAGCTTCGGTACAATATAGATTGAGGGATTGGCTCATATCACGACAAAGGTACTGGGGAGCCCCGATACCGATAGTGTATTGCGAAAGATGTGGAACGGTACCGGTACCGGAAGAGCAACTACCTGTGAAACTTCCCGGGGATGTTAGGTTCGAACCAACAGGGCAATCTCCGTTGCAGCACCACGAAGAGTTTTTGAACACAACATGTCCTAAGTGTGGTGGACCGGCAAGACGTGAAGCCGATACCATGGATACCTTCGTGGACAGTTCATGGTATTATCTACGATACGTCAATCCAAAAGAGGATAAAGCGCCCTTCGTGGTCGAAGATGTGAACTACTGGCTCCCCGTCGATCAATACATTGGTGGTGTGGAACATGCCATACTCCATCTCATGTACTCACGATTCATAACGAAAGTACTGCATGATATGGGGTACCTGGAATTCGACGAACCTTTCACGAACCTTTTCACGCAGGGCATGATATATAAAGACGGAGCGAAAATGAGTAAATCCAAGGGCAATGTGGTATCGCCTGACGACATGATAGAGAAATATGGGGCCGATACTCTGAGACTGTACATTCTCTTCATGGGACCACCTGAGAAGGATGCTGAATGGAGCGAAGCCGGGATAGAAGGAACACACAGATTCGTGAAGAGATTATGGAGGATTCTCAACGAAATACTCTCGGAAATCAGAGATCTGGAATCGAGAGAGATAGAAATAAAAGATAAACGAGAGAAAGAGTTACACCGAAAACTTCACGCCATGATAAAGAAGATCACCGAAGACATAGAGGGTAGCTTCCACTTTAACACCGCAATAAGCGGGCTCATGGAGCTAACGAATGCCCTGAATCAGTACATGGAAAACACCCCGAGATCTGAATGGAACCGCGCATTACTGCGTTCCATAGCGGAAAAGCTGGTGCTTTTGCTGGCACCTTTCACTCCCCACCTGGCCGATGAACTCTGGCACAATATGGGACATGAAACGCTTACCATTGAAGAAGAATGGCCGCAGTATGATCCCAAAGCGCTCGAGGTGGAAGAATACGAGATGGCGGTCCAGGTGAACGGAAAGGTGAGGGACAGAATAAAGGTACCAAAAGATGCATCAGAGGAAGAGATAAAAGAAATGGCTCTTTCCAGCGAAAAAGTGAAAAGATGGCTGAACGGTAAAAAACCAAAGAGGATCGTGGTAGTTCAAAGAAGATTGATCAGCATCGTGGTGTGAATCGTCTCACTTAAAGCATGAACTTATGCATTAGACCTTCCAGCAATTTGTTCACAGGAGCCATCAAAAAGTTGGGTATACGTAGTATTATGAGTACCACAAGGAGCAGGATACCGTAGACTTCGTACTTCACATACCAATTCATATATTCGTCCGGAAGAAGGGCAAGTATTATTTTCGCGCCGTCCATTGGAGGAATGGGGAGAAGATTGAATATACCAAAACCGGCGCTTAACTTGGCGCATAGGAGTATCTCCTCGGACACGAACTTTGGAACGTTGAAATGATTAGTAATCAGGAGGAAATAAAGCCAGAATAGAAGTATAGCAAGAACGAGATTGGCAATGGGTCCCATGAAAGCCACCATCACCGTGTGGAGAACAGGCCGTTTCAACTTCCATTTATTTACAGGTATAGGACGTGGCCAACCGTAACCGAATAACAACAAGGTAAGTGTACCTATTGGATCCATATGATTGAATGGGTTAAAGGTGAGGCGCCCGGCTTTCTTTCCCGTGTCATCCCCGAACAGAAACGCTGTTAAACCGTGAGCATACTCGTGAACCAGTATCACAAGTAGTATAGCGGGAAAACGATACACTACTTCCACAAGGTATTTCATTTCATCCACCCTCACTGCGCCCAGATATGACCAACGTTATTTCACCACGCACTTCTCCCTCGAACCGTCTCATGGCTTCACTCACACGCCCCCTGAAACATTCCTCATGCATCTTAGTCAGCTCCCGTGCTATGAATATTTCTCTATCACCTAGGATCTCGAGAATATCTTTGAGCGTTTCATGCAAACGATTCGGTGACTCATAAAACACCATGACCCGCCTCTCGTTCTTCAAGGAACGAAGCAACTTTCTTCGTGCTCTCCCACGTGGCATGAAACCCTCGAAGATGAACTTTGAACCTGGAAAACCACTGGCCGCCAGTGCACTCACCACCGCACTTGGGCCGGGTATCACGAGAACCTTT
>Ga0180300_10001727_pt1 | contig 10191 bp, 11 predicted proteins | sample GuaBasSediGuay15_FD_121798 | JGI IMG/M metagenome (GOLD analysis project Ga0180300, IMG submission 121798) | Subseafloor sediment microbial communities from Guaymas Basin, Gulf of California, Mexico - Guay15, Core 4569-2, 21-24 cm | ecosystem: Environmental > Aquatic > Marine > Hydrothermal... | reverse complement strand
GTTTAGAGGAGGAAGTCGGGAGGCAGGGTCATCTTCCTGATGCGGGTTCCGGTCAGCGCCATGATGCGCCTCAGCTCCTCGTCCTCCTCGTAGGTGACGAGGGTGACGGCGGTGCCCGACTTGCCCGCCCGGGCCGTCCGTCCGATGCGGTGGAAGTACATGAAGGGGTCCCGGGGGATGTCGTAGTTGACGATGAAGGGGACGTCCTCGATGTCGAGGCCCCGAGCGGCGACCTCCGTCGCCACCATCAGGCTCAGCCGCCCCTCCCTGAAGGCGTTCAGGACCTGCTCCCGTCGGGCTTGGCTGAGCTGGCCGTGGATGGCCGCGGCGTCGTATCCGGCCCGCCTCAGGTCGCCGGTGAGTCTGTCCACCGTCGTCCTCCTCCGGCAGAAGATGATGGCCCGGTCGATGTGGAGGTGGTCGATGAGCTTCAGGAGGATGTCGAACTTCTCGTAGGGGGCGACCCGGATGTACCGCTGGTCGATCTCCTCGACGGCGATCTCGTCCCTGCTGACGAGGATCATCTCCGCCTCCGGCATGTAGCGGCGGGAGAGCCGCCGGGTCCGGTCGTCGATGGTCGCCGACCAGAGGCTGATCTGCTTCCTCTTCGGGGTCCGCCTCAGGATGTACTCGATGTCGTCGATGAACCCCATGTCCAGCATCCTGTCAGCCTCGTCGAGGACCACGAACTTGACGCCGTCCAGCGTCAGGGTCCCCCGCTTCAGGTGGTCGATGATGCGGCCCGGCGTCCCCACCACGATCTGGACGCCCCTCCGCAGCTCGTTGATCTGCCTCTCGATGGAGACGCCGCCGTAGATGGTCATAGCCCTCAGCAGCGTGTACTTCGCATAGCTGTTGATGTCCTCGGCGACCTGGAGGGCCAGCTCCCGGGTCGGCGTCAGCACCAGGGCCTGAACGCCCTTCGCCTTCCAGTCGAGGCGCTCTATCATGGGGACGCCGAAGGCGGCGGTCTTCCCCGTCCCCGTCTTCGCCTGCCCGATGACGTTCCTCCCCTTGAGCAGCGGGGGGATGGCGTGTTCCTGGATGGGGAACATCTCCGTGAAGCCCAGGTCGGCGATGCCCCGCTTCACCTCCGGGCTGATGGGTAACTCTTCAAACTTCATATCCTATCAAATCGTGCTTCTTCTCAAACGGTCATTCGTCCGATGTTTTGAGAGAAAGGGAGGGGACGGTTAATAAAGGATTCTGAGGCCCACAGGAGACGGGCTACGTCTTCTTCGGCAGGTCGAACTTCTTCGCCACTTCTCCCAGGGTCTTCTCCAATATGCTGAGGCCCTCGTCCACCTGCTCCTTGGTGATGATCAGGTAGGGCATCATCCTGACGATGCCGGTACCGGGGCTGGAGCCGACGATGAGGCCGTTCTCCTTCGCCTTGTCCGAGAGGTAGACCATGGGGTTGTGCGCCGGGTCCCGCCTCTGCTCGGGGGTCAACCCCTTCGGCACGATCGCCTCCTTGGTCTCGGGGTTCGCCACGAGCTCGATGCCCATGAAGAGTCCGAGGCCCCGGACGTCGCCGATGATGGGCTGCCTCTCCTGCATCCCCCTCAGCTCGTCCATCATGTAGGCGCCCATCTTCGACGCCCTGTCGGCGAGCTTCTCCTTGTAGTAGTAGTCGATGACGGCGAGGCTGGTGGCGCAGGCCAGGGCGTGGCCGCTATAGGTGTAGCCGTGGGGGAACCCCTTCTCGTCGAAGTGGTCGGCGATCTTCTTGTTGACGATGGTCGCCCCCAGCGGCACGTATCCCGCCGTGATCCCCTTCGCGTAGGTCTCGATGTCCGGCACCACGTTCCAGTGCTCGCAGGCGAACATCTTCCCCGTCCGGGCGAAGGCGGTCATCACCTCGTCGAAGATGAGGAGGACCCCCTTCTCGTCGCAGATCTTCCTCACCTTCTGCCAGTACCCGTCGGGGGGCACTACCTGGCCGGCCCAGCTGCAGATGGGCTCTGCCATGAACGCCGCCACGGACTTCTCCCCCTCCTTCTCGATGGTATACCGGATGAAGTCGGCGCACATCAGGTCGCACTCGGGGTAGGTTTTCCTGAAGACGCAGCGGTAGCAGTAGGGCGAAGGCACATGCTTGAACTCCTCAAAGATGCTGAGGCCGGGGTACTGCCGGTTCCGGGAGCTGCCGCCGACGCTCACCGACGCGTACGTCGAGCCATGGTAGGCGTCCCAGAAGCTAATGATCTTCCTCGCTCCCCTGTAGAGCTGGGCGAGCTTGATGGCGGCCTCGTTCGCCTCGGTGCCGCTGTTGCCGAAGAAAGTCTTACAGAGGTCGCCCGGCGTGATCTGGGCGAGGCGGCGGGCCAGCCGGATCTGGGGGACGTTGAAGTAGCTGGGGGAGGCGTAGGCCATCTCGTCGAGCTGCCTCTTCGCCGCCTCGATGACCTCCCGGTTGTTGAGGCCGATGTGGACGTTGTAGAGCTGGCTGATGAGGTCGAGGTACCGCTTCCCCTTCGCGTCGTAGAAGTGAACCCCCTCGCCCCCGACGAGGATGAGGGGCTTGTAGCTGGGCCGGGGCTCCCACCGCTGAATGAGGTAGGCCCTCGCATCGGCGTAGAGACGCTCAACCTCATCCTCCGAGTAATGTTTCGAGCTCATAAACACACCTTTGAACAATCATCCCGTCAAACCCCTCTAAAATAGTTGCCCTCGCCCCAAGATTCAGGAACATTTCTCAAAAAGGGGAGGAAGCTAGGAGCCCGGACGGCGCCCGCCGACGGCTCCGTGCTTGACTAAAGGGATTTACTCGCCCCCATCGCACTCGCACTCAACCTTCTAACGGCAAACGCTCCGCTCCGGTCTTACCGTCATCGGCGCCCGGCTAAAAGCTGACGTCCCTCTGCTCGGGGACTAGGTTAGGGGGGTGCTCTCCCTTGAGGACCGCCCTCACGTTCTCGGCGCAGACGAGGGCCATCCTCCTCCGGGTCTCCACCGTCGCGGAGCCGATGTGGGGCGTTAGGACCACGTTCTCGAATCGGATCAGGTCGTCGCCGAGGGGCAGGGGCTCCTCCTCGAAGACGTCTAGGCCGGCGCCCCCAATCTCGCCCTCCTCCAGCGCCCGGATCAGGGCCCTCTGATCCACAACGGAGCCGCGCGAGGTGTTGATCAACAGCGCCGTGGGCTTCATGAGCCCGAACTCGCGCTCTCCAATGAGATGCCTCGTCGATGGAAGCAGGGGCACGTGCAGCGAGACGATGTCCGAACGTCTCAGCAGCTCATCGAGGTCGGCGAACTCGGCCCCAAGGGTTTTCTCCAGCTCCGGTCTCCGGACCACGTCGTAGTAGATCAGCTTGACGCCGAAGCCTTGGGATCTCTTCGCAACCTCGGCGCCGATCCTTCCGAGGCCGATGAGGCCGAGCGTCTTGCCCTCCAGATCCGCTCCGAAGGGAAAAGGTTCGCGCCGCTGCGCCCATTTGCTCCTTACAAAGGGGTCCGCCAGGGGGATCTTTCTAATTAGGCTTAGGATGAGCGCCCAGGTCAGGTCGGCGACGGCGCCGGAGAGGACGCCAGGCGTGTGGGTGACATAGACCCCTCGCGCCGTGCACGCCTCAACATCTACAGAGTCGTAGCCGACGCCGAACCGCGCGACGATCTTCAGCCTCGGAGCCCTCGCGAGGAACGCCCCGTCGACGCGCCCCGTTCCCACTATGACCGCGTCGGACTCTCCAAGAGCATCAATGTACCCCGCGTCGGACGGTGAAAGATAGGTGACATCGGCCAGAGGCGTCAGCGTCTCGGCAACATCCTCAGGGAAGTTTCTTCGACTGACGCCCACCAATACCTGCCTCTTCAAAGCCCTCACAGGTTAGAAGCAGTCGGTCAAGGCATATAAATGGTGATTAACGCCTCCTCCCCATTAAGGGCGTCTAACCTCTCACCCAAGCCGAGCGGACAGAATGAGGCGTTACGTGAAGCAGCTGAGCGACCAGTTTAGAAGGGGTTATAGAAGGCCGCTGAGAAGTCTAAGGGGGATTCGGCGTTGTCGAAGGTGGCCGTCGTCAAGGGGCCCAGGGGTCACGACCCGGTGTTCAGGGCCCTTGACCTCATCGACTATAAGGGCGCGCTGTCCGGCTGGGACAGGGTGCTCATCAAGGTCAACTTCATCTCCGTCAAGACGTGGGAGACGGGTGCGACGACGGACCCCCTGGTCGTCGAGGCCATCATCCTGAGGCTGAGGGAGCTGCCCGTAGAGGTCTACGTCGTGGAGTCGGACGCGACGATGACCAACGCCGACAGGGCCTTCGAGGCGACGGGGATGAGGGAGGTCTGCGAGCGCCACGGCGTCGGCTGGATCAACCTGAGACACGTCAAGGACAAGGTGACCCTCCCGGTGCCGGGCGGCGAGACCCTGAAGCGGATCAAGGTGCCCCGCATCGTCACGGAGTCGGCGGTCATCAGCGCGGCGAAGCTGAAGACCCACAGCGAGACCGGCGTGACCCTGGGGATGAAGAACATGTTCGGCCTCCTCCCGGACAAATTCAAGGCGAAGTATCACCTCAGGGGCATCGGCAAGGTCATAGTGGACATCAACACCGTCCTGAGGCCGGCCCTGACGGTCATCGACGGCTTCGTCGGCATGGAGGGCCGCGGCCCCGTCCATGGCACTCCCGTCAGGATGGACCTGATCGTAGCGGGGACTGACCCCGTCGCGACGGACGCTGTGGCCTGCCGCGCCATGGGGTTCGATCCCCGCGAGGTCTGGCACATCAGGCGGGCTTGGGAGAAGGGACTCGGCAGCATCGACGGCGTTGAGGTGGTTGGCGACAACTTGGATGATGTGGTCCGCGTCTTCAGGAGGAGTTGACCGCCCTCAATGCAACATCTTCATCATGTCGCGGAGCGAAGGGGGATAGATATCCGTCAGCTCTTTCGCCGCGGCTTGGGGCATCCCCGATGCGACGAGCTGCCTGTAGAAGGCTCTCTGGAAGCCGCGCTTCCGGTTCACGTAGGTTATCGTCAGGCCAACCATTTTCGGTGCGGCCCGTATAAGTAAAAAATGGTGCGGAGGGGCGCTCCGAGCCTCATCCCGTCTATTCCTCTTTGTTTTCCGCGCGCTCGTGGATGACGGAGCCGATCTTGGCGCCTTTCATGAACTCGCCCCATCTCGTCAGCGTCGACAGGTAGCTCTTCGTCATCTTCAGAGCCTCCTCCTCGGGTATGCCGCCCTCCTTCAGGTTCCTGTAGAACTCGGCGACGGCCTTCCCCATGTCGGCCGCGGCCTGGGGGGAGAACAGGCTGTCCAGGATGCTGCGGATCATGTTGGGGAGGTGCGTCGACAACGCTTCGAAGATCTCCGCGACCTCCTCAGCATCCTTAATTTTGTATTTCCTCCTCTCAGTCTCACCCATCACATTCACCTCAAGGCATAATGAAAAGTGGTTAACGATAATGGGTGTATCGGATATTTTTGATCAGAAGGTGGCTACTCGACGAGCCTATAATTGAAGCCCTCGCCCTTTTCGATGACGCCCATGTCCAGCAGCCTCTTGACCCGCTTGCGCACGGTCACCCTGGAGGCCGACCCCCTCTCCCGGGCGACCTCCCGCGTCAGCTGGGAGATGTTCATCGGCCCCTTCAGCGCTAGGGCGTTGAGGATGATGCGGGAGACCTCGTCGCGGGAAGCGGCGGACCGCTCAAGGTGGCGGCGGACGGCGAAAAGGCGCTCAATGAGCTTCAGAGGCTCGCCGTAGAGGGCGGCGCCGACCCTGAGATCGCCCATAAGCTGGGCCAGCTCCGGGTATCTCCGGCTCTCGGTGAGGATGGCTTCGAGGTAGTCGAGGCGGCGCATCACCCGCTCCAGCTTCTCGTTCAGCTCCCTCAGATCCCTCTCGATACCGGACAACGCGCCCCACGATGAAAAATGCCCCAAGCATTAAAGGCTTTAACCTTCTCAGAAAGGCCCGGCCCGAGGTTTCCGAGTTTGGAGACGGCTTCGAGGATCAGGATCATCCAGATGATGAGACCCACGGCGATGGCAGCAGGAGGGATTACCGTCATCAACGGGTTCGGAGACGCGTTGGGCGACGTGTATCTTAGGAGGAAGGCCTGCCCATCGTTGCCCACGCCGTATGTTATGCCGGCTACGTAGACAGCGTCCCCCTCAACGATCACGGAGCGGGCTAGGTCCGAGCCAAAGCCGCCCCAGGTAACGTTCCATAGGAGACCTCCGTCCGGCGTATACTTCATTATGAGGGCGTCGGCCCAGCTTCCGGGTTCGGTCCGGAAGGTGTGCCCCACGACATAGATGAAGCCGCCGCCCCTTGCTACGCCCCACGCGTAGTCCTCGCGGCGTCCTCCCCAGAGACTGCTGAACCTTAGGTTGCCGGAGGAGTCGTATCCCAGGAGAACGACGTCAGCGTCGGCTTCCTTCTGCGTGAAGCCAACTTGATAGATGAGGCCGTTTGAAGCCGAGAGAGCCAGCCCGTAGTTCTCAGCGCCGGTTCCCCAGCTTCGCGTCCAGATCACGTCGCCGTCGAAATCGAACTTCGCCAGGAACATCTCGGACCTCCTCCGAGGCGCAGCTACCCCCACCGTCTGCACGCCTTTTCGGCTCCCCGTCGTCCCCGAGACGTATATGGCGTCATCCACGGCGACGGCCCAGCAGTAATCGGCCCCGGTCTCCCCCCAGGTCCGATTCCATATCAGAACGCCCTCAGACCCGTACTTTAGCAGGAATGCCTTAGTTCCGTTCGCCTTCATTCCCCTCACATAGCCCGCGACGTACACGAAGCCTCTATCATCCACGGCGACGCACCGCCCGATGGCGCTTCCTTTTATTCCCCATCGCCTCGCCCAGAGAAGGCGCCCCTCGGAGTCGTATTTGAGAAGAACGGCCTTCGACGACCCATTCGGGTACGTGATACCTGCGACGTAGACCCCATCGTCTCCGCGCGTGACGCCCCTACCCATGTCGTAGCCCATCCCTCCCCAGATCCTGTTCCAGATCAGCCGCCCGTCCATGCCGTATTTGAGGAGGAAGATGTCCTCCTTACCCGCGCCGAAGCTGGACGTCGAGCCGGTCACGTAAAGGTGGTTCTCATAGAAGGTGATCCCTCTCGGGTATTCCCTTCCGCTCCCGCCCCAAACGACGGACCAGTCGAAGGACACAGCGTTTGGGCGGCGCTCCGTCGCGCCATGCTCTTTGAGGTATAGCCCCACGAGTGCCGCCTCCAGGAGCAGTAGAAGGGAGATAAGGAGGCGGCCCCTTCTCAAGGCATCCACCATCGTCAACAGAGAGGGCGCCACTATAAAACTTCGCCTGAACCCATCCGAAGGGGACGAAACAATTTATTCTCCAAGGGGCGGATACATCGGATCGTGGACAAGATGGATGTCGAGCTGCTGCGGAGGCTCTCCAACGCCTTCGGCCCGCCGGGGGCGGAGGAGGAGCCCCGGGAGATCCTCAGGGAAGCGCTTGAGGACGTGGCCGACGAGGTGAGGGTGGACAGGCTGGGGAACATCTTCTTCCACCACAGGGGGGAGGAGGGGAGGCCGACGGTGATGCTGGCCGCCCACACCGACGAGGTCGCCTTCCTCGTCACCCACATCGAGGAGACGGGGTTCCTCAGGTTCCACACCCTGGGCGGCATCACGGCCAACATCATGCCCGGCCAGAGGATCATCCTCCGCGGCCGAAGGGGCCCGCTGAAGGGGATCGTGGGCACCAAACCGCCCCACATCATGACGGAGGAGGAGCGGAAGAGGATGGTGCCCATGGAGGATCTGTTCATCGACGTGGGCGCCGAGAATCGAGAGGCGGCGGAGGAGAAGGGCTGCCACATCGGCATGACGGGGGTCTTCGACGTCGAGTTCGCCGAGCTCGGCGGCGGCTACCTCAGGGGGAAGGCCTTCGACGACCGGGCCGGCTGCGCCGTGATGGTCCAGGCCTTCAAGGCGCTGGCGGGGTCGCCGTGCAACGTCGTCGCCGTCGGCACCGTCCAGGAGGAGGTCGGCCTCAGGGGCGCCAGGACGGCGGCGTGGCAGGCGGAGCCCGACTACGCGCTGGCCCTGGAGGGGACCTTCGCCGCCGACGTGCCGGGGTCGAAGCCCCACCAGATGTCAGCGAGGCTCAGGGGCGGGCCGGTGGTGACCATCGCCGACAGGAGCGTCATCGCCCACCCGAAGGTGCTCCAGGCCCTCATGGAGGCAGCCGAGGCCAAAGCCATACCCTACCAGTTCAAGAAGATACCGAGGGGCGGCACCGACGCCGGCGCCATCCACCTGACGAGGGCGGGCGTCCCCAGCGGGACGGTGGCGGTCCCCTGCCGCTACATCCACGGTCCCGCCTCCGTCGCCCACATAGACGACCTAGAGAACACGGCGCGACTGGTGGAGGCCTTCGTCAGACGGATCTCCCAGCGATAACCCCAGAACCCCCTTTTTCTTTCTTGAGGAACCCCAGCGCGCCCGGCGGGTGTGCTGCGGCATATATGGCGCGCCCATACACCAAAATATTTTAAAGTCGAGACGAGGGGATACTAAGCTAAAGCGCTGATGGGTGACATGCTTGGACGAGGCTGTTCACAGGTTTGCGTGTTTTGAGGGCAGTTCGTCCAAGTCCTCGTCCCGCTCGGGACAATAAGGTCACCCTTTGAGGCGTCTGGAACCCTTCTCGGGTGATCTTGTTGTTGGTGGCTTTTGATCTAGAGGGAACCCTGGTCGACGCGGAGTTCTTCCCCGAGGTCGGGAGGCGGCTCGGGGACGGCGCCCTCCTGGACAGTGTGACAAGGCAGGCCATGAACGGCGAGCTGAGGTTCGAGGAGGCCCTCCTTCGACGCCTAAGGGTCATTCGGGGCGTGCCCCTCGAGGAGCTGCGGGAGGTCTGCCTGCGGCTTCCCCTCTCCAGGGGCGCGAGGGAGACCGTCAGGGCGCTGAGGGAGCTCCACTGCACCCCGGCGATAATCACGGGGGGCTTCGACATACTGGCTGACCGCGTTGCAGCTGAGTTCGGCGTCGAGTATGTCTGCGCGAACAGGTTCATCGTCGAGCATGGGAGGGTGGTATCAGTCCGAAGGCCTATAGTCACCCCCGAGTTCAAGGCGAGGCGGCTTCTGATGCTTGCGCGGAGGCTGGGCATGGGACCGGGTTGCTGCGTCGCGGTGGGCGACGGGGCGAACGATATACCCATGATGGAGGCGGCCGGCCTCGGCATCGCCTTCAACGCGAAGCGGTGCGTCAGGGAGCGGGCCGACGTGGTGATCGAGGGTGGCGACCTGCGCGAGGTCCTGCCCTACATCATCGACTTCAAAGAAGAGGTTGAGAGGCTCAACTCTTCCCCGAGGCCCTCCGTCGCGCGGCTCAGGAGCCTTCCGGTGTAAGAGGACTCGTATCAGCTGGGCGGCGCCCCGGGGGTTCATGCGTTCTTGGCGTAGTTGATCTGGAGGTCGGTGATCATCGCCCTCAGCCTGCGGGCCTCGGCCTCCGGCAGGGAGGGGGCCAGCCTGTCAGCGAGGAGGGCGGCGCAGTCGATGGCGGCTGCGGCCTTCGCCATGTCCTTCTCCGCCTCCTTCTTGCCTGGGGCAAGCCTGACGCCCATGTACTGCCACGCCTTGGCGGCGAGGATGGCGATGAAAAGGCTGAGGAGCTGGTCGATGTCGAGGGCGGTGAGGTCTACGGCCTGGGGCTCCGCATCCCCTTCAGACATCGAGGATTCCTCCGGCGACTGTTTGTGTTTATATGCTGTTTTCGATTAAAGCTCTACGGTGATCGGGTTTGCCTGAGAGGCGGCTGGCGCGGATGACAGGGTACGGGTTCAGGTCGGGCGGCTTCGATAAGGCGGTCCTCGCCGTCGGCTCCACGGAGTATCACGGGGACCACCTCCCCTACGGGACGGATACGATGGTGGCGGAGCACCTGGCCCTGGCGGTGGCCGAGCGGGTGGAGGGGCTGCTGGTGCTGCCGCCGCTCCCCTTCGGCATGAGCATGCACTACGCCTCTTTCCCCGTGGCGGTCACCCTCACCACGGAGACGCTGATGCGGGTGCTGCGAGAGGTGTTCGACTCCCTGTTGAGGCATGGGCTGCGGAGGCTGCTCATCATCAACGGCCACGACGGGAACGTGGCGGCCATCGAGGCGGCGGCCCGGGAGTTCAGGGTGGCGCACCCCGAGATGAAGATCGCCGTGCTGGAGGCCTGGTGGGAGACGGCCGCGGCGCTCCTCCCCCGGGGG
>Ga0180300_10001726_pt1 | contig 10195 bp, 7 predicted proteins | sample GuaBasSediGuay15_FD_121798 | JGI IMG/M metagenome (GOLD analysis project Ga0180300, IMG submission 121798) | Subseafloor sediment microbial communities from Guaymas Basin, Gulf of California, Mexico - Guay15, Core 4569-2, 21-24 cm | ecosystem: Environmental > Aquatic > Marine > Hydrothermal... | reverse complement strand
TTAGTTCCCCGCAGCTATGAGTCCTAATCATATACACCGATTATAGCCCATGGCGGGGGGCTTTTCAATTGTGGCAGTAGATAGCACCGGCGTAAAAAAACAGGCGATGCCAACAGTTGGCATCGCCTGCTTGGCAAAAACGTTTTTGGTATTAGAAGCCCTGCTCCGTTCTGGCAATGATTTGATCCTGAAGACCCTTGTCCAGGTCGACAAAGTAGGCGCTATAACCAGCGACCCTCACCACCAGGTTGGCATATTTCTCAGGGTGGCGCTGGGCATCAAGGAGTGTCTCGCGATCTATTATATTAAACTGGATGTGATGGATACCCAGGTCAACCCAGGTTCTGAGATAGGAAACAAAGGCATCCCGGTTGGCCCCCTCCAGAAACTGAGGTGAGAATTTCTGGTTGAACAGGTGGGTGAAGGTTCGGGCATGGTCTATCTTGGCCACAGATTTCAGCACTGCCGTTGGCCCCTTCTTATCCGTGCCCGGGTATGGTGAGCAGGTGCCATCGTTGTAGTTCTCGCCGGCCTTTCTGCCATCGGGGGTAGCCCCGGTAACCACGCCACCGACGTAGTAGGTGGCGGCGCCAGTGCCGTCCTCCATAAACGGGCCGCCGTAGATGTTCTTCAGGCTCCTTATCGTCTGGGTTGTCCTAAGGTAAACATCCCGTGCCAGCATATCCACATAATCATCGTCGTTTCCGAATTTGGGGACCTCATTGATGGCCATCTGGCGCAGGTCTTCTTTACCCTCCCAGTTGTTGTTGAGTGCGTCCAGGAGTTCTGCCATGGAGACCTTCTTATCTTCGAACACCAGCTTCTTTATCGCGGCCAGGGAATTGACCACCGTTACCTGACCGATAGGCTGGAAGATGGTATTGGCAAAGTACTTATAATGTCGGCAGTCCTGGCCATGCTCGATGCAGCCATCCATCAGTGCCGATAAGAAGGGCTGGGGCAGGTACTCATTATCCAGAACCTCGACGAAATTATTAATGGTAACCAGTTTCTGGGCGAAGAATTTCACTTGGGTCAAATAGGCATCGATGACATCTTCGATGGAGGTGAAGGTCAGGGGGTCGGGGGTTCTGGCACCGATCTGCTTCCCGCTAGCTTTGTCCACTCCCTGAGACAGGGCCAGCTCCAGGCACCTAGGCAGCATAAACATCCCGCCCAGGGCACGGAAGCCCATGGCCTTGCCCGGTATGATCCATCTCATGCAGCCCTCGGTGGAGTAGTCTCTGGCATCCTCGAGAGGAATGCCAAGGCTGGTGAGGTGGGGTATCATCATCTCGTCGTTGAAGAGGGAGTAAACACCTGAGGCCTGCCGCAATGTATCGCAGAGAGCATGAAGGAACTCTGTTGGTGTATTCTTGTGTAATCTGATGGCCACCGCCGGGTGCGTCAACTTTATTGCATTGGTGGCATCCATGACTATGTAGGTCATCTCGTTGGTGGCATCGTCGCCATCCCGGGTCTGGCCACCGATGGTGGTCACCCGTGCTGTGACTACCATACCACCACCGCCACCACCGCCCCCTCTCATGGGTGGAACCAGCTCCCCGAACTCGTTCATCTTGAGCCAGGCGTGCTCCACCAGTTCCTGGGCTTCCTCTCTAGTGATTCTCCCCTCCTCTTTGTCCTTCTTATAGAAGGGGTACATTATCTGGTCGAATCTTTCGCCCAGTCCTGGGCTCTGGAGGTCGATCACCTTGGTAATAAGCATAACGAAATACCAAGACTGAAGGGCCTCGTGGAATGTCCGTGGCGGGTTTTCCGGCACCCAGTCGCAGACCTCAGCGATCTCCTCCAGCTCTTTCTTACGCTTCTCATCCTTCTCATTCTCGGCCAGCTCCCGGGCCAATTGCGCATATCTCTTGCCCCATCTGCAGCCGGCTTCCAGGCTTATGATCACCGCATCCAGGAAATGCTTCTGCGGCAGGTACTTATCAGCATGGATATAGAAGTCGGGGTCTGAGGACATCTGCGCTAACCTGTCCTTGGCCTCCTGTATTATTCCCCTCAGGCCCAGCCTGAACAGCTTTTCATAGTTGGGCACACCGGTTCGACCGCCATGAAGCCAGGTAAATACCCGATGGTTCATAAAGTGGCAGTAAGGCCTTACATCTTCGGGCAGCAGTGCCCGTTCCGCTCCGTGAACAGCGAGATTAGTCCAGTACTTGTGAATCTCGTGGAGTTCTGCCCGCTCGTCATCGTCGAGAAGGTCCTTATATTGGTCATCAATAGCTCTATCTATCCAGCGGACGAAAAGCTCCGGGTAATGTTGTATCTTATTGGGGTCGCTGGCAAAATTGCCTACAATCCGCTCCCAGGGCTGGATATATATCGTCATTTTGTCCAGGTAATTGGCCAGCGCCTTGGCTCTTCGTAGCACCATAGGCTCGCCCTCTGTCTGCTTGAAGGACTCGGTAAACAAGCGAGGGCGCTCCATGCAGATCTTAATCCCAGGGCGGTACGGGGTGCGCGGTGCTTCCTCGCCCACCTTGGCGCGATAGGCCCTTGTAGCCTTCAGCAAGAAGGGCATCTCCTCTTTTACCCTTAATGTCGTCCTCTGCTCACCAATAGTAGCCATCTCCAAGCCTCCTTACTGCTTTCATCTGTTAGTGTAACATTAACCGATTCTATATGTCAATAGATCACTTTTTCAAAGTATTAACATGGCGTCGCCGAAGCTATAGAAGCGATAGCCGAGGCGCATCGCCTCCTGGTAGGCTCGTTGAATAAATCCTTTGCCAGCGAAAGCTGCGACTAGCATCAAAAGGGTGGACCGAGGTAGATGGAAATTCGTGATCAGCCCGTCCAGGGTGCGGAAGCGATACCCGGGCAGGATAAAGAGGTCAGTCCAGCCGTGAAAAGCCTGAATCCTGTTCCCCCGTTGAGCCGCCTGCTCCAGAACCCTCACCGTAGTGGTGCCGACACAGATGATTCGGCCCCCTTCCTCCTTGGTCTTATTGAGCTGATGGGCCATCTCCTCGCTCAACTCGCCATACTCCTTATGCATCGGGTGATCCTTGGGGTCCTCCACCCGCACCGGTGAGAAGGTGTCAAGTCCGACATGAAGGGTAACGAAGGCGAATCGAATCCCATTTTCTTTCAAGCGCTGGAGCAGCTCTGGGGTAAAATGCAACCCGGCCGTTGGTGCAGCGACGCTCCCTTTCACCCGCGCGTAAACCGTCTGATAGCGCTCCGGGTCCTGGAGCGGGGTGTGAATATAGGGTGGCAGCGGCACCTGGCCTGCTTTCTCTAGAGCCTCCTCATCGGAGAATTGGACCACCCTAATCGCTCCCTGCTCCTTTTCCACAACTTGGCCGTGGAGGTCAGTGGTGAACTCCATCCTTGTCCCCACATCGACCCTTCGCCCTGGCCTGACCAGTGCCTGCCAAAGGCCAGGGCTGAGCCGGCGGAGGAGAAGGAGCTCTACCCTGCCCCCGCTCCCCTCCTTACGGCCGATAAGCCGTGCCGCAATAACCCGGCTGTCATTGAAGACAAGGACATCTCCGGGGCGCAGCAAATCCACAATTTCGTAGAAGCGCCGGTGATCTATGGAACCATCATCCCGGTGGAGCACCATGAGGCGGGAGTGGTCCCTGGGCTCAGTAGGGGTCTGGGCGATGAATTGGGGTGGGAGATGATAGTCAAAGTCGCTAGTCTTCACGGATGGCCTCGGTGAAACCGGTAATACCAGTTCATGTTGGCGATGGCCTTGGCCGCCCGATCCAAACTAGGGTAGACCGGTATCTGGGCATCGGAGAGCTTCTTCTCCAGCGTCAGGCGATCAGCATTAGGGAACCCCGGCGGAGAAACTATAACCAGGGGCTTTATCCGCCTGAAGCGGATGAAGATATCGTTCATGGTCTCGAGGGTTTCTCTGCCTACCCACATGACAAGCTCGTCCATATTCTCATTAACGATGACAAGGTCTATCCTGGGATCGGCAACCACTATCTCCATGGTCTTTTCCAGGATCTCCAGTATGCCTCCTACTCCCCCCATATCTAATGGATTTCTGAGGATGCTCCCCGCTGGGGGGAGGATGGCCTTCAGTTTGCTTCTGCTCTCATCGGTGAAGGGTGGGACACTGAGCCCGACACTAGCACAGGCGTCGGTGGATGAGACACTTTCCCCACCGCCACCACCGGCCAGCCCAGCGATAATGGCTACGTTTTGGCCCAGGAAGGGGGTGAAATGCTGAAAGGTAAGTAGGGTATCGGCAAGCTCCTCCAGGCTGTCCACCCTGATAATGCCAGCCTGTTTGAGCACTGCGCTCCAAATGGTGTCTGGTATGGCTAGGGACCCGGTATGGGAGGCGGCGGCCTCGGCCCCGACTTCGGTTTTGCCCCCCTTCCAGATAATTATTGGCTTGGTCTTTGATAGCTCTTTGGCAAGCTGGAAGAACCTCCTCCCTTGTCTCACTCCCTCTAAATAGGCGCCGATGATCTGAGTCTCGGGATCGACAGCGAAATACTCCAGATAGTCCACGCTATCGAGGTCAGCCCCGTTGCCAAAGCTGACTGCCTTGCTGAAGTAGATGCCACGCCTGAGCCCGATGTCAATGATCCTCCCGGCATGTCCACCACTTTGCGAGATAAAGCCCACCACTCCCGCCTTCCCCAGCAGAGGCATCGGTCCGTAGGGCATGAGGTTTGTCGGGGAGTATACGCCGATGCAATTAGGTCCGATAACGCGGAACCCACCCTCTCTAGCCTTCTTAACCACCTCCCTTTCAAGTTGGCGTCCCTGCTCCTCACCGGTTTCGGAGAACCCAGCGGTGAAGAACTGAACCACCTTTACCCCTCTTGCGGCGCAGTCGTCGAGCACGCCGAGGACATGTTGGGCTGGGATACAAACAATCACATAATCGACAGGGTCTGGGATGTCCCTCACTGTGGGATAGGCCTTAAGGCCTGAGATCTCGCCATCGCTGGGATGAATCGGATAGAGCTTGCCTTTGAAACCGGCATGGATCAAGGCCTCGAGGTATCTGTTGCCAAATTTTAGCGGATTGGGGGAAGCACCCACCACAGCGATGGATTTAGGGAAGAAAACGGGCTCAAACTGGCGAAGTTTCTCCTGATTCAAGAGGGCCTCCTTTTCTCTTAACCACAGGTTGATTTTACACCAAGGCAGCCCTGGAAAGCAAAAAGGGCGGCATTACGCCGCCCTTTTTGTTATGCCGGCTAATTTAGAACAGGCCTATTACTTTGCCGGTCTTTGTATCTATGTCCACCCTTCTAAAGGCGGGATCGGAAGCGGTTCCCGGCATCAGGCTGATGGTGCCAGCACAGGGGCAAAGGAACTTGGCTCCCGAGTAGATGAGCACGTCACGGATGGGCAAGCTCCACCCTTTGGGAACCCCCTTGAGCGCTGGATCGTGGGTTAGACTGAGGTGGGTCTTGACCATCATGGTGGCATATTCATCATATTTGGGGTCTTTCTCCAGCATCTTGGCCTTTTCCTCGGCCTCAGGGAGCCAGCTCACGCCATCGGCTCCATACACCACCTTAGCGATCTTCTCCACCCGCTCTCGCAGTTTCATCTCCATGGGGTACAGGAACTTGAATTCACTCTCTTGCTCACAGGCTTCCATCACCGCGTCGGCTAGCTCCAAGGCACCATCGCCGCCATCGGCCCAATGGGTGGAGAGGGCGCAGCGGGCCCCAGCCTCCTCGGCTGCCTTGCGCACCAAGGCGATCTCATCCTTGGTGTCAGTGTGGAAGGCATTGATGCACACCACCGGGTTGATGCCGGAAGCGCGGATGACGTTGATGTGGTGCAGCATGTTGGGTAGGCCCTTTTCCACCAGGTTCAGGTTCTCTTTGGTGTATTCCTCGGGCAACGGTATACCGGCTACTACCCTAGGCCCGCCACCGTGCATCTTCAGTGCCCTGATAGTGGTAGTAAGCACCGACACGTGGGGCTTGAGCCCACTGAGACGGCACTTGACATTCCAGAACTTCTCGAAACCGATGTCGGCGGCAAAGCCGCTCTCGGTAACGTGGTAGTCGAACATCTTTAGGCCGATGCGGTCGCCGATGATGGAAGACTGGCCCACGGCGATGTTGGCAAAGGGGCCTGCGTGGACCAGGCACGGCTGGTACTCCACTGTGCAACACAGGGTGGGGTTAATGGTGTTGCGCATCCAGGCAGTCATAGCACCGCCGACCTCGAGATCGCCGGTGGTGACTGGGTTGCCCTTCCTGTCGAAAGCGAGGGTGATCTGATCCATCCTCTCACGCAGGTCGGCTAGGTCTCTGACAATGGCGAGCATGGCCATTAGCTCGGAGCTCACCGCGATGCCGAATTTGGACTGCATGGTGTAGCCGTCCATGCGGCCGCCGAGGCCGATGACGATATTTCGCAGCGCCTGGGCGCAGAAGTCTATGACCCATCCGAATTCCACCCGGGTGGGGTCTATATTGAGGCGTCTCATCCTGGTGAGCCGTGCCAGTTGCTCGTCATCGTAATTGCGCTCGTGCATCATCCTGGAAGTAAGGGCGACCATAGCTAGGTTATGGGCATTCATGATGTCGTTGATGTCGCCGGTGAGCCCCATGGTGAATTCGGTCATCGGGATGAGCAGCGCGTTGCCGCCGCCGGCAGCGGTTCCCTTGATATTCATAGAGGGGCCACCTGAGGGCTGGCGTATACAACCGCCCACATTCTTGCCTCGCTTGCCCAGGCCTTCGATAAGCCCCATAGTGGTTGTGGTCTTTCCCTCCCCCAGCGGCGTAGGGGTTATAGCTGTGACCTCGATATACTTACCGTCTGGCCTGTCTTTGAGGCGCTCCATGATCTTCATGAAATCGAGCTTGCATAGCCTGCCGTAGGGAATGATCTCGTCCTTTTCCAGGTTCAGCCGCTCCCGCCACTCCTCAGGTGTGGGCATGTTCTCTTCAGCTGCCTCTGAAATCTGCCAGTCTTTCATTTTTGTTGCATCGTAGGCCACGCGAAACCTCCTTAGTCAGTATTTGTTATTGATCCACAACAGCATACACGTTGTGCGGTTAACCCTGTTTCGCCGACTGCATCTCGGCAGCACGGACGGTGTTAACCATGAGCATGGTCACCGTCATCGGGCCAACGCCGCCCGGCACCGGGGTTATGGCCTCAGCCTTCTCTTTTATCGCCTCGAAGTCACAATCACCGACAAGGATTCGCTTTCCCTCAGCGGTTGTGCCCACTTGGTTAACTCCGACATCGATGACCACCGCCCCTTCCCGCACCATATCCGCTGTTATCGCCTTTGGGCTGCCCATAGCTGCGATGAGGATATCGGCCTGCCTAGTGGTGGCAGCAAGGTCCTTAGTTCCGGTATGGCACACGGTAACGGTGGCATTGGCCCCCTTCTTCTTCTGCACCAGTATCGCCATGAGGGGCTTGCCCACAATGTTGCTACGGCCACAGATGACCACATGCTTGCCGTCAGGGTCATAGCCACTCCGCAGAAGTAGTTGTTGCACACCATGGGGGGTGCAGGGCATGAAGTAGGGCTCACCGATCAAGAGCTTGCCTACATTCACCGGGTGGAAGCCATCCACATCCTTACTCGGGTCTATGGCATTTAGCACCTTGTCTGAATCGATATGCTTGGGCAGCGGGAGTTGGACCAAGATGCCGTGGAATTTCGGATCTTTGTTCAACTCCTCCACCTTGGCCAGCACCTCTTCCTCCGTGGCATCTTCAGGGAATACAATGGTCTCAGAGTAGATGCCAAGCTCCTCGCTGGCCTTGCTCTTCCCCCTGACGTAGGACACCGAGGCTGGGTCCTCGCCAACCCTGACCATGACCAAGCCAGGGGTTATCCCCTTCTTCTTCAGCTCGTCCACTCTGGCCTTAAGCTCAGCGCGAATCTCTGCGGCTATTTTGGTGCCATCGATGATTTTGGCCGTCATGTTTTATTACCCCCTTTTTTGATAACTCATTAGCAGTGGGGAAAATCCCGCAACTTTCAGCTTCATCGCAGTATCCGAGATTATAACACTTAGGCTTGAGCTCAGCCCCAATCCGAGGCGCCACCTTCTCCACCTCAGCCTTAACCTTCTCGAATAGCTCTATGATCTCCCATTGTGCCTTGAGGCAGAGGCGCAACGAGCAGACGTGAATCAGCTCACGGGCGTTCATGGTCATCACCAGCTTGGTTTCCATAGCATTGGGAAGCACGTATCGAGCATCCTCGGCTGGGATGCCGGCGTCGAGCATTTCACGGTAAAGGCGGTGGGCGGCATGAACCATATCGTGGTATTTGGCCTCCCATTCAGGCTTAGCGCTAATCGTAGCCGGGGTAATATACGTAATCTCCTTTAACGGAACATAACGCTGGCTCTGCTGGGTGTAGCTTGCCAGGCGATGGCGTACCAGTTGATGGCTGGTGACTCGTGAGATGCCCTCGATAGCGAAGGTGAAGCTGGCGTGTTCAAAAGGGGAAAGGTGGCCAGAGGAGATGAGCCGGGTAAGGAGGCGATCGACAGCCTCCGGAGTCATCTTTTCTTTAAGCCCAGTGGCGGTAGCAGGTGAGGTAGAAATGCGAGCAGCAGCAGCGATGGTACGCTCGGGATCGGGGGTATAACTGATCAGAGACACATAAGCCATAGCTGCTAGGCCTTTGCCCGTTGCAGATTATATCATGTGCTTTGGTGGAAAGCAACATGTTGTGAATTTTTTCTCTAACTATTATAATAAAACAAAGCAAATGGAGGAGAGGCCTATGACAAAAACTGAGGAATATCCAGTAATTTGGCTACAAGGAGCAGGCTGCAGTGGCTGCTCCGTTTCTGTGCTAAATTCAGAAAGCCCCACTATCAAGAACCTCCTCATCGATGAGGTGATTCCGGGGAAACACATCAGTTTGAAGTTCCATCCTACAGTGATGGCAGGGCAGGGGGAGGCGGCAATCGAAGCCATGGAGGAGACCGAGAAGAAAGGCGGTTATATAGTGGTAGTCGAGGGGGCGATACCTAAAGATAGCGCCTATGGGGCCATCGGTGAACAGGATGGGAAACCGATTTCCATACTCTCCCGATTGACATCCCTGGCCGAAAAGGCTCTAGCAGTCATCGCTCTGGGAACTTGCGCCTCCTTTGGCGGCATCCCCGCTGGTAGCCCCAACCCCAGTGGGTGCCTGAGTGTTAGCCAAGCCCTAAAGAGCAAGAACATCGCCACACCGGTGATAAACATCCCCGGTTGCGCCCCTCATCCTGACTGGTTTGTTGGCACCGTGGCCAGTATCTTGCTCCTGGGCCTGCCCAAGCCAGAGGATCTTGATGACTTCGGCCGTCCCAAAGCCTTCTATGGTAAGCTAATCCACGAGAACTGCCCACGACGTGCCTACTACGATGAGAAGAAGTTTGCCAAAAAGTTAAGCGATCCTGGCTGCCTTTATGAGCTGGGGTGCAAGGGGCCGGTGACCTATGCCGATTGCCCGCTGAGGCTGTGGAATGGTGGGATCAATTGGTGCATCCAGAGTGGTGGCATGTGCATCGGCTGTGTCGAGCCCGGCTTTCCCGATCTGGTCTCACCTATCTATGAGAAGATGAATACTGAACCGGCAGAGAAGGAGGTTTAGATAATTGGGTAGGATAGTAATCGACCCGATAACGCGCATCGAAGGCCACATGAAGATCGAGGCGGTGGTGGAGAACGGTGTGGTAAAGGATGCCAGAAGCTCTGGAACGCTGTTTAGGGGGATAGAACTTATCCTCAGGGGCAGAGACCCTCGCGATGCCCAGCGAATCACCCAGCGCATATGCGGCGTTTGCCCTACTAGCCACTCCACGGCTGCCACCCTGAACCTCGATAGCGCCTTTGGCATCGCCGATAAGATCCCCAATAATGGCCGAATCATCCTCAATCTCATCCTTGGCGCTGCTCATATCGCTGATCACATCCTCCACTTCTATCACCTGGCCGCTCTGGACTATGTCGATGTGGCCAAGGTGGCAAAATACGAAGGTAATAGCCCTACCCTCAATTCTATCAAGAGCTTTATCGAGCGTGGCGAGCTGGCCCCCTTCGTCCCCAGATATGAGGGAGACTACCGCCTTCCCGATGATGTAAACATCCAGGCAGTGGCCCACTATGTGGAGGCCTTTAATATGCGGCGCAAGGGTCAGGAGATGCTCTCAATATTCGGCGGCAAGATGCCCCACAATGTGGCCATCGTGCCTGGGGGTGT
>Ga0180300_10001725_pt1 | contig 10195 bp, 14 predicted proteins | sample GuaBasSediGuay15_FD_121798 | JGI IMG/M metagenome (GOLD analysis project Ga0180300, IMG submission 121798) | Subseafloor sediment microbial communities from Guaymas Basin, Gulf of California, Mexico - Guay15, Core 4569-2, 21-24 cm | ecosystem: Environmental > Aquatic > Marine > Hydrothermal... | reverse complement strand
GGGAATGCTCAAGGTAAGCGATGTCGAGAGATACCTAGCAGGTATCATTACAGTTAGCTATGAGGTCGGCTACTGGGATCCAGAGGCTAAGAGCTGGGCCTCTAAGTGGATAAACCTACCTGTTAGGTGGCTACCTCATGAGCGTAGGCTCCTAGCACTGAGAATGACCATGGACAGAATCCTAGACCTATACAGAGAATTCGAGAGATATGTAGCTTCAGGCGTTAGAACACTAGCTATAACGGCTGAGAAGGCCCTAGAGATGATTAGGAAATCTATAGAGATTCTCAATACGCACTACAAGAACCTGACAAAATCCATAACAGGCACAGAAATGACAATAGCCCTTGATGAAGAGTATGAGAGGATTAGGCTAGAGCTGATGAAGATGGCACAGACCATAGAGGTTAAGGAGCGTCTGAGGTACTGGTGGTACCGTGTTGCTGGCTGGCTCTTCTACAGAATTGCATATGCCTACGTCCGCATAGAGGACATAGACAATCTACTGAGCTCAGTCAGAAACGTCATACCTCTATTCGACGAGGAGATTAGAGGATACAGAGAGATAGCTAGGGCTATCCTCGGAATTGTGAGGCGTGAGTATGTACCAACACCATCACAGATAGCAACACTGGCCGAGATCATTGCAATTGATAGGGCACTCATAGAGAAGGCCCTAGAGATAAGGCAGGTGCCTGAGGAGTGGAGGCCCATATGGCTTGAGTACATTGAGAAGAAACCACTCAGAGATGAATTCAATAGACTGGTATCATCTTACTACAGGGCCAAGAGGTATGGTGTCTCAATACCAAGGGAGATTGAGCAGAGAATAGAGGAGTGGTTCAGGTACTTCAGACTAACTGATAGGGAGAAAGAGCTCAGGGAACTAGCAACATACCTTGAGGTGTTGGTTCTTGAGGCCCGTGAGTACCTACCAACACCAACCATGCTAGCAACAATATCTGAGTACGTAGTCATACCCACAGACCTAGTCACCAAGGCTCTTGAGGCTAGGAGGGTGCCCAAGGAATGGATGGACATATGGCTAGAGTACATAAGGGTAAGACCCATCAAGTCAGACTACAAATCACTACTCCTAGTAGCTGTTAGGGCATTTAAGTACGGAGCAATAACAGAGGCGGAATTCAACAACTACCTAAAGAGAGCCAAGGAATTTGGCTTCAGAGACATTGAGATTGAGATTCTGAGGGAGAGGGCATCACTTGAGGCTCTAATTGAGATGGTTAGGGAGGAGCGTAGGGAGTACATACCAACACCATCTATGCTGGCTACCATGTCTGAGTACATACCAATACCAAGGGATCTTATCGAGAGGGTCTTCGAGGCTAGGAGGGTGCCCCCCGAGTGGAGATCCATATGGCTCAAATACATCGAGACTAGGCCGTTATCAGATGATGTTAGGTACCTACTATCAGCCTATCTCAGGGCCAAGAGATATGGAGCAACAATACCTGAGGATGTGGAGAGGAGTGTTAGGGAGCTACTCACAAGATACGGTGTTACTGAGACTGAGCTAGCAATTAGGGAGCTCGCAGTAGCTCTAGAGCTAATGATTGAGACAGTACCAAGCCTAGGAGCACTAGCATCAATGGCCGAGTACATAGAGATACCAATGGACTACATAAAGAGAGTTCTACAGCTCAGAAGAGTTGAGAAGGTATACGCAGATCTATGGATACGCTACATAGAGGCCAGAACAATATCGAGAGAGGTGAACATGGTTGTAAGTACCTTCAGAAGAATCTATGAGTACTTCACTGTAAATGCCGAGATTGAGAAGAGAGTAATTGACTTGATGCTCAGGGGTGGCTGGAAGCAAATAGAGCTAGAGATCTTCAAATTCGACCTCCAGCTTAGAAAGGCCTACAGAATTATGCAGTACCTAATACCAACTATTAGGCAGTTTGCATCTGACGCTAGGTATCTACCCGAGTGGGAGCAACTATTCGATGACCTGCTCAAGGCTAGGGGCATAGATGTTACTAGGTTTAGGAAACAGATTGAGTACTACAAGAAGCTCATAAGGAATAGGATGGTCTGGAGACAGATAGCATGGTACAGAACACAGGTAGTTAGAGCTTATGCATACGGAGCTATCTCAAGGGATGAAATGAGGAGGAGGCTGGAGAAGCTCAAAGACTACGGCCTATCTGATAGGGAGATTGAGCTGATTATGGATGGAGCAGAACTATACAAGGCAGCAAGACAGGCTATGAGGTGATAGGCTGTGCTAGAGCTATCTGAAGATGTTAGGAGGAGGATTGGGGAGCTATCTAAATCAGTTCAGGAACTTCTCAAGAAACTTGAGGATACGAGAAAGAGATTAGAAGAGATTAGAAAGAGCCTAGCAGTGGGTGAGAGAAGGTGATTGACATAACATATGACCCACCTACAAGGCATGGCACTAAGCCCCTCAAGTGGATAGTCTTAGACTCACTAATCATTGCTGGCATAGCATTTCTAGCGACACTGCCCCAAGAGAGGATCCCTACTCCTACTGAGCTCTACGTAGCTCTCAAGGCTTTTGCATTCTCATTTTTGCTTCAATTAGCTGTGGAGAGGGGTATTAAGCCTAGGAGGTTTAGGAGGAGGAGCTACTATGGGCATGGCTAGTAGGGAGGCTTGGAAGATCATTGAGGAGAAGCGTAAGTACTGGTACAAAACCCTATCCACAGATGCTATGTGGTCTGTGCTAGGGCAGAGCATAAACATCTTCGACTGGCTCTCATTCTTCTCAGACTACACTCTTAGCGACACACTCTTCTCATCCCTAGTCTCAATGCTACTACTAGACATACCGCTGATAGATATTGTGCCGTGGAACGTGAACTTCGTAGTAGAGCTACCACTACCTGAGGAGTTCATTAGGGGCGTTCTGATTAAGCTGAGGAAAATCTCATTTGATGAAGTTGTGGATATTCAGCTCCCAGAGTTCTCAGACATTATCAAGCCAGCTCTCTACGACATAGATAAGTTCCTAGAGACCTTTCTCAAGATAGAATATGCGAAGCCAATTATTGAGACTAGGCCTAGGAAAGCTATATATGGAGTGACTAGGTATGATGAATCGTACTACGACCCCACAGCTGTTAGGGATTTCTTCAGATCGGCTCTCTACACATTTATGAAGAAAGACATAACATTGGAGGAGGCTAAGAACAAGATTGAGGCCACAGCAAAGGTTCTAGGTATACATGAGGAGCTCGCAAGAACACTATTCAATAGACTATCAGCTATTACATCAATTAAGGACAGGGCCCTCACATGGGACTATGGATGGTGGGATCGTTCATATTGGTCTGAGGAGGGTTCTGAGGGATTAATTGAGTTTAGGAACTATGAGTTGCAGAGTGTTAAGATGCCCTATGAGGATCTAATTGACTATCAGGCATGTGGGTTCTGGGACGATGCTGTATGGGACTACTTCTGCTGGTGCGATGTGATACACCCATTTAGGGTTGAGGAGCCCAACCTACCAATGCTCACCGAGGCGGTCTGGGTCAACTGCAGAAACAGGATGATATCTACATACCTAGCTGTAGCCGACTACCAGACACTTGAGGAGCGATCTGAGTGGACTAAGTCGCTAAGAGTAGATACCTATGCACTCCCAATGTCTATGAGGATGCACATAGAGAGAATTGTGGAGTCTGTAGTCAGGATGTATGAGCCTGCAGTTGATCCATGTAGGCTCAGGGCCTACAAGTCAGCAGCCCTACAGATCTTCGGTGAATTAACAGCTATGCATAGGTGGGGCTCAGAGATGTACAAGGCTATGTCCGAGGAGGAGCTCAGGGAGTGGTGGCTTGAGAAGTGGAGCAGAGATGGACTTGATAGGGGGGTTCTTGAGGCTATATACAGATCTATAAGACCTAGAATAGACACATTCATAGATAGGAGGTTCAGGGAGAGAATGAGGTTTTTGAGAAGAAAGCTCAGGAGGGCGGGCTGAAATGGTGTTTGAGCACCTAAAGGTATCACCCCTTCAGAGAGCTACGTCAAGATGGGCTAATCAGGTTGTAGATGCTATAGAGCTGGCCTACAGCCTTGGTAAGAGGGGCGATCCAGATGCCCCATACAAGCAGCTCTACGGCTACTACGGATACTTCTTTAATGATCTGTTTGTTGCTGGTAGGAGGGTTCTGAAGGATGGTGACCCAATAACTCTCTACAACATTGAGGAGCCTGCTAAGGAGGCTATTACACAGGCTATTGATAGGTCTAAGGTAGATCTCATAGCCCAGTACACATCCGATATACCAAGGAAAAGAAAAATAGAGGAGGAAATTAGGGATAGGGTCACATCCATTGAGGAGAAGGTAGTCAGGATAAGGATGGATGAATATGGAAATGTAGGAGTCATAATTGCTGAGCCAATAGATGTCTACGGCTATGTAAGAGTAAGGCCTACAGACCCTGAGGAGGAGCTCAAGCACGTATCAGATATAGTAGATACTGCAACAGCCACACCACCAATAACAGTACTGACACCACCATCTGGTAAGGCTATAGATGTTAGGAGGGCCTACCTATCCACAAACTCAACATCTGGAGAGATCATCTTGAGGTTTGCTAATTCAAAGAAGGTAATTACGGTTCTCTGGCCCTCTACATTTGGATTTGCAATTGTACCTGCTATACGTGTTGTAGGAGATGTAGATGAACCCATAGAGCTTACTTGGAGCGATCTAAGTGCTGGGGCTAGGATATTCTACGTAATTAACTACAAAGAGGCTTAGCCCTGAATGAGGATTCTCTATGCATATCCCAAGTGGCACACCGTATCATTCTCCCTAGTCGCTAAGAAACACATAGAGTACATGAGGAGGATTTGTTGCTTAGAGCTTCATGAAATAGATGAACTACAGGTGCCTACATTTACACCTTCATCTAGGTACACACTCATTCTACACCCAGCATTCTACATAATGCACAGAGTTATCCAGTCTAGAAGGGATGTCTTTGGGAAGTTTAGGGAGGATTACTTCAGGTGGTGGAGGTCTAACTATGATCAGCTAGTCGGTATAGATGTATGTGACTCGGACTGCTTCTCTAAGTACGCGGTTATGCTTGCGAATAGGTATGACAAGTTCATAGTACCATCGAAATTCTGCGTAGAGGTCGCTAAGAAATCAGGTATTAAGTCCAAGGTATACAGGGTACCTCATGGTGTCGATCCTGAGTGGTATGAGCTCCCAAACATCTGGGAATCAGCACCAGTATCAGCAATATCACCAGCACTCCTACAGCTATACCTATACAAGCTTAGAAAGAACAAGAAGATCATACTCTTCTGGCTGTGGCACAGCGGCGAGAGAAAGGGCTGGCCAGAGGTCTACGAATTCTACACCAAGTTAAGGAGGGAGAGGGATGATGTTGTTCTTGTTCTCAAGACGTGGGTACCTAACCCCATTGAGTACCAGCAGACCATGCACCTAGGATGCATAAACATCTACGGCTGGATCTCAGAGACTGATAAGATGGCCCTATTCGACCTAGCAGACATAACACTAAACTTCTCTAGGGGTGGTGGGTTTGAGCTTAACTGCTTGGAATCCCTCGCAAGGGGTACACCCTGTATAGCGAGTGACTACGGCTCATGGACAGACTATGTACCATCATACCTGCTCATAAAGAGAGGTAAGAAAGTACAGCCACTACCAAATAACGTGTTGCATTCGGGCTACGGATACACCGTAGATGTAGAAGATGCTCTGAATAAGGTCCACGAAATACTAGACAACATAGAGGAATACAAGTGCAGAGTGCTTGAGTGGAGGGAGAGGGTTCTTAAGAAGGAATTTAGATGGGATGTAGTAGCAAAGAAAATAGTCGAAGTCCTAATGGACTGAGTGCGGTGTATATACAGAATATACACTGTATATACACAGACCCCATAACCATGGGTGTTGGTCTTGCTAGTTCTTGACCTTGGCTGTGGTACTTACTGCAGGGGTGATGTAGGTGTGGATATCCAGTTCTGGTATAGACACCCACTAGACCAGCCAGAGAAGTTTGACTTTCTCTTCGGCTCTAGGAATCCATACTGCGACAGGGTTTTGGCTGATTTGAACTATCCCCTTCCATTTAGGGATGAGGCATTTGACCTAGTCCTAGCTAGGGCTGTGCTTGAGCATATTCTAAGACCCTATGATTTGCTACTTGAGGTTAGGAGAGGGGGTAGACTGAAACTGGTTGTACCCAATGCAAGGGTATCTATGTCTGATTGGAGGGATGAGGAACATGTATACTCATTCACAGTACCAACAATAACTAGGCTAGTCTCAAAAGCCCTAAGAGTTGTTAGGGTAGAGCTCCTATTCAATGAAGAATCTATATACCTAGAGGCGGTTAAGGAGTAGGGATCCAACTATGGTTCTAAAAGTATTTGTGCTCGGACTCCCAAGATCTGCTACAACCATGCTCTATAAGCGTATATACAAGGCTTTCAAGAGGGTTGGTGATGTCATAGGTGTATTTGAACCAACTAACTACGAGGTCATTGATCACATTATGAAGGGTATTAAGCATGTACATGATACTGAAGGAGATGTTCCCTACGACTACCACAGACTACCAAAGGAGCTACTAGATATGATCTATGAGAATGCTAAGTGGCACCTAGACTGGACAACTCAGGAAAGCCCCAAGACACCATTCCTAGGTGGTAGGTTGCAACTAATTCTAGATACTCTGGATACTATACCGTTCCCAGTAGTTCTCAAGGATGTCCATATGTGGGTCATTGCTGATAGGCTTGTATCTAGGTATAGACATGCAAAGTTCATATTCACATCACCTGATCTGGACACATACATAGCTAAGATGAAGAAAAGGTATGGGCTAGTCAAGAACCCACTTGATAAGGCTGGTATTGGTAAGTTTCTGAGGTTCTTCTCTAACAACCTATACTCTAAGACAAACAATGAGGAGTCAATGATCTTTGAAGCTACTGCTGTTTGGTCCTTATACCAAGTTATTCTTAGTAATTTAAGGGAGTTTCCTAATGTGAGGGTGCTTAGCTTTAGGGATAGGATTCCTGATTCAGATGTCTATGCTGTTATTAGGTGGTGTTTAGGTGGTTAGATGGTTTTTAGGGGCTTTGCTGTTGTTGCTAGGTATGTCAAGAAGTTCTTGGAGATGCACGGCTACGACATACACATAGGTGCTTGGGTAGATGTTAGGGTGAGGAGATTTGGTTCTCCGAGGCTAGTCTTTGACTTCCAGATAGGTACTTGGCTCCAACACAGGCCCCCGAAAAGGGGTGTACCCTGTGCACTCTACGTAGTTGCTGAGGGCAGAATTCCTAGGGAGGCTAGGAATTGGCTATCCCAGTACGACTACCTATTCTGCCCATCGAGATGGGTTAGGGAGAAGCTTCAGGAAATTGACCTAGACTGCATATACATGCCCCACGGAATAGACACAGAGCTCTTCAAACCACTACCACTGCCAAAAACACTAGATGTATTGTCGATAGGGATTCACAGTTCACCATGGGATTTCAGAAAGTACATGGACAAAGTACCAGAGGTGTGTAGAGGTCTCAAGTACTACGCCCATACACAGCCAACACTACCCTATGAGGGCTTACCAGTCCTCTACAGCATCTCAAAAATATATCTAACTCTATCAGGATCTGAGTCATTCAACATACCGGTTCTGGAAGCCAATGCATGTGGTGTGCCAGTAGTCTTCAATGATGCTCCAGCAACAAATGAACACGCATATGGAATAGGAATACCTCCTAGGAGGGTCTATGAGGTATGTGTGGAGGGCTACTACATAACGATACACGAGCCAAACATTCCGAGGATAAGAGATGTGGTTCTAGAACTGCTAAGAAAGCCAAAGTCACTTGGGGAGATGGGAAAGAAAGCAAGAGAACACGCACAGAAATTCGACTACAGAAAAACCTACAAACCTCTCCTAGAGGTTCTTCCAAAACCTTGAGTTCTTGGTCACTTAGGAGGGCAGTTTTAAAGTCCATTTCATGGAGAATCCTAGCCTTCTCAATAACTTTTACAGTCCTATACATAACTACAGGAAACCCTGTATATGTCATACCAACATCCATAACGATTGAGGTGCTCAAGTTCCTAGCATATATAGTACATGAGTACCTCTGGAGGTCTAGGGGCTAGCTTTTCTATTCAAAAGCCTTGAGAGTTACTATTTATAGTAACTCTGAGGTGAGGTGTTGAAGCTATGATTTGTTATTTGGTTTGAGACGCTTCTCTTCTTTGGGGTTGATAGTTTGAGAGCTGTGGTATTTGATGATCTCTTCAGCATTGGGCATGTTGTTCTTGGTTTTGTAGCTGCTTTCATACCCTTTCTGAGGGTAGCCTCAGTAATGGTGTTTCTCCTCTATGAATTGGTGGAGTTCATGTATAGGAATAGGAGGGGAGGTGTACCAGAGCCCATAGAGAACTTTGTAGGCGATATACTCGAGTTCTTCTTAGGCCTAGGATTTGGGGCTGTGGTTTGGTGGTCTATATGTCCTCAGTAAATATCTATGGTGTTGTAATTAGGTATGTAAGGCCGAGAGACATCATAGAGCCTAATGACCACAACTCAAAGCTAGATGCCCTCTGGAAGATACACTACGAGCTAGAAAGTCTGAGCAGGAGGATTAAGGAGCTCGAGGAGAAGGTGGGAGCATGAGCATAGAAGCTAAGCTATCTGAGCTTGTATCTAAGCTAAAGCAGATTAGGCGTGTCAAGGCAGGTGACTACGTACTATCAACCGACCACAACTACATAGTAGATGCTCTCAGCATCATAAGAGACATAGTAGAGCTGATGAAGACAAAACAGGATGATCTTGAGGAGAAGCTAGAGAAGTACAGGGTAAATGTCTACCCAATAGTTAAGAGACCCCTGTCAATGCAGAGCATAGATGTAGATGTGCTAGGCACAGCCTCACTAATGGTAAGTCCAATTGATATAAGTGTAGATGTAGATCCAATAGCCTCACTTAAGCTTGCTTCTCAGAGCTACGACCCAGTCTATGTAGATCCCATAGCAAAAAGACAAAAAGCTGAACAAACATACAGCTCATCGGTAGAGGCACAGGTGACTAAGTCATGAAGGGGCTCACCCCAATACCAGAAGTGGTAGTCAGACCATCAGTAATCAGAGCACCACCAGTAAGAAGACCATTCACAATAAGTTACGAGGTAGAGGTGGTAAATTTAAGGACTGGTAAGAGGGTATGTGCTAAGGGGGATCTATTCACTAATAACTTCGATAGATTCATACAGCTAGTCTTCACAAACGTCAAGTATGGTACAAGCGTAACTATAACTGGATTTGTAGATGTTAGTGGTACATCACGATCACTTATCGTTGGTCACGCTTCTTATTGTTGGGACTATGCATATGACCACAGCAGGGAGTGGTTCATTAGGGTCGGTAAGGGCTCAGGCACTCCATCAACATCAGACTATGAACTCTTCGACTTCGTCCAGCACGGAAAGCTAACATTTGTTGGTACCTCTCTCGGAGATACTGAGGCTGTGGTTGAGTTGAAGGCTGGTATGTCAGCTACAACAACATATGACATAACGGAGCTTGGATTAACACTAGGATGCCCAGACTCAAACGATGTCTACTCATACTTCATGCTAACACATGATGTACTACCAGAAGCTGTCCATGTTGATGAAGGCGATGGCTTCACAGCTATGTATAGATTTAGATTCACATGGTGATGAACATGGTGTTCTGTGATAAGTGTAAATACTCAGCCGAAAAGATAGATCCAAGCGATCCTGATATGCAGGACTTAGTTAGTGAGCTTGGTGAGGACTTTGTAAAGGATCTCTGTGATGAGCTAAATACCACAGCCCAGAGCATGAACAAGATCTACAAGGTTGTGAGGATATGTAAGCTACTGACCATAGTGAAGGTCTGCAACCCAGAATCACCAGCCCAGTGCGTAGATGTCTCAAAGATCTGTGAGTACTTCGAGGAGAAGAAATAGATTTTTCAATTCGTTCTTTGTTTTTTCAGATTCTGTGTTTTTGTGGTGTTTTTTGGTTCTGGTTGTTGTTTGTTCTTTGTTTTTCAGAGTCTGTTTGTGGTTTTTACTTTGTGTTTCTGGTGTTTTTGGGTTCTGCTTTGCTTTTTGTCTGGCTCTTTGGGCTGCTTCTTGGTTTGTTTGGCCCTTCTTT
>Ga0180300_10001723_pt1 | contig 10203 bp, 6 predicted proteins | sample GuaBasSediGuay15_FD_121798 | JGI IMG/M metagenome (GOLD analysis project Ga0180300, IMG submission 121798) | Subseafloor sediment microbial communities from Guaymas Basin, Gulf of California, Mexico - Guay15, Core 4569-2, 21-24 cm | ecosystem: Environmental > Aquatic > Marine > Hydrothermal... | reverse complement strand
TACTACGAGAGCCCCGACAGGTACTCCATAGCCCAGGTGAGGATATACGCCTGGCTAACAGCCAGGTGCTTCGCCTGCAGGCCCAGGGCCTACCTAGTGCTGGGGTGGGATGGGAGGAGGTATGGGCACAGGTTGGAGGTGGAGTACACGCCTGAGGAGGTGGAGGAGGAGGTAAAAAGCGTGTTGAGGAGGCTGGAGGGCCTCAGCAAGGCCTAGCAGCTGCCCCGCTGGAGTATCCTGTAGACCTCCCTGGCCATCATCAACTCCTCGTTAGTCGGTATCGCCAGCACCTTGACTCTCGAGTCATCGCTGCTTATCACGTACCCGTACTTCTCTGGGTCCCTGTTCCTCTCCTCATCCAGCTTAACGCCGAGGAACTCGAGGCCCTCGCAGACCAGCCTCCTAATGTAGCTGCTTACCTCACTGCTCTTCTCCCCTATCCCGGCGGTGAAGACTATGGCGTCGACCCCGCCCATCGCGGCGGCGTAGGCGCCTATGTACTTCTTTATCCTGTAGGCGAAGACCCTGAAGGCCAGCTCAGCCCTCCTGTTCCCCTTCTTGAACTCCTCCCAGATCAGCCTGACATCGTTGCTGACGCCGGAGAGGCCGAGCAGCCCGCTCCTCTTGTTGAGGAGCTCGTAGACCTCGTCGGCGCTCATCCCCTCCTGCTTCATCAGGAAGTAGAATATCGCGGGGTCTATGTCGCCGCTCCTAGTCCCCATCACCAGACCCTCGAGGGGGGTGAGGCCCATGCTCGTGTCCACAGACTTCCCATACTTGACGGCGGCGGCGCTGGCGCCGTTGCCCAGGTGCAGCGTTATTATCCTCAGCTCCTCGAGCGGCCGCCCCAGTATCTCAGCCGCCCTCCTAGCCACGTACTCGTGGGATATGCCGTGGAACCCGTACCTCCTTATCCTGTACTTCTCGTAGAGCTCGTACGGTATCGCGTATAGGTAGGCCTCCTCCGGCAGGGTGGCGTGGAACGCGGTGTCGAAGACGGCGACGTGGACCGCGTCCTTAAACGCCTTCATCGCCCCTCTTATCCCAGCCAGGTTGGCCGGGTTGTGGAGGGGGGCCAGTATCGACAGCTCCTCGATAGTCCTCATCACGTCCTCGTCTATCACGACGGGCTTCGCGTACTTCTCGCCGCCATGCACCACCCTGTGGCCGACGCCCCTCACCTCAGAGGGGTCCTTTATCACGCCCTTCTCGGGGTCCATCAGGCACCGCAGCGCCTCCCTGAAGGCCTCCTCGTGATCCCTGACCCTCCCAGTCCTCCTTATCTCCCCCCTAGCTGACCTGTACCTGATGTAGGAGACCTCCTCCCCTATCCTCTCGACAATCCCGGAGGCGAGCAGCTCCTCGCTGGGCATCTCGAAGAGCTTGTACTTGATTGTTGAGGACCCACTATTCACGCACAGGATCTTCATAGCGCGACGCCCATCAACCTACGGTCCCACGCTTATCTACCTACCGCTAGCTCAGCGGGTTAGGAGGGAGCACGCCAGGGAGAGCAGGGCGAGGAGGAGGGGCACGAGCCTGGGCCCGGCCGCGTAGGCCAGGCCAGAGGCGGCTGGAGCCGGCAGCGACGCCACGGCTGAGAGCGTAGTCGCCAGGGAGAGCAGCTTAGCCCTGAGCTTCGGGTCCACAGAGTCTATCGAGTTGTTCAGGTAGGTCCTCACAAGGGCGAATGAGGCGACGTACCTGAAGGAGTCGAGAGCTGAAGCCGCTAGGGCTGCGCAGTAGGCGCCGTGGGGCGCGGCCGCCAGCAGCGCCATGCCAGCAGCGCCCGCCAGGTAGCTCGCCCTTATCGCAGTAGCGAGGGCCCTGCCCGCGAGCCTGGGGGTCAGGGTGAGGAGCAGGGCTATGCTGGGGATCGCAGACGCCGTCTGGAACGTGGAAGCCAGGCCGGGGTCCAGGCCCAGCGCCCGCTCATCAGTGAGGTAGAGGGGTATCGCCCACGCCATGGGGTACATGAAGCCCGCCAGGGTGTTCACCACCACTATCGACAGCATCCTGCGGTCCGAGGCTAGCGCCCCCAGCACCTCGCGGTAGCTGGAGGCCCCCCTCTCCTCGATCAGGCGGGTCGCCGGCGGCTCCACTAGGAGAGCCTGCCTAATCGCGTACATGGCCACGAGCGAGGCCAGCGCCAGCCAGGATATCAGGCGGAAGCCCGGGGCTACGCCAAACGCGTCGACCACCGCGCCGGCCAGGGGGGTCAGCAGGCTGCCCACCAGGAATATCACCTGGACGGCCCCGTAGATGCTGGCCCTGTACTCCAGGCCCGTGTCCTCCACTAGGAGGCACTCCCACACCGCGTAAGTTGTGGAGACCAGGCCCTCGAATACGAAGGCCAGGGCTATCAGCAGCCTATCGCTGGTGGACGCCCATATGAGCACCGCCCCGAGCCACCCAACCGCGTCGAAGAGCATGAAGGTCCTCTTCCTCCCGAACCTATCCGCCAGGTAGCCTCCGAGGAGGGGCATGAACAGCTGGAGGACCAGTGGTATCGAGTAGAGGAGCCCTATCTCCGCCTCGCTGAAGGCCAGCTCCCTCAGGTAGATCGGCCTATAGAAGAATATCCAGGACATCGGTACGCTCCAGAGGGGCTCTGTGATTACTAGCACTCTGGCGTTCCTCCCCCACGCCCGGTACGCCTCCACGTAGCGCTTCAACGCCCCAGCCATAGGTAATCCCACCACGGCCAGCACATATCGATGCCGCACGCCCGCATGGAAACATATTTATAAGGGTAGTGGCAGGGGCCATGTCCCCAGGTCTTAGCACATGCGTACGAGTCTATGGGAGGCTGGAGGTGCCCGCCGCGTTCTCTCGCGGTCCCGCACTTCAAGCCCGAGGAGTTTGGGAGCAGCCATCTTAGCACTCCTAGTCCTCGCATCCGTGGCCGCGCCACAGCTGGGCGCCAGGCCTGCCAGGGAGAGGCTGAGGGCATTAATCCCGAGCACCCAGGAGATCGGGGTGTCCTTCAAGCACTACATGACCATGGATGCGCCGACCCTCGAGGGCTTGAAGCAGCAGTGCGTCCAGGAAGGCTATCCTCGCTGCCAGGAGTATGATGAGATGATTCAGCTATTCCGCAGGCACAATCTTGTGCTCCACAAGTACGTGCACGCCTCCGGGGACGTGGGAGGCTGCTTGAAGGGCACGTACATAGACTTCCACGTCGTTGACGACATAGATTCCTACGTGCTGGACCTGCGCGACGTCCTCCGCCTTCTAATCCCCGGAGACGCAGGGCTTGAGGAGGTGAGGGTAGTGGAGGTTGGGGGCCGGAAGTTCCTCGAGGTCCATACCCCCCCTCACCCCGTGGAGGACGGCCAGAGCTACAGGGAGGAACTCGCACTCGTATTCGCCGCCAATGAGCTACTGGTGAGCGTCTCCCAGTCGGCGACGGACTGTGGAGTCGACGCCGATTTCTTAAGGAGGCTAGCCACCCTGATGTGGGATAACGTTAACAGGAGCTTCGGCGTGGTGGAGATCAGGCCCCCGGCCCAGGGTGGGTTGGACGCGTACTTCACCATGTGGCCTGAGAGCCCCACCGACGCCGACGAGGTGACGTTCACAGCCACCGAGCTGGGGGCATCGGTCGAGTACAGGTGGTACCTGGACGGCAGATACCTGTCCAGCGTCGGGAGCGCGCGAACGTGGAAGTGCCCCAAGCTAGAGGCTGGCACGCACACTGTGAAGCTCGTGGTAGAGGACGGCGAGGGTAACAGGGGCGAGTACGAGAGGACGTTCGAAGTCGTCGAGGCGCCTAACTGGCCGTGCCTCTTCATCTACGAGCAAGTGCTTGAGGGAGGTAGGTTGACCCTGAGGCCGCTGAAGGTCAGCTTCACGGTGCGCCAGCCCGGCGGCCGGGAGCTAGCGGGCATCACCGACGAGAAGGGGAACACGAGCATGGTGAGCTTCCTTACGGACTCGTGTGGGAGGCTGGTGCTGGGGGGCTACAGGATAGAGCTCGACTCCCTCCCTACCGAGGGCGACGAGTGGAGAGATAGGTGGGGGACCTACAAGAGGTACCCCTCGCGGAGCAGGAGGGGGCCCATCGTAGTGCTGGACGTCCAGAAGGGCTCAGGCGGCCTGAAGTGCAAGATCAGGGTGACTCGCACCTACTCAGTGTGGGTGGCCGACGAGCGGGGGAGGCTGGTAGCCGTCTACCCACGCTTAGGGCCCGAAGGCCTAGAGGTGGGAAGGGACCTCGTGCTCGTCGTGAGGAGCCTTAACACCTGGGAGGCGCTGCTGCGCGCAGAGATCGAGGGGCTCCTGAAGGCAGCGGGCGTGAGCCCAGCGAGGGCCAGAGGGATCGTAGAGAAGCTGGCCATAAGGTATGGGGTTGACTGCGGGATGTGCGGCAGCGAGCCCTGCCCAGGCGAGTTCAAGCCGCCCAACATTATTAACATCAGGCTGGCGGCTGACGAGTTCTACTCGTTTGGGGGGATCACAGGGAACTCCCTCAGCGACCTGATCCACGAGTTCGGGCACAGGGTGAAGGAGGAGCTGCTTCACGACCCCGGCGCCAGGCTCGGGGGGAGCCATGTGAGCGAGTGGGACCCCTCCGAGAACAGAGATACTGCCTACGACGAGGGATTCGCCAACTTCTTCCCAATACTCGTCATGTCCTACTCCAGGCTCCTGCCCAGCTACGTGGGCGAGCACTACGACACTGGGAAGTACCTCGGCCGCCATCCCGGAGGAGCCCGGGGCGACTGGATAGAGGGCCGGATAACGGGCTTCTGGACCGCTCTCTACGGCCTCAGCTACAGCGGCAAGTCAGCGAAACCCGCGGCAGTGCTCAGGGACTTCCTCAGGACCTGTGCCGCCTTTAGGAGGGTTTACGGGAGATATCCGCGGACTATGAGCGAGTGGATAATGGCGAAGGCATTCCTAGATCCAGCCTCGATCCCCCGTATCGAGGAGCTCGCAAAGCCCGCCGCCTACGACATGCCGGTGCTGGTCACGCCAGACATGCGCGAGCCAGCCGGTGTACTCAGGAGCTCGGGGGCGGGCAGCCTAGCGGCTCTGGTGCTTCACGACAATCTAGAGATTAACCTGACGCCCCCCTCGAGGCTGAGTGCGAGCCATCACGCGGTGGCCCCCCTGAGGAGGGGTGGGCTCAGCGTCCTCGTGCTGGAGCCCGGCGACTGCTTCAGGGCCGGGGGGATGGGCTTCGACGGCACCCTTTTCCTGAGGGACGCCACCAGCCCTTGGGGAGACATGCTCAGAGTCGACCTCTACGGCCTGAGCCTCCTCAGCTGGGATAGGGGGCTGGTGAAGCTCCTCCCTGGCCGCGTTCTATACGTCGCTAGGGACAGCAGGGTACACATCGAGAAGCTGGGCGAGGGCGTCAAGGGCCTCAAGGTGCGCACTGACTCGGCCGAGATCACGGGCATGAACTCGGAGTTCGTGCTGGAGGTCGACTCCAGCGGAGTGACGTGCCTCACGGTCCTCCAGGGGGAGGTGGTCGTTGCCGCCGCGTCGGAGGAGGTCGTCGTTGAGGGCGGACAGATGACAAGGGTAGAGCCGGGGCAGCCCCCTCATGCGCCGCTCGAGGCGGGGGCTGTGGAGGCATGGTGGATACGCCCGGCGGAACAGGCCGCCAGCAGCGGAGCGTTCGCGGAGTTCAGAGAGGTAGTGCTGGAGCAGAGCTTCGCTGGCAAGTGCCTTGAGCGGGGATTCGAAGCCCTAGTCCCCAGCGGGGTGTTCGAGGGGCCGAAGGTCCTGCTTTACCTCGCCTCGCTGGCCTTGAAGCTGGCCATGGCACTCTACGGCAGAGTCCCCGACTACGACCCGGAGCTCAGGGCCGTGCTCGCGATATCGGTCGCAAGCGTAGTCATAGGGGCTGCCTACCTGCTCGCTCCAACGGTCCTGATCCTAGCCCTGGCAAGGAGATTCGGCAGGAGGGGGGGATCAACACTCTCAAAGGGGGTCCTAGCCCTCTGCATCACTAGCATCGCGATGCTCGTAGCAGGCGAGTACCTCGCATCTCCCTCCCTGACAACCCCCTCCATCCTGCTGTTTGCCACGGCGACTGCGCTGGCAGCAGGCCTGCTGCCAGCAGTCTGGCTCGCGGGGTGCGGCCGCCCTCGCGAGGCAGTAGCTACAGCTCAACCACCCTCCTGACGGGCGTGGGGGCGTTGTAGGCTGCGGCTATGACTGTCACAGTCTTGCCCGGCTTCTTGACCCTGAGCGTGATCCTCCTCCTCTCGCCCGGCAGGAGATCGAAGAAGTTGTCGCTAGCTACTGCCACGTAGTCCTCGGCCACATCGATGAAGGCCAGCCTGGCGTAGCGCTCGCTGCCGACCTCCACTTCTATGATAGCGTCATCGCCCTCCCTCCTGGCCTCCACCACCTCTAACTCCAGGCTGGTCGTGGAGAACCTCACATCCCTGTGCCTCGCCAGCAGCAGCACGTTCCTCGACTCGCCGCCATCGTGCTCAAGCCTGAAGCACAGCACTACGGCCTCCGGGTCCTCGACCCCCAGGTCCCTCAGCTTGTAGCGGGCCACCAGGCTGGACGAGTTAGGCTCCACCGAGATGCTAGCCTCGCGCTCCCCGATCACCTCGCCCCTCTCGACATCCACCACGCTCACCTTGAGGACGCCCCTCACCATCCTCAGCTCGTCGTTCACGACCCACACCTCAATCTCATCGCCCCTCCTCAGGGGGGATACGAGGACTGGGGCGAACGCCCTCTTAGCGAAGTAGTAGCCCATCTTAGGCCTCCCATAGTAATCCACGGTCTCCCAGCACGCGTTAGGCCAGGGGGCGTTGAAGCTCCAGTAGAGGGCTCCGCCACAGAGGAACTTCCTGCGCCTGCAGTGCTCTATCGCGGTCTTCAGCGCCTCAGCCTGCACCAGCTGTGTGAGGAACACGTAGCTGAGCAGGTCCCTGGGCTCGCCGTAGTCCCTCAGGTAGGGCACCACCTTCTCCGGGACGTGGTAGTGGTAGATCCAGAGCTCGTTGATGGGCCAGAGCCTGCCGGGGGGCAGGAACCTCCCTCAGCGTGTGGGGGTGCGGGGCCGCCTGCATCCCAAACTCGCTGAGGAACCTCGCCTCATCGCGCGTGTAGCTCTCTATCGGCGCCATCCCGTGGTAGACCTCCCAGTTGTGCCTGTCGCCCTCCCTCGGGTCGTTGGGGTGCTCGCCGCCCCAGGGGCTCGAGGGCCAGTAGGGCCTCGAGGGGTCCAGCCTCCTGACGACCTCGGGTATCACCTCGAAGTCTATCCTGGGCCTAGTGACGCCGTAGCCCATGTAGTAGTCGAACATCTCATCCTCGTTATTCCCACACCAGAGGACTATTGAGGGGTGGTTCCTGAGCCTCCTCACGGTGGCCTCAACCTCCCTCCTCACAAGCTCTAGGAACTCCTCGTCCTCGGGGTAGTGGCCACACGCGAACTGGAAGTCGTGCCACAGCATTATCCCCAGCTCGTCGCATAGGTCGTAGAAGTCGTCGTACTCGACGAGGCCCCCGCCCCAGACCCTGAGCATGTTGTGGTTCCCCTCAGCAGCTAGCCTCAGCAGCTCCTCGTACCTCCCCCTGTCAACCCTGGATATCAGGAGGTCAGCCGGTATCCAGTTAGCCCCCTTACAGAAGATGGGCACGCCGTTCACCTTCAAGTAGAACACCCTGCCGTTCGGCGCCTCCCGGGACTCGGTGACGAGCTCCACAGTCCTGATCCCGAACCTGAAGCTCCGCTCATCCTCCAGCTCCCCGCCCACCCGCAGCTCCACTCGGGCGTCATAGAGGTTCTGGGGCCCGTAGCCGAGGGGCCACCAGAGCTTGGCGCCCCCAACCCTCAGCCTGAACCTATGCTCGTTCAGCCCCTTGTGCAGCTTTAGGCGGGCGGCGTGCTCAATCCTCGAGTCGAGGCAGGAGGCCGTGAACCTCAGCTCCGCGTCGTACTCGCCCACTGACTCGACCTCGATCCACACCTCGATCTCCGCCCAATCCTCGCCCACTGCCAGCGTCCTGACGAACGTGTCCCTTATCACGGCCCTCTCGTAGGCCTCCAGCCTCACGCTCCTCCATATCCCCGCTGTCAGGAGCTTCACCGCCCAGTCCCACCCGTACTGGTACTGCGCCTTCCTCACGTACAGCCTCGCGTAGCTCCCATTCCAGTTGAGGGGCCTCTCGCTGAAGCCCCCAGCCCTCCTCAGGGTCTCGTACCAGGGGGCCCCCAGCCTCACCGCGATGACGTTCCAGGCCCCGTACTCCAGCTTGTCGGTCACGTCTACCCGCAGGGGGATGAACATGTCCTCCGACTCCGCGACCTTCACGCCGTTCACCCACACCGTGGCGAACGTGTCCAGGCCCTCGAACACGAGCTCCACCTTCTTGCCCCTCAGCTCCTCCGGCACGTAGAAGCGGCGGCGGTACCACCAGTCGACACGCTCAACCCATTCCCTCTTCTCGCAGTTATCGGCGTAGAAGGGGTCCTCTATAAGCCCCTGCTCAAGCAGCGCCTCGTGGACCTCCCCCGGCACCCTAGCCCTCAGCCACCAGGAATCGTCGTAATCCCTCTTGAACTGGCCCTCGCTATACCCGAACTCGAACCACTGCAGCCTCCACTCCCCATCCAGGCTTATAACCCTCCTCAAGGCTCCTCACCAACCACTGCCCAGCCCCGGCTATAATATTTACACCCGCGGCCGGGAAACCATTTTAGCAGCGGGGCACAGTAGATCCCGGGATGGTCGAGGAGGAGGCGCTACTCACCCTCCTAGAGGTGGAGGAGGGCGAGGAAGTGATGCTCACCCTCCTGGGGGTGGAGGAGCGTGCTGAGGGTAAGGGTGAGAGTGGAGAGAGTGGACGGGAGCCGCAGCGTGGAGCTCGTGGCGATCGCTAATAGCGGCTTCTCAGGCTCCGTGCCCGAGCTAGCAGTGCCAGCTCGAGTAGCCCGCGAGCTGGCGCTCAGGGAGGTGGCGGAGCCCGAGCCAGCTTCAAAGCTGACTGGAGATGGGCGCGTGGCATCAATGGTGCGCTACCCCTGCTCCGTCAAGGTGTACGTGCTAGGGGGCGACCGCGTGGAGGGGGGAGTAGTGAGCGACGTGTTAACGCTACCCGCGGTGGGCCACGTACTCCTCAATGATAAGCTCCTGGGCAGGCTGGGCATAGTGATAGTTGATGCAGGCGAGGGCCTCTGGTGCTTCAGAGATGAGATGGGGAGGAGGATTAGGAGGGGAGTCTAGCTACAGCTGCCCTACAGTGCTTCAATTACCATAGCTCGTAGACCCTGGCTAGCTCCTCTAGGGCCTCGAGACCCCCCTCCAGCGCCTCTAGCGGTATGTCGTGCTTGGCGTAAGCCTCTCTGAGAGCCTCTGTATCAACTGCCTCGAGAGCTGCCTCAACACTCTCCTTGGCTGGGTATATGGAGATCTTGAGCAGATAGGCTGTGTCGCCCCTCAGCATGCCCTCCCAGGCGAGCACTGTCATGAGCCTCAGAACCTAAGCCTAATGGCCGCCCTGCGCACTGCGTCCTCCCCCATGGCCCTGATGAGGCCCTCGGGGACTGTGCACGCCCTAGCCTCCCCTACGAAGCGCCTCGCAGTCTCCAGCGCGTCCTCATACCTGCCGGTGACCGCCGCGACGAGCCAGCCTGTACACCACGTACCATGCCGCGGGCTCCCCCTAAGCCTCTCAGCCGCCTCCTCGCTCGCGAGGCCCTCTACACGAGCATCCTCTCAGCCGCTCTGAGGGCCTCACAGCCCCACTTGATGCAGTCCTCGAACCTCCCAGCGTCGTACGCCGTGAGGGCCAGGTAGTAGTGCTGAAGAGCGTGTCCCCAGCCTCCAGCAGCCCCCTGAACTCCTCCTCAGGGAACTGCCTGAGCATTCTCCAGCAGCTTGTTGATGGTCCTGTCGAACTTCTTCCCCCCTCCTCAGCCCGCCCATCTTACTAAACTCTCCATCGATCTTCTTCACCACTTCTTTAACGTCTTCTTACCGAAGAATACCATCATTTAATGATCAGCTTCGATCTCTATTGAAAAGCCTTCGACCCTGGTTAATGAGCTTCCACAGAGCCCTCACTGACTCAGCCGCGTAGCGATCCGCGTGCTTCTCAGTCCCCCTATGCTCGCCTAGCGCGTACCTCAGGTGGTGGTAGAACTCGTGCAGCACCACCAGAGGATTCCTCAGCTCCACCCTCGACCTCACGTATATCGTCGCCCTAGCCGGGTCATAG
>Ga0180300_10001722_pt1 | contig 10206 bp, 4 predicted proteins | sample GuaBasSediGuay15_FD_121798 | JGI IMG/M metagenome (GOLD analysis project Ga0180300, IMG submission 121798) | Subseafloor sediment microbial communities from Guaymas Basin, Gulf of California, Mexico - Guay15, Core 4569-2, 21-24 cm | ecosystem: Environmental > Aquatic > Marine > Hydrothermal... | reverse complement strand
CGCACTTGTGGATACCGATGCGGGGATTGAGCACTTTGGGCGGGGTGTAGAACGCGGCTGCGACCTCATATTGATGGTCATTGACCCGTCTCAGGAATCTATCAGGCTTGCAGATAAGGTGAACAAGATAACAGATAGAGCAGGTAAGCCATTATATTACATTCTGAACAGGACGGATGAAGAGACAGAGGGCTTTATTCTCGATTCCATAGCTCGTGATAAGGTTGTAGCGGTTATACCAGAGGATGAGAGGATAGCCAGGAATTGTCTATTTGGAAAGCCTCTGGATTTCGAGCTGGAAGGGATAAATAAGCTTGCAGAGTTCCTGACAAAGGTCAAGAACCCACCGTTAAAACGGTGGGCTTGCCCACCCGGGACGGGCAACGCAAGTCTTGACTACCCCACTCGGAGGTGAAAAAAATGCCGACGAGTAGCCGAGGTATGGGACCAACACCCTGGAGTGCTTCCCTAGCTCCAAGCTCTGATGCTGGATGTCTCGGGCATCCGGGCTTCCCTTCTGAGGGAGGCGACACAGCCCATACGCTCACGGGGGAAGGGACGCTTTCGGGAGCAACCGAAAGCAACCACTCCGCAGGGAGGATTATCTCCAATCCGCGAGTACCTGTTTTTGCGCCCGATGGCGAGCCTTTGATGCCCACCAAGGCATCACGTGCGAGGAGGTGGATAAGGGAGGGCAAGGCGAAGCCGGTGAGGACGAAACTCGGTATATTCGCAGTACAGTTGACAAGAGAGCCATCCGGCAGGGACAAGCAACCCGTCGTGCTGGGTATAGACCCCGGCAGCAAATACACGGGCGTGGCGGTCGCAACCAGGAATGCGATACTGTACAGCTATAACCTGGAGCTGCCAACCAACATAAAGGAGCGTATGGCAAAGCGTAGTGAGAGAAGAAGGAACAGACGTTATCGTAAGTGCAGACGACGCAAATGCAGATTCCTTAACAGGACGGGTCATAAGATTGCACCGAGCATACTGGCACGCAAGCAGCTGGAACTGCGTGTGGCACGAGAACTCGCAAAGGTGTATCCAATAAGCGAGATAAAGGTGGAGGATGTAGCATTTGATCACCGAGCGAACAGAAGCGGTAAGAACTTCTCGCAGGTGGAGATAGGCAAGAACTGGCTGATTGCGGAACTGAGCAAGATAGCACCGACAACGACTGCTAAAGGATGGGTGACCGCAACGAGACGAAAAGAACTGGGATTGAAAAAGGCAAGTGATAAGGCTGCGCGTGTACCGGAGGCGCACGTCACGGATGCGATAGCACTATGTTCGTTAGCACTTGGTGACATCAACCTGACACCGTTCCCGTTTGACGTGATAACGCGTCCGAAATATTCGAGACGGAAGTTGCACATGGAGCAGCCATCGAAAGGTGGAGTGAGGAAGCCGTATGGTGGCACGACGACACCGTTCGTGTTCAGAAAGGGCGACTACGTGGAGGCGACGCAGGGTAAGAAGACGGTAAGGGGCTGGGTATCGGGCTACACGAAGAACTTGATCTCGGTCTCGGACTTCAACTGGAGGCGGATAGGGCAGTTTGTGGTATCGAAGGTGAGGCTGCTGGAGCGGAATATAGGGTTATTATTAAAGAGTAAGGAGGTAAAAGGGGGCGAAATCCTCACACCTACGAGTAGGTGTGTCTCCTTCGCCCATGTTCTATGAAAGAGCAAAGAATGGGATGAAAAATACGATACAGGGATAGAGATTCTGTTGTGGAATTTGAAACGCATCCACCCGGATTTTAAACTCATCTAACCGTGAGTTATTAAATGTGACATTGTCAAATTATTTTTATACCTGCTCTATACCATAACCTTAAATGAGTATTATTTCATATCGAGTATCTATGCCGGCGAACCCCCATTCGATTATACCGATCATACCAGTAAGAACCTTGACCACCCTGGCATAGTAGCCACGGTGTGCAAGGAAATCTGCCTGGCTGACGAAATCAATAGATCGTTGGTGTGGATCTGACATGCAGATGTGAACATACCCGCGTATAAAAATATCTCTCATCGGGTTCTTATCTGTATGTAATTCTTAATATTATCATTAAAGTTTTTAAGGAATGTGGGTTATAATACTGACTTCGGGTTCTTACCTCAAGACCTCATACCTTTTTATATTACCTTTCCCAACCTGATACATGTATCAAAAAATAGAAATTTAAAAAGGGGTATAACCTTGTCATCATCGGCACGCCAAAGGCAAACCCCTTGCTTGAGGAGGCGTATGCAATGACAGATGCGACGAGGGTGACGGAAGGATACCCTGGAAAAGGTAATAAAGATAGGAGAGTTAAGAAGACATTAAAAAGCAATCTGAAGTTGATAGGGATTTTAGCAATACTAATATGGTGCTAAAGAAAGGATTAGGAGGCGAAAAGAGGTGGAGCAAATAAAAAACAAAATGAGTGTCTTAAAGACATTTACATTTCTATTTCTATGCGCAACGCTGACATTTTTATGTGTTTCCGGCGCATCCGCAAAGACAATATATGTGCCTGACGACTACGAAAGGATTCAGTGGGCAGTTGATAATGCAAGCGTTGGAGATACAATAATCGTGAGAGATGGAAATTACTATGAGAATGTTGTCGTGGACAAGCAACTGACAATAAAATCAGAGAACGGTCCTGAAAATTGCATCGTTAATGGCGGAGGTTCAGATGTATTCATGCTGTCTGCGTCTGCGGATGGAGTAAAGATAGAAGGATTCACAATTATCGGAGGTAAAAATGGTATATACTCTTATGATTCAGATAATAATTGCATATTAAATAACATCATCAGCTCAAATAGCCATAGTGGCATATTACTTGGGGGTTCAAACAAAAATAGTATATCAAACAACAATATCAGCTCAAATAATTGTGGCATATACCTTGGGTATTCAAACAACAACAGCATATCAAATAACATCATCAGCTCAAACAACTTTGGCATAGTCCTTTCTGGATCAAACAAAAATAGTATATCAAATAACATCATCAGCTCAAATAACTGGTATGGCATATTACTTTATGATTCAAATAACAACATTATATACTTCAATAACTTCATAAACAACATAAAAAACGTTTATTTTTACAGTTCAACAAATATATGGAATTCAATGGAGGAGATAACATACACATACAGAGGTTCAACATTCACTAACTACATGGGCAACTACTGGGACGACTACACCGGCTCTGATGAAAATGGAGATGGAATAGGAGATACACCTTACAGCATAGATTCTGACAAAGACAATTATCCGCTTATTGAGAGATTTGAGAATTACTTTGCAGCGCCTACGCCTACGCCGACGCCTTCACCATCACCAAGCCCTACACCAAGTCCTTCACCCCCGCCGCCAGCCACCTCAATTATTAAGGAAACAGGCTCCCATGACATAGATTTACACAGGTTCAGCTTCACACAAGACACTTCGGGCAATCTTCATGTTGTTTTCGTTGAGAAAATTGATGACAATAAAGGCATCTTATACTATGCAAGATCAACAGATGGAGGTATTACATGGCAAATTGAGGAACTAACAACGATAAACATGCCTGAGCGTGCAATTCTTGCCGTCGACAAGAACGGTAAGGCTTATATTGCATACAATGATGTTGATTACTCTATTCCTGAATGCCATAAAAGAGATCTTTATGCCTACACAAATGTTGAAGGTAGCTGGAAGAGAACTCTAATCAAGGAAGCATGGAACTATTGGGGCGGATATGGATATGTGCAATACTACATTCCAATGGACATAATTGTTGATAAAGACAATATTGCACATTTATATGCGAGACAGCAAGGATGGTGGGCTTATGGAGGTGACATCTGGGAATATACTTATCGGAATGGTAGCTGGAATGGACCCGTAGATACAGGCGTTGGTGGCGGGGTTGATGTAGATGGCTCTAATTCAGAATCTTTCCATGTGAATATAAAAAGGAATAGAGATTACTATGCGGTGTGGGCGGATGGTAGGAGATATGAAGGAGGATATTGGACAGTTAATTACACATATATCGTTCAGCCTTATCTATTTTATGGAAATAGGTCATCCAGTTCACTTACTGGCCCTTTTTCACATACTCAAGTCAAATCTGACGCAGTATGGAGAGTAATCAGCACACTTGATTCCGAAAATAATGTTTATGCCTTGTATAACAAATGGCCTCTTGGGACAAGCTATGAGGACTATGCCATTCGCTGGAGATCCCAAGGTGAAGGTCCGCACCAGTTCCTGACTACTATAGCCTTTACGAAGAACTGGGGGAACTCAACTGAAATTGCATCAATGCCGGAATGGCATCAACTCCAGCCTAGGGGTGTTGTTATAACGAAGGACGATGCTGTTTTTATATTATGGTCGCATTATGACTACAACAGTAGCAAATGGAATGCATCATATTACTCGTACCAGGAAGCGAATGGAACTTGGCATACCCCTATCTTTGCAGGTTCAGGGATAAGTGCAGCAGTTCGGAAAAACTATTTCGCAACTCCAAGCACGTTTATGTATGTCTATGTAGATTCGCAGAACATTTCGGATCAGAAATTGGTATTCATTAGGACTCCTACTTTGAATCAGTTACCAATTGCAAACTTCACATACTCACCGCTGAATCCTGTTGTGAAACAGCCAATAACCTTCAATGCATCTTCCTCTTACGACCCAGATGGAAATATCACGAAATACGATTGGGACTTCGGAGATGGTGCGAAAGCATCGGGAGATGTGGTGACACACGCATACTCTCCAGCAGGAGACTACACTGTAATATTAACTGTGACAGACAACGAGGGAGCAAAGAACTCAATGAGTAAAACGATAAGTGTTATAACAAAGGGTGTCATTTACGTTCCTGATGACTACGAAAAGATTCAGTGGGCTGTTGATAATGCCTCAGATGGTGATACGATAATTGTGAGGGACGGAACTTACTATGAGAATGTATTCGTGGACAAGCAGCTGATGATAAAATCAGAGAACGGCTCTGACAATTGCATCGTTAATGGCACTGGTTCTACTGTATTCACGCTTAAAGCAGATGGAATAAGGGTGGAAGGATTCTCAATAGCTGGAAGGTATTATGGAATTGATATTTACTCAAGCAAAAACACAATAGAATCAAACTATATCGGTGACGGCATTTATGGCATAAATATTAATTATTCAAGTGAAAATATTATAAATTCAAATAATATTTCTCAAAATATGGCTGGTATATTTCTTGCTTATTCAAGTAAAAATATTATAAATTTAAACAATATCTCGGATAACGATGTTGGCATATACATTACTCATTCAAGCAACAACACGATAAAATCAAACGAAATATCTTACAACATGGATGGTATAGACATTTGGTATTCAAATAACAACACGATATATTCAAACAACATCCGTAGCAATAAGGATGATGGAATATTCCTTCAGTATTCAAACAAAAACAAAATATACTTGAACAACTTCATTTACAACAGATTGAACGCCTTTTCTTACGGAAACAATATATGGAACTCAACTGATAAAATCACATACATATACAAAGGCTCAATATTCAAAAATTACTTAGGAAACTACTGGAGCGATTACACGGGAAGCGATTCAAATGGAGATGGAATAGGAGATATTCCTTACAGCATAGATCCAGATAAGGACAATTATCCGTTAATGGAGCCATGGGGGAATTATTTTGCTTGGTCTTTTGACAGTGATTTTCAATATAATTTGGATGACAATTATGGGACTGTTGAAGGAGATGGCCATTTAAGTGGCGAAGTAATACTTTCTGCTTTGAATGCTTTGAACTTATCTATTGAAGGTCAAATCACATTTAATGGAGAAATACCATCTCAATTTCCTGAGATTCATCTTATAGCAACTGATGGTGAGGATAAAGAGTTTGCGAAGCAGTATGTTAACTTCAGCGACATTAGATATGAGCAGATAAATTCAAGCACATACAACTTCACTGTGCAGATAAGAGACGCCATCCAACCGATAAACGGAGGACACTATGAAATATCAGCACTAATAACTTACAATAGCGAACAATATTACTTCTTTGTAAATACCAATTCAGTAATAAATAGCCACTACTTCCCCTTGTGGATACCAATACCCCCAAAGGTAGATGCTTTCTCTGTCACACCATCAGAGATAACAGTAGGGGAATCATTTACAATTTCTTACAATGTATCTGATGACAAGGGCTTGGAAAGAGTGGAATTATGGCGAGCGAAAAGTGAAGAGGATCCTGGAGAAGGAAGCAGTTTATGGGAAAAGATTGAAACACAATATATATCTGGAACAAGTTATTCAGGTTCATTCTCAGATTCTCCACCCACATCAGGAACATACTGGTATGGTATTCATGTCGTTGACATCGCAGGGCAACGGAAATCTGAAAGGGACTATAATAAAGGTCCGATAAAAGTTGCTGTTGAAAAAACTTGGTCTTTTGCAATTATAACTGATTTGCATGTGGGCTATGGCATTCCTGATTTTGGAACAGACGGATGGGATGACACATTGACGGGAAATCCAGCACTTGATGACTACTATCTAACAAAAAGATTGGAAGCAGTTGTTAACTGGATAAATAATCATATTGACGATTACAACATAAAATTTGTTGCAGTGTTAGGAGATATTACAGACACTGCTGAGAAATCAGAATATAATAAGGCAAAAGAGATTCTTGACAAGCTTGACGTTCCGTATTTCCCAATCATTGGAAATCATGATGTTTGCCCTTATATTCAACAAGCTGGGGACGGTCCAGATGATAGGATAGGATATGGTGAACAGGGAGGAATATCCCGCAAACACTTCAGAAATATATTCACCAATGACTTTTTTGAGACACAAGCAAAAAAACTTGAAGTTGTTATTAATTCACAATCCGAAGATCCAAATGACTTACTGAATTATGCTTTTACATATAAAGGAATAAAATTTATCTTTTTAGATTTTGCTTCAGATGAATATGCTGTTTTCTATCATTCAGGTATAAAAGGAGAAGCAAAGCTATTCCATGAGAATTTGGATTGGCTAGAAGAGCAAACTTCAGACAGCACACCTGTTGTTTTATTCTCGCATTATCCTATGGCAACCTACCATGGTGTTAGACCATATCTTTATTTAGATCTTTGGACAGTGATACATCCAACGATTATCGTTGCCTTAAGATCTGCTGCGTTCTCGGTGGATGAAATTGAAGCAATCGGTAAAAAATTGCTCAAAAAGGAAATACTAGCAAACTTTGCGGGACATATACATTCATGTTCCTTAGTAGGACTCATACCGATGGAATTTAATGCAAATAGGGTTTATGGATATTTCTGCGGAGCACCAGTAATAACAATTGAAGCCATACTCGCAGAATCTTCAGAAGTCATAAGAATCGTTCAGATAGAGGGTGATTTTATCAGAAATTACAACATACTAAAACCTGAAAAAGGCGAATTAACGTCAGCAATAAATCCATGGATAACCTTCGGTCCAAAAAATATAGGAGTTGGGACAGAAGTAGAGTTTGAAGCTGGAGCAAAACCTTGGTTGTTTGGCATTTCTTATGAATGGGATTTGAATGGAGATGGAGAAATTGATAGCACAGATGACGATCCCTCCTACACTTATGAAACTCCCGGGAATTACATTGTGAGCTTGACCATAACGGACAACGGAAACAAAGAGAGGGTGTGGCAGAGGATAAAAGTATCTTCAACAGCGCCAGAGCCACGTAAGATTGACATAGAAAAAGGGTTACGTCCTGTTTTAGCTTATGAAGGCACGAATGTGAGCAAAGTTGCCCAAAACACGCCTGAACTAGTAACGATAATGAAAAGCTCATCCGAGCTAAAACCAGTTGCTGATTTACTCGTGCACTTTGAGAACGCCACCGAAGACATAGACCTTACGAATTTGACTGCCGATACAAACCTCACAACGAGAAAATCTGTCATTTACATGCCCGAATGGCCTTCAGTAATCGAAGAATCGAAGATTCTTTACATACCCTCATCAGGCAAAGGAGCGGTTTACATCTGCAAGAACGCAACAAACTTGGAAGAAGTCAGTTTGGAAAACGCTGATTTAGTGATAAACGTTGGTGAAACAATAGAGGGCATGACAGTCGCAATCACGCTCTATAATGACACCGAATACTATACCGTTTTTAACATAACAGGCACAGGAGGAGGGGAAGCACCGAGCCAGCATCCTTATGCATCATTCACATATTCACCAGAATATCCATTTGTTAATGAAAAAATAATATTTAACGCATCATCCTCATACGACCCTGATGGTAACATCACGAAATACAAATGGGACTTCGGGAATGGGAATATCACGGAAGTTGAAGAACCCGTCATAACACATACATATTCAATAGCGGGGAACTATACGGTAAAACTGACAGTCGTAGACGATGAGGGAGTGAAATCTTCAATTTACAGAAATATAACAGTGAGACAGATACGAGATACGAGACCACCTGTAATCCATTCTGTAACTTTAGATGCATACACGACGATACCAGATGCAATTATAAACATAACTGTTAACGCAACTGATGATGCAGGAGTTGTATCTGTGACTGCCGAAGGCATTCCTCTTTTAAAAACGGATGGTATATGGGAAGGGAACATAACAGCTCCTTCCACCACGGGAGAATACACACTGACGATAAGAGCGGAAGACGCTGCTGGTAACTATAATGAGACCACGGTGGATTATTCAGTTGTGAAACCGAGTGGTAGCATAGGTATAGGAGTTGACCCAAGACTTACTACGATTAGTGCAGGTGATACCGCTATTATAAACATAACACTTGTAAGCACGGAGAACTTTGATGATATTGCTTATGTGTACTTGACCACAGAAGGCATATATCCCGGCTATGAGGCGAATCTAACGTGGTTCAACTGGACTTCAAGATATGTTAAGGTGCCAGGGGGTGCGACAGTTAAGGTTCCAGTTGAGGTTACTCCAACTGGGAAGAATGAGTATAAGATGTTCTATGCGAAGCTGGAATCCACAAAATGGACGCCAACGGCAATGGATACGGGGGTGTTGTACATAATTTAAAAGAAAAAATAGGGGGTGATAAGAAAAATGGGAAACATAAAAGCACGTGCCACATTTGTGCTGTTACTTATTGTAGGGATAGGAATGGTAGGGACAGCCGCAGCAGACCCTGGAATTGTTATGGAAGTAACACCAATTGACAACGAAGTGCTTCCCGGCGAGATCGCAACATACGAAGTGAACGTAAGTTATTTTATGACGCCTCCTTCAACCGAGCACGTGGTTCTTTCGATTGACAATCCTATCTGGAATTACACATTCGACCCTGCCGAGTTTGACATAAATAGCGGCGAGTCAAAATACAGCACTCTGAACATTTCTGTGCCTACAGATGCATCGCCTGGAACTTACACGCACACAGTTAATGCAACTGCAACTGGAGTGCTTATACCACCAGTGATCATTACAGAACGCGTTACAACTACGGTTGAAACAACAGTAATCCCAGAGTTCTCAACGATAGCAATACCAGTAGTAGCAATACTTGTACTGGTGTTCCTGTTTAACAGAAGGAAACATTGAGTTCTTCCGGGCTTCGGGGCGGAACTCACCGCTCGTTTCAGTGCTAACGCACTCGGCAACGGGAGGATAATACGGCTCCGCCTTCGGCTACGCTCAAATTTGCTCTTGCGAGCAAACTTCGCATATCCCCAGAACGTTGTCCGAAATTGCGGGCGGCGAGTTAGGGAGACCATCCAAAAATTATATGACGAGCTACCAGACAGCTACTTGCGATTAAAAGCTGGAAGACAATGGCATACTCCTAACGCTCATCTCCACATCCTCATCCTAATGCTAAAATAAGCCTGAACTGCGGCAAATATTTCAATGCCCTCAGTTGTTCTCGATGGTTTGGGGGTGAGCGTCCGGTAATTACGAACCTGGTTCATTGAGATACCGTAACTCTTCTTTTTAACCCATAATCATCTCTGTTGCGCCAAAAATTGGCGTGTTTGCAGCCACAAATCACGCCGAAAGCACAATATTGCCAATTTTTCTTAATTTTATCTCCCGTTACATGGTTTCTACCAAAACCAGGTAAATTAAACCGGGTAAAAACCGAAAATCATTTAAATATAT
>Ga0180300_10001721_pt1 | contig 10208 bp, 10 predicted proteins | sample GuaBasSediGuay15_FD_121798 | JGI IMG/M metagenome (GOLD analysis project Ga0180300, IMG submission 121798) | Subseafloor sediment microbial communities from Guaymas Basin, Gulf of California, Mexico - Guay15, Core 4569-2, 21-24 cm | ecosystem: Environmental > Aquatic > Marine > Hydrothermal... | reverse complement strand
TTAATAGATATGTTAATTGATTGTGGGAGAAAAGGAAGGAAAATGAAAGTTAATTTCGGTGACAAAAATTATGATCTAAATAGTATGTATTTCAGAGACATTGAATTTTGATCTAACACGGATTTGCTTTTTGAGTCCCTCGTTCAATATAATATTTTTGTATAGTTAAAAAATAAAAGGAGGGATTAATGAAAAGGAAAATTTTGATTTTGGCTGTTTTAATTGGAATGTTTTTTATTTTTACCATTGCAAAAGAGAAAAAGGAACTTACTCTTCAAGAGAAGGATAAAATCTTAATGCAGAAAGTAAATTTAAACCCGACTCCAGTAGAAGAGCGTTTTGTCTCCTTTCAGAAACATCTTAAAATGGCAAAGGAGTCTCTTTTTAAGAATATGAAATGGAGAAATATTGGTCCAGTTGTTCAGGGTGGAAGAATAACCGATATTGATGTTCCAAAGGGAAAGCCTTTTACTATTTATATTGCTGCTGCATCTGGAAGCGTATGGAAAACAGATAACAATGGAACAACTTGGACTCCGATTTTTGAAACAGAAGCTACTTTTACAATTGGAGATATTGCCATTGCACCGTCGAACCCGGACATAATCTGGGTAGGAACGGGAGAAAATAATAGTAGTAGAAGTTCCTATGCAGGAACTGGTGTTTACAAATCTATAGATGGAGGTAAGACCTGGAAGTATATGGGTTTAGGAGAGACCCATCACATAGGAAGAATTGTAATTCATCCTACAAATCCTGATATAGTTTATGTGGCAGCAATTGGACATCTCTATACTTATGATGAAGCAAGAGGACTTTATAAAACCACAGATGGAGGTAAAACATGGGAAAAACTTCCTCTTCCAACCAATGAAAGGGTCGGAGTAATAGATATTGTGATGAATCCAGAAAATCCTGATATTCTATATGCATCAACCTGGGAAAGGGAAAGAAGAGCATGGAATTTCGTTGAGAGTGGACCCGGAAGCGCAGTTTATAAAAGCATTGATGGAGGCAAAACCTGGAAAAGGCTAACAAATGGTTTTCCTTCTGGATGGTTTGTGGGAAGAATAGGCTTGGCGATAGCTCCATCCAATCCAAAAGTAATCTATGCTATTGTGGATGACCAGAGAATCCGTCCAGAGGCAAAAGAGGAAGTGAAGAAAAGAATTGAGAAGGGAGCAATTCCACTTGAAGTGCTTGAGAAAATGTCCAAGGAAGAATTCCTTGCCCTTGGCAAGGAAAAAATAGCAAAATTTTTAAAAGAGAATCGATTTCCAAAAGAATATACTGCGGATAAAATAATTGAGATGATTAAGAGCTGTAAGATATCTCCGAAAGACCTTGCAAATTATTTAAGTGATGCAAATAAACGACTCATTTCAAGCAGGGTAATAGGTCCTGTTATTTACAGATCAGATGATGGCGGTGAGACATGGAGAAAAATGAATAAAGAATATATTAGTGGATTTTATAATACTTATGGATATTATTTCGGACAGATCAGAGTTGATCCAAAAAACGAAAATAAAATTTATATTCTTGGAGTTCCTCTTATGGTATCCGAAGATGGAGGTAAAACCTTTAAGAGAATCGGTGGAAGAGGTGTTCATGCAGACCATCACGCTCTATGGATAGACCCTGAAAATCCCGACCGTCTTCTTGATGGAAATGATGGAGGTTTAAATATTTCCTATGATGGAGGAAAAACATGGCAGAAAATAAATAATATTCCAATAGGACAGTTTTATACGATTTTTGCTGAAAATAAACCAAGCCCCTATCGCATCTGCGGAGGACTTCAGGATAATGGAGTAATGTGCGGAACAGATCAGTCAATTCCAGGTGTGACTGAAGCTTGGAAAACAATACTTGGTGGAGATGGAGCATATGTTATGCTTGACCCATCAGACCCAGATATTGCTTATGCGGAATTCCAGTTTGGAAATATTTATAGAATAAATTTAAAAGAGAAAACCACAAAATCAATAAAGCCTAAATCAAAACTTGGTGAACCACCATTGAGATTTAACTGGCAAACTCCTTTTTTGATTTCACCCCATAATCCATACATTCTATATATTGGAGCAAATAGATTATTCATTTCATATGACAGGGGAGATAATTGGTATCCAATAAGCCCAGACCTTACCACCAATCCACCTTTACAGGGAGATGTTCCTTTTGCCACCATAACCTCAATATCAGAATCACCCTTGAAACCTGGTTTAATCTATGTAGGCACAGATGACGGGAAAGTATGGGTTACAAAAAATGGAGGAGCTACCTGGGAAGAGATTGATGAGGGATTACCTAAGAAATGGGTTTCTCGTGTGGTGGCTTCAGCTTTTGATGAAAAAACTGTTTATCTTACCATGACGGGCTACAGAGATGATGATTTTAAGACTTATGTTTATAAATCAACCGATTACGGGAAAACCTGGGAATCCTTAAAAAGCAATTTGCCTGATGAGCCAGTGAATGTTATAAGAGAAGACCCACATAATAAAAATGTTCTTTATCTTGGAACAGATCTCGGGGTATATGTAACCATTAATGGAGGCAAGGAATGGCATTCCCTTCGCTGCAATTTACCGACTCTACCAGTTCATGATATCGCCATTCAATCAATTGAAAATGATATTGTAATCGGGACTCATGGTCGAAGTGTTTATGTTATGGATACTGAACCAATACAGGAACTCAATCAAGAAATACTTAAAAAGGAGGGCTATCTCTTTAAAATCAAGCCTGTAAAATTTGCAATGGATTACAGATATTACATGCAGGGTGTGAGACCCAAGGCAAAAATTTATTTTTATCTGAAAGAGCCAAAGCCTAAAGCAAAAGTTTTTATTATGGATAAGAAAGGTGAGATAATCAAAGAACTTGATGCTTCTGCGGATAGAGGAATAAATTTAGTTGAATGGGATTTAACAATTAAAGGTGAAAATCGAGGCCAGAGATTTGCAAAACCAGGCAAATATAAAATTAAGATTAAAGCAGGAAAAGTAGAACTTGTGGGAGAATTAGAAATAAAAGCAGGGAAATCATTGTTTTTGGAATAAAGAAAGGATTTAATTCACAGGATAAAAGCGATAGCGTTTCCCGATTATTGAAATTTTTCTTTCGGAATTAACAATAATTGCGCCATATGTGGGGAATTTTTTTAAAATCTTCTTCTCGTCCGAACTTACAAAAAGAGCGGTAGCAAGTGCATCACAATATACTGTCTCCGGACCTATTACTGTCACGCTCTGTTTACCTCGGGCGGGATAACCAGTAAACGGATTTAAAATATGATGATAACGAATGCCATTTACTTCAAAAAATCTCTGGTAATCTCCTGAAGTAGCAATTCCTATGTTAGATTCAATAATTATTCCTAAAAAACCACTTTTTCGAGGATGTTTAATTCCAATTCTCCATAAACCATTTTCAGGATTTTTTCCCCAACAATAGATATCTCCTCCAGCATTTATAAATCCACTTTTAATTCCAAGTTCTTTTAATTTTTTATAAGCTAAATCCACTCCAAAGCCTTTTGCACTTCCTCCCCAGTCAAACTTTACCCATGATGGGAAGGAAAATTCATTATTTTCTTTTAAAATCCTATTAAATCCTACTTTTTTTAAGGCTTCTTCAATTTCTTTAGGGCTTGGGATTCGATATTTTTTATTCTGAAATCCCCATATTTTAGAAAGAGGCCCGATTGTAACATCAAAGGCTCCATCTGAGGCAATATAGACCCTATAAGATTTTTGCAAGAGTTCTTTAAAAAGAGAGGAATTAAAATTTTGTTTATCGGGGGAGAAGGTATTTTCTATTTGGGAGAAAACTTCCTTTACTGTTTTAACAGCCTGCGAGAATTTTTCAGAAGAGCATTTCAAATTGATTTCACATAAAGTATCAAAATAAAGAAGAGTTGTTGAATGCCATTTATTAGTTGATTTACAAGAGGTAAGAACAAAAACTAAAAGAAGAAAAATGCAAAGGCGTTTAGCCAATTGATGTATCCACACCACAATTTCCTTTAATTTCCAAAAGGAATCTGTTCGGTGCACATATTATTCTTTCTCCAACATAAAACACGGGTGAGGTTTTAATACAGATTTTATTGTGACAGGAGGATTCTTCAATCCATATTTTCCCATTTTTAACAGAAACTATAATTTTTCCATGGGGGCATGTGTAAATCTTTCTTGATTGAATGGAAAGAGGGAGTTTTTCTATTTTCTTCCCCGAAATTGATATTTCGGCAAATTTTCCTCTGGCTAAAAAAGATGAATCTTTTTGTGAAATAATAGTCAGAAAAGTTGTTTTGTCTTCTTTTTCTTTCATTCTTTTCCATACAGAGAATAACTTTCCTTTTCTTGGGTCTATAATCTTGTTTCTCAAAATTAAAGTAAAGGAGGGGCTTTCAGATTGTTTCAATTTTTGAAAGGATATTTTTATTCCCTTTAAGGATTCTTTCCATCCCCTTTTATATAATTCAAATGAAATTTTATTCCTTATAGGATGATAACCTGAAAACAAAAAATTTCTTTTTTCTATCAATCCTATTTTAAATCCCTCTTCTAAAATTGGGGGAAGAAATTCTTCAGGAAAAGAGGAAAGAATGTATAATTGAAAAGGAGTTTTAGGAATTTCATGAAAAGAGAAGGATAAAGCTGGAAGCAAAGTCAAGGATTTTAAAAAGTTTCTTCTATTCATTGTCTTCTCCTTTTTTAATAATTCGTGTTATGGTGGGAAATAATAAATTCTGTTCTTTTCTGGAATTTCGTATAACAAAAAAACCGCTTATAAAGAGACCTAATAAAGCACACAAAAAAGTGATTATTTCTTGCCGAATAAATAGAAAAAGTGAAATAATATACCCTATTATTGAGCCTCCGATAATTCCAAGAAGTAATAAACCAAACATTTTTATTAATTGTTTATTATATTCAGTTTGAGGAATTTCAAATTCAACTAAATCTCCTGGATATACTCCAACAGGGTCATTCGCTAAGATTGTATTATCTGAGGATTTTTTACCAATGCAAAAAAGTCGCACATGACAATGCTCACATAAAGCAGGATTTGAAATTCTGATTTTTATTTTATCCTGCTCTCTGCTGAGAACTAATCCTTTCTCTTTCATTGTCTATCACCCTTATTGCTTTAGTTGGACATTTTTCTAATTTAAGGAGGCACTCTTCTGGTAAATTTAATGGGTTAAATACTACGGCTAAATTGTCTTCGAGTTTTATTCCATCAGGACATGCTCTTGAACATATTCCACATCCTATACAGGCTCTTTCACATAATTTGCGTGCGAGAGAGCCCTTATCTTTATTTTTACAGAAGACAATAACTTTCTGAAAAGTTGGAAGAAGTTCAATGATATTTCGTGGACAGGCTTCAACACATTTTCCGCATGCAACACAATTTTCTTCTATTACAACAGGGAGTCCTTCACTTCCTATATAAATGGCATCAAATGGACAGGCTCGAACACAATCTCCAAGTCCAAGGCAGCCATATTCACATAATTTATTTCCGCCACACACTATTTGAGCAGAAAAACAGGAATTAATTCCTCTATACTCACCCTTGTATTTTGCAATAGCAATTGTTCCTTGACAGAGAACCCTTGCAACTTTTTTTACTGTTTCAGTAACTTCTATACCAAGTAAATCAGCAATTTGCTGAGCGACTTCATTCCCTCCAACGGAACATAAATTTGGTTCTGCTCTTCCTTCTACAACAGCTTGGGCGTATGCTCGACATCCTGAATATCCACAGGCGCCACAATTTGCTCCTGGTAAAATTTCTTCTACTTTAGAAATTAAAGGATTCTCTTCAACTCTTAATTTTTTATAAGCAATTACCAGTCCGACTGAAAATAGCAATCCTAAAATTCCCATGGTAATTAAAGGTATTAAAATCTCCATCATGACTTTTTATTTTAACATACCTGTGAAACCTAAGAAACCAAGAGCCATTATACCTGCTGTGATCAGTGCTATCCCGGGTCCTTTCAGGATCTCAGGAACATCTGCCATATCCAATTGCTCTCGAATACCAGCCATAAGAACAATGGCTAAGGTAAATCCAATACCAGAGCCAAGTCCAAAAATTATTGTTTCAATAAAACCATAATTTTTAAGAGCAGCTAAAAGAGCCAAGCCTAAAATAGCACAATTTGTGGTAATTAAAGGGAGATAAATTCCCAATGCTTGATAAAGGGGAGGACTTGTTTTCCTTATAAACATTTCAACAAGTTGAACCAGGGAGGCTATAACGAGTATAAAAGAGACAATTTGGAGATAATCAAGATGGTAAGGAATTAGAATCCAGTGATTTATAATCCATGAAACAATTGCAGTAATTGTCATAACAAAGGTTACTGCTAAACCCATGGAAAAGGCTGAGTCTATTCTTCTCGAAACACCAAGAAAAGGACATATTCCAAGGAAGTAATGGAGAACAAAGTTATTGATTAAAACAGCTGATATAAAAATCGTTATTAATTCCACCTTTTCCTCCTATCTTCTCTTTTTATCCAGATAATTGAAGATTCCCATTAATAGGCCGAGAGTGAAAAAAGCGCCAGGAGGAAGAATCATAATTAACCATGGCTTAAACCACGCTCCTGTTAAAGGCATTCCAAAAAAAGTTCCACTTCCAAGAATTTCTCTTATAGAACTGAGTATTAAAAGAGAGATTGTAAAGCCAATTCCCATGCCAAGAGCATCAATTATGGAGCGAAAAACAGGATTTTTAGAAGAGAATGCCTCTTGTCTTCCCAAAATAATGCAATTGACCACAATCAGAGGAACATAAGGTCCGAGTGCTTTAGATATATCAGGGAAAAAGGCAGCTAAAAATCTATCTGCAACTGTAACGAAAGTAGCTATAACCACAATAAAAGAAGCGATTCTTACTTGAGAAGGTATAAGCTTTTTTATTGATGAAATAACTATTGAGCTAAAGAGGAGGACGAAAGTTGTGGCTGCACCCATTGCGAGGCCATTTACACCTGCATTAGTTACTGCAAGTGTTGGGCAAAGACCGAGCAGCTGCCTGAAAATTGGATTTTCAGACCATAAACCTTTTGTAAATTCTTGGTTAATAGTTTTTTCCGCCATTTTTAACTCCCTTATAATTTCCCTTCCTGTTTTAAGAGTCGAATTTTTTCTAAAGCTGTATTTACAATATTAACCACAGCTTCAGAGGATATGGTGGCACCCGTTATAATATTCACCTCATGAGGAGATAATTGGTCTGGAGCATTAACGGCTGGTTTATGCAAAGTAATTTTCTCTGTACAGTCTCTATTTTCCCAGAATTGAAGAAAATCTTTTTTGCTTGTAATTTTAGCTCCCAAACCGGGTGTTTCTTTTTGATCAAGAATTGTAAGAGAATAAATTTTAGTAATCTCTGGATTAACTCCAAACATTAGATATATTTTGTCCTGAAATCCAACTCCTCCAGTATAAACAGCAAACCCAAGGAATTCATTTTTTTCATTATTTACCCTATAAATAGTTAAATCTCTTTCTTCATATATTTTATTTGATATCTTAGCGCCTGAAACTACCGTAACAATAGCTTCATTAATTTCCCTTTGTTTATTCAAAGCAATTCTATTTTTTGTTAAAGTTCCAACTCCTGCCAGAAAAGCACCTGATATTAACCCAATTGATGTAAGGACTACAATCATTCTTGTATAAATGTTCATTTCTTTATCTCTCCAAAATATCGTGGACGCGTAAATTGATTTAATAATGGAACAAAAGCATTCATGAAAAGTATCGAAAACATTACCCCTTCAGGAAGTCCACCAAAAAGTCGAATTATTCCAATAAAAAGGCCTATTCCTATTGCATATATCCAATTTCCAAGAGGCGTAATCGGAGAAGTGACCATATCAGTTGCCATAAAAATAGCACCAAGAAGAACTCCACCAGCCAATAGATGGAAAATTGGGGAAGCATATTTATTGGGATTAATTAACCAGAAAATTCCTGTAAAAAGAAAAAGGGTGGATAAAATTCCAGCTGGGATTCTCCAGTCTATACATTTTCGCCAGAGCAATATTATTCCTCCAATAAGGAGCGCTATTGCAGAAGTTTCTCCTATACAACCTCCCACATTCCCCCAGAAAAGGTCTTTTAAAGGGGTTAGTGTTCCTTTAATGATAGCCTGATTAAACTTTAAATTACCAAGAGGGGTTGCAAAAGTAGATATGTCTACTTTCTGGAGAATAGTTGGTGTCCAGGTTGTCATTGCAACTGGAAATGCTGTTTGAAGAAAAGCTCGCCCAACCAATGCTGGATTGAAAATGTTATACCCAAGTCCTCCAAATGCCTGTTTACCTATTCCAATTGCAATTACTCCCCCTATAAAGACTAAATCAAGGGGAAGAGAAGGAGGTAAGGTCAGGGCAAGCAATATACCTGTTATAATAGCAGACCCATCCCATAGAGAATTAATGGGTTTTTTTCTGATTAAAAGAATTATTCCTTCAGTAAATAAACAGCTAATAATACTTGTTATTAGAATCGCAACAGCTCTGAATCTAAAGAAATATATAGATGCTCCTATAGCTGGTAAAAGACTTATTACAACTGTGTACATAATTCGAGGGATAGATTCCTTTTCTTTTAAGTGAGGAGATGATTGAATTGTAAATATTTTTTCCTCTTTTTTATTCATTTTTGTTTTTTCAAAAGGGTGACTTTACTTTTTCCTGTTCTTATCCAATGAACAAGAGGAATATTTGCAGGACACACGAATTCACAGCATCCACATTCAACACAGTTTAAAATGCCCCATTTATCTGCCTCTATTAATTTCCCAAATTTAGTTAGTCTCATTAACTGAGTTGGGACTAATCCCATTGGACAGTGTTCAGAACATCTACCGCATCTTATGCAAGGTCGCTCTTCGTCTGGAGGGATGGAGGTTAAAGCAATTATACCAGAAGTTGCTTTAATTACTGGCACATCCAGAGACCATTGAGCAACTCCCATCATTGGACCTCCAATTATTATCATTTTTGTATCTTCCTTCAATCCATCACAAAAGTCAATTAATTCCTGAATAAGGGTTCCTATTCTTACAAGAATATTTTTTGGGTTTACAATTCCTGGCCCAGTAACAGTTACAACTCTTTCATATAGAGGTTTGCCTCTGCTAACAGCTTCCCATATTGCTTTTGCAGTAGCAACATTTTGTACAACAACTCCTACATCAAAAGGAAGACCTCCGGCTGGGACTTTTCTTCTTAAAAGTGCAAATATCAAATTTTTTTCTGCTCCTTGAGGATATTTTGTTTTTAAAGGAATAACTTCAGTAAAAGGAAAGGATTTTGAATGAGCTTCCATTATTTTTATAGCATCCGGTTTGTTATCCTCAATCCCAATTATAATTTTTTTTGCTCCAGTAGCAATTTTAATGAGTTGGGCACCCTTTAAAATATCCCCAGGATATTCAATCATTAAACGATTATCAGCATTCAGAAAGGGCTCACACTCACACCCATTAATAATTATTGTATCAATTGGCTTATCGGGAGGAGGATTTAATTTTATAGCAGTTGGGAAGGCTGCTCCGCCCATCCCTACTATTCCAGCTTCCCTAACTTTTTCTATTATTTGTTGAGGAGAGAGTGAGAAAGGATCTCTTATTTCCTTACTCTCCTCAAAAGGGGCATACTCACCATCATTTTCGATAATAACAGAAAGCACGAATTGTCCAGATGGATGATTGTAATAATCAACTGCTTTTACTATTCCAGAGACGCTTGAGTGAACATGAGCAGAAAATCGGGCTTTTCCTTCTCCAATTTTTTGGCCTACTTTTACTTCATCTCCTTTTTTTACTAAAGGTTCTGCTGGGGTCCCAAAATGTTGGTGTAAAGGAATAACAACTTTCTCGCCTGGATTTAAAATTTCGATTGGCTGAGATTCAGTTTGTTCTTTATGATCTTCAACATGAATTCCACCCCGAAAACTTCTTTTTCTTAAGTTATTCCACATTGGAAGTAACAAAGAAATATAGCAAACCGTTAATTTAGATGTCAAGTTATTCGGGTCTATAATGAAAAGTGGGGAAAAATGAGAGAGGAGTGGCAGGACGCATGTTGAAATTGTATAATTTCACATTACAGAGACCCCTTGGAGGAGGTCCTGCCACCATGAGAGATGATATATTAAAAT
>Ga0180300_10001719_pt1 | contig 10213 bp, 10 predicted proteins | sample GuaBasSediGuay15_FD_121798 | JGI IMG/M metagenome (GOLD analysis project Ga0180300, IMG submission 121798) | Subseafloor sediment microbial communities from Guaymas Basin, Gulf of California, Mexico - Guay15, Core 4569-2, 21-24 cm | ecosystem: Environmental > Aquatic > Marine > Hydrothermal... | reverse complement strand
TTATAACTTAAAAAAATAATTAGTGTTGAGAGATAGTTCAAGTAAAGGAATTAAAAAAGAGGACGAGAGGGGAAACAACGAGGGATGCTTACTTAAAGCAATCTTTATTATTTGGACATACTCGTATGAAATAGAAAAGTTCATAACAAGCAAAAAGATGGATGAAAGTTGTAGAAAGGTTACCAAACTCCATAAATCTCTTTGCTACAATTGAAACATTTCCCATCTTTAACCTTGTTCTCTAAAACCCTATAAGAATCCCTTCTAATCAACACTTCATTACACTGTGGACAATACGTATTTTCATACTTGTGTTTTCTGACGTTTCCAATGTAAACGTACTCTACACCTTCTCTCTTTGCCATTTCAATCGCACTCTCCAAAATCTCGATTTTTGTAGGTGGTTTATTAAACATAAAGGCTGGAAAATACCTTGTAAAGTGAAGAGGAATATTCTTTCCAGCGTATTTCAAGTGGTTTTCAATAACCTCAGAAATTACATCAAAAGAGTCATTAACATCTGTTACAATTAGGTTAATTACTTCAACATGTAAATTGAGCTTTATTGCTTTTTTCACAACCTTCCAAACGAATTTAGCCTTGCCACTGCAATATTTTTCATAGATTTTATCATTTCCTTTTATATCTATATTTATGGCATCTAAACCAGCATTTCTCAGCATTTCTAGGGCTTTTAGACTCATAAAACCATTAGAAACCATTGTGTTAATCAATCCATGGCGTTTTGCTAATTTAAATGAGTCTAACAAGTACTCAAACAACAAAGTAGGTTCATTGAAGCTCGCACATAAACCCACATCTTTGTTGTTTAACGCTGTTCCAACGAGTTTTTCTGGTTGAATTTTATAACCTTCTTTCATTGTTTTTGATAGATGCCAATTCTGACACCACGGACATGTAAGATTGCAAGAGTAAGTTGAGAAAGTAAGACTGGATGAAGAAGGTTTGAAATGATAAAAGGGTTTTATTTCTATGGGTCTACTTTCAATAGCGCTTATGTTTGAGTAAGTTAACGTATAAAGTTCTCCCTCGTAATTGACCCTAGCATTACAAAACCCCATCTCGCCATTTTCTATTCTACACTTATGCCAGCAAAGTCTACAAACTACTTTATTATTTATTCTCGAGTAGAGTTTTGCTTTATGTAAGTCTGTTGCCATGTTAGTATAGTTGTTGTTAAGTCTATTACATAATTATGCCCAATTTTACTAAATCATTGCAGTTTAAAATCCTAGCACCTTTGCTTTCTAACTCCAATACTTTTTCTTTAGCTTTATTTATTTCCTCAAGCATCCTATTTTTCTCGTATGGCAGAGTTCCTTCCACACCATTGAATATGACTCTGTTAAACCAGTTTTTCCAATCTTTTATAACCAACAAATTCGATACGTGATCACATGTTAGATAAGTTTCTACATCAATCAATTCAATCAGCTTTTTTAACTCATCCAACTGTTGTAGTGGTGTGAGTGGAGTAACCTTGCCCTTTTCAACCATTTTTTGCATTTCTGTGTTGTAACCGATTGTTAAAGTCCTCACCCTAACAAAATCTGGCCCCACCTCATTAACAACTTCAGTAGTATTCCTTACATACTGCCTCGATCTATCCACACCACCCAAACCAACTATAACGTAGAAAGACAATTCAAAATACTTCTTAGCTTTCTTTCCAGCCTTAACCATATCTTCCCTTGTAGCCCCCTTTTTGATTAATTTTAATATTTCATCATCTCCACTCTCTAAACCAATGTGTAGTCTTATTAGACCAGCATTTTTTAATGCCTCTAATCTTTCTTCTCTCATTCTCGCTATTGTTTTAGCTCTGGCATAAGCTGTTATTCTGGAGATGTGGGGATGCTTTGATTTTAAGTAGGAAACGATTTCTACGATGTCTTTGTGGATTAAAGGATTGGAATCACCCAAGAAAGCTGAGTTTGATTTTCCAAATACCTTTGTTAAGTTATCAATATCCCTAAGAATCTCTTCTCTATCTCTAACTTCAAATTTGATGTCTCTATACATATTGCAGAATTTACATCTATTCCAGTTACATCCCCTAACCACTCTGATTAAATAGCTACTAGCTTCACTTGGGGGGCGATAGGGTGGAAAATCATAATTGTACATGTTTGTAGATTAATGATGAGAAATAATAATGTTACTAAAAAACATAAAATGTTATAATTCCAAATGAGCATATTTTTATATTCATCCTAAAAGTCTTCTTTAATGTTTATGTTGTTAATCATACTAATTGGCGTTGTACTAATACTCCATTTCATATCTTTATTTCTACCGGTTCTCATTAATTTGGCAGCAATATTTACAGTCTTTGTCTATATCTATGCCCTATTTGTAGTTCTTGCCTCTTTTAAAGAGCATGAAGACAGATTTGTATTTTTAAACTTGTACTTGGCAACCTTGGTTATGCCTGGATCAGTAGAGTTAGCTACCGAGCTTGGATATGGATATCCTACAAATATAATGGTGTGGCTAACGACTTTTTTTGTAGTAGGTTTAATTGCTCTAATTTTTAGTCTAAGAAAGATGGAGAAATATGAATTAATTATGTTCTCTGCTTTTTTAATTATTCTGAATGCAATGAACACTTTTTTCTGGGTTAAATTTGAAAATGTACAATTTGAACTTTCTAATCTTCTAATAGCTTATTATAATACGGCAATTAAATCAGCATTATTTTTTTACAGTTCTTTTTTGAACATGTGTTACGATCCATCTTATATATTTTATTTGAAAGGTGAAGAACAAATATTCATTGTACCATTCTTCATACTACTGTCTACAATTATTTTGATGTTGAGGAAGATCTAAGCCTGTTCGTTCTTTAAAACACCAAGAACTTTTTAGTTCCCATTTACTTTAATTTTCTAAATTCTAAATTAAACAAAAAGCAATTATAATCCCTTGTATTTTTAATTGTTATGGATGTTGATATAGCTGAAATCAACAAGGACGTCAGATTTTATGCTGTGTTACTCTCCTTCCTATTCATAATTTCATGTGTATCAGGCTTCTTTATTGCAGATAAAAATAAAGAAATGGCTGAAAAAACAATAGAACAGCTTTTTTCTCAGTTTGAATTCGTGGAAAACCTTAGTCCAATATTGATATTCTTAATAATTTTTCTTAATAACTCTATTAAGGCTTTAATGGCGATGTTAGCGGGATTTTTGTTTGGCATATTTCCAACATTCTTTGTAATTTTAAATGGGTATTTGATTGGGTTGGTTATTTATGTTAAAGGATTGGAGATGGGCTACAAAACAATTGCTTTAGCTCTAATACCCCATGGAATTCTTGAAATTCCAGCAATTATCATTGCATGTAGCTATGGGATATGGTTGGGGAAGAGATTTTGGAATGCTATAAATGGAAGAGAAAGGTTTAGAGATGCAATTATGTTTGCTTTAAACAAGTATTTTAGGATAGTTCTACCAACATTACTAGTTGCAGCATTAATTGAAACTTTTATCACACCAATTATCGTTTTTCAGATTTGAAATTTGACTCTAAGATCATCTCCACCCTCTCAACTTTGTACTCCATTGTGGTCTTCTTCACCCTAAAGTCAGATTTAATAACAGTGTAAATCCTTGGAACATTCATCTCAACAAATTTTTCAACTATTTCATCCAGAATCTCACCTAACTCTTTAAAGCTTTCAATTTCAACTATTGTTCCCATTGGTGTTAACTTGTAATCTTTACACTTCTCTTTTAAGACTTTCACAGCTTCAGCAACATGTCTGCTTAAAGACTCTCCAATGCCTATAGGTACAATTGAGATTTCGACAATCATATCAATAATCAAAAAAATAAATTAAAAAAATTTATAGGAATTCTATTCCCATCTTGACCTTTGCTTTTCTTTTTATCGGTTTTACGTGTAAGCTTCTTTGACTTTCCCTATTTACTTTATTCTTGACTATCTCTTTTCTAGCTGGTTTTGTGTAGATGTCTTCGCTGCTTAGTAGGTTTGGAGAGTTAACTCCTGTCATAATAGCCATAACTCTTACAATACCCTCAAAGTTTTTCTCTATTCTAGCCCCCCAAATCACGTTTGCTCTTGCATCAATCTCAAATGTCAAGTTATTGACAATCTCCTCAGCCTCCTTTATTGTTAGATCCGGCCCTCCAGATATGTGTATCAAAGCTCCTGTCGCACCTCTGTAATCGACCTCTAACAACGGGTGGCTTAGGCAATCTCTAACAACATCTTTTGCTTTAGATTGTGACTTCGATTCACCAACGAGCATTACTGCAACGCCACCGTAACCCATTACAGCTTTAACATCTGCAAAGTCGATGTTCATCAATGAAGGCTTCGTAATTGTATCAGAAATGCCCTTAATTGTCTCTGAAACAAGCTGATCCATCACGCTAAAAGCCTGCTCGATCGGTAAATTTGGCACGTATTCTAACAACTTATTATTGTCCAATACAACAACTGTATCAGTATTCTGTCTCAACTCCTCCAAACCTTCTTCAGCCTTCAATATTCTTGCTCTTTCAACCTTAAATGGTGTTTGAACCATTCCTATGACTATTGCCCCCTGTTTCTTTGCAATTTCAGCAACAACAGGGGCAGCTCCAGTTCCAGTTCCACCACCCATTCCAGCACAAACGAAAATCATGTCAGCATCTGACAACAAATCTTCAAGAGTGCTCCTTGCCAACTCAGCAGCTTTTCTACCAATCTCAGGATAACCTCCAGCTCCCAAACCCTTAGTTAAACTTCTGCCAATCAAAACTTTCTTGTCAGCTTTAACCATGAGTAAGTGCTGCTTGTCTGTGTTGATTGCTATTGTTGTCGCACTGTCAACGCCTAACTGCTTTAATCTGCTAACTGTGTTGTTTCCTGCTCCTCCTACACCAATAACAACTATCTTTGGTAAACTAAAATCCTCTATATCAAAGTTATCTCTTCTATTTCTCCTCTCCATTTCATAAAATTCTTGGGCTTTACTAACAAAAGACTTCACACTACCACCTCAACTAAAAGATTTTAATTTCTGGTATTTCTCTAAAGTCTCCATTTTTTCTGCAATCAATTTCCTTATTGCATCTCTAATTGCTTCGCTAATCGAAGCATACTCTCCATTACGAACTAATTCGTCAAGGAGTTCATAATGTTGTTCTGTCAATCGAATTGAGATCTTCCTCATGTTCAACACCCGTTATGCCTTCCCACCATCCCCCATTAGCCCTCTATGAGGCATACTTGGGGTACCCTTTGTACCTCATTTGTCATACATTTGTCGGACAAATTATATATAAACATTTCGGTATCATTATGAAAAACTCTCATAAAACTGGTATAATATTACCACTGTTAATTAAATGTTAAATTACAAAAATATTATAAAATTTTTCATTTAAAATGAAAAAGATTTTAATATGTCCTATTTTAAAAAACATACATGGTGTTGAGAAAATTAAAACAGGAAACAGAAGTGGTGTTAAGACATCTTCACGTTCTTGAGATTGTAAAGAAAAATCAGCCGATCGGTATTTTCAAGCTTGCTGAAGTTATGAACATGCCCAAGCACAAGGTGAGGTATTCTTTGAGAGTTTTAGAACAGTTTGGGATAATAGAGCCTACACAACATGGAGCGGTTTTGAGAGAGGGAGCAGAGTCTGTAATAGAGAATTTAAAAAAAGAAATAGTCGATATTAAGAAGTCTGTGAACAAGATGAATCAAGTTTTGAAAAAGCTTTGATTGTTAGGACATGGCAACAGAAATTTAATTTTATTAGTTTACTTCAACTGTGTCTCCTTAGCTAATTTGCAATTAAACTTTGAAGATGAATGAGCAACATCGGGAATCTTTTTGCCACTTCTGTAATCACACTATAACCCTTTGGCGGAATAGATTTGACTGCAAATCGGTTGTTGTATTTACATAAAAGACAGTAAAGTTGATTGTTTATACTTGCCCAAATATTTTTCCCACAACTTTTTATCTGTTAAAATTCGATTGGACGCCATTGATAAAGCCTCTTCAAAATTCTCAAAAATTTCCGGCTTTTGACTCGTCGCCCTTCTTACACCCTCTTCAACAACCCAAACACCGAGAGGTGCATAGTATTCAGGTTTTATCTCTCTGATCACTAAAATTGAGGCTTTTTTCTTCACTTTCTGCAACCACTCTAATACTGGTAGCCTTGCTGCATAGTATCCTCCTCCTAAAACAGAGTAACCCTTTTTCTTTGTTATACTCTCCTCATCATACCCAATCCATGTTTTATCTGGGCTCCAAAATGATTTCTTTATCCAAATTTCAAGAAGTTGAAAAGAGTATTCGCCAGGAGTTAAGATAACTTCAAAGTGGTTTCCAAAGTGCTCAAAGCTGAATACCAAGTGTTTATCGATGTCATCAAAAACTGCTATCTCTTTCTTAATCTCTTCCCCAAGGATGTCGTGGATAGCGGTAATACTCCACCTCGTAGGTACTAATTTCCTGTTTTTTTTGTAGCCAAACATACCAACGGAAAAAAGCTTTTGGAGGTAATATGTGTTGAAACCCTTGTCTTTGAGGTACTTTAAAGAGTCGACAGCTCTCATATCATCATAGTAAATTTTCTCCACTTTGTCAGGTATTTTTGGATTTTCTACTATCTTGAATTTCTCTATAATAGCGTTAAAGCCCATCGGTTGCATTGTGTCATCAAAAGACAGCTTTTTGTTTATCTTGTTGATCTCAGCCTCAATCTCCACAGGTTTTATTGAAGCAGTTGCTTCTTGCACTTCTATGAGATATTTGTCGGGATTTGATGCCAATCTAACATCTAATCTTTTTGTTATCCTCACTAATGATACTCTACGTTTGATTACTTCCTCAATGCTATCTTTCCACATCCAAGGGGCATCTAAAACTTCAACGTTCGTATTATCTAAGGCAACTAATGAACCGGCATAAACTTTTGGATAACCTATTCTTCCAACAAATGCTGATGGTGGGGTAGGATTATCAATGTGATTACCAATTTCAATTGATCTTAAAAACCTGAATTTTTGCAATAATGGACACTTGATTTTCCCACACAGCAGATTGCCTTTACATCTAGCACATTGCATTTAACTTAATTTTAGTGGAGATTAATTATAGGTTTTTGTTGATTATCAAAATCAAATGTAGAACGTGTGTAATACAGCAGTAAGATATTTGTTTTGAATCTTAAATTTAAACACATGTATGAAGTTGTAAAGGGAGATGCTGAAAGACATCTAAAACTCTTAAAAAAGAAAGTAGCTTTTGTATTTGTGATTGGAAACACAAAAACAGCTGAAGTTGAAGGTATCACGGTTGCTGGAGAGAATCCCGAGTTGATAAAATACACACCACCAGCAGATGTTGAATTGTTGTATTATGGGAAATGTAAGAGCATTTCAGCAATTCCAGCAACACCTGATGGAAAACCTACACCTGCTCTAATTACTTATACTGCCTTAAAGTTGGTTGATGTGCCCTTTTTTGTTGTTGATAGCGGTTTGATGGTAAAGCCAAAGATACCCTACATAAGCATAGAAGCTCCTGTTGGAAACAATATAGCTGAATCAAAGGCAATGGACTACAAAGATGTTTTAGAGGCTTTTGAAAGGGCTAAAACCTTTGGAGAGCAGATATCAAAGTATGTTGATATTGTAATAATTGGAGAAAGCATTCCAGCAGGCACAACAACTGCAGCAGCAGTCTTAAAAGCTTTGGGTTTGAATGCAGCAGTATCATCAAGCATGCCAAAAAATCCTGTTGAATTGAAAATGAAGGTTGTTGAAAAAGCTTTAGGTAGAATGGGTAAAATTAGCGATCCCTTTGAAATTATTTCTGAAGTTGGCGATCCAGTAATGGTAGGTGTGAGTGGTATAGCAATGGGTTCCCGAAAACCTGTAGTGCTGGCTGGTGGCACTCAAATGGTTGCAATAGCCAACGTTTTGAAGAGGCTGGGAGATATTGATGCTGTAATTGCTACAACAAGTTATGTTACAAATGACAAAAATGCAGACATGAATTTATCACCCTGTCCAGTTATTTCAGTTGATTTAGGTTTAGACAAATCAGAAAAAGAGGGGTTAAGAGCTTATGCTCAAGGGTTTGTTAAGGAAGGAGTTGGAGCTGGTGGAGCAGCGTTGTTGGCTTGCGTAAATGGAATAAACCAGGATGAATTTGTAAAGGCTATTGAAGGAAATTACTATAAAATTGTTGAATCAAAAATGGTTTAATTTTTATTTAACCAAATAATTAAAACAAAAATAAAGAAAAATAAAAATTTAGTATGTCCACTCTATAACTTGCTTGTATGGAACTTTCTTGAACTCCCACTCGTTCTTCTCAGCGTTGTACTTGCTGACAACGAAGACTTTCCAGTTCTCATCGTCAAGATCTGGATAATCTGATCTATAATAGTATCCAGGCCATCTTGTTTCCTGCCTAAACATTAGATGCCTAACGTGACACTCAGCAGTCCAGACTCTGTGAACGAGTTCCCAGCATCTTTGTAACTCATGCAGATCTCTTGCAGCTAACGCATCTAAGTCTTCTTTTAGGAATTGCAACAATTCTAAAGCCCTTTTAAGCATTACCTCGTTTGTTGTATACAACGTTGCAATACCGCCAGCATATTCATCCATTAGCTTTTGTAGTCTAACTAGTCCCTGCCACGGGAAGAAGAAGTTCGGGTTAATTGTATCATCAACTGAAGTACCTTTGTACTGCTCATATCTGACCATTGGTGCATATATCTTTTCCTTCAACTCTGCAACCTTTGCCTCATCAATTGCTGTATCTGGCTTCTGTTCAACAACATACTTGACTGCTGCCTTACCAGCCAATCTTCCTTCCGTAAATGAACCACTTGAGAACTTGTGTGGGTTAGCTCCAGCGACATCTCCAACTGCAAACAATCCTTTGACTGTGGTCATTCTGTTATAGATGAACGGGAAGTCAGCCTTGTACTCTTCAGGCATCAAATCTTCTGGTCCGCAAACCCATGCACCAGCACAACCTGAGTGTGAACCCATGATGTACGGTTCTGCAGTAGCAGCCTCTGATGGCTGTTCTTGTGGGTCGATATTCTGACAAGCCCAAAGCAATGCTTGTGAAACAGTCATGTCAAGGAAGTCTTCAAAAGCCTCATCATAGATCTTCTTAGCCTTCTTTGGATCACCACCAGCCAAAGCCTCCATTGCTTCATGTGTCATCATGTAAATTGGTCCCAGCCCCTCTCTAACTTCAAGCAGAGCTTGATGATTTCTAAGTGGTGTTGGTGTCGGAGCTGCTAAACCATACGGCTTGTATTTCTCAAGTTCAGCTGCTCTTGTTTCAATATATGCTTCACCTCTACAATTTACAGCTCTACACTTGAAGAATAAAAACCAAGCACCAACAGGTCCATATCCATCTTTGAATCTGAAGGGTATAAACCTGTGCTCCATTTGAGTCATCTCAGCTCCAGCCCACAAGGCCATGCAGTAACCACTGCCTGTATCGAAGATTGCGTACCATGTTCTACCAGCAGCCTCACCTGTGCTTCTTGGTCTGAACAACAACGTTGCACCACCAGTTGCAAGGATTACTGCTTTAGCTTTAAACACATAGAATTTAGGCTCTCTAACACTGAAACCTACAGCACCAGCAACCCTGCTTGGATCATTCTTGTCCATTAACAAGTGCGTGATCATGATCCTCTCATAAAAATTCCCCTCACCTATAGCTGTCTTAGCAGCTTCAGCGATAATCGGTTTGTACGACTCACCGTGAATCATTATCTGCCACTGCCCCTCTCTAACGTACTTACCCTCAGGAGTCTTCCAAATTGGTAATCCCCATTTTTCAAATAGATGAACAGTCCCATCAACGTGTCTTGCATAGTCTGCAACTAGATCTTCTCTTGCAACACCCATCATGTCGAGGGTAACATACCTAACATAATCCTCTAAGTTGTTTTGAATTTCAGACCTTCCACTTAAATCAATATAAGTGTTAATAGCAGACAAACCCTGAGCAACAGCACCACTTCTTTCAATTGCAGCCTTCTCAACCAATGTAACTTTTAAACCAGCAGCTTTTGCCCAATAAGCAGCCTCGTATGCAGCTCCACAACCTGCAAATCCACCTCCGACAATCAGAACGTCTGTCTCAACTTCTACAGTCTCAACATCTTCTGGCTTATAC
>Ga0180300_10001718_pt1 | contig 10213 bp, 6 predicted proteins | sample GuaBasSediGuay15_FD_121798 | JGI IMG/M metagenome (GOLD analysis project Ga0180300, IMG submission 121798) | Subseafloor sediment microbial communities from Guaymas Basin, Gulf of California, Mexico - Guay15, Core 4569-2, 21-24 cm | ecosystem: Environmental > Aquatic > Marine > Hydrothermal... | reverse complement strand
GTCGAAGCATGGGCGCGGTGGGCTGCGCCGAAGGCGTCGTTAACGAAGATGTCGCCCAGGGAGGCCAGCTTTCTGGCAAAGGCGGGATCATTGGCTCTCTCTTCGGGATGGAAACGGGTGTTCTCCAGCAGCACCACATCGCCTGGCTTCATCTTGGACACCGCCACCTCCACCTCCGGCCCAACACAATCATCGAGCTTCACCACCGGTCTGCCGAGCAATTCTGCCAGGCGGTCAGCGACGGGGTTAAGGCGCAGCCCGTCCACCACTTTTCCCTTGGGACGGCCCAAGTGGGACATCAGGATAACCTTCGCCCCGTGCTCGAGCAGGTAGTTGATGGTCGGCAGGGCAGCGCGGATCCTGGTGTCATCGGCCACCCGGCCCTCAGCCAGGGGCACGTTGAAATCCACCCGCACCAGGACACGCTTGCCCTCAACCTCGATGTCTCTAATGGTTCTCTTCATCTGTTTTTCCTTGAAATCAGTGATCGGTCAACTGCTTACTGATCACTGACCTCTACGAGAGATGTAATGGAACAGGTCGGCCACCCGACAGGCATAGGCCCACTCGTTGTCGTACCAGGCTACTACCTTGGCCAGGTTTCCGCCCATGACCATGGTGAGTGGAGCATCCACAATGGCCGAGCGGGGGTCGCCTTTGAAATCCACCGAGACCAGGGGTTCCTCACAGACCCCCAGGATGCCTTTCATTTTCCCCTCGGCTGCTTCCCTGAAGGCGCTGTTGATCTCCTCTTCAGTTGTCTCCTTACTCAGCACGGCCACCATGTCAATGATGGAAACGGTAGGGGTGGGAACGCGCATGGCGATGCCATGGAACCTGCCCTCCAGGGCCGGAATCGTCAGAGCTGCGGCCTTGGCCGCTCCTGTGCTGGTGGGGATAATATTCAGCGCCGCCGCTCGTGCCCTCCTCAGATCCCTATGAGGCAGGTCCAGGATGCGCTGATCGTTCGTATAAGAGTGGATGGTGGTCATCAGGGCCTTCTCGATGCCAAAGGTGTCGCTGAGCACTTTAGCCACCGGCGCGACGCAGTTGGTGGTGCAAGAGGCATTGGAGATAATGTGGTGCTTCTCCGGATCGTACTGATCCTCGTTCACCCCCAGGACGATGGTGAGATCGGGGCCCTTAGCCGGAGCGGAGATAACCACCTTTTTGGCCCCTGCGGTCAGGTGCTGGGTCGCTTTCTCGCGCTCCCTGAAAACACCCGTGGATTCAAGGACATAGTCCACTCCTAGCTCTTCCCAGGGAAGTTGGCTGGGATCGCGCTGGGAGAGGAATTTGATCTCCCGGCCGTTGACTACCAAAGCATCATCCTTAACCTCGACGGTGCCTGGGAATTGGCCGTAGTTGGAGTCGTACCGCAGAAGGTGGGCCATGGTGGGCAAGTCGCCGATATCGTTGATGGCCACCACCTCCAACTCATCGGGATAGTAATCCAGCATGGCCTTGAGGGCCTGCCGGCCGATACGCCCGAACCCGTTGATTCCGATTTTGACTGTCATTTACATACCCTCCTTCGTGATTTGGTTTGGTGGTCCTTGGTCCGATGGACAGAGAGGATTATATCTCATCATCAGCCCTTGGTCCGTTTTTCGTAGAAATCCATTAAACAGCGGGCAAGCTTTTGAGGATCATGTCGCCAGGGTATCTGGGGGTCAATCAAATCCGCGGATATGACTTGATAGTCTCCTTGGTTGTTGTACTCCAAAGGCACTAGCTCTGTGGTGGGATTGAGCTCCACGTTGAAGTTATCGTTGGCCAAAACATAGTGGAAAACATCTCGTCCCACGTGCCGTTGTAGGGCCTCCACATGATCTCCCACGCTGAAACCATCGGTCTCGCCCTTCTGGGTGGCCACATTGCACACATAAACTTTCAGTGCGCGGGAAGCGCGGATGGCTTTGGTGATATCTTCCACCAGGAGATTGGGCAGCACGCTGGTGAAAAGGCTTCCTGGTCCTGCAACGATGAGGTCTGCTTCTAGGATGGCTCTAATAGCTCCAGGGTAGGCCCGCACTCTGTGAGGCTGCAAGAAGACCCGTTCGATGGGCAATTCGGCAGCGGTGATGTTGGACTCGCCCTCCACCCGGCTGAGCGCACTCGCTGCCTCGTCCTCCCCGCGCAGGTCGGCGCAGAGGGTGACATTATCCAGGGTGGATGGCAAGATACGTCCCTGCACAGCCAGCACCTTGCTCGATTCCAGAATAGCTCGCTCAAAGCTGCCCGTCACCTCGGCCATGGCGGCAATGAACAGATTACCAAAGCTGTGGCCGTCGAGGCCGTTCCCCTGGCTGAAACGATATTGGAAGAGTTGGGTGGTCAGGGATTCGGCGTCGGCCAGGGCAGCGATGCAATTGCGAAAGTCGCCAGGAGGCAACACCCCTAGCTCGCGACGCAGGCGTCCGGAGCTGCCGCCATCGTCGGCCACGGTGACGATAGCCGTGATGTTGCTGGTGTAGTCCTTCAGACCCCGCAGCAGGGTGGACAGGCCTGTCCCCCCGCCGATGGCCACCATCTTAGGCCCCCGTCCCCGCTGGCGATACTGGTAGACCGCTTTGGCCACCTCTTGGCCGGGCCGCAGGAAGGGAGCCAGCAACGAGCGGCTCAACTGCACCACAGCGATGATTACTGCAGCCAGACCCAGCCCTGCGAACAGAGCGGCTCGGGCCAGGCGGGGAATAAACTGCAGGGTAAGGTAATAGAAAAATGCCGGCAAAGGTTGTTGCCGATAGATGTTAACTAGCAGGTAAGCGAAGCCCAAGCCAATACAGGTAATACCCAACATGAGCAATAGCAGCCATCGCTTAACGCCCATGCCAGGATAAAGCCACTTCCAACCAGAGATGTTTTGGGGAGGGAACCTCATGCCTATCGCCCCCTGGTCCTCCAACAATGCCTGCCCTCGATATTATAACCCAACTATTCTGGCAAGTCAAACAATAACAGAAACGGGGCTTGCGCAGCGGTTGGGCGCAGGTCCCAACATCGGGGGGAGAGAAGAGACGAGGGGCCCCTCAAGCTCCCCAGGCTTTCGCTGCGCAAGCCCGGGTGTATTTCACCTGAGTGTGACTAAAGACTAAAGTCCGTGGATCAGATTTCCGAAGTCTCCGAGGCTTCGGAAATCTGATAGACGCGTCCACAGGTTTTAGCCAGACTCATTTCACTTTGGAGGCGAGAGCGAGACCAGTGACCCATGAGTAGCACTGCGGTGCTACATAGAATTATACCTCCAGAATAGTCGGTATTATCATAGGGCGGCGTTTTGTCTCCTCGTAGAAAAGTTTGCTTAGTTCATCTCGTACCCTGTCGCTTATGGCCGCTCGCCCTTCTTTCCCTTTGCCTATGACTTCCAAAATCTTATCCTGAGCCCGCTCGATGAGTTCCATGGAATCGCGCATGTAGATGAAGCCTCGGGAGACAATCTCTGGCCTCCCAACAGGCTGGCCTGTACTCGCATCCAACTTGATAATGGCAACTACAAAGCCAGCACTGGCCAAAATCTCCCGATCGCGCATAACCGCTGGGCCAATGTCGCCCACCCCCGCTCCATCCACGAAAACATAGCCGCCTGGCACCCGCTCGCCGATTTCGCCCCTCTCTTCATCGAATTCCAAGATGTAGCCATTCTCCACCACCATGGTGTTGGTGGCAGGGATGCCCATTTCCTGGGCGATTCGAGCGTGCATGATCAGGTGACGCAACTCGCCGTGAATGGGCACAAAATACCTGGGCTGGGTCAGATGGATGAGCAGTCTCTGCTCATCCTGGCTTGCGTGACCCGAAACGTGTACTGGTGCGATTCGTTCGTAGATCACATCGGCCCCCTTTTGGAAAAGGCGGTTGATAGTGCGGTGGATCATCTCTTCGTTGCCTGGAATGGCATGGGCCGAGATAATAACCGTATCGCCGGGGACGATTTTGATTCGGGGGTGCAACCCGATGGACATGCGAGCCAGAGCCGACGAAGGCTCACCCTGAGTACCCGTGGCGATGATCACTATTTTATTCGGAGGCAGCTTTCCGATGTCATCCAGCTTGATCAAGACCTCTGGTGGGATGGACAGGTATCCCAACTTCTGGGCTATACGCACGTTCTCAATCATTGAGTATCCAGCAATGGCAACTTTGCGTTCGTGGCGGATGGCACAATTGACCACTTGCTGAATGCGGGAGATCAAGGAGGCGAAAGTCCCCACGATGATACGTCCTTCCGCCTTCCGAAAGACCTGCTCAAAGGCATCATCAATCACTTTCTCAGAAGGAGTGGACCCTGGCCGTTCGGCATTGGTGCTATCGGACATCAGCACCAAAACCCCGCGGCCTCCCAACTCTGCCAACTTGGCGAAATCAGGAGGCTGTCCGTCCACCGGGGTGTAATCGAACTTGAAGTCGCCGGAGTGAACTACCAGGCCCACGGGTGTCTCGATGGCCAATCCCACCCCATCAGGGACGCTATGACAGACATGGAAGAATTCGATACGAAAAGGCCCCAAACTTATGCTGTCGCCAGCCTGGATAGTATTTAGTTTGGTTTCAGTCAGCAGACGACTATCTTTTAGTTTCACTTCCGCCAAACCGCAGGTAAGTTTGGTAGCATAGATGGGAGCTCTGACCTCCTGCAGTACATAGGGAAGTGCTCCCACGTGGTCCTCATGGCCATGGGTGAGGATGATGCCCCGCACGATATCCTTTTTGTCCAGGAGGTAGTTAAAATCGGGGATGATAAAATCAATGCCCAGCATATCGTTTTCGGGGAACATAATCCCTGCGTCAATGATGATTATGTTTCGGCCATACTCCAGAATCATCATGTTTTTGCCTATTTCCCCCAACCCTCCCAGGGGAATTATTCGCAGCTTATTTGCCATATCTCCCTCCTGCTACGTCCAAAAAACAGCCTCTTTCTAAGAGCGTATCCGAAAAATGCTCACAGCGGACCTTAGTCCGCCGCTGGACTAATGTTGTGTCATTTGCTCTTTACCACTATATCTAGTATCAAGGTGCAAATGACACAACTGCAGATTGTGTCAAATGATCCCCAAGCAGGGGTCATTGACACAATCTAAGGTCCAGCGGGAGCCGGATAAGTGCGGAAAGCAAGCTTAGAAGGGCGCGGGACCAAGGCCCCGCGCGAGCGGGTAGAAGACGAAACGAACCTATGCAACAATGCACCAAGAGAAAGCCCCCGACCAGGCATAACCTGCGTCGGGGGCTTGGTTATCGCGTTAAGAAACGCTTGCGAGCGCTGGACTAACAAGCTAGCCACTATGAAGCTCAATCAAAGCCCAGGCTAACCACATCAACAGCCTGTGGGCCTCTGGGGTTGTCCTCGATGGAGAATTCTACCCTTTCACCTCCCCTCAGGTTGCGGAATCCTTCCCCCACAATGGCCGAATAGTGGACGAAAACGTCTTCCTGGTTCTCGCCATCGGGTTGAATGAAGCCGTAACCTTTCACCCGACTAAACCACTTGACAGTGCCGGTTACCCTTTCCATTTCTCTAGGTACCTCCTTACTTGTTGCTTTATCCTCGAAGCTCGATACCTTCGCAGACAGGTCCTAGCCTTGTGGGGGCTGACCAATCGGCTTTAAGGAATCGAACGCAACGAGCCTCCCTAACCAAAAAACCGCCAGAGCGGGCAAGAAAATCTGGCGGTGCATCATATTGATCCCCAACGCAGAAATCTGCCGTTCTTGAGTTTTAAAATAGCACAATTTAGCGTTTTTGTCAAATCGGTTTGTGGTTTTGGGCTTGCGCAGCGAGGCCTGGGGAGCTTGAGGGGCATCCACTCAACCCCACTTTTTCCTATCCCGGGCTAAATGGGCCAATGCCCCACTCTGGCGACGAGAAGAGGAGATAGTGGGAGGACACCCCCCACACCCCCCCGACCTGCTGCGCAGGCCCGGTTTTGGGCTTGCGCAGCGAAGCCTGGGGAGTACGAGGGGTGCCCCCTCGTCTCTTCTCTCCCTCCGAATGTTGGGGCTTGCGCCCAACCACTGCGCAAACCCCCGGTTTTTAGTATTTGGACAAAGGGAGAAATGAGTGTATAATAGACATGTCCTCTTCGAGCAGCTTTAGGCTACAGGCGGACGACGACAACGGAGGATGACGCTGGGGGAAACACATGGCCCAACACGAAAATTCGATGATTGTTACCTCATACAGGGTGATAGCTGTTGCCTGCCTGATCTCATTTCTGACAGCGATGGGGTTAGCGGGATGCGATCTCCTATCCAAATCGTCTGTCCCCTCTCAGACAGAAACACCAATAGCTACCACAGTGCCAAGACCGACAGCCCCTTCAATGCCTGCTTACCCCCCACCTGCTCCGACGGTATCCTCAACAACTGGTTTGACCATTTGGACAACGGAGGCTTTCTTTCCTACTCAGGACACTGCCAGTGGGCAGCTTTTGGCCGAGCAATGGCAAGCCTTCGAAGAAGCTCATCCTAATGTAAAGCTCCAATACATTCTCAAGAAACCCCATGGTAAAGGGGGTATCCTCAACTTCCTAAAGACAGCCAGCGTGGCCGCCCCCACAGTCTTGCCAGACCTGGTGATCCTGGACACTCTGGAGCTGAAAGAGGCAGCTCAGGCCGAACTCATCCAGCCTTTGGATGACCTTATATCCAGCGAAGTGTTGCAGGACCTTTTCCCCTTCGCCCGGCACAGCCCCGAGGGCCAGTTAGTGGGTCTCCAGTTCGAGGCCGATGTCGAACACCTCATCTACAACACCAACAAAATAGAGAACCCACCAACCACGTGGAGAGATGTCCTCTCCGGCGGGGCTACCTACATCTTCCCTGCCGGTGGGAAGGGCGAACTGGTAAACGATGCTTTCATGATCCAGTATCTGGCTGCAGGTGGGCAGGTCTTAGACAAAAGCGGCAAACCGGCCCTTGATAAAAACGTTCTGGTCGAGGTATTACAGTTCTACAAAGATTGCCTGGAGGCGGGGGTCGTTCCAGTCTCGGTGTTGGAATTCGAAGACCTGGAAGATTGTTGGGGTGTCTATGTATCGGCCCAGGCAGCCATGTCCAATGTGAGTTCCGCCAAATATCTTGCTAACAGGTCGGTGCTTAAGAACACTTCTTTTGCGGCCATCCCCACCCGTGATGGCAATGTAGCGACCCTAAGCAAAGGATGGGCCCTGGCCATCGTGACGGATGACCCCAGCCAACAGGCTATAGCTGCTCAGTTTATCGAATGGTTGCTGACACCACAGAACAACGCCAAATGGAACCTGGCTGCCGGACACTTACCCACACGTAAAGCAGCCTTTGAATACCTGGGTATAGCAGATCCCTACTTTCCCTTTGCACGGCAGCAATTGGAAAACGTACATCCTCGACCTATGGGGCCTGCTTACGAAAAGATCAGCCGGGCTTTGCAAAGAGCTGTCCAGGATGTCCTGAAAGGTGAAGCTTCGCCCCAGGAGGCAGCCGAAGCTGTGATCGCTGTTCTCGGACAATAGGAAATTCGAAACCAAAACCCCAAGCCATAGAAGGAGAGCTAGCCATGTCCATCAAATTCGGCACTGACGGCTGGCGAGCTGTCATCTCCGACACTTTCACCTTTGCTAACCTGCGGCTGGTGACCCAGGCCATTGCGGACTATATATTGGAAGAGGCCGGTGATCAGCCGGAGGTGGTAGTTGGCTTCGATACCCGCTTCCTCTCCGACCGCTATGCCACAGAGGTGGCCCGCGTTCTAGCTGCCAACGGCATTATCGCCCATCTCACTCGTGCCGATGCCCCGACCCCGGCTATCTCCTACGCTGTCGTGCACAAGAAGGCCGCTGCTGGTGTGATGATCACCGCCAGCCACAACGCACCGCGCTACAATGGCGTCAAACTCAAGGCGGCCTTCGGCGGTGCAGCGCTACCAGAGCAAGCGGAGCGCATCGAAGCCTACATCCTGCGTAACCAGGAAACGGCTCGTGGGCCTAACGTGATGGACTACCAGACGGCGCTAAACCAAGGGCTCATCCAGCGCTTCGACCCCGCTTGGGCCTACTATGAGCACCTTAGCCACATGGTAGACCTGGATGTCATCTCCGCTGGCGAGCTGCGGGTGGTGGCCGACCCTATGTATGGCTCGGCCCGCAAGTGCATTGCCGACATGCTGGCTCGCACCCGATGCCGGGTGTACGAGATCCGGGGCGAGATGAACCCCGGCTTCGGAGGCATCCATCCCGAACCAGTAGCTCAGTACCTGAACGCCCTGGGGGCAGCCATCCAGACTTACCATGCCGATCTTGGGTTGGCCACCGATGGGGATGGAGACCGCATCGGTGCTATGGATGCCAACGGGAACTTTGTGGACCCCCACCACATTTTCGCCTTGGCGCTGCAGTATCTGGTGGAGCAGCGAGGCTGGAGGGGAAAAGTGGTCAAGAGCATCTCCACCACCCGCATGGTAGACCGATTGGCCTCGCGCTACAGCCTGCCGGTGGTGGAGACGCCGGTGGGTTTTAATCACATCGCCAAGCACATGCTGGAGGGTGACGTCCTCATTGGCGGGGAGGAATCGGGCGGGCTAAGTATCAAAGGTCACATCCCGGAGGGGGACGGTGTGCTGATGGGACTATTGCTGTTGGAGATTGTGGCGGCGGCCGGTGTCCCCTTGCACGAACTGGTAGCTCAACTCCAGAGGGACGTTGGCCCGGCCCATTACACTCGCCACGACATCCCACTCCGCTCTCCGGCTACCAAAAGCGAAATGGTGGCTCGGCTCAGGGGCGATGCACCGGAATCCATAGGAGGAGAGAGAGTCGTGGAGGTTAACACCCTCGATGGGGTCAAGTATCTGCTGGCTGATGATAGCTGGCTTCTGATTCGCCCTTCGGGTACGGAGCCGGTGTTGCGGGTTTATGCGGAGGCCAGAAGCCCCGAAGGTGTGCAGAACCTGCTGGAGTTTGGGGAACGCGTGGCAGCCAGGAGCTAGTTATGGCTGGAGCGATTTGGCCATCCTTTCGGCCCCTTTGAGGGTGTAAGATGCGGCTATGCCGGAGAGGATAGTAATGGCACCGGCCGCGATGAAAACAGCCTGTACCCCGATTAAATTGCCGAGGAGGCCGGAGAGGACCATGGAAGTGCCACTGGATGCGCCGATCACCATATTTACCGCACTCTCCACTCGCCCCCGCTTCTCGTCGGGAACCAGCCGCTGGGTCAGTGTGGCCAGGGCAGCGCGGGCGGCGACAATGCTCAGGCCCACAATAGCTACAGCAACCAGAACCAGAGGATAGCTGGGAACTACAGCGAAGGCAATGATAGCCATCCCCAGAATCACCATACAGCTCCCCACGACGCGGTTGCTGTGCGCGTTGGAAGCAAAGCGGCCGATGATCGCCCCGCCAATCACCACTCCTAACCCTTGGAATGCATAGAGGAAACCAAATCCCTCAGCGCCTATGCCCAACTTCTCGCGTAGATAGACGATGCCTAAGACCATGATGGCCCCAAACCCCAAAGTGGCTATGGCCGTGGTCATCATAACATGGCGCAAAGGGAAACTATTCTTGATGAAAAGCAACCCCTCCACCAGTTGATCCCAGATGACCCGGCTCTTGGTTTTGCTGGGCTTAGAATTCAGCGGTGGTATGTTCATAATAGCGATGGTTGCGGCTGAGACAGCGAAGCTGAAGGAATCGAAGACAAAGGCGAAATCTGGACCGAGCCAGCCGATGATCAGACCTGCTATGGAGGCGCCCAAGATGACGGCGATGATCTGGCTGGCCTGGATAAGCGCATTAGCGGTGAGCAATATCTCGCCGCTGACGATGTTGGGGATGACAGCGTTGCGGGCCGGATTGAAGAAGAGGCCCACCGTGACCATCACGAAGCTGACAATATAGAGTATGTATAGTTGATCCGCTCTTTGGACAAAAAGAAGGGCCAAAACCGCCAGACCACGTACGATGTCGGAGGTGATCATGACCAGCTTGCGGTCCAGTCGGTCAACGAAGACTCCTCCAATGAGGCCCAAGAAGACCTGGGGCAGGGTAGCAACCAAGGCCAATATTCCAATAGCCAAGGGAGAGCCAGTAAGGCTGCTGATGAGGAACAGGATGGCGACAATTACAAAGTTGTCACCTACCTGAGAGAGCAATTGCCCTACCCACAAGGCGAAGAAATCGCGATTACGAAAAGCCTGGGCGATAGCGGCCCTACTTCCTAAAAACCCCGTTGT
>Ga0180300_10001717_pt1 | contig 10213 bp, 10 predicted proteins | sample GuaBasSediGuay15_FD_121798 | JGI IMG/M metagenome (GOLD analysis project Ga0180300, IMG submission 121798) | Subseafloor sediment microbial communities from Guaymas Basin, Gulf of California, Mexico - Guay15, Core 4569-2, 21-24 cm | ecosystem: Environmental > Aquatic > Marine > Hydrothermal... | reverse complement strand
GCATATAATCAAAACTTGCACCGTCCCACCCGAATATTAATATCTTATTAGAGTTAGCTCTCAACAAAATTCATCACCCATTTGGTTACATCTATTTTGTCTTTTAATAGTTTGGCCCTTTTCTTCTGCCATATCTCCCTGATATCCTGCTTTTTTAGCATCATTTCAATTGTTGGTTTTGCTTCGTTTAGATTATTAAAGAAGAATTTCAATTCATACCTCTTCAACTCATTATGAACTCCTGAAAATTTTGCAGTAGGAGTTATGTGCACAGTTGGTACACCCAAAACTGCTGCCTCGGTCGCAGTAGTTCCTCCTTCACTTATTACCATTCTAGTAAAGTATAGAGCATCGTGCATCTGTTCAGGAGGGATGGCCATTCTGTAACCCTCCATCCCCCTTGGTAGTGGTTTCTCTGACGAAATAAACACCTTACCCCTCTTTTTCAATATTTCTATTATTTTATACTTGTCTGCATAGCTCAAACCAGATTTACCAACATCGTGGGCCGCACCCCAGGCCACAAACCTCAACACAAAGTACTCCCGCTCTTTTACGCCCAACTGCTTAAGAACCGTTGGATCTGGTGAAAAATAATTGGGATGTAAGTAAGCCAGTTCATGAAAGCCATTGTACCTCACTTGTTTCTTACCTAAGTTCTTCATAAAACAGGCGGGTGTGATAATTCGTGTGGCAAATGGCTTGTAAAGGGCAATCTCAACCTTGGAGTGCTCTGTGTCGTCAAATATGTAACACCTAATGCCCAAAGCCCTGCAAACCTGAGCTAGATAGAAATCCGCTATTCCTAAAGCGATGTCTGGTTTAAATGTGCGACAAATGGAGTAAATCTTCTTTATCACAATTGCGTATGTGCCCACTTTACCTAATATCCCCTTATGGTGAGTGATGTAAGGAACATAAGGAATGCGATATGCCCTCAAGAGCTCATATGTAACCTCCTTTCTTTTTGCAATCACTAAGATCTCGTGACCCTTACTCTTCATCTCGGAAATGAAATTCTTAAAGAAGTGTACATGCCCTGGGTGTCCAATATCAATCAAAATCCTCATATCCAATCATTTTGCATATTTTTCATATAAACTCATAGGCAAGATTTGAGCCTTACAAGCCAGGAAGATAGCAGGTCTAAAGAACCTAATGATGCTGTAATAAGTTGGGTAGTCTCTAAAACTTTTAGGTGGTAGGCTTAGTATTTTCTCAAATTCTTCCTCACTCAGCCCCAATTTCTTAAGCACATACTCCTTATCCTCTTGTGCCTGCGCCTCTGATATGGGGGGTTTCTTTATTCGCTTAAGTGCTGCTTCTCGAGTAATCTGCCCTGAGCGAATCTGTGCAGAGAGGTGCACCTTCCTCTTATCTATACCAAACTTCCTTGGTAAGATATAGCCCTGGAAAAAGCGAGTATATCTTGATTCATAGTGCTTCTCACCGTACTCTCGCCATCCTAACTCCCTCTTCACTATTTTTGTTATCTCCTTTTGAGAATAAGGCAGGTACTCTAAAAGTCTAATCACCTTAATCCTTTTTATTAGGACATAGTAGAGAAGCCTCAATAGAGTGAGGTTTGGGTAATCCCTCAGTTTAACACTCCCAAACCTTTTGTTTATACTTCGGATATACCTTCCGTCCATGTAAGTCCAATCTCTAGGGCAATTACCCTCTGTCCTAAAGTTGTGACCTTCTATTATGTACCTCACTCCTTCCTGAGCAGCAACCCTGTGCAATGCCCCAAAGATTGCTATATCAGTAGGTATCTCTCCATCTGGTACAGAAGCTTTTAAGAATGCGAGTTGTAGGTCCTTAAACTCTTCCCAGTCAAGCACCACGGTGTAAAGGTCTACCCCCAGTCGACTTGTTACTTGTTTTATATTAGAAACTGAAATCTCTGTGTTCCAACCATTATCAACATGAACAGCAAGTGGCCTAAGCTTGAACTTCTTTGCCATGAGTAAAGTGAATGAACTGTCCCTACCACCACTCACACCCACTACGCAATCGTATCTCTTGTTCTTACCTGAAGCTTTAATCTGAGTGATTAATTTGTTCAGTTTTTGTTTACCCTCTTTGTTGAGGGGATAAAGCACATTCATTCGTTCGTACATCTTGCAATAGTTACACACACCCTGCTCATCAAATTTAATATCAGGCACAGTTTCATCGAGAATGCATCGTGTACATATTTGAATCTTTTTCACATAGATCACCTAAATATTTTCTCCAATTCTTCTTTTGATGGATAGTTTATCAGCACAGCTCTCCTGGGACCATGATAAACAAAAAGACTCCCAGCTGCGACAGCTGAGGCACCCCCATTTTTTACAGCATCATAGAAATGTTCAAGTTTTCCAGCACCTCCACAAGCAATAACTGGAATATTCAATTTACGGGCGACACTTTTAATAAGCTCTATATCGTACCCTTCCATTGTGCCATCCTTATCTATCGAGTTCAAGAGAATTTCCCCAGCCCCATTCTTCTCCACGCGTAAAGCAACTTCTAAAGGATCGAGCCCAGTGGGGTTTTTCCCTCCACATGTATATACTTCGTACGAGCCATCTTTTCTTCTTTTTGCATCAATTGAAACAACTATACTTTGAGCACCAAACATTGTTGAGGCCTTTTTAATGAACCCAGGATGTTCAATTGCAAATGTATTTATTGCCACCTTTTCTGCACCAGCACCCAATAGCTGTTTGATATCTTCTAAGGTTCTTATACCACCCCCAACACAAAAAGGCATGAAACACTCCTCAGCAATTTTTGATACAAGTTCAAGTGAAATAACCCTTCTTTCTTCAGAAGCCGTTATATCCAAAAAGATTAATTCGTCAGCTTCTTTCTCATTAAAAATCCTTACAGCATTTATTGGGTCTCCAATGTACCTGGGATTTTTGAACTGCACTGTTTTCACCAAACCCAAACCCTTGAGCAACAAACAGGGGATTACCCTTATCTTCAACATTTTATCTCAACAAAATTCCTAAGCAAGGTCAAACCATCTTTGTGACTTTTTTCAGGGTGGAACTGTACACCAAACAGATTGTTTGACATTATAATAGAGGGAAATTCATAACCATAATGGGTAGTTGCTGATATTATTGCTTCATCTTCACAATCCAAATGGTAAGAGTGAACAAAATAGAACCATGCTTTATCTTGAATGCCTCTAAGGAGTGGATTATCCTTTTTTATAATAATAGAATTCCAGCCCATGTGAGGCACCTTGAGGTTTGTTCTTTCGACCCTAAACCTCTTTGTTTTAGCATTGATCCAACCTAAACCCTCTATTTCTCCTTCTTCACTCCACTTTGTGAATAACTGCATCCCCAAACAAATTCCTAATATTGGCACTTTTTCTTCCATTGCTTTCTTAGTTAAAACAGGTAACAAGCCCAATTGTTTCAGGTTTTTCATACCCTCCGCAAAACTTCCCACACCTAAAAGAATGATCTTGTCAGCATTTTCGATATCTTCAATCTTAGAAGAAATCTTTGCCACACCTCCAACCTTCTTAATTTTGTGTAAGACTGCTCTTAAGTTTCCTAAGCCATAATCCACAATCACTATCATCTTATACCACCACTCCATTGGTTAAACCTGTTGGGTTGTATTTAAATTTTTTTAAAATATAACTCCCCTATTAAATGCATGCTCTCTTTTCTTTTTCTTAAATATAAATTCAAGCCCTTCAAGTAGAGCTCCAAGTGCTGGAAGTGGATCCTTCAAGGAGATAATATCATATATTTGGTTTTTTCTAAAAAACTTAAGAAATTCCTTAAGGTCATGAAGTTTGTCCTTGCTTTTGAGCAACCATAGTAAGTCACCAAGTAAAAGCCATCGTGCAAGCACCCCCTGTTTGTACTTGATAACTGGAGTGACATCACCTTCCAGAGCCATCTTAAAAAGTAAATAAGGAAAGTCAACACCTGCGTAGATGGGCAATGCCAAAGAGCCCCAGAATCTCGGATTTACTTCCATTAATTTTGGTTTATTATCCCTTGTATCCACCTTAAACTCTGCCATACCCACACCTTGCCATCTCATAGCTTTAAACAGTCTTACACCATACTTCTTTATCTCATCATTTACTACACTCATTCTCAGTACACTTGGTCCCATTCCTCGTGGATAATCTCTCAAACGCTTGTAGACAAACACTGCTCTTAATTCAGATTTATCGTTAAATAACACATTAAGACCATAGTTTCCTTGAGACGGAATAAACTCCTGCATTAAATACTTACCATATCGGTGAAAGAGTGAATCTCTCAGTTGATCCAGTTGGTCCTTGTTTCGCAACAAGAATAACCCTCTTGAGCCAGTACTGATGGCAGGCTTTAACACCATCGGAAACCCAATCTTCTTATAATTTGCTAGAACATCTGAAAGCGAGTTAACAATAATAGTCTTAGGAATAGGCACTTTAGCTCTCTTCGCTATTTCTATTGTTTGGGATTTATCTCTCCCTTTCATTATTGTTTTGAAATCTGCTACTGGAATTTTAGAAAATTTAGATAATTCTTCCTTGTATCTTGAAAAAAATAACGTGGTATCATCTCTCACTGGAATAACAACATCTATCTTCTCCTTTTGAAGGAGAGCAAACATCAACCGCTTAAACCCCTTGGTTTTTGGGTTAGGGTAAACAACTCTTTTGGAAACAAAGCGAGAAAAAAAACTAGAACAAACCCATGAATCATTACCGATAATAACCTTTACACCCCTCTTGCCCAGTGAGCGTACAACTTGCAATGCAGCCCTAGACCTTCCATCCAAAACAAACACAGTTCTTACCATGGTTTATAATCTTTGATAGTAACAAAATTAGTATTTTGGGGACATCTTGAGAGCAGCTTATCCAAAAGTTCTAAGGCTGTTTTACCTAAGTTTTTCATCTTTAACTTATGTCTCAAATAATCTGAAAACAAACTTCCACGCTTTTCTGTACGCTTTCTCTTAAAACTCAAACACTCATTTGGGTGAAACAGAAACACGATAGGTTTTCCCATCAGCCTAGCTTCTAATTGTAAGATCCTTTGTAGTTGAGCTGTTATAACTGGGCTAAGTCTCATATGTGTACCAGTGAAGCCCCATATAAAAGCCGAAACAGGAACCTCCAGTACCTTCGAATTACCAACCAAAAAGGGGTTTTTGTAACTCAAATAATATGGCCTTCTAGGAGCATATAGCCACCCCAATTTATTCATTGCCCCCAAGGTGAAAGGGCCATCAATCCTCTGCGAAGAAACAGAGGAGTCAAATCTAAACCCTGCTTTTTCCAACGCAATCACAGTGCTTTTGTTGATTCTTAGTGCTGGGGCTCGGAATGAGAGTATCTCTGTCTTGGCAATCTTTTCAAGTTTGGTTTTACATTTTTTAAGAAGAGCTAACTGTTCTTCAAAAGCCATCTGATCATAATAATCAGTATGATCGTATCCGTGGCATCCTACCTCATGACCTGCTTTCCTTACAAGCATTACAGATTTTGGGGATAATTCAGCGAACCTAACTGTAAAGAAGAATGTTGACTTAATTCTATGCTTTCTATAAAGACGAAGCAGTTCTGGTAATGCCTCTTGTTCAACCCGCTTAGCCACAGCTTCATCTCTTGTATTCGTTTCAAAAGAATGGCATTCGACATCCGTAGTCATAATGAAATACATTTTTTAAGTAGCTTTTTCAAAACCTGTTTGGTAAGATAAAGTGATCCACCCTTTATGTATGCGGAAGAACATGCTGCACAGATGATGTCTATCCATGAGCGCTTAGTGAATTTCAGTGTATAGTCCCCCTCCAGCAACTGATTTTTAATATCATCAATAGTGGTAAAGATAACAACATTTTTACCAACCTCTCTTGGGAAGTGTGCGTCAGAGCCAGCAAGCACCTTCTTGCCATGCCTCTTTGCCAACTCGAGTGCTTTCAGGTTGGCATTATGGAGTGTTCTAGAGTTAAACCCCTCTATAAAATCAAACTCTTGCAAATAGCTAAGAATCTTGGGGTTGTTTCTTAAGGGGTGGGGCAAAACAAGCAAGCCATTCTGGGCTCTAACCTCCCCAATTGCTTTGATAATATCTCTAGCAGTAATCTCCTTCTCAACAAACAAGGCAAGAATCTCGCCAGAGTTTGTTTTCTTTTCTTGTCCCACAATCACCTGCAATGGTATGTTGTGGCTTGTGCAATAATCCCTAACAGCAAGCCCGCCCTTAACAGTTTCGTGGTCTGTTATTGCAATCCCAGACAAGCCCCTCTTCAAAGCACTCTTAACTAGAGCTCTAATGCTCATATTACTATCCGGTGAGTAGTTAGTATGAACATGAAGGTCGAACATGTATCCCATTCCCTAGCAAAATCTATCAGAATTTTATAAAATCTTCGATTATGACAAGAGCTTTGATTTGAGTATCTTTGCAATCTTGTTTGAGGTATTACCGTCACCGAAAAAGAGCTTATCAAAGGTAAAGCTTTGACTCAGCAGCTCAACAACTTCCTCACCCAAAGCTTCATAATCCTCGCCAAGGAGCACCGCCCCGTTCCCTAGCAACTCAGGCCATTCAGTTGTTGTCCTGAGTACAATACAAGGGGTTTTGGCATAGTAAGCTTCTTTCTGCACCCCACCTGAATCTGTGATTATGAGCCTCGCACTCTTTTCTAATGCTATCATATCAATATACGGCTGTGGCTCTATTAAGCGCACCCCTCCTGTATCCACCTTATGCAACTCAACCCTCTTTCTTGTCCTGGGGTGCAATGGCAACACCACAGGTTTATCAAGCTGTGACATCGCTCTAAAAACCCTCTCAAGCTTTTCCTTAAAGTCAACATTAGAGGGGCGATGGAGGGTTGCTAGGTAGAATTCCTTTTTACTGAGTCCCAACCTCTCAATCACTGTAGAAGCAGAGGCTTGCTCCATAAACTCCAAATAGGTTTCAAACATAATATCACCAACATTGAAAACATTCTTGGTGATGCCCTCTTGCTCTAGGTTTTTCACTGCTGTCATTGTGGGTGCAAACAAGTAATCAGAACAGTGGTCTGTGAGCACCCTGTTAATCTCCTCTGGCATCTCTCTATCGTAACTTCTTATCCCTGCTTCAATATGACAAAGCGGGATATGAAGTTTTGCAGCAACGAGAGCCCCTGCAATTGTGGTGTTGCAATCACCGTAAACAATCACCAGGTGCGGCTTTTCCTTTAAACAAATCCTTTCAAACTCCACCATGATTTTGCCTGTTTGTTCGGCATGGCTACCAGAGCCCACACCGAGGTGATAATCCGGCTCCTTAATCCCCAGAGTGTCAAAGAAGACCTTATCCATGGTGTAGTCATAATGCTGTCCACTGTGAACAAGCACCTCTTTCAATGGGTGCAACTTTCCAATAAGTGGGGCAAGCTTGACAAAATTGGGTCTCGCCCCAACAAGGTGCACGACTTTCATTTTTGCTAAAAATCAACTTGGGTATTTAAACCTTATTTTCCTCAAACAAGCAATCCAATTAATCCAAAAGCAGTTGTAATGGCATAGCAGATCAACACTGCCTGGGGCTCTGTAACTCTAAACAACTTGGCCACAAGGAACTTCATCGAGAGTCCATTCGGTGGGTTTATAGTGCCATCCCTGCGTAATTTAGCGAACTTCACATGGGGTTCACGGTGCATTATCATGCACCAGTATATCCACATTAAGAAATTAATGATGTGGGGTATAAGTATAATAACACCAAAGAACTCCATTCCAGCAAGCACAAGGAATGCTCCCAATCCAGCCCCTATGAGGTATGTGCCCACATTCCCCAAGAGCACCCTTGCTGGGTAAAAATTGTAAAACATCATAGCACACATTGCCCCAAGCAAAGGCAACAGATAAATAACATGGCCAAACCCACCACCCAGTGCTGCCTTGATTGAGGCAAACACAAGCATTATTATTGTCAAACCCAAACTCAGCCCATTGTAACCAGCGTACATATTCACCAGATTAGCCACAACCATAACATACAATGGCGCAAACACCAAGCCATACAACCTACCAAGCTCCACATTAAAGAAAACCAGATTAATGTCTGTGTCAGTGGTTATCAAAGCAATCGGCAAAGCAACAAAGAACAGCACAAGCACCTTGCCGTTCCTCTTAACAAACCCTAGCAGGTCATCTGCCAAGCCATACATAGCAAAGGCTGCAATAATAAAATAAAAGATATACAACGGCAGAACATTCTTTATAAAGAACTGGGCAGCCACCAAACTTAGGTACATTGAAGCAAACATAACAAGCCCACCGAGATTAACAACCTTGGGCTTACCTGGCTTGTACATATCTCTTACCATCAAGCCTCGCTTCCTTGCCTTGCGGATAAAATACGGCATTGAATAATGTACACTAAGAAAAGATATCAGAAACAACAGCACAGGCTCAATCAACTGCAAAATCATTGAACACACCCTTGACATCCACCACTTTGTCTTTGTACAGCATCAACCCATCTCGCAGCTCAGGGTAATAGTTCATCACTATTATGCCGTCCATGCTTGAAAAATCCTTTGAGTATTTAAAACCTAGCCCTCTTATCTCCTCCTCTGTAAAGAGCGGGTCATACACATACACTTCATACCCTTGTTGTTTGAGCATGGCAATTAAAGGTATGCTCCTTGAGTAAGCAACCTCCTTCACGCCCTCTCTAAAACTCAACCCCACAACCAGCACTTTGCCACCTTTAGGCACTATCTGCTGCAACCTCTTGGCATAGAAGTTGAGCATCTCATCATTCAGCTCACGAGCCAGTTTTATGAGCGGAACATTGTGTTGGTTTATCAAGAACCAAGGGTAGATTGGAATACAATGCCCGCCCACATTTCCTGGCTTATGAATGTGGCAGTACCTATGGTTGGCATACTTCCTCACCTCGTAAAAATCCACTCCCAGTTCATTGCTAACCTTATAGAGCTCATTTGCTAATGCAATGTTCACATCCCTGTAAACCCCCTCAGCCACCTTGATTAGCTCAGCAGTCCTAATACTGGAAACAAGGTGCACTGCATTGCAAAACCTCTTGTAGAGCTCAAGGGCAAGCCTCCCGCTCTCAGCATCTATACCCGCAACGACCTTAGGGAACTCGCGATAGCGGCTTATAGAGTAGCCAGTCATAATTCGCTCAGGTGAATACGCTAGGTAGTAGGGCTTGCCAGAGCTGTCCAGCCATTGCTTCACCTTGGTTTCTGTTGTGCCAGGGGGCACAGTCGTCTCTAAAACAACCAAGCTTTTGGGCTTCATCACTTCGGCTACAGCAAGAAACGCTTGCTTGAGTATAGCAAAATCCGGCTTTTTAGCATCATCAATTAGCAATGGCACAATCACTATAAAGGCATCACATTGCTTGGCATCATTGTAATCAGTTGTTGCCTTGAGGTTACTGCCTGCATGCTTCTTGAGCAACACGCCTAGCTCTTGTTCTTCTGGGATTGGGTTTATGCCCTTATTGATTTTAGCGACTCGCTCTTTTGAAATATCCACGCCAATTACCTCAAGTCCTGAGTCTGCTATAACCGCTGCCAATGGCAGTCCTGCCTTACCCAACCCCACCACAGCAATTTTCATTTTCTCACAACCTTATTCAGGTTTGAGGAGTCTATTATTGCGTGTCCCAGCTCCAATGCCTTGAGCCCGTCTTCCCCAGTTACTAAAGGCTGCTTGTCATGTAAAACACACTCAACAAAGTGCTCGAGCTCTGCCAAGAGCGGCTCCCTCTTGCGTATGTTGTAGTGCACAGTCTTTCCCACAGATACACCCCTCATTATATCAGAGTAATTGAAGTGGTTGTTCAAGAAATCATTCTCATGGAATATGAGCTCCTCCTTAAGATAATCAGCCACAAACATCCCCTTCTCGCCAGTTATGTACAACTTGCGGATTTTGGTAGGCGTCAACCAGTCGATGTTGAGATTGCATATGGTGCGGTTCTTGAATGTGAGTATAGCCACCATCAAGTCCTCATGTGCAGTGTGAATCATCTTCTCAGTCTTGGCATAAACATGCTCCACTTCAGAGTTAATCAAAAACCTGGCTATGTCCAAATCGTGTACCGCTAAGTCGATTACCACGCCAACGTCCCTTATTCTGGTGGGAAATGGGCCAACCCTCGAAACCTGGACCCTAAAGATTCGCCCAAGCTCGCCCCTATCTAAGCGCTTCTTG
>Ga0180300_10001716_pt1 | contig 10216 bp, 12 predicted proteins | sample GuaBasSediGuay15_FD_121798 | JGI IMG/M metagenome (GOLD analysis project Ga0180300, IMG submission 121798) | Subseafloor sediment microbial communities from Guaymas Basin, Gulf of California, Mexico - Guay15, Core 4569-2, 21-24 cm | ecosystem: Environmental > Aquatic > Marine > Hydrothermal... | reverse complement strand
ATCCTATGTTTGCCTACTTTCCACCTTCTGTACCCTTCAAGTTCTCCTCGCAGTTTCACACCTGCAAAAGGATTTGCAGTTACCTCGTCAATAGCCCTTAAAATTCTATCTTTCAGCTCGGGTGGGAGTTTCTTGAATTCTCTGAGGGAGCTTCTGGTTAGGGCGATTCTATAGGTCAAGCGTCTACTCCTCAGCAAGCTTCCTAATATCAGAGCTTTTCTCTACGGTTACGTATTCGCCTTTACCGTATTCTTCTCGGGCTTTACGTATCCTCTCCAGGCCTTCCCTATCCATTAGTTCTTCAAGGGTGGCGAGAGCCTCTTCAACCTTGAGGAGGCCTTCATGAAGCTCCTTCAATAGCTCCTTAGGCACAGCCACAGACTCCACCAAAACCACTACCCCAACAATACTAATCAAACAGCCCCCTATTAACTTTCCATCCTCATCGGGGAAGGGCTAATAATCTTTTCTAGGCAGGTTAGGCAATATTGATTTGAGTTTTCTTCCCCATCTCCTTGATAGCCGATAACCCCTATGCACAAAAGGGTTTTTCTGGAGTAGCAAGCCGGTAAAGTTTAGCTGAGCCCCTGTACAGGGTGAGAAAGTCCAGTATCCTAGCTAAGGCAGTATTCCCAAAGATGTTGCGTAGCCCATACTCTGGAAGTTCAGGAATCTCAAACCTAATCCTTCTGGACATGTCTGCTTGACTCTTCTACTTAAATTTAAGTAGAAAATATTTTTTATGTAAGAAAACTTCTAAGTACTTTGATCACGGTTGGAGTTCCAATGAGTTTTTCAGTCTTTAAAGAAATGAAAGGAAAGTTCGTTAAGTCTTTTTTAGATATTGTTATGGGTATGATGATTTTAGAGAACGGCTCGCTTACTGGATACAAACTTATGGAACTTATTTATGGCAGATTCGGTATTTTGATTGCTCCCAGCGTTATATATCCAACTCTCTATTCAATGGAAAAGCAGGGAATCGTAAAGAGAATAAAGATTGCAAGAAGAGGAGGACCTTACACCCTCACGGAAAAAGGTAAAGCTTGGATTCTTAAGAGACTTGAAGCAATAGAGCATCTACTTTTCGAATGGCAACAGTACTCAATCTCTTTAATCGAATGTGACAAAGATGCGAAACCTACTCCAAGTTTTAGAAGAGTATTTCGGATCACGTAATAAGATATAAATAACAATCCTTTTTGAAAAGGCTATGAAATGCCTCTTTACTACAGTAATAGGTTATTGAGGCTTCAGCTTTGAGTAGGCTCGACAGGGTGGACGCTGAAATTTTAAAGTTACTAATGGAGAACCCCAAACTACAGTGTAAAGTAATAGCGAGAAAGATAGGCGTATCTGATAAAACCGTGGCTAGGAGAATTAAACAGATGGAAAGTAAAGGCATAATAATAAAAGGATATTATATTAAAATTTCTGACGATATGATGCAGCATCTTCTTTCTAACCCTAAGCCTAAGGTAGTAGGACTGGACATTATGGAATGGGAAGGCATTACGCAGTCTCTAATAGAAATTTTCGGTACTGGAACCATTATAATATTAAGACAAATAGGTGCAGGGATAGGTAAAAAATATGCTGAAAAAATCTTGGAATCAAACCCTGAGCAGGCTTTAGAAATATTCAGCCAAGTCTTTTCAGAGAGAGGATGGGGCAAACTAACTTTTAATAACTTGGATATTGAGAACTGCTCCGGCAGAATTCTTATCACAAAAATACCGTTCAGAACTCCCAACACAAACTGCATAATTTATGGAATAATTTCGGGTTGTCTCGAGAAGATCTTTCAAAAAAAGATAATCGTTAAAGAAGTAGCCTATGGTACTTCTTATGTAGAAATCACCTTCAGTCCAGGAGGCAAATAATTTTGCATAATTTAGAAAGAGTTAAAACAGGAATATCTACACTTGACGAAATTCTTCTAGGGGGGTTCCCCAGAGGAAGCATTATACTGGTTGCTGGCGGCCCGGGAACGGGTAAAACAATTTTCGCCGCTCAGTTCATCCATTCAGGAGCTACAAAGTACAACGAAAAAGGAGTTTATGTTTCTTTCGAGGAAAGTGCGGGAACTTTCACAAATTATATGTTAACTTTGGGTTGGGATTTTGGTAAACTGAAGGATCTCAAACAAATAGAAATACTGGATCTACTGTCTGTAAAAAAGAAAAATAGTATGGAGTTAATTTTGGATGAAATAATTGAAACAGTCAGAAGCCTTAACGCAAAGAGGCTCGTCATCGACTCTTTAACAGCCGTAACAATCGCATTTCAAAATAATGCTGAGATTAGAACAACTATTTCACTTCTACAAAAAATACTTCGAAGTCTGGATTGTACAACCATATTAACAACAGAAATTCCTTGGGGCAGTAAGATACTCGGAACAGGGATCGAGGAATTTATAGCCGACGGCATTATCCTACTTGAAACGGTTTCATTAGGGAACGAGTTAAAGAGAAGACTCACCATTCTTAAAATGCGAGGTACACCTTACAGCCTGAAATACTACCAGTACAATATTGAAGAAAAGGGCTTCAAAATCAACCCGTATCCTGAAATAATGTGAAAAGGTGGGGAAATGTCAAATCTCTGGCAGAAGTATTGCAGTTTCTTGGAGCAAGATCTGTCTGAACAAAAATACCAGAGTATAAAAATGAGAGAACATTTTCTTAAAAGATGGAGAGCAAGTGCAATAGCCAAATCTATAGCTTCTAAATTTAACGTTAAAATCCAAAAATTTAATGATGTCCCCTTAACGGACTATCCGGACTACTCAGTGTTAATCAACTTTGGAAAACAGGTCAATAAAATTGTTAACGAAAGAGAACGAAGAAAAGGTGAACTTTGGTGGGATTATTATAATACCATTTTTAACCAAGTGATTCCTAACTTTTCTGAATGGTTACCCGAGCCTTTTGGGCTCGCAGCAAAAACTTCAGGTACTTTTGGAGAAAGTAAATGGCTCATTCACGGTAAGACTGTTTGGGAAAACCTGAAGGTAAGCGCCTGCAGATTTGCATTAATTTCTGGAAGTGACAGCTGGGGTGAAAGCAAGGTAAAAAAAGGAGATCGATTGCTAAATATTTTAGCGCCAATACCATACATAGCTGGGTATTATGCATGGGTTGGTAGGGAATTCTTCAAGCCGGTTCCTTCCGTTGAAATAACGGACAATATAACCGACATTAGAAGAAAACTTATGGTCACCCTTAAGGAAATTGAAAAGACCGACGGAATTGACTGTGGACCCGGTGTGGCATCGTTTTTTTACATGGCTATATCATACTTTGAGAATCCACAAAAATTCTATTGGGAAACTTATAGGTCACTAGCTTTCGGGATTGCAAAATTTTATATGTTATTGAAATATCTTCAAGCAAAAATCGAGCGAAAACGAAAAAACATAAGAGAATTATTCCCGGTTAAAGGCTTAGTGATAAGCGGAATAGATACTTCATTATACTATCCTTTATTTGAAAAATTCTTCAATATTAAACCGCTTAACGCTTATGCCTCCACAGAGCTAGGCGGGGTCATGAGTGGAATACCAGACAGAAAGGAATTGCTTATGCCATACTTAGATTTATTCTATTCTGAGTTCTTAGACGACCAAGGTGAAATATGGCAAATTGACCAGTTGAAAAAGGGACAAGTATATGAATGTATTGGAACCCCATTTGGCTCAACTATTTGCAGATACAAAACTGGAGACCTCTTTAAGGTTGTCAGCTTCCGTGATGATGGGATGCCTCTTCTAGCCTTTGAGAGCAGAAGAAATACTCGGCTTAGTATTTATGGATATTTTATACTTACAGAAGCTATGGCTGTTGAAGCACTAAGAAGAGCAGGTTTAACCGCCTCTGATAAATGGGCGTTCGCCAAAATGTTTTCGCCAGATGAATATCTTCATTTAATAATGGAAAAAGAATGGGAGTATTCGGAAGAAGAGGCTGCGAAAAAAATGTTTGATGCTTTCTATGGCATGTCAGAAGATTTTAGAAGTTATGTACAAGATTTTAGGGTTAAAAAAGCCACCGACATATTTAAGGTTGAATATGTAAAGAAAGGAGCTTTTCTCAGATACTTCCACAAAAGAGTTAAAGAAGGTGTTCCTCCTGGCCAGGTAAAACCTCCTAAGCTTATACCGCCTGATAGAATGGATATATTTGAAATTTTAAGGCGTATTTGAAGTGTTTGAGCAGTTTCATCCTATCACCTTTCAATACTTGGGTGGTATGGTTGTTTCTTTACTTATATCTATATACGTGTTGAAAGAAAATGTTAGGGAACGCTCATATCAATCTTTCTTCGTTTTTGGATTATGTATCGCAATATGGGAAATAACGGCATTTTTACATAGAAATGCTCCTGGACCGGAACTGTCTGACCTATTTCTTCGTATAGATATCTTATTCACAATTTTTGCACAACAATTTTTGCTATTGACTATTCTTAATATTCGAGGATGGAATCGATTACACGTAGCTATTTTCTCTCCGCTTGCGGTAGTTTTGCCAAGCTTCTTTCTTGTAAGGTTTAAACTCTATTATACGGCTTATGGTTGGTCATATACCATTTTAGAAGATCCAATTTCACTGGTAAACCTATGGGTTTTCTATCTTTATGTAATTGCCATTCTGGTAACCCTAATTGTTCTTATCTGGAAGTTCCCCGCTTTGAGAAACAAGTTCATGGTGATCTTAAGTGGATACCTCATTTATATAGCAATCATCCTGATTGTTAACCTCATAATCTTTCCAAGGTATCCAAGTTTTCCTCCCTTAGGTGGCATAGTTTCGCTTCTGATGTTCCTTTTTATTGCATACTCTTTCAAGTTAAAAACCCCCTTAAGGACGGCGATTACATCTACCCGCACAAAAATTGAGGAGGGCCTCTCTTTCTTTTTGACCGAAGCCTTCAACAGTATTCCAGGAGAAATATTTGGCAGGAAAATTTTCGAGTTTAATGATTTTCTTGATAGGAGCGGTCTTAGCAGTACTGCTAGGCTAGAAAAAATAAGCTCATAATTTTAAGAAGCGAACTTAACAAAAAAGACATTAACGAGTTCTCCCAACTTATTTTTAATGTTTTGAATTATTTGAAGAAAAAACCTTGGAACCCAAAGCTTGTTGAAAGTTTTGTTTGCGTTATAAATATGGTATATAACGAATTAGAGTGTTTAGCAGGAAAAGAGGCTGCACAATTATTTTTGAAAAATATCGTTGAAAAATATGATGACTTTTTGAAGCTTACTGATGCGCTTTACGGTTTAGCTAATGGGGCTGCTTTATACTTCATCGAGAAGGATGAAAGCTTAGATGCTGAAGAAGATTGGAGGGCTACACTTAAGATCTATAAAAGACTGCTCTTTGCAACCTTGCAAGACTTCTACGCCATAGTAGGTGAGGAACTCTTTAAGAGGGCATTAACTTATGATCTAATACGTTATGTTAATTTTGAGGGTTTAAAATTTGCTGGTGTACCGTCTACGGAGAGACTTGAGAGAATCCTTGAAGAAATGCCTGTTAATGAAAGAATACGGAGACTTAAAGAAAGTCACAATGCCCTTATCGCTTGGCTTATTGATAGTGTCACGGACAGTCCTCAACTGGAATCAGTGGTAGAAAAGTTCAGAAAGATTTTTCATTTAAATATGCGTAAAATAAGAGAATTAAATGTTCAGCAAAATCTTTTTGAAGTTATAGTTTCTTCACTACCTGAAAAATTGGCAAAATCTTTTTGCTTAATTGAAGGCTTTACCGAAAAAGATGCTATCAGATTCTCCTCAAAAATCGGATATTCACCTCAGCAATTGCTGGGATGCAGTGTGCTTTTTAAGTTTGACCCTGATAAAAACTATGAACAAATTGTTAACGACTTCTTAATAGAAAATTTGGCTTATGGAAGGTTATGCTGCATTTTTACAAGACGCAACAGCAGGGTTCATAAAATAAGTATGAAAAAACACGATGTTAGCATTTTCCTACTTTCACCTATCACACCCAAGATTCAGAAAATATCAGAAGCTGAGACCATCCTACCGATTGCAGATTTATCTCGGATCCTAGGAATCGTACAAGAGGAATCTTCTGAAGGTAAAAATCATATAGCCTTAATTTTTGATAATCTTTCTGACATCATTTTGATGGTAGGTTTTGAAGCAACGTACAAATTTACGAGACATCTTATTGACATGACATCAATGCTGAAAATTCCGGCCTTATTTCTTATGAATGAGAAAGCTCACCGCAAAGAAATAGTATCCGCCTTTGAAGGACTATTTGAGGTTTCATACGCACAACATCCATAACAAAGTAAACGTTAAGGCTGTAAGGTTGATTCTTGTCTACAAAGGCGGAAATAAGCCGTATCTGATAGCGGAAAAACAGAAAAAGTGCTGCGAGAGTTGGGGTTTAGACAGGAGGGCCGCATCTGGATACATCCTGAATGGAATATTGCCGTGGACATAGTTGCCTCCTCGCTTGTAGAGGTTGAAGATAAGAACAGGATACGCAGGTTTAAGGCTGGCTCCTTCACCCTTAACCTTTACGGGCTTGAAGACCTCATAGTTCAAAGGCTCTGCTCAGCCAAGTACTGGCACTACCCAGAAGACCTAGAGCAGGCAGCCATCCTCCTAGCCGCCCACAAAGACAGAATAGACACACAATACCTCCAACGGAAAGCAGAAAAAGAAAAAGTAGACGACCTACTCCAAAAAATCAAGGAAAAACTCCGTCTATAGCCCTAAATAGGATGCCGCTTCAACATTTCCCAACCGGGTGAGTATATACCTCTAGACCACCAGCCCTCTGTTCCCTGTTTTACGTTTAAAGGTCTCCCATTTTTTCAAGCATTTCCCTGCGTAGTTTTTTAAGTCTTTTGAGGGCTGGATGGTTGGGGCCGAGTTTCCCGCTGAACTCTTTTAGGGTTGCTTCGAAGTTTACGGATTTGTCTCGGGCTACAAGCTTGTCTGCGTAGGTTACGATTTTCTCTTCAAGGCTTTTAGGTGTGAAGTCCCGTCTGGGCATTCCAAGCTTCTCAGCTTCCTCAGCCGTTATTCCTCCTCCTACATGCCTTTCTATAATGTTTATCAGCGGCTTAGGAAGCCCCATGCTCCGGGCGATTTCACCGCCCAGGTATCCATGCCTGACATCGTGGGTTTTGGAGCGTCCTAAATCGTGGAGGAGTGCTCCCGCCTCAACCAGACCTAGGTCTACGTTGAAGCCTCTGCTCTTCAGCTTCCTCGCCAGCTTTAAGGCTATCTTGGTTACGGTGAGTGAGTGGGCTATCACGTCTGGAGAGCAGCCTGCCTCCTTGAGGAGTGCAAGGGCTTCCTCTGGGGTTGGAAGCTCACTCCCGCTCGATTTCCGCCTGAAGCTTGGCAATTTTATCCTCCAGCACACGTATAATCTGGGTGTTCTCATAATGTTCCATGGGTCCCCCGCAGTTGGGACACCGGAACATGTGTTCCATTGCCTCCTCGAAGGTATATCTGCCCCCGCAACGCTTGTCAACGCAGATATAAAAGTCGTGGCTTCTCTCGTATTCAAGTCTTTCCTTAAGCTTCCCCAGCACCTTACGCTTCTGAGTTCGAATAATGCTTTCAAGCTGGTCCTTTCTAAGTCTCCAGTAAAAAATCATCCAGCCTGAACCTTTATCCTGAACAACCTCAGGCGTTATAATCGAAAACTTTTGAAGGGTGAAAAGGGTTTTACGAAGCTCGTTAAGCTTTATTTTCGTGTTTTTCGCTAGGTCGTCTTCGGTAGCCCGCCCCCGCTTGTTAAGCTCGGAAACCAGTTTTACAGCTACTTCGCCTCCTATCTTCGAAGCCACAAGCTTCAATATTTCAATGTTCATCTAACTTTTGAACCTCACAGCTAATTTTTCCAAGTCTTCCCCCAGGCTTCCCCCGTTTTCCAAACCAGCAGAGGCACATCAATTTTTAACAAGGCATCCCCCACATAAAAAAGGTTTTTAAAGGTTCTGTGAAAGCCGTATCTTTTAACAGGAACATTCAACCTTCTATTTGATGCCTTTAAAGGGTTGAGGCATGCATGGTCAGGGTTGTAGTGCTCAGGTGGGGCCACAGGACGCCTAGGGATAGACGGGTTACAACCCATGTAGCCTTAACAGCCAGAGCCTTTGGAGCTGAAAGCATGATTCTGGCTGACGTAAGAGACGAGTCCGTGGAGAAGTCTGTGAGCAAGGTTATCAGGCTTTGGGGAGGCCCCTTCAAGCTTGAAGCCGGAGTCCCGTGGAGGAAAGCCGTGAAGGAGTGGCGTGGCAAAGGAGGCCTAGTCGTCCATCTGACAGCCTACGGAAAACCTTTAACCAGGCGGCTGGCTGGGAAAATAAGAAGGCTTAACAAGCCCGTAATGGTGCTGGTTGGAAGCCAGAAGGTTCCACGTGAATTCTTCACTGAGGAAGTTTCAGACTTTAACGTTTCGATTGGAAGCCAGCCTCACTCTGAGGTTTCAAGCCTCGCCATATTCCTAGACCGCATCTTGGGTGAGGAATGGCTTAAAAAGGAGTTTGAAAGGGCAAGGCTTAAAATTATCCCTCAGGAGAGAGGTAAAAAAGTTTTAAGGTTGGAAGCTTAGGTTTTGACGGCTTCCAGCATGCGTCCTCCAAGCTTTTCCACTCGCCCTTTAAGCTTGTCCATGAAGTAGTCTGTGGATTCGACTTCGAGGAGGACTGCTTTCTCATGGAAGGTCTGGCTTCTAACGGTGGAGAACCTTCTAATGCTGGATATGAGGGATAGGGCTTCGCTTGTCAGGGGAAGCTCGAAGCTGGCTTTCACGTAGTCTTTCAGGTTGTCTGCCACGGTTCTCCTTAAGGTTTCAAGGTTAATCCTGTAGAGGGCGCTTATGGGAACAGGGTTTGGCGCGATGTCTGAAACCTTCTCAGCAACCTCCTCCGCTCTGTCCTCCCCTATCAGGTCTGCCTTGTTTAAGGCTGTTATTATCGGCGTTGAGACTATGCCTATCTCGTGCAGGGTGCTTAAACTGTAGGAAAGCTTCCTTCTAACCTCGGAAAGCTTCTCGCTACAGTCCACCACAAGGATTACCAGGTCCGAGAAAACGGTTTCTTCCAGGGTTGACTTGAAGGCTTCGATGAGGGTTAAGGGAAGCCCGTCTATGAAGCCTACGGTGTCAACTAGGAGGCTTCTCCTACCTGAAAAATCTGCTAAGGCTATCTTGGTGGAAAGCGTGGTGAAAAGGCTTCCGGTAACCTTCGCTTCAACCCCTGAAAGAGCGCTGAAGAGAGTGCTCTTCCCAGCAGCAGTATACCCGCTTAAAGACACCGTTGGAATTCCTATGGACCGCCTCCTAAGCCTCTTAAGCCTTCTGCTCCGCCTAACCTTTTCAAGCTCCTCCTGGATTTTGGAAACCCTACGCCTAATAGCCTCATAGTAAACGTCTGCCTCATATTTTCCCAGGCCGTGGAAGCCAGGCTGCTCTCCAAGCTTCGCAAGTCTAACCTTCTCTTTGGCTCTGGCAAGCTCGTAGCGTAGCTTCGCCAGCTCGATTTGAAGCTTAGCCTCCTTGGTTGAAGCATGCTGGCTGAAGACTTCGAGGATAAGCTGGAATTTGTCTAGAACCTCCACCCCGGTTTCCTTAGCCAGATTGTAGGCTTGAACAGGCTTCAAATCGTTCTCGAAAATTACTTTTTCAGCTCCAACCTCCTTCACAAGTCTTGCCAGCTCTTTAGCCTTCCCCGCTCCTATCTGAAACTTTGGGTTAGCTTTTCTATTTTGCTCAATTCTGCCTGCAACGGTGTACCCTATGGTTTGAGCTAGGCTTTCAAGCTCGTGGAGCAGGCTTTTCTCCCCGTGAAGTCTCCGCTCAACTAGGACTACTCTGCCTCCAACCGTGTTCAAAGACTTCACGTTCAAGTTTTACTCGCATACCTCAAATAGGCTAAAGACTTCAGGTTAAAGAAAAAGCTTGCCTTAAAGTTTTACTGGCGTTTATCCTTAAAGACCGCTACGTCTCCCAGCCTAGGCATCTCCCTGCCTTTTGAAGGCTGAGGTTTAAGGTAGGATTCCCCTATGGGGCTCTCCACCACCCGGCTTATCAGTTTAACCCCCAGCACGTGCTCAAGCTTCCTAGCAACGTCAAAGCTTGGATAAACCTTCTCCGTTTCAAGCTTACCTACAAAGGAGGCTTTCTCGCCTATCTTGAACGCAAGCTCCTCT
>Ga0180300_10001715_pt1 | contig 10216 bp, 12 predicted proteins | sample GuaBasSediGuay15_FD_121798 | JGI IMG/M metagenome (GOLD analysis project Ga0180300, IMG submission 121798) | Subseafloor sediment microbial communities from Guaymas Basin, Gulf of California, Mexico - Guay15, Core 4569-2, 21-24 cm | ecosystem: Environmental > Aquatic > Marine > Hydrothermal... | reverse complement strand
GTTAGGCTCGGGGGCCCCGAGCCATCCGACAGCTACCTCAGCGTCGAGGCCGTCGTGAGGGCTGCCAGGGACGTGGGGGCTGAGGCGGTGCACCCGGGCTACGGGTTCCTCGCCCAGAGCGCCGAGCTGGCTGAGAGGCTGGAGGAGGAGGGGATAGCGTTCATAGGCCCGCCAGCCAGGGTCCAGAGGCTGGTGGGCGATAAGCTGGGCGCCAGGAGGTTCTTCAGGAGCGCCGGCGTGCCCGTCGTGCCCGGCACTCTCGAGCCAGTCGACCCCCGCGACGCGCCCAGCGTGGCCGAGGAGCTCGGCTACCCCGTGATGGTGAAGCCCGCCGCAGGGGGAGGGGGGATAGGGATGTCAATCGCGTGGAGCGAGGCTGACCTGCTGGAGGCCCTGCGCAGGGCGGAGGACCTTGCGCGCAAGGCGTTCGGCAGGGGGGAGGTGTACCTCGAGAAGTACCTGCCCAAGGCCAGGCACGTTGAGGTGCAGGTGCTGGGGGATGGGAGGGGCGGCGTCCTCCACCTCTACGAGAGGGAGTGCTCCGTGCAGAGGAGGTTCCAGAAGGTCGTGGAGGAGGCCCCCTCTCCCGCTCTAGACGAGGAGCTGAGGGAGAGGCTCCTGACCCTCGCCCTCAAGGCTGCTCGCGCGTGCAACTACGTCAACGCCGGGACATTCGAGTTCCTGTACGACCCCCCCAGCCGGGAGCTCTACCTCCTGGAGGTAAACTCCAGGATACAGGTTGAGCACCCAGTGACAGAGATGGTCACGGGCATCGACATAGTGAGGGAGCAGATACTGATAGCCGCGGGCGAGGGCGTCAGCTTCAGGCAGGAGGAGGTGGAGCTGCGGGGGCACGCCATGGAGGCCAGGGTATACGCAGAGGACCCGGCCGCGGGCTTCGCGCCATCCCCAGGCAGGATAACCGCGTACAGGGAGCCGAGCGGGCCCTTCACCAGGGTGGATAGCGGCTACTACGAGGGCGCCGAGGTGCCGATATACTACGACCCCCTGATAATGAAGATCGTCTGCTGGGGCTCGACCCGCGAGGAGGCGCGCAGGAGGCTCATCGCAGCCCTCGAGGAGACTGTGATAGAGGGCGTCAAGACCAACCTGGCCTTCCTCCACCTCATCCTGAACGACCCGGCCTTCGCGAGCGGCGACTACAACACCAGGATAGTGGAGGAGAGGGGGCTGGCGGAGAGGGCGGCCAGCTACTCGCACCGCAGGCTCAAGCTGCCGCGCAGGCGCGTGGAGAAGAAGCCGGCCGCGCCGGGCGTCGACGCCTGGCGGGTGGCGTCCAGGATGGGGCTCTAGCGGGGAGGAGCTTGGATGCAGCATCCATAGCCCTGGTGGCCTTCAAGCTCTACATAGTCCTCGACCCCGTGGGGCTGATACCCTACTACCTGGCGCTGACCAGGCACATGACCGAGCGTGAGAGGCGGCGCGTGCTTAGCACGGCCATGCTGATAGTAGTGGTGCTGCTCTCCATCTTCTCCCTGGCCGGCAGGGCTGCGGTGGAGTTGATGGGCTTCTCGCTCTCAAGCTTCAAGGTAGCCGGGGGCCTGCTCCTGATGATCCTGGCCATCGACATGCTCAGCACAGTCCCCCGCAGCAAGGAGGTCAGGGGCGAGGACGTGGCGGTATTCCCGATAGCAACCCCCCTCCTGGTGGGGCCCGGCACTCTCACTGTGATCCTGACGGCCCTGGCCGAGCACGACCCCCTTGAGGTTCTCCTGGCCTCCAACGCCGCCGCCCTCGCCGCCTACCTGACCCTACTCCCCGCCAGCGCCGCCGCCAGGGCCTTGAAGAGCAGCGGTCTAATGGCCCTGAGCAGGCTGATGGCAGTGTTCCTGGCGGCCTTCGCGGCAGAGATGATCAGGGATGGGCTGAGGGGCTGGGGCCTCCTGCCCGGGTGAGCTGGGTTGGACCCCTTCGAGGCTGGCAGGGCTAGGGCCCTCGGGAGCCTCATGAGGGACTTGGAGGCCGGCAGGGTGGACCCGGACATAGTCCCCCTCCTAAGCCTCCTCAACTCGTCTCCCAGGTACTACACGACCAGCAGCTGTAGCGGGAGGATACAGCTCGCGGCTACCAGGCTCCCCGGGGAGAAGTTCAGGATGGTGGTGGTGGCCAAGTGGCACAGGCCACTCCAGCCCCGGGAGCTGAGGGAGGTCCTGGCCGCCTCACGCTACCCCGACCTCTGGATGGCGGTCCAGGGCCCCATACTCCACGTGGCGTGCAGGAGCCTGGAGGCCGCGCTCGCCTTACTGGAGGCCGCGCGCCGAGCTGGCCTCAAGCACAGCGGGATCCAGGGCCTGGGCGAGAGAGTCATGGTGGAGCTCCTATCCTCCGACAGGATTGAGGCCCCGCTCAGGCTTGGGGGCGTGGACGTGATGAGGGGGCGCGTGCTCGACGAGTTTGTGGAGAGGGCGAACGAGGTCCTGCTCAGGGCGAAGTTCAGGCTAGACAGACTGGCGGCTGAGCTCCAGAAAGTGATTGGAGGCGGCGAAGAGCGTATATAGCCCCCCGGCTCCTGGATCACGTGATAATCCCGATAAGGTGCTTCACGTGCGGCGCCCTGATAGGCGATAAGTGGATGAAGTTCGCCGAGCGCGTTAAGAGAGGCGAGGATCCAGCCAAGGTGCTGGACGAGCTGGGAGTGAAGAGGTACTGCTGCAGGAGGATGCTCCTCTCACACGTGGAGCTGATAGACGAGCTCCTCAGATACGAGGTCTACGGCCCCTAAATCCAGCGGAGGGAGGCTGAGTTAAAGCCGTAGCTCCTGATGGAGATGGGAGCTACCTGTAGCTCTTCTGCCTCTTCGCCCTAGCTGACCTGCCGCCCGGCTTCTTGGGCTCCTTCTGCCTCGGGTCCTCCACTAGCAGGTGCCTATCGTAGTTGTAGTAGAGCTCCCTTAGGGCCTCGGACCCGGTCCACTCCACCAGTGCGCGGGCTATCGCAGTGCGTATCGCGGATGCCTGCCCCATGATGCCGCCGCCCCTAGCCTCGGCGTAGATGTCCACCTTGCTGATGATCTCCTCCCCAGCCAGGTATATCGGCTCGTAGATCTTCAGCCTCACGAGCTCGGGCTCTAACACCTCTAGTGGGACTCCGTTGATGAACACCCTGCCCTTGCCCTCCTTAACCACCACTCTGGCCCTAGCCGTCTTCCTCCTAGCCGATGCTATGACTACCCGCGCCACCTTCCCCCACCCACAGCCTCAGATAGCTCGGCCAGGGTTATAAACGGCACCTTATCATTCTTCAGCTTGGCCTCCTCAGGCACCCACTTCTCAGCCTCCTCGAGCTCGGGGGGCACCCCCACGTACACGCGCAGCCTCTTGAACGCCTCCCTGCCCCTCGGCTTCTTGTAGGGCAGCATGTTCCTCACAATCCTCCGCAGTATCAGGTCAGGCCTCCTGGGGATCTTAGGCCCCCTCTTCTCGGGGTTGTAGTGCGTCCTCCACTCCGACACCCTCTTCATGTACCACTCCACTACGCGCTTCCGCTTCCCCGTGATCAGGGCCTTCTCCGCGTTCACTATCACGACCCTCTCCCCCCTGAGCAGCCTCTTAGCCACTATGCTGGCCAGCCTCCCCGCGACCAGCCCGCTCGCATCCACTACAACGACCTCCCCGCTCATGGCCCTACACCAGGATCCTCACCCTACTGCCCCTCGGGTTCTCCCTGATCAGCTGGGGTATCGTGAGCACCCTGCCGCCCGCGGCCTCGATCTTCTCCCTAGCCCTCCTGCTGAACGCATAGGCCGCCACGGTCACCGGGTGGTCGAGCACGCCGCTGCCCAGCACCTTCCCCGGCACTACCACGGCGTCGCCATCCCTCGTGTACCGGTTGATCTTACTCACATTGACCTCCGGCCTTATCCTGGTGGGCCTCTCCAGCAGCTCAGCTACCCTGCGCCATATGGGCGCCCTATTCTCCCTGGCCTTCTTCCTCAGCAGGTGTATCAGCCTCCTCAAGTGGACGTTAGTAGGCCCCGTCCTCTTCATGGCTCGAGCTGGGCCTCACTAGGCTCGGGGCTTTTTATCCCTTTTGCCGCCTCCTCCACAGCCTCCGCGAGCCTATCCAGCCTGCTCATCAGCCTCCTGAGCGCCACCTCTATCACCTTGGAGACGGGGATCATGCCGAGGCCCTCCACCCTGAAGATGAACCTCCTATCATCCCAGCTGACCCTCACCAGGTCGGGGCACGCCTCCTCACAGGCCCTGCACATAGTGCAGTCCAGCTCGTTAACTACCTTGAGCCTCCCATCCTCGTACCTCAGGACCCCCCTCGGACACGCCTCAGCACACCTCCTCCCCTCCTCCCCACACTCCTCCCTGAGGACCTCCACCCGGGGATAGTACTTGTACGCGGCCACGGACACCGGCTGCCACTTCGCGTGCTCCCTCCCAACCCCCATCTTGGCGTACGCCTCCAGCACTATCCTCTGGCCAGCGGCGAGCTTCACTATCGGTATCACGTCGGAGACCGGCTTGACGTCGACTCGCGCGAGCTTCTTCAGGGGCTCCGCCGGCTCAGCTAGCTTCAGGTGCCCCGAGTAGACCGTCATCGGCCTCTCAGCCTCGATCTCCAGCGTGAAGGACACGATGCAGTCATCCCTCCTCCCCTCCTCGTAGCACTCCAGCAGGACCTCGTACGTCTCCGGATCGACTCTGAGGGGTATGAGGCCCAGCCTGTGGGCGAGGATCTCGTCGAAGAGGACCGAGGTATTCTCGAGCACGGCGACCTCGTCTATCGCCAGCGTCGGCACATCCGATATAATGGCCCTCCTCAGCGCGTTCGCCACAGCGGGCGTGACGCCCTCTAGGATGAACTCCGCGTAACCCTCCTCAAGCCGCAGGAACCTGAGCTTAGGCTCCAAACTCTGCAAACTCGATCCCCCTTACGTGCCCGCCACACACTAATTACGTTACCGCATTGGCTTCTGCTTCCTGCCCCTCAGTATCTCCTTCAGCGAGACGCCATTGACCTTTATCACCCTGAACCTGACGCCCGGCAGGTCGCCGTACGCCCTCCCCTCCGGCCCCCCAATCCTCTCTATCACCACCTCGTCATGCTCATTCACGAATAGCAGGGCGCCATCCCCCGGCAGGAACGCCGTAACCACCTTCCCATTCTTCACCAGCTGGACGCGAACGCATTTTCTAACTGCGCTGTTAGGTTGTCTACTCTCTATCCCAACTTTCTCTAACACTATGCCCCTGGCCATTGGGGCGCCCTCGAGGGGGTCGAACCTCTCCCGTAGCCTGAGCATCCTGCGCTTGTACTCTATGTCGCTCCACCTGAACTTCTTCCTCTTCTTTATCAGCTTCCTAGCTGCGTACAGTCCGCGTGGAGACTTTGAGCCCGGCATGCCTTGGACCAGGCCGCGGCTGAGCTCTTAAAAGTTTCTCTACTTCAGCGCCACGTGGTCCACGTCGAAGTACCTCTTGGCCAGTAGCCTCACCTTCTTCACGTTCCTGCCCCTCCTCCCTATGGCGAGCCCCTTCTGCTCCGGCGGCACCTCGACGACCACTATCTTCCTCCCGCTGCTGTCCCTCTTCACCTCTATCGACTTCACCGATGCGGGGAAGAGGGCGGAGCGCAGCAGGCCCTCGAGCGTGTCGCTCTCCTCCACTATGTCCACGTCCTTCTGCAGCAGCCTCCTCAGCATCTTCACGTTGGCGCCGTCGCCCCCTATCGCCTTGCCCGCCATCCCCCTCTTGACGACGAATATCACCCTGTTGCACTCCTCGTCGACCACACAGTCCACGGCCTCGACCTGCGTCACCGCCTCGAACAGCGATATGTACTGCATCTCCAGCTCAGTCAGCTTTATGCTCGGCATCTACTCACCCCCCTCCTCCCTCGCGAGCTCGAGTATGCTGCTATCCCCAGGGTCCAGCACCGCCATGGCGGCCACCATGAACGGCTTATTGCAGACCGCGCCGAGGTCCCACGAGGTTCCGGGGAACTCGTAGACGGGGGTCCTCGATAGCTTGCAGTAGCGCACAATGTCCCTCCGCAGGTGCTCCGGTATGTTCGAGGCTATGATGACGAGCTTAGCCCTCCCGGTTACCACCATCTTCAGCGTCTGCTTGGACCCCAGCACCACCTTCCCCGTCCTCAACGCCGTCTGGATCTCACGAACCACGTCCAACCCGCTCACCTCCTAACACGTCTTCACGCAACAGCCCGCATCGGATGGCTCCGGCGCGCTCGCAGCGCCCATAGCACTGCATAGGAGCCTACAGAGGCTTTAAACTTAGCGGGGCGCCCAATGGCGCATTTATTAGTGACCGTGTCAATGCATTCTTGAGGAAGTTTTGGGGCTAGTTAAGCTGAAGGTCGAGAGGGCTGTGAGACTCTCGGCCTCTAGGGTGCCGATCGGCTGGGTCCTGGAGGATCCCCGCTTCAAGACCCTGATGGGGGATACGCTGCTGAGGGTCAGGGGGAGGGCCAGGCGTTACAGGGCGGCCGTGATCCCCGTGTACAAGTCCACCTCTAGCGACGCTGCTGAGGGCTTCATAACGGTGCACGACGTGCTCCTCGCCCGCTCCTTCGCCTCCACCAGGAGTGTTGGGAGCGTGGTCAGGCGCTGGCCACTGGCGACGTTTGAGGAGAGCGTGAGCCGCGCCTACGAGCTCATGTCGAGGTACGGGCTCCCGGGAATCCTGGTGGTGGATGACCTCGCCCGCAGGAGCGTGGTGGGGCTCGTCACCGCCCTCGGCCTGCTGAGGGAGCTCATGTACATGGACCCGCCTGAGGAGGCCAGGCCCGTGTCCTCCTCCTACACGGAGCTGGGGGACGGCGTCATCAGCCTGCACTGGCGGGAGCCAGTGACCCGCGTTATCGACGAGATCGCGGGGGGCCGTGTCCTGGGCGTAGTCGTGGTCAACGATGAGGGAGGCCCCCAGGGGACTATAACCGTCTGGGACCTCATTAGGACGGGCAAGTGGTTCACGAGGAGTGAGCACGGGCCCAAGGCCGTGATGGGGGCCGCCCAGGTCTCCAGGGGGGAGTCGAGGAGGGTGGGCGTGATGAGGGTCCAGCGCCTGATGAGGCGCGGCGTCCCCGCAGCGGCCATGGAGACTCCCATGAGGAGTGTGATGCGCTTCATGGCATCCACTGGGATCGAGCTAGTGCCTGTTGTGGACGGCGATGGCGTCGTGAGGGGTGCCGTCACTCTGCGCGACGCGCTGAGGGAGTAGCGCCTGAGCGGCGGCGGGGCGCGCACTACTCTGAGCCCTCAGCCTCGATCTTCGGGTACAGCATCATGAGCTTCACTATGCCGGTGCCGAGGGGCACAGTCCTGGAGCCGACGATCACGTTCTCCACCACTCCCTTCAGCTCGTCGACCTCGCCCCTCACCGCGGCGTCCACGAGGTGCTTGACGGTGACCTCGAATGCCGCTCTAGCCAGCACGCTGGGCTTCTCCCCCGCGACGCCGTGCCTGCCAACCTGCCTTATCCTGCCCGTGAAGGTCATCGCGTCGGCGACCAGCATGATGTGCCTGACGTCCACGTCGAGGCCCTGCTCCTCCAGCACGTTCATCATCTCCCTTATGATCGCCGCCCTGGCCGCCTCTATGCCGAGCACCTCCGCTATCTCGTGGATGTTGTTGCTGATGGTCCTCCTGTAGTCGACGCCCTCCATGCTGAGAGCCGCGGCGAGGTTTGAGCCCTCCGTGATTATCTTGTACTCGCCCAGCTCCTCGTCGTAGCGGACTATCGCCCTCCTAATCCCCTTCACGCCCTTGACCCTGAGGTTCCTGACCCTCTCGTACGTCCTCCTGAGCTTGATGGCGTCCTCCAGGCCCGTCCTGAAGATCACGGTCAGGCCGTTGAGCTCGACGCTCCCCTTCTTCCCCTTAATCCTGTTGAGGGCCTTGACGACATCCCTGGGCTTGACGCCCCTGTTCTCCAGCATCTCGGGGTCCAGCTCTATTATTATCGCGTACTCGATGTAGTCCACCGTGATGCTCCTCGACACGTTCTCGATGGTGGTGAGCTCCAGCTTCCTCGCCACCTCAAGGGCCTTCTCCCTACTGTTCTTGTAGCCCTCCTCGAGGTAGACCTCCATGATCGGCGTCGAGACGGTCTTCCTCGCATCCACTATCTCTATCAGCCTCGGCAGCCCCAGCGTCACGTTGAGCTCCCTGACGCCCGCGAAGTGGAAGGTCCTCAGCGTCATCTGGGTGCTCGGCTCCCCTATCGACTGGGCCGCGACCATCCCCACCGCCTCGCCGGGGTCGACTAGGCTCTTCATGTAGCTCAGCACAACCCTGTCCACCACCCTCCTAGCCTCCTCGAGCGTCAGCTTGTTCTCCACCACCTTCCTCACAACCTCCTCGACGAGGCTCTTGGGCAGCACGTTGGCGTAGGGCTCCACCAGCGCCCTGGCCTCCTCCTCCGTGACTGGCCTGCGGCCGCTCACCTCACACCACCCCTCTCCGCCAGCACCTTCCTAATCACCTTATCCACGTCCACGGGCTTGCCGTGATCGCTCTTGGCGGGGTCGACGCCATCCTCCCCATACCTGAACTGGACGACGAAGCCCTCCGAGGTCCTCACGCTGCCATCGTAGGCCACGTAGAAGTCCTGCAGCGCGTTGGCCAGCCTCCTGTACATGTAGCCGCTCTGCGCCGTCCTCACCGCGGTGTCCACCAGGCCCTCCCTCCCGGCCATGGCGTGGAAGAAGAACTCCGTCGGCCTGAGCCCCCGCTTGAAGCTGGAGTAGACGAAGCCCCTGGCCCTCGGCCCTAGGTCGCCCCACTTGAAGTGCGGCAAGGTCCTGCGCGTGAAGCCCCTCTTTATCCTCTCGCCCCTTATCGACTGCTGCCCTAGGACGGCGACCATCTGGGTTATGTTCAGCATGTTAGCCCTGGCGCCAGTCCTGGCCATCATCACCGCCTCCTTCATGAGCCCGATGTACCTGCCCGCCACCTCTCCAGCCCTATCCCTCGCCCTCGAGAGGACCTCGAGTATCCTCTGCTCCAGGGTCTCCTCCATCGTCCGCCCGGGCAGGGGCTCGAGCTCGCCCCTCCTCGCCTTCTCTATCAGCTTGGTCACCTCCTCCTCAGCCTCCCTGAGTATCCTCCCTATCTCCCCGTACGCCTCGGGCGGCACGTCCAGGCTGTCCAGCCCCATCGTGAAGCCGTGGAGGTCGAGGTACGCTATGAAGGCCCTGAAGAGCCCGTCGAGGAGCTCCCTCCCCTTATCCGTCCCGTACTCCTTCACGTAGTCGTGGAGGAGTGTCGAGGGCACCTGCGCCGCCACCCCGTTCTTGTCGAGCACCCCGGCCAGGAGCTCGCCCCCCCTCACGACCACGTACGCGTCGTAGGGGCAGCGCTCCGCCAGGCACTCGTCACACTTGCGGCACACGGACGCCCTGCCCTCATAGCTGAAGTCGCGGGGCAGCACAGCGCTCACGAGCTGCTTGCCCGTCCAGTAGGGGCCGGGCTTGAGGATCGCTGGCTCCGGCAGCTCGCCCTCGTAGCCAGCCTCGTACAGGAGCACCGCCATCTTCTTCTTGTCCAGCAGCGTGTCCTTCCTCGTCAGCAGGTAGGCGCCAGTTATGTAGTCGTGCAGCCCGCCTATGATGGGGCCGCCGTAGCGGGGCGAGAGTATCTGCTCCTGGACCAGCATGAGGGTGGCGGCCTCAGCCCTAGCCTCCTCGCTCTGCGGGGCGTGGAGGTTCATCTCATCCCCGTCGAAGTCCGCGTTGTAGGGCGGGCAGACCAGGAGGTTGAGCCTGAACGTCTTGTAGGGCAGCACCCTGACCCTGTGCGCCATGATGGACATGCGGTGCAGCGACGGCTGCCTGTTGAACAGCACTATGTCGCCATCCCTCAGGTGCCTCTCCACGATGTAGCCCGGCTTGAGGGTCTCGGCTATAGCGTTCCTGTCCTTCACGAACCTGAGGTCTATCCTGCCGCCATCCGGCCTTATCACGTAGTTAGCGCCCGGGTACTCGTAGGGCCCCCTCCTGACCAGCTCCCTCATCTCCTCCAGGTTCCACGCCGTGACCTTCTCGGGCACTACGAGGACCTTGGCCACCTCCACCGGCACGCCCACCTCGTTTATGCTGAGCTTGGGGTCCGGCGAGATGACCGTCCTGGCGGAGAAGTCGACGCGCTTGCCGGCCAGGCTCCCCCTGAACCTGCCCTCCTTCCCCTTGAGCCTCTGGGCCAGGGTCCTCAGCGGCCTCCCAGACC
>Ga0180300_10001713_pt1 | contig 10218 bp, 8 predicted proteins | sample GuaBasSediGuay15_FD_121798 | JGI IMG/M metagenome (GOLD analysis project Ga0180300, IMG submission 121798) | Subseafloor sediment microbial communities from Guaymas Basin, Gulf of California, Mexico - Guay15, Core 4569-2, 21-24 cm | ecosystem: Environmental > Aquatic > Marine > Hydrothermal... | reverse complement strand
GCAGAAATGAAGAAAAAGGAGGTTGTGCTCACAGACTATTGTCTTCCAATGTATCTTATTGAAAAGCTCTCTTTCTCGGAAGAAGAACTGAAAGCATGGCGAAAAGCCAGATCTTTAAGAAAATTCCCGTTTTTGTCCCTTTTCAATATTTGAAGAAGGTTTCTTTAGCGTCGAGCCCAACTTCTCACTGATAAATCCTCCAAGAGGAGGAGATTTTGTCATGAGTCAGTTCTGGCAGAGATTAATTCTTTTATAGATGCTTGGAGGATTAAGAAGGGTTAAAGATTGAAGAAGAACCTAGTGCTCCTTTCTTGGCTTGGCTTTATGGTCAGCTTGGGCTTTGGATCCATATCAGCGGTTCTACCATACTACATACTTTACCTTGCAGGGAAACTCGATAGACTGCCTGAGACATTTGAGAGGATTTCAGGGGCATCAAGCTATGCTCTAGAGTACACTGCTCTGATGTCGGCATTTATGCTGACTAGAGCAATGATGGCCCGATATTTCGGGACTTTAAGCGATAGAGTTGGGAGGAAGAAGATAATACTTGTTGGGACGTTGTTTTACGTCCTAATGGCCCTAGCATACATAGCGTCTTCCTCAACGATCCATCTTTACTTGATAAGGGGCTTTCAAGGGATCGCTTCAGCAATGGTATGGCCTGTTGCTGAAGCATTGCTGATGGACACGACAGACCCGAGCTACAGGGGGAGAGCAATGGCGGTTTACATGATAGCAAACAACCTTGCTATGACTTCCGGCCCGGCCATTGGAGCAGCGATCTACAAGTTTGGAGTAATTGTGTTAGGGATAAAGGATGTGGGTTCAGCCCTTAAATTCCCCTTCTATGGCCTTGCACTATTTTCATCCTTAGCCATTCCAGCAACCCTTTTACTTGAGGAAAATTCCCAAAGAAACGTGAGTTCTCAGACTCTATCAAACTCAAACATTCAAATTAAGATATCTGAGGAGACTAAGAGGAGCATAAAAGCAATATATGCCATGGCAATAGCAAACGGCGTTGGAATGGGTCTCACGGCACCCCTCTACAGCATCTTCATAATAGAGTTCATAAAAGCGGACCCAGCAGCAGTCGCAACGGTCACAACGATAGCGGGATTGCTAGGATTGATGGTGACATATCCTGCAGGCAGAATTTCTGACTCCATGGGGAGACGCCCAGTCATAATATCTGGTACCTTCCTCTCGAGGCTTACGACAATGTTAATACCTTTTTCAAAGAGCTTGAAACTTTTTGGAGCACTATCTAGCATCAGATCAATTGCATTTAACTTTTCGATGCCATCTTTCAGGGCTCTTCAAGCAGACATAGTCCCAAGGGAGGTTAGAGGGAAGATCTTTGGTACGGTGCAGGCAGCCTTCAACATAGGGGCCGTAATAGGTCCCCTCATAGGAGGACATCTCTACCAGCTTTATGCACCGAAATTCCTTAAATTTTGGAAAATCTCCATTCCTGGAGCAGCAGTACCATTTTTTATAAGCGCAGTTATAGGTCTTATCACTCTCCTGGTTTTTATCAAATTTGTTAAGGAGCCAAGGTCTCAGAGGTGAGTTAAGGCGCAAAAGGCAAGAGCAAAGTTCATAGGAAGGCTTGGGGAGATCCTAGGCAAGGAGATGGAGTTCAAGACCCCAATTACCCTTAAGAGACTTATCGAAAGCTTTCCTGAGGAAGCAAGGAGGCTGATATATAGGGAGGGGAAGGTAAACATCGTAATACTAATCAATAATAGGCCTATGGAAGAATTCGGAGGTCTCTCTACTGTCCTTAATGAGAACGATGTTGTGTCCTTCATTCCTCCAGTTGGCGGAGGGTAATCTTACTTCTTTTTTATTGGACCAATGGATTTAGGGAATCTTATGGAGTTCAGGAAATTGGGAAAAGGCGCGTTCTTGGCTCCAGGTTCGCCATGCACGCTTGTTATACCTTTCGATGGAGAGATGTGGATAGTAGATCCAGGAGCATATCCAGAGAGAGGAGAAGAACTGGCAAGAAGCTTAGATAAAGGGAAGAGGAAAATAGTATTGATAACCCACAGCCACTCCGATCACTTAGCTGCAATACCTAAGCTAGTAGAGCTTACAAACGCAGTTGTAGCCTGTCCATATCTCGAGTCATGTTCAGCTAGGAGCGTAGAGATAAGGAAGGCACTAGATTATGGAGCTAAAAGAAGTGATAAGCTCACAAAGATTGCTCCAGCTTTGCCAATAAGGATAGATGAGAGCTTTAACCCTCCTTGTAAGCTTGGTCCTTTTGAGTCCATACCTCTTCCCGGCCATTCCTTTGGTCATGTCGGTTATTTAACGGAAGACGGCCTACTCTATGCTGGAGATGCCTTCTTTGGGGATAAGTTGCTTAGAACAGTTGTAGTTCCCTATTTCATCGATTACGAGGCCTCTTTGGAAACCATACGAAATCTGTTAGATAATGTCAGAGATTACAGGAAGATAGTCCCGTCTCACGGGCCAGTTTGTGAGGGTAAGAGGGCAGAAGACATATTAAGGGCTAATTTGGTTACTTTAGAAATGCTGCCAAAGAAGGCAGAGAGGATCCTTGAAAGGGGCCCGATCTCAGCCGAGGGCTTAACGGCTCACATTTTGGTGGAGGGAGGTGCTAACATAAGCGTTTGGTCTCTGTTGATTTCTAGCGTCACGATAAAATCCCTCCTTTCCTATATGTTTGATGAGGGAGAAGTCGAACCGATAGCTACCGAATCCGGAATTCTGTGGAAGATCAGATAGGGTGGGGGAAGGTTAAGGAGTGCTTGAGTCAGAAGTCCTTTTAATTGATGCTCTAGCAGCAGGAGAGGGGACAAGAAGGTCTGCACTTGATGTCATAGGAGCGGGTCCTAGAACCATAGCTGGAATACTTGAGAAGCACGGCCTTCCTTATAGAATTGTAAGGGTAGAGGATGTCCTTAGAAAACCCTCTAAATTCTCGAAAAGCAATGTAGTGATGGTTAGCGCTATGACTATGGACTTTAAGGCCGCTAAAAGGATATCAAGAGCCTTTAAAACCTCATTCAAGGTATTAGGAGGGCCCATCACGTGTGATCCATCTGTCATAGCCAAATTAGGGTATGATATTGGGATATTTGGGGAAGGAGAGGTTGCCGTCGATTCTCTGCTAGGCCTTGGCTTGGATGAGGCAAAGTTAGAGGAATTGAGCGATATTCCTAATCTAATTCTCGTTATGGATGGTAAAATCTGTCTAACAGGCCACGAAATACTGGAGAAGGAGGATTTTAATAGGTATAGGCCTTCCTTTCTTGCAATACGCCACTACACCTCAATACCCCATTTTAGAGCATCCAGAGTTTACGTAGAGGTCGTAAGAGGCTGCTCTAACTACAACAGAGCTTTAATCATGGCAGATATGAGAAAATGTAAGTCTTGTAGGGCTTGTTTTGGTACTAACCTTCCTTTAAGACTCATTTGCCCTCAAGGAATCCCTCCTGGATGTGGATATTGTTCAATCCCTGCTGTTTATGGATATCCAAAGTCCAGAGATCTGAAAATGCTAATTGAGGAGATAAGAGGTTTGATAAAAAACGGAGCTAAAAGGATAATACTTAGCGGAGCAGATTTCCTTGAATATGGGAGAGAGGACATCGTTGATGTACCAACTCATCCATCAGAACCTAAGCCGAACCTAAAAGCCATCGAAGAGCTTCTCTCTACTGTCACATCAATACCAGAGGTGAGGAAAGGAGAGGTGTACGTCGGAGTTGAGAACGCTAAGGCGTCCCTTTTGACTGAAGAAGCAATATCTCTGCTTTCAAACCATCTACCTGGGGCAGTAATACATGTGGGGATCGAAACAGGAGATGATAGGCATGCAACACTGTTAGGGAGGCCTTCTGCTCCATCTAAAGATGTCGAGGCCATCAGATCTGCGATAAAAGCTGGATTGCGAGTTTATGTGTACTTCATTCACGGTCTTCCGGGACAGACCAAGGAGACTGCAAGAAAAACAGCAAACATGATGGAGAAGTTGTACTTTATTGGAGTAGAGAAGATTACGGTATACAGATTTAAGCCTCTTCCGTGCTCTGCATTTGAAAACATGCCTGAAGGGCCTCCTTCTCCAAGGGATGCGGCCTCAAGGATGATTGAAAGGGCTGCTAGGAAATTCAATTTGGAAAGGAAAAAGGAATTAATTGGCAAGGATTTGAAGGTTGTCTTGGCCCCAGGACGAAGGAGAAGATTTAGGGTGGCCTATCCTTTCAGAGAAGGCCCTACCGTTCTAGTTAGAAGTGTACCGAGAGATTTGAAAGTAGGTGATGTTTTTAGGTCTGAAATACTGTCTGTAGCTTCGGATAGACTTGTAATTGGGAAGTTCAAGTCTTATTAATCGATAAGATGATCATAAAGAACTTTCAAATAAAGATCTTGGTCATAGATGATTATTGATGTCATATATGCGTTCAGAGCCCTTATCTCCTCTTTTCGAGGATATTGTCTTAAGTATCCCTACCCAGCTTGAGTCGTCGCTCATTGAATTCACTTTCTCATGAGCAAATAAGTTTCAGACCCATTTGATACCAAGATCATGTTTTTTCCACAATTCTTACATTGGAAAAGCCATACTGGAATCTCTCTGCCGAAAATTTGGAAGGTAATATAGTAACCAATTGGCCTAGCTAAAGCAAGCACCAGAAACACTGCAAGAACGTAAGCTATGGTAGTATTTTTGGTTAAAAGCCCCACAAAAACATATGCTCCTCCTGCAACAAAGACCGCCGTGATAAAACCTAGCAGCCAGCCTAGATTTCGGCCTAGAGTGATGCTTTCTCCAGTTTCCTTAAGATTCATCCTTGATCTCTCTTCCAAATCTGTTGTAAAAGCAGAAGTTTTAATAATCGTGGTCTTGCGGCAAGATGGACAGACTATACTCACCTCATTGCCCTTTTTTCTGCATTTCTTAAGTTCTTTAGGACCAGAAGGATCTAAGGAAAGTTTCTCTGCCTCTACTTCTTTTTGAGGTTGCTCATATTTTCTTCTAAGTTCCCAATAAGTCTCCTCACTAATCTTGCCGTCTAGGAGTGCTTCTTCAAGCTTTCGAAGCTTTTCCTCCCTGTCTTGCTCTAACCCTTTGCTAGGCAGAGATTGTAAAGTTTCAGGCCTTGGAAGCTGAGGACTTATTAGCTCTTGCATCTTCTTATTCTTTCGACCGGCTGCATAAACTCCTAGAGGTCCTGTTATTAAAGCCAAGACAGTCCAGCCAGAGATTTCTTTCAGGCCTGCGCCAGTAACCAAGAACCAAGCTATTGGAGACAGCCCCCAGAAGAAGACGATCAGAACTATTCCTACAACGATCCACCCAAGACCTCCTACGTATATGAAACCCAAGCCGGGTAGAACCAGGTTTAACAGAGCAGCCAGCCAGGGTTTCTTCTTCGAAGACACCCAGGAGACCCATCAGATTTGGCGATAATATCTTAATATCTTTTAGGTTAAGATCGAAGGCACTCTCTTCTCTTAAATCGAAAATCTTTCGATTACATTGTTATTACCCTATTTAGCTAAAAAGTAACAAAAAGCTGAGATCCTGTTTTATTTTTACAAAACATCGCTTATTATGTTAAAATACATATCTTTGAAAAGGTTTAAAACAAAATTGAATGAAAATGAAACGCTTTGAAACGTTAATCATTTATTTCCCAAAGATATTAAGCACATGCAGTGCCAGAACTCCTTAGGGACAAAAAGAAGGATTTTGACGTGCTATACGTCGACGCAGTAGAGTCTACTCTAAAGAATATATTCGGTAATGTAGCTCAAGAAGCAATAGTCTCCCTGATGTGTGATCTTAAGGGAATGCTCCCAAAAGAACTCTTAAGATCTCCCGAGGCACTAGCTGATTCTTTAAAACTCCTTTTTGGCGAAGATGGGGCTAGAGTAATAGTGTGTTCCATAATAAACAGGCTGTGCGATTTGATGGGGATAAGAGTATCCTTCTCTGGAAGTTTTGCCGAAACAGTAAATAAGGCCCGCCTTAAGTACGAGTACGACATTTCTGAGGACAAGTTGATGTACATTTCCCCTTAATCTTAGATTTAAGAAGATCTAGCTTCGTTTACTTGATTCCTCTAATTTTGAGTAAAAATAGGAAAAGAAAGAGCAAAATTAGCAATGCAAACAAGAGTAGAGAATGGTATTTATCTATAAGCTGTGTTGAAGGAGTTTGTGAGGTTATTGGGCTAGGAAGCACGCTCTTGCATTTAGGACAGAGTTTTATGGGAAGATCCACCCTCAGTCTGTGGCCGTACTTCAGAGATAGATACTCTAGCCTTGCGCGCGCCCACCCACACGGAGAAAAAACATGCTTGAGATGAGGTAGTACTTGCCTTCATGGACAACTAGCTTATCGAAGCTTAAAGGAATGCCTTCATCATATCTGTATCCTATAGGGCTCCATACCTCGAACTCCTTGAGAACTGGCATGATAGACCATTTAGGTTCTCCCTGTAGGTCTGTTCTCATTACAAGAGAGGATAGAAGGAGGAATCCATCTTCAAGGAAGTAGATCTTAGGCGATGACCTGGGCAAGGTTTCTTGAGCCAATTCCGTTAAGTTTCCTCGATAGATCTTGACCCAAAGGATATTACAGCCTTCGTCAAGCATAGACAAAGCCAAGGAAGCCTCATCAACCTTGTATAAGGGATGTGCCAAGCCTATTAAAGCATAGCCTCCCCTAGCTCTCGTTATACCAGTCCATCTTATCGAGTACTCCTTGGATCCATCTGTAAATACGAAGTATTCCTTCTCCAAAACTTCTCCCCTTTCATCTAGCTTCAGGAAAAAGCAAGCATCAGCTACATCTATTCCAATGAGAAGTGCTAAGTTCCCAAAACTCATAGAGCAGGTAACAAGTGAGCTAGCTAGAATCCTCGACCAAGCTAGCCTTCCATCACGAGTTAGCTTGAATATAAGAACATCTGGAGGAGCGTCGCATATGAAATCGTTTGAAAGCAGGAGATAGCCGTCATTCAACTCTAAAGCAATTGTCTCAATGCTACATGTTTTGGATTCAAGGATGGCTATCCAACTATAGTTATCTCCTTGTCCTCTGTAAAAGCGCAAGGGTAAGAACAATGCAATTGCAAGCACTACCAAGGATATGATATATAGAGGTCTTCGTATCCTTATTCTGATCTTAAACACCTCCTCTTTCTTCTAAGATGGTCCCGCTTTGAGGATCTAGGGTAATTATTCTTCCAGACGAACTGAATGCAAGGACAAGCCCTTCAATGCAATCTAATGAGACGATTCTCTGAAGTCCTACATTCGTCTCCCACAAAACCTCTCCTTCAAAGGATACAAGCTCAATCGATCCAACTTTTCCAATCAGAAGGCCCAAATCCTTAACGTAAATGAGGGAAGTTATTTCAGGAAGGGAAAGTGCCCACATCTGGCTTCCATTAGCACTTATCACATAAAGACAGTCTTCAGGTCTCTCTACATCTCCCAGAGTTGGCTTGTATGCTAAGAGTATGTCCTCATTTCCATCTTTGTCCAAGTCAATTACCGAGAGTACTGCCATTTCCATATCCAGAGCTTCTTTAGGTAAGGTTAGGGAAGTATTCCAAAGCTCCCTTCCGTTCTTCCCGCTAAAACACGTTAGGTAAAGGGCATGATCTTTCGGGGAGAAGTTCGCCAATAGGACCTCTCCAACCCCGTCCCCATTAAGATCTCCAACTAGGTCAACGAGCTTAGGGTACTCAAGCAATTCGGGTATGATTATCTCCCACTCTCCGCCGCTCCATTGGAAAGACAAATAGAACGTTGGTTTGAGGTCTTTGCTTAGGCTTACCCATATTTTCGCCTTTTCTAGGGGCATCACTTCGCTTCCACTTAGAAGAACGCTTTGTCCTTTGACTGTAAGCGAAATTTCGTCAATTCCATCCCTATTTATATCCTTAACCCTTTTCGAACAAAGAGGAGAGTACTCTCCGCTGGCACGTCGTGATATATCGATCTTCCTCATAATCCGACCGTTTTTACCGCTTAGAAGATATGCTCCTTCACGATATATGGTAAAAACGATAACATCGTTTATTGAGTCCCGATCCACATCTCCAACGACAAGAAAGGCGGACCCATTTGTCTTCCAGACTTCCTCTCCTCCCTCTTCCTTAACGAGGACTTCCTTTTCGCCTCTTTCCAGAATCAATTCTGAGATCTCATCCCCGTTGACATCGCCTAATATGTGGACATCGCTCAGATAAACCTCTTTTGGGTCAAATAAAAGGTATGCAGCAACAAAATAGCCGTAGATAGGGAATTCTATCTCAACGTATTCGTCTCCCATTGATAAAGCAACTTCTTCAAAAAGCCAGGGATAGGGGAAGTAACGATCTTCAAAGATCAAGATGTTAGTTATGTTATCCGCCCTTAACTCCTCAACTAATGCGTTTTTTGCAATAGAAGTGAATCGAAGGGCAATTCCGTGAGAAAATTCTCCAGCGAGAGGACCCACGCATTTGAACGCAGGCAGTCCTACACTCTGCATGAATGCAGATTCTAGGCTTCCGAGGTCAAGATCCCGGTAATAGGTGAAGTCCTCAGATGCCCTACATAGAGATAGGTTCGGAAGCAGTTTATCATGAAAGATGGCCGCTGCGTAAAAGTAGGCTCTATCTACATGACTTCCTTTATCCCACAAGACCTTCACAAGCTTCCTGTGGAGGTCCATCAATATCTCTGGGATCCAAGGAAGAAGGTCGCTTCCTTCCATATTCCTTCTATATATCTTATCTCTCCAGCGGTCTTCATTTGGAAGGTCTTTAAGGAGATTTTTCCTCCAATAATCCTGCAATTCCCAATTTTCCTTCAGTAGAAGGATGTGTTCCGTTGTATAATTCCAAAGCCAAGTTAAAGGTAGATCTTTCGACGTCAACACACCATTCTCATATCTAAATGAGAGGAGATACCCGTTAGCAATTAGAATCCTCGCTATCTGAAACTGTTCAGTCTCGTTTTTACTCCAGAACGAGGGATTGATGTACATTCCTTTCTCCATATCCGATAAGATGTTCACAATATGAAGAACTGTCCAATTCCTCTCATCGAACTTGTTATTCGACCCAAGACCCTCTATGAACTCTAAGTCCCGAGGAACGTACTCATTGTAGCCCTTCTCCCCGTTTGGCCCCAAATGGAAGTAGTAAAAGAAGGATGGTAAGGAATCTGCAGCAGCTAGGATGAAGACCTCCTTTCCTTTCATAAGGCTCTCTGGTATGTCTTCGCAAAGCGCAATTAGGACATCAGCCTTTTGTGGATTCCACTCAACAAGTCCTGTGTAGTTTCCAGCCAGGTTCATGGCCTTTTTTACGAATTTGTAATTCTCCTCAATCCAGGAAGCGCTGAAGTTCCTGTAGAGGAATGCCATGCATAAGACCTTAATTCTCTCGATTCTCTCGTTATATTCTAAACCCTTGTTAAGTTCCGGGTCGACCCGCCTTAGAACATCAAGAAGGGAGATAAAGCCATCAATTACCTCGCTAATGTTTCTTGGAACCTCATTGTCCACGACTGCAACTCCGTGCACCTCTGGGTGAAGCCACTCTACTATTCTACATGGCACGTAAGTTGATCTATATGGCTGGGAAGACATTTCTCTTGCTATTTCTTCGACCAAATCTGGGTTATCCTCAAGAAGATCAGGGAAAGACGTGTTTGCCTCTGAAATCATAGAATCGTACGGGTTTACCTCTAATACCGGTTCAGGAGGTTTGGGTGTAGGTGTAACTGTGGGAGTAAGGGTAGGTTCAGGTAGCCTAGAAGGCGGAGGAACTGTAATCGTGCCCTCCTCCTTTTCTCCAAGCATTTTAATGCCTGTCAAGAATCCTATAAGCGAAATGACAATAAAGACGGTGGCTAGAAGGGTTTTAGAGGTTTTCCTCATCTAAGGTATTGAGATAAAATGCTCTTTTAAATTAGAATCCTGAAAGCTTTGCAAGCATTGAAATAGAGATGCTTTTTCACTTATTTACTAGAATAGCTTTTTCTGATCCATAATAATAAATTGCTGAGCTCTGTAACGTTACTGAGGTCATGAGATATGCCAGATAAAAGGAGGAAAAGCGTCAAAATAGAGAACTTAACTTGGGTTGAGGCTGAGGAGGTTCTCAAGGAGTATGACGTCGTTCTTATTCCTCTGGGGGCCAGGACGAAGGAGCACGGTCCCCACAT
>Ga0180300_10001711_pt1 | contig 10220 bp, 9 predicted proteins | sample GuaBasSediGuay15_FD_121798 | JGI IMG/M metagenome (GOLD analysis project Ga0180300, IMG submission 121798) | Subseafloor sediment microbial communities from Guaymas Basin, Gulf of California, Mexico - Guay15, Core 4569-2, 21-24 cm | ecosystem: Environmental > Aquatic > Marine > Hydrothermal... | reverse complement strand
GTAGGTACGGGTGCGGAATCTGATCCTCACATTGGACAGCCCCACATAGTCCGACAGGTCAACCTGCCGCTGCACCCAGGTGGCCTGGGACCCCCAGTAGCTGGCCAGCGTGGCATAGGTCCCGCTGTGACCGTAGCTATCGGACACTTCAACGTGCAGCCAGTAGGAACTGGAGTTGTACTGCGAGTAATGCTCCCAGAAGGTCAACTGGGGACTCACCGCCGTGCTCAGGTCTATCGTCCCCGCCAGCGTCAGCGCCGCATGGCAGTAACGGGGCGTATTCCCCCAGGGGCTGTCATGCCAGCAGTTTGTCCCACTGGCCCCCCCGGTCACCAGTTCAAAGGAGGACGAATGCCAGTTCCCCTCCGTGACGGGTCCAGCTTCGATGTCGTCGTGGAACGGATAGCTGAGGGTGGCGGTGCTCTCGGCTATGCTGACATCGTCTATGTACCAGCCGTCGTAGCGGGTGGAGCTGTTGCTTTGCAGCCGGAACCTTATCCTTGCGTCACCCATTAACGCGTATTCTGAGAGGTCTATCCTCTCCTGCTTCCACTCCACGCTCTGCCCGCTGACAAAGTATATGGTGGTCCAGTTCTGGCCTAGATCTGTGGAGACGTCTACGTAACCCCAGTCGCCGTTGGCCTCAAAGTCATACCGGTGCCAGAACGTCAACACGGGCATCGTCGCTATGCCCAAGTTGACGCCGAGCGTCAGGGAAGTATTGACGTCGTTCTCGTAAGTCGTTCCGGGGCTGTCTGTCCAGCAGTAGCTGCCGCTGTGCGAGTCCTCGCTGGTCAATGCCCAGGGGGAATCAGCCACCCACTGGCCGGCGCCACTCTCCATATCGTCGGAGAAGGGATACGAGACTGCCGCAGAGGCACTGTGCCCAGGCACCAATACGCTGGCCACAGAAGCAGCCAGGATAGCCAATACCAGTAAGGCTCCAGGTAGTCTCGTGACTCTGAGATATCTTGCTACTTTCATGGCACCCCCCATTTACCGAGCTGTCAGCCCGATGGTATAGGGCCTTCCACCATCTTGTCCCGAGCTTTGGCTGACAAGCACCCAACAGTTAGCCGACGAAGTCGACACGGCGAGGCCTCCAGAGATCGCCTGGGCGACATCATTGGCATCCCGGCCCCCACGTCGGCCGCTCCCTGATGCAGTCTCTGAACCTCGCGCAGGGAAAAGCCACTTTCCTCCCCATCCTTTGCAGGCGGTGTGCGGTTTGCCCCGGCCCTGGTTTCCTGACAAGCGCCTATCTGCGCCTCTATTTCACCTCCAGGTACGGCAGGACTCTCTCCAGTCTCTCGTCCCCGAGCCTGTGGTGCATCTCCCTTTTCTTCAGGTCTATGAGCACCACGGACAGGTCAGGGGGCAGCACCCCCTCTTTCGCGTAGTCTATGGCCTCCTGACTCCATCCAGCGGTGGAAGCGAGCGCGAGCACAAATGGGCATACCTTCGCCTGAGCTATGGCCCTCTCCACGTGCCGTGTGAGCTCCCCAAAGGAGATTTCCGCGTCAAGACCTCGCAGATGGAGTTCCCTATAGCCGCTGAGCACCCGAACGCCAAGGAGAAGCGAGGGCTTCCTGAAAAACAGCAGCCTTCGCCTGTCAACGACGGCACTCATCCCCCTGCCCAGAGGCATGTTCTGCTTGGCTGCTTCCGGCGCGGTTGGCGAAAGCGCCCGCAGCTCAGAGCGTATCTTGTCAACGCTGTCGAATGTCCTTATCCTTTGCCATCTGACGGCGCCCTGCAAGTTCCTCAGATGAGACTGCACCAGGGCTATGTAGTTCTGCTCGAGCAACCTGGCCTCCTGGGCTGTAACCCCCGCCCTGAGGCCGACCGCCTTCTGCTCCGCGGCTTCTTCAACACTCTGGTGCACCTCGCTCAGCCGTATCTGTGCTGCAGCAGCTTCCACCTTCTTGATTCGCTCCTGATACACGCGCTGGAGGGCAAAAGCCAGGTCGTTGGGGATGTCTCTCTCTTCCATAAGCCGGTACATCTGATCATAGCCGTTGACGGCGGCCATTCTGGCAAGTTTGACTATCCCCCTGTCGTCCTCCTGACCGCTCTTTATGTACTCCTTTATGTCCTCCACCGAGAGTCTGTCATAGACTATGAATTCCTCCAGGCCGTGCAACACGTCAAGCTCTTCCTGTCTGAAGCCGTGGTCTGGCGGCATCGGTTCACCCCTGTCTGCGAAGGAGGCCACCAGCTTCAGCCTTGCCAGAGCGAAGTTGGACTCCAGGAACTTGTCACGGTCATAGGGAAGGGACCTGTACTCAGCTCTGTTGGCCTCGATTTCTTCCCACCATTTTCTTCTCTCGCCCTGGCTTTCCCGCTTCAGCTGTTCCAGATTGACCTCAGGCTCTGCCACCCGCTTACAGCGGAGGGCCAACCTCTCTAGAATCTCGACCGGTATCTCCATGACCACACCTCCATATGCGATAGATGGCCTGACTGGCTGCCGGCAAACTGGGCCTGAGACAGCCGACACGGAACGGCACAAGGAACGGCGAGACGGTTGTGCTAACCCCTAGCGACATTGTATCATACCTTACTGTCACAGGCGACATCGCCAACGCCATCCCACATCTTACTCTTGCTGGCATTGCTGATTGGCGCGGAAGGGTCCACCGATAGGCCAGACCATCTAACGACCTCCTTCCCTGGACGCGAGATCTTGATGTCAATGCCTTGTCTGCCACACATTAGACATGCGAGGCAGAGCAGGACTATCCCCATGGCGGTGGTTATGGGCTCTGGAAGTATCACCATGGCCATACCTAGAGACATCACCAGTTTGCCTATTGTCGCGTCCTTTGGAGGCCATGCCATTCTCTTGATCCGATCCATAGTCCGAACCGTCCGTGTCATACTTGATGAGATCGCCGCAATTTGCTAAGTTGACCATAACCGATTGTGGGCTGGCTTGCCTGAAGAACAGCTGACACAAAGCCGACAAGCAGCCAACGAGAGGCTGCGCAAGCGCCAGTGTAGCGGGGGCACCTGATGGAGAATGAGCACGAAGGCATTCTGGTGGTGGAGGAGGGCGAGGGACAAGGCAGTCTCTTTCGTTTGGTGCAGGAGACAACGCTGATAGGCCGGGGGGAGTCGCAGGGCAACAAGATTGTGATTGACAATGCCTTCGTTTCGCGGTCCCATGCCCAGATAGTGAGAACGGAGAGGGGGTTCCTCTTGCGTGACTTGGGCAGCAAGAATGGGACGAGCATCAACGGCAGGCAGATTGAGCCGCAGGTTGATCACAGCCTGAGCGATGGTGACCTGATCGAGCTGGCGCGTGGGGTTGTGGCGCTCCGATTTCACGAGTCAGAAGGAACGGCCGATCTTCCCGGAGAGGAATTCAAGAGGTTGGCTGGGGGCGCTACATCAGGGGAGAAGGCGGGAATCCTGGTGGATGTGAAGGCCAGGGACGTGTGGGTAGACGGAGAGAGACTCGCGCCTAGCCTGGCCTTGAAGGACTTTGAATTGCTGGCCTTTCTGTACGAAAACCGAGGCGCGGCTTGCAGCAAAGACGAGATAGCCAGCAGGGTATGGCCAGATGAGTTTGTTACCGACGAACAGATAGAGCAGTGTGTCCGGAGGGTGAGGAAGAGGGTTGAGCCAGACCCGTATCGGCCGCGGCGGATCATCACCATGAGAGGGTACGGCTACAAGCTGGTCCCCGATGCGTGACTGATCCGTACGCAGGTGCAGGACACCTGCAAAGCTGCGCCGCTTCCACGTACTCCGTTGCGCTCTCTCGTGCCATCGCCCCCCTTTGGTAACACTTTCTTCTGAGGCAACGGTGTCACTTTCGGTATCCTACCTACCATGACTCAATGCGCAGGGTTGAAAACGCGTCAAGAAATGCTAAAATCAGGGTGTCGGCAGACCTAGTGTCGTGACACCCTGATTCTCGCCAAACTAAGCCGTAAAGCTCGACAGTCTAGCTTTGGTGAGCCGTGTGGGATTCGAACCCACGACACCCTGATTAAAAGTCAGGTGCTCTTCCTCTGAGCTAACGGCCCAGCAGCGTTATTGTACCTTATTCTATCAGACATGGCAGGCTGGGTCAGCCACTCGCTCGGGTTTCCGCGGAGCGGTTTGACATGGGTCTCGCCAAGCGTGTAAAATGTAGCACCAAAAGGGCGATTGGCTCACGGGTCACCGGAGGATGAGGCAGGAGGGGTGCTCGACGGCAATTGTTGGGCAGTTGACTAGAGTCAACTGCCGGTGTTATAGTCTCAGTGGCGCAGGCGACTGATGTTGCTGACAGGGGGGCCGAGATACGACAGGGCTTCGCAAGAAGTGGATCCAGGTGTAATTAGCAGCCAGCCTCAAGCTTGAGGGTGGTTGTTTTTTGTGCAGACGAGAGCAGATCATAGCGTTAAGGAGGGCTGGTTACTCAGAGCAGGGAAGGCAGGTAGCTTAGATAGAAAGGAGGGACACCTTGTGGACATAAGTCGAAGGGATTTTCTCAAGTTGTCCGGTGCCAGCGCGGGCAGTTTTTTTGTGTACAAAGCGTTGGCGGCGGGCGATGTGTCTGCGTGCTCGGCGAAGGCGTTCCCGCTGGAGGCGAAGGTCGCTGAAACCACCACCATGTGCGCCTACTGCGCCGGTGGCTGTGGGGCAATAGTCTCCACCTACGCAGACGGCATCATCAAAGTCGAGGGCGACCCTGACCATCCCATCAACCGGGGATCGCTCTGTAGCAAGGCGCAGGCCCTGGCGCAGCTACATCAGGTGGATGGGGAAATCAATCCGTGGCGCCTGACGAAGCCGCTGTACCGGCGTGCTGGTGGCGATGAGTGGGAAGAGAAGACCTGGGATGAGGCTATCAACGATATTGCTGCCAAGATCAAGGCCACCCGCGATGCCAACTGGATATCCACGGAACCGGGTACGGCGTACACGGTCAACCGTACCGAGGCCATAGCCTCGCTTGGTGGAGCAGCGCTGGACAACGAGGAATGCTACGTCCTGGCGAAGATGCTCCGCGCCCTTGGCCTGGTGTACATTGAGCACCAGGCCCGTATATGACATTCCTCCACTGTAGCGGCTCTGGCAGAGTCGTTCGGTAGAGGGGCCATGACTAATCACTGGTGCGATATCGCGAATGCCGATGTTGTCCTTATCATCGGCTCTAACGCCGCAGAGAACCATCCGATCTCCTTCAAGTGGATTACCGAAGCCCAGCTAAGGGGTGCGAAGGTCATTCATGTTGATCCCCGCTTCACCCGCACCTCGGCCAAGGCCGATATCTGGGCGCCTATCAGGTCGGGGACCGACATAGCCTTCATCGGCGGCATGATCAACTGGGTACTGGATGACATGGAAGCCCATCCCGAGAACTACAACATGGAGTACGTCAACCAGTACACCAATGCCCAGCTCGTCATCAATAACGGCATCAAGCTTCCCGTGGACCTGGACGGTGTATTCAGCGGGCTGGACGAGGACGCTAGGAGCTATGACAAGACGACCTGGAAATACGCGGATACCACCAATCCGGTGGCAGACCTCAACAGCGACTACTCCGTCTTCAAGCTCCTGAAGAGGCACTACTCGCGCTACGATCCGGACACGGTTTCCGGCATTACCGGTATGCCCAAGGACAAGTTCCTTGAGATATGCCGGACCTATGCCGCCAGCGGGCAGAAGGGCAAGTCTGGGACCATCATGTACGCCATGGGCACCACCCAGCATACGTACGGCACTCAGAACATCAGGGCCTACGCCATCCTGCAGCTACTACTGGGCAACATCGGTGTAGCCGGTGGCGGCATCAATGCTTTGAGGGGCGAGTCCAACGTGCAGGGTTCCACCGACATGTGTCTGCTGTGGCACATCCTGCCGGGCTACCTGGCGGTGCCGCATCACCTCGACACCGATCTGGACACCTACGTAGCCAACCATGCGCCCGGTACCATTACCCCCGTCGGGCTTGCAGGCGACAAGAGCTCCAACTGGTGGAGCAACTACAAGAAGTACATCGCCAGCCTGGTGGCGGCGTGGTACGGGGTCCTGTCTGCGCCCGATCCGGCCCTGATGGACACCCGCTTCAACTACCTGCCCAAAGTGAAGAAGGGCGAGAACTACAGCCACATGCGGCTCTTCGAGAAGATGAACGACGGCATAATCAAGGGCTTGATGTGCTGGGGCCAGAACCCGGCGGTGGGTGGCCCCATGGCTGGCTTCGAGCGCAAAGCCCTGGAGAAGCTGGACTGGCTGGTGTGCGTTGACCTTTGGGAGACGGAAACCGCCGCCTTCTGGAAACCGGAGAACCCGAGCAGGTCAAAGCCCACCAGCGAAATCGACACCGAGGTATGGCTGCTTCCGGCTTGTGCTTCGTATGAGAAGGAGGGGACGATCACCAATAGCGGTCGCTGGGCCCAATACCGCTATAAGGCCGTAGACCCACCGGGCGAAGCCGAGGACGACCTCTGGATAGTCGACAAGCTGGTCCAGAAGCTGAAGGAGCTCTACAAGGCAGACCCGGACGCACCCAATCGCGACGCCATCATCAAGCTATCGTGGACACATGGGGCGGACGTAGACAAGGTCAACAGGGAGATCAACGGTCTCGACAGCAACGGCAAGCTGGTGGCCAACTTCACCAAGCTCAAGGACGATGGCACCACCAGCTCCGGCAACTGGCTGTACTGTGACATGTACACCGAGGAAGAGGGCAACAGGGCCAAGTGGCGCGACCCTGTAGACCACCACCCGCACCAGATCGGCCTGTACTCCAACTGGGCCTGGTGCTGGCCGCTGAACCGCCGCATCATCTATAACCGCGCCTCGGTCGACCTGGACGGCAAGGCATGGGATGAGGACCAGCCGGTCATAGAGTGGAGGGGCGGCACGTGGATAGGCGATGTGCCCGATGGCGGATGGCCCCCGATAAACGTGGCCCCGGTGGGTTCGAAGTACCTGCCCTTCATTATGAAGCCTGAAGGAGTGGCACGCATCTGGGGCTACGGCCGCGCCGACGGACCTCTGCCCGAGGTCTACGAGCCCTGGGAGAGCCCCCTGGACGCCAACCTGATGTCGGGTACCAAGAACGATCCCACTTGCTTCCTGGGTGAGGACAGGGGCGATCCCGGGTCGCCCACGTCATACCCGTATGTCGCCATGACGTACCGAGTCACCGAGGAGTGGCAAGCGGGGCAGATGACACGAAATCTGCCCTGGCTGGTGGAGTTGATGCCAGAGATGTTCGTCGAGATCGGCGAAGACCTGGCTGAAGCCAAAGGAATTGGGAATGGACACAGGGTCAAAGTCAAGTCGGCACGCGGGGAGATAGCCGCGGTAGCTGTTGTCACCAAGCGTCTGAACAAGCTGCCGGGTAAAGTTGGCGGGAAAGACATCTACCACGTTGGGATACCCTGGCACTGGGGCTACACCGGGTTGTCAACGGGTGCCAGCGCCAACATCCTGACACCACACGTGGGCGATGCCAACACCGCCATCCCTGAGTTTAAGACCTTCCTCTGCGATGTAGAGAAGGCATAGGGAGGAGATGAATGTCAGAGAAAGCCATACTGTTCGATGCCACGAAGTGCATGGGCTGCCGTGCTTGCCAGGTCGCCTGTAAGGGGTGGAATGAGCTACCCGGTGAGGAGACCAGCAACCGGGGCACCTACGAGAACCCCCCCGACCTGTCGACGACCACCTGGCTGAAGATGAAGTTCGGCGAGGTGTCCAGCAACGGGAGCATCGCGACGTGGCTCTTCACCCGGCGGGCCTGTATGCACTGTACGGACGCAGCCTGTGTGAAGGCCTGCCCGACCAAAGCCCTGTATTACCATGAGATGGGCTTCGTTGCCTACAACAAGGACCTGTGCAGCGGTTGCGGCTACTGCCAGGAGTTCTGTCCGTTTGATGTACCCCGTCTGGCCTCTACCAAGACCGACGACGGCGTCCTGAGCAAGATGGACAAGTGCACCTTCTGCGCCGACCGCGTCACCCGTGGCGAGGTGCCAGCGTGCGTTAAGACGTGCCCCACCGGCGCGCTGGTCTTTGACGACAGGGACAGGATCCTGGAGATGGCGGACGACAGGGCTGCTGAAGTGAACGGGGTTGTCTACGGCAAAGACGTGGTGGGCGGTACGCACGTGATCTACGTTCTGGACCGGGAGGTTGACCCGGAGCTGCACGGACTGCCCAAGGACCCCAAGGTACCGGCCTTGGCTACTGCCTGGAAGGACATTCTGCAACCGGCAGGCTACGTGCTGGGAGGGGTGGTGGCGTTGGGTCTGGCTATGAACTACATGGTAGCCCGTGCCAGAATGGTCAAGGAAAAGGAGGGCAGATAGAATGCAGCACGAGGTTGAGCGTTTCCGCGCACGCAGCCGGTGGCTACACTGGGCCATAGTCCTTGCGTCGGCTGCCCTGCTTCTCACCGGGGCATTCCTCTACGTAGACCAGTGGGGCATTGCCGCGCAGGATGGCTGGAGCAGGCTTATCCACCGCATCATGGGGGTGGTGTTCGTCGGCGTACCGCTGCTCTACTTCCTCATCACGCCGGGACGCACGCTGGCCTGGATCAAGGAAGTCTTCTCCTGGGGTCGCGATGACATCGAGTGGCTCAAAGCAGCGCCCGAATACTACTTCGGGGGCGACGAGAGCAGGATGCCACCTCAGCCGCATATGAACTCAGGGCAAAAGATGTGGGCCCTGGTTGCCGTTGTCTGCGGCGTGGGCCTGGCCATAACCGGGCTCATCATGTGGTTCTTCAAGGGCGATGTAGGCCCTGGGGTGTTCCAGTGGTCAGTCTTCTTCCACGACGTGTTTGTCATCGCTGGTGGGACCATGACTCTGGTGCACGTCTACCTGGGGGCGGTACATCCGCGGATGACGGAATCGCTGAAGTCGATGTTTACCGGCAAGGTATCCGCGGAGTATGCCAAGAGCCACTATGGCAAGTGGTACCGAGAGGTAGCGGGACACAAGGAGGTGGCTCAGGAGAGCCCCGGTGCCCAGTCAGAGGCATAAAGATATCGAGATTCTAGACCGATTGGGGGAGTGGGAGCAGAGAGAAGGCTCGCTCCCCCAATTTGTTGAGCTCTACCGGGACCTGGTACGTCTCCAGGTAGAGGCCGGTTCCCGTGTTGCCCTGCCGGAGCCTCACCTGACGCAGGAGGCAGCCACCGGTCGCGTAAGAGAAGGCTTGCCCCTGCTCGGTTTTGAGGATGTCAGGCTGGACTGGGGCCTGGTGCAAGACCAGTTCCAGGCGGTTACGGATATCCTCGGCGGACACCTGGTGCCGGAAGCAGGAGATACCCAGGCCCTGGCAGACCTCGCCCGCAACATGCCTTTACTCCAGCAGGTTGCCAGAGACTGGTATCAAGGAGTGTCGTTGGCGAACACTGCCGCAGAGCGGTGTGTTACTGAGGAACTCCTGAACGTCGTTATTCAGTCAGCCCTCCGGCCTTTCCTGGTAGCGCATGCCGAGGCCCTGCTGCCCCTGGTCAAACAGGAGCTGTGGAGACGCCGGTACTGCCCGATCTGCGGTGGAAAGGCCGACTTTGCCTTTCTGGACAAGGAGCGTGGTGCCAGGTGGCTCCTTTGTTCGCGGTGCGACACCGAGTGGCTTTTCCAGCGCATCGAGTGCCCCTACTGCGGCACGCAGAACCAGAAGTCCCTGTCGTTCTTGACCGACGAGCAGGAATTGTATCGCCTGTATACCTGCGAGGAATGCCGGGCCTATATCAAGGCAATCGACTTGAGGAAGACGCAAGCAGAAGTCCTTCTGCCTCTGGAGAGGATAGTCACCGCCGACCTGGACAGGCAGGCAGAAGAAGCAGGATACAGGCCCGGCTAGCTGGACAAGTACTGCACCCTGTGGAGTACAATAGATTATAAGGGGATTACGCATCGAGCGTAGTCGTGCATGGGAGGCTGGATATGCTTTGGAGATGGGTCGAGAGGCGGATGAGGGACGGCCACGGGAGCAGCAACGAGGGAGGGCACATGCTCTATGCTGCTCTTGGGCCATTGGAGATTGCCCTCATCGTCGTGGCTGTAGTCCTGGTGTTCGGAGTGGGAAAGCTGTCCCAGGTGGGTGGTGCCCTGGGAAGGAGCATCCGGGAGTTCCGCAGAGAGAAGGATGGGCTGTCGGATGATACCCCAAAGCTGACCACACGGCAGACCCGCGAAGAGAGCAACAGTCAGTCGGAAGCAAAGACCACGGAAGAGAGCAAGAACTAAGG
>Ga0180300_10001710_pt1 | contig 10223 bp, 8 predicted proteins | sample GuaBasSediGuay15_FD_121798 | JGI IMG/M metagenome (GOLD analysis project Ga0180300, IMG submission 121798) | Subseafloor sediment microbial communities from Guaymas Basin, Gulf of California, Mexico - Guay15, Core 4569-2, 21-24 cm | ecosystem: Environmental > Aquatic > Marine > Hydrothermal... | reverse complement strand
TGTCGATGCATAGGCAAAACCGAGTTTTTTATCCTTTATCGCCCGGATGCCTATTCCTTGCTGAGTTTTTGTCCGTTCATTTTGGATTTCTCCCCTCTCCAAGATGATCTCGACTATTCGCTGTCTCTGCGCGAATCCTTCCACTTCGTCAGCGCCCAGTTTTTCACATTCCTTAACGGCGAGTTCAGCAGCTTCGATTAAGCTGATCATCCCTAGCTTCCTCCTACTAGTAGTTCGGTTCTGAGGCTTGGCCCTCCTATTCCGACGTAGTTTGGCTGTTCTTTACCGCAGACTCCGACTTGAATAGCGAAGTCTTTCCCTACGCCCTTAACTTTGTTCAGAACTTCGAAGGCGTTTCCGCTAATCGCTGCGCCTCGATAAGACTCCTTGAGCTCCCCATTCTCTATCTTCACAGCCTCCTGTATGGTGAACATAAATTCTCCATTGAAGTCGGCCTGTCCGCCTCCGCTGCCTCTTAGAAAATATCCATCTTTGACGTCTTCTATCAATTCTTCAATCGTCTGATCTCCAGGCTCAATGTAAGTGTTCCTCATGCGGATAATAGGATCATACTCGAAGCTCCAGGCCCTAGCATTGCCCGTGGGAGCTTCTCCAAATTGAATGGCTGTCTCACGCGAATGCATGAATCCTTTCACGACGCCTTTATCAATTATCACCGTTCTTTCAGTGGGGGTTCCCTCATCATCATACTTCATAGTCCCGAATCCTGATGGGAGTAATCCGTCATCAACTAGAGTTATCATCTCAGACGCTATTTTTCGACCGATCTTGCCTGACAAGAAGCTTCCGCTATACACTAAGTCAGCTTCAGCAGTGTGGCCTACAGCCTCATGAGCTAAAAGCCCTACAATCCGGTTTTCTAAGACAACATCGCTATAGCCCCCTGGAACAACCCGTTTAGGAGCAATTCTAACTGCTCTTTTTGAGGCTTCCAATGCGACTTCCCTGATGGGTGTCTCTTCGAAAACCTCAAGCCCAGTTTGGCCTCCAATGCTTTCATGTGCTGACACTATTTTTCCATTTGACTTCGCAACTACGGAGGCTCCTCCAAAACAGCGGACAATTCTTTGCGTAATCCTCGCTCCTTCGGAGCTCACAAAATAAAGTTCATCATCGATGACTGATAGGCTAATCGATGTGGAGGCTACGCTCTTTGAATAGCTACGCGCCTCCTTGTCGGCTTCCAAAACCATATCGAATAAAACTTCCAGATCCTCCCTTCTTGGGTCTCTCTTCATTGAGGTCTCGTACTTGTCTACATAAGGCTGAATGGAAGCAATCTTGACGAGACGTCTCTTTTTAGGCTTCGAAGACCTGGCCAGCGACTCGGCGTCTTTTAGGAGTCTTAGTAAGCTTCGCTTATTAATGATCGTTGTAGAGGAGAATCCCCAGCTCCCATCGATTAGAACTCTTGCGCAGGCTCCCCTATTCAAGCCGCGGCTCATTCTTTCAACTCTTCCGTCCTTCACAGTGACGGAAAAGACTTCTCGGCTGTGGCCACGCATCTCCACGTAGCCGTCTTCGACTCGTGACATGTAGTTCTCCAACAGTTCAATCATGATGAATCATCTCTAGTAGAGATGACTGAAAATAAAAGACGTTCGGAACATCCTTCATATCATTCATTGCGAAGCTTAAGGTTCTCTTTGCCAAAAAAATAAAATGCAAGTAGCACAACTATTATTCCTCAAAAACTATTGTTTTCAAGATTTGGGGGAAATGAAATGTCAGAGACTGAACATATATGGATCGCAAGGGACTACTCAAAATGCAGTGGCTGTAGAAGATGCGAGATCGTCTGTTCATTAAGCCACGAAGGAAAAATCTGGCCGGAAGCTTCTAGGGTGCGGGTATTCATGCTTGTACCCGGCATTGAGATTCCGCATCTATGCGTCCAATGTGATGATTATCCATGCGTCGATGCCTGTCCAGTGGATGCATTATCCATCGACAGGGAAACCGAGGCTGTTATCGTCGATAAGGAGAAATGCACAGCATGCGGGAGATGCGTTGAGGCATGCCCAGGTAAGATTCCATACATGCATCCAACTGAAAACTACGCTGTGATCTGCGATCTCTGCGGCGGGGAGCCTAAATGCGTCGAAGCATGCGCGGAGGGAGGATGGTACGCTCTTGAGACCATAAAACGAGAGGATATTCCTACTTTCAAGCTGTATGCTAAGACCCCTGAGGAGATCACAAAGAACGTGATTGTTAAACTATATGGAGAGGAATGGAAGGAGGTCGTCTAGGATGAGAGGTTATGCAGGAAAATTTCTCGAGGTAGACCTATCCACCGAAAGCGTCAAAGAGACAAAATTCAGCGATGAGATTCTTCGGCAATACATTGGTGGAAGAGGATTAGCCGTCAAGATTCTCTGGGATAGGCTTGGCGATAAATGGGAAACCGTTGATCCATTAGGACCCGAAAACATACTCTTTCTGTTCACCGGGCCGCTAACGGGCTTCGCGCCTGGAGCAAGACTCTGCGTCTCAGGTAAGTCTCCTCAAAGCAACGGGGTTGTCGGATCGACCTTGGGAACAGAGTTGGCAATCGATCTGAAATGTGCTGGGTATGACGGCATAATCTTCACAGGTGAAGCTGAAAAGCCCGTGTATCTCTTCATTAAGGACTCAGATGTCGAGATTAAGGATGCAAGCCACATCTGGGGAAAGGATTCTAAGGAGACATTAAAGATACTTGTCAAAGAGGGAAGAGAGGAGCTTAGAAACCGGTACAAGAGACCTGGGTTATGGAAAGATCCATCCGTCGTCTATATTGGACCGGCAGGTGAGAAGAAGTCCCGCCTAGCAATAGTCGCAGCTAAGTGGGTTCATGCAGCTGGATACGGTGGTTACGGAGCCGTGATGGGTTCAAAGAAGCTAAAGGCAGTCGTAGTGAAGGGAACAGGTCCACTGCCAGATGTTGATGATATGGAAAGAACGATGAAGATCGCCGATGAGATATTGAAGATAAACTTCAAGAGAACAGTCTTCAGACGATGGGGAACCGGATACGCTGGATATGATGTCGGCGCGTCTCTTAGCTCGGAGCCCGTACGGAACTGGCAGGAGGAATGGCATGACGAGAAGAGCTTCGGCGTAGATCAATTTGAAAGAATATGGGTTAAGTCGTACTGGGGAGACTTTGGATGTCCAACGACATGTCTAAAAGTTGCAGTTATAAAGTCCGGTCCATTGAAGGGCGCAATAACGGATAATCCTGACTACGAGAATCAAGCCTATCTTGGAACTAATCTTGGAATATTTACTCCTGAAGGAAACGTTTACATGACGGCTCTAATAGATGACCTCGGCCTCTGTGGGATACAGACTGGAAACGTGCTTGGATTCGCAGGTGAGCTCTATCAGAGAGGCATACTCACAAAGGAAGATTTGGGATTCGAGCTGAAATGGGGCGATGTGGAAGCCTTCGCCTCACTGACCAGGATGATAGCTGAAAGACGTGGAATAGGAGATATTCTCGCTGAAGGAACCTACAGGGCTGCCTTGAAGATAAGCGAGATGAAAGGAGTCGACGCGCTGAAATACGCTGTAACCTCGAAGGGCATAGGGATAGGAGCCCATGGCATAAGAAGCGAAGAAGACTATCCGGGTTATGAATCCTATGCTTGCTCGGTTCAGGGAGGAGATCATACATCGATTGCAAAGCTCCCAATCGACCATGGGAATAGCGAGCTAAGAGTTATTCTGTACGATTCCGGAGTCTTCTGCTGGTTCAACTTCTTCGATGCTGATGCGCAGGAGCTCATCTGGGGGCTTCTGGAAGCGGTGACAGGCTGGAAGATAACGCCTGAAGACTGGTTTGGAACGGCTGCCCGCAGGATACTTCATATGCAGAGGGCTCTTCTGCTTCTAGGCGGACCGGATGTGAGGTGGAAGCCAGAATCGGATGACAATGTCCCAGCGAGATGGTATGAACCATTAGGCAAGGGTCCGCATAAAGGCAAAGCTGTCGACCCTGAGAAGATAAAGAAGGCGCGCAGCGAATACTATGAAGCGATTGGATGGGACGAGAAGGGCATACCGAAATCTGAGGAGCTGAGACGTCTCGGATTAGAAGACGTCGACAAAAGAATGGAGGAGCTCAGAAAAAGCGCATAAACCTCTTTACTTCCTTTTTTCATCCATGCTTTAATGATCTTTATAAAAATTTCAGCGAACACCCCTTTTTGTTTGGCACGATGAAAGCACGGTCATGGAGTTGAACGCCAGTAAATCCAAGATCAAAGCGGCGACTCTTGACCTCTGGGAGACCTTACTCCTAGAATGGGATGGAGCTAACGAGCAGAGAGTCCTTATTCGTTGCAGAAACCTCGCAAAAGCTCTAAGCAAGTTTGGAATTCAAATCTCCGTCGACCGGCTGATTTCAGCTTTGAAGGCAATGTCCTATTGGCTTATCAGCGTATGGGAGAAAAATGGAGAGGTCACCCATCTCGACCAGATTCGTTTCATAATTGAAGCGGCAACTGACGGTTCAGTCTCCCTGAGGGAAGAATGGCTTAACGAGTTGAGTCCTGCGTATGTTTCAGCCATATTTGAGTTGCCTCCACACTTAAATCCAGACGCGCTGCGGTTACTGCAATGGTTAAAGGATCACGGGAAAAGGATCGGTTTGATATGTAACGTTGGAAGGACACCTGGATTTATCCTCCGGAAGTTCCTCGTAGATGTGGGGATAGCAAACTTCTTCAATGCGATGATCTTCTCAGACGAGGTGGGAGCACGGAAACCTCATCCCAAAATATTCTACATAGCTGCGAGGAGGTTGGGAGTAAAACCATCCGAGATTGTTCACATCGGAGACAACTTGAAGAGCGATGTGTGGGGCGCCAAAAACGCGGGGTTCAAGGCGATACACTTCTCAACCCAAAGAGGACGAGACATGATAGCTGAATCCGATCCCAACTCGCTCGTTTCGATCTCAAGAAAGCTAGGCGACCTGAAAGAAGAAGAGATAATTCCAGATAGAACCGTAAACTCTCTCGCTATGGCTATTGAGGCGATAAAAGAACTCGAAGGATAAAATTTGTAGCCTCTTCACTCGCCATTTCGGAAATCAGTTTCTATCCGAAAAATTCTCTATCTTCAAAAAGAAGGGGAAAGAAACAAAAAAATCAACTCGATGGCGGCCTTACTTTCAAGACTTCCTTGTTTACTAGGTTGGGTGGAACTTTGCCCTCAAGTATAGCTGTCATGTTCTCCACGGCCATAATGGCCATTCTGGTTCTGGTCGCTATGCTTCCGCTTGCTATGTGAGGCGAAGCCGTCACGTTATCCAACTTAAGTAGAGGGTTATCCGGATTGGTTGGTTCCTTCTCCCAAACGTCGAGCCCAGCAGCCCAGATCCATCCCTCTTTAAGCGCCTTGTATAGGGCTTTCTCATCAACAACGGGGCCGCGGGAAGTATTGATTAGACAAGCAGTCTTCTTCATCAGCTTAAGCCTCTCTTCGTTTATTAAGTGACGGGTTGAGGGCAAGAGGGGTACATGGATCGTAACGAAGTCGGATTCTCTCAGCAAAGTTTCGAGATCCACATATTGGGCGCCGATCTCTTTCTCCGCCTGTTCGTTTCTTACTACGTCATAATATAGTATCCTCATGTTCATTCCTTTTGCCCTACGCGCCACGGCTGAGCCTATCCTACCCATGCCGATTATCCCTATGGTCTTTCCCCAAATGTCCTGTCCGAGAAGCATCATAAGCCCCCAGGGAACTTTCCACTTTCCAGATTTAACGTATTTATCCGCCTCGGCGATTCTCCGCGCGACTGCCATCAGAAGAGCAAAGGCGTAATCAGCCGTTGTTTCCGTAAGGACCCCCGGCGTGTTCGTCACGTAGATTCCCTTTTCCGTTGCGGCTTCCACATCGATGTTGTCGAAGCCTACGGCTACTTGGCTTATTCCACGAAATTGAGGGCCAGCGGCGTCAATGACCTCCCTATCGATTCGTTCCGTTAAGAGACAAATCAGCCCATCAACCTCTCTTACTTTTTCCTTCAATAGGCTTTTCGGAGGCGGCATCTCTTCCTGCCAGACCTCAACTTCGAATTTGGATTTCAAAATCTTCATGGCGTCTTCGGGTAGCTCTCGAGTTACATAAACCTTCTTCCGACCAGACAACTGAACTTATCTCCTCCACTTTTACTTTCATGGTCATCGTGGCTTTTTAGGTTTTTACTTATTTCCTCACTATAACAACTGAAGAGCTTCCTTCAGATGAGCCATGGAGTTACCAAAAGAAACAAATAGATGCTTAACGTTCTATACTCTTCGATTAAATTCCTTCCGTGCGAAACGGTAGGTGAATCTGATACTGAACATTCTGATAGAATGGAGGTTTATGAGTCGAGATGAGTGAAAGAGAAGAAGCCCGTGAGCTTCTGAAAGAATGGAAGAAGGATGCCTATGTCTTTGGACTTGACGTTCTTGAAAAAGTCGGAGAATTCGCAAGTGAATTCGGGGATGAGGCTCTTCTGGTTGGGAGCAGCTCTAGATGGGCCCAGAAACACTTAAAGAAGATTATGGATTCCCTCGAAAAGGAAGGAGTCTCCTATAACGTTATACGTGGAGCGAGGCCTAACTGTCCCCGTGAAGATCTCTATCGGATAGCATTACAGATATCTAATCATAGACCTGACAGCGTGATAGCTCTTGGAGGGGGAAGCACAATAGACGGAGTGAAGGCAGCAATCGTGCTGACAACATATAGGCCTTCGGAGGTTTCTGAGACGCTTGGAGTTGATTGGGACGCCGCCGGCATGATTGACCCATACTTCGGAACAGGGATGGTGACGAAGGTGAAAGAAGCAACGGGAAGAGAATTGACCCCCATGATCGCGGTTCAGACAGCTGCAAGCTCAGCTGCTCATTTAACTAAGTACTCAAACATTACAGATCCATTGGTCGGTCAGAAGAAGCTGATCGTAGATGAGGCGATAACGCCTCCAAAGGCGGTCTTTGATTATAGAGTTACTGTCGGCGCGCCTAGAAGATTGACTCTCGACGGCGCATTGGACGGCATTGCTCACTTATGGGAAGTATTCATGGGAGCAACTGGCAAAGATTACTATGAAAAGTCCAAGCATATCACGACGCTTGGATTCAAATTGATTATTAAAAATCTTAGATCAGCATTAGAGGATGATGTGGACGCTAGGGTTGCGCTGGGACTCGGAACCGATCTCGGCGGATACTCCATAATGATCGGTGGGACTAACGGTCCTCATTTGGGCAGTTTCTCGCTTGTAGATGTTCTTTCCCATGGAAGAGCATGCGCGATTCTTCTTCCTTACTATACCGTCTTCTTTTCTCCAAGCATTCAGGATCAACTAATCACGGTTGGACAGATATTCCAAGAAGCCGGATTCATCTCTAAAGATACTGATCTTAAGAATCTTCAAGGAAAAGAACTCGGAGAGACCGTGGCTAAGGGAATGATAGCATTCAACAAGTCACTCGGCTTTCCGACGACTCTGAAAGAGGCAGGGGCAACCGAGGCTCATTTGGATAGAATGCTTAACGCCGCGAAAGACCCCCAGTTAAAGATGAAACTGCTAAACATGCCTGTGCCCTTAGATCCAGAAGCAGGCGACATAGAGAACTACATGAAGGGAGTGCTGAAAGCAGCCTTCACCGGAGACTTCAGCCATATAGCGACTAAAGAGACCTCTTGTTAAACGCAAATCCACCTATCCTTTCCCTCATTTTTTCATTTTTATTTATCTATTAATGGGAAAGATTCGGATATTTGCAGCTCCGCATTATGAGCAAGTTCTTCTGAGATGGAACAATCTGGAATAGTCTTGCAAAAACGATGTTTTTGGAGAATTTTTGAGCGCTTCAAGGTGTTGAATCCTACCCTCTGCGAAAATCTCTTTAAGACTTGGAAAAATTAGTATTCGAAGAATCGTGATGAAGTGATCAATATGGCTAAAAGTTTAGGAGTCACGGTTATAGGGGCCGGCGACATGGGTACACAGCACTCTCGAGGTTGGAGCACATTTGAGAATGCTGAGCTCGTAGCCGTGGTTGATCCTATCGAAGAAAGAGCGATGAACCTGAAGAGACAGTATGGATTCAAAGCATGGACAAAAGATTATAGGAAAGCCATCGACAGAGACGATGTAGATGTCGTTTCAGTTTGCACCCCCGCGTATTATCATCCTGAAATTACGATCTACGCGGCTGAGAGGGGGAAGCATGTTCTTTGCGAAAAACCTATAGCTTTGACCTTAAAAGAAGCGGATGAAATGATAAGGGCATGTAGGAAGAATGGAGTTTTCCTTGAGATAGGCTTCCAGAAACGCTATATGGAGAGTTACATGAGAATCAAGAGGCTTCTCGAAGAGGGAACCATTGGAAAGCCAAACGTATACGTCAGAAGCGCAGCTGTGGAAATAAGGCCGAAAAGAGCCATGCACGACTTGAAGAGGGGAAATGGGGGGCCAATAATAGATGAGTGTTGCCACTTTTTTGATATTTGGAGAGTACTATCCTCCTCTGAGCCAGTCTGGGTTATGGCTAGAGGCTTCACTTTCGCTGAAGGACGACCTGAACTGGCGCATATAAAGGAATTAGCTCCTGACACTGCCTCTCTAAATGTGGAATATGAATCTAAAGATTTAGGTGTCATCATCATCTCTTGGGGTCTGCCTCCGGGACTTCGTCTTCCAGGACGTGAATACATTTTAGGACCGAAAGGAGCGGTCATCCTTTCCCATGGGGAGATTATAATCAAAAAGGAAGGTGGGAAAGAAGAGAGATTCACTTTCAATCCTGTCAACGCTAAGGCAGAGCAGGTTCACTATTTTGCTAGAGTTGTTCTGGGGGAAGCTGAGCCTAGAGTATCGGGGGAGGACGGTAAAGTGGCTCTCCAAGTTTCTTTAGCTGCATTTGAATCTATGAGGATTAAAAGACCCGTAACCATCAAAGAAGCGTCATGACTTAATGTGAGAGAAACAAAAGTCAACCTATCCGTGATGCATGGATTTTTAATAAAGATAGCTCAAGGAAACTTTCACTGGTTCACCTGTATTTATGGACTTCTCAGAAGCTTCGCACATAGCGACAGCCATCTTTCCCATCTCGCCTGAAACGATTGGAGGCTTGTCCTCCTTTATGCATTCTATCCAAAGCTTGATTTCCTTCTTAAGGTCATAAAGTTCACCGATCTTCTCAGGAAGCTCAAGTTCCCTCATTTCGCCGCTTCTAGGCTTGAAGAATAGATGGCTCTCTCTTGCCTCTGGAGACCATAAGAAATGGCCGCCGATAATTGTGCCTTTCGCTGCGCCCTCTGTTCCAACAACTTTGATCGAGAAGTCATATCCAAAACCCGCCATAGAGAATGACAGAGAACCTATCGCATCATTTTCATGCTTTACATATACGGATAAATTATCCTCAAAATCGAAGGACTCGTTGGTTCTGTTAGCTACCGCGTAAATCTCCTTCGGGACACCCAGGTACCAACAGAAGAGGTCGAGATAATGGATGGGTTCCTCAAAGACAAGTCCTCCGCAAAGCTCTTTCTTGCGACGCCATCCTCTAGAGCCACTGCGCCAAGGAGGTCTCCAAATATCTATGAAGCAAGCTCTTATTTCTCCCATTTGACCGTCGTTTATTAGCTCTTTAATCTTCTTCATGACTGGGCATATTCTCAATTCATGGCCAACGGCTAATTTGCGGTTCATCTCCCGTGCAGTTTTTATCATCCTTTCACAGTCGACTGTGGATAACGCCATAGGCTTCTCTACCAGCACATGTTTCCCAGCCTTTAAGGCATCTATTGTAACCTTCGCATGAAGATTGTTAGGAATGACTACGCTTACAGCATCGATATCCTTTCTTGCGAGAAGATCCTTGTAATCTGCATATGTATCTACGTTAAAGAGCTCTTCGGCTTTCTTGCGTGACTTTTCGCTAAGCGCGGAAATAGCTAAAAGCTCAGCGTCTCTCGTTTCCTTATAAGAAAGAGCATGTTTTTGCGCCCATCCGCCGAAACCTATCACGCCGACCCCGATCTTTCTCATTATGTTCACTCAAGCTTAGTTTTTTCATTGACAAGTGTAAAAGCTTTTACTATCCTTCATTCTTTCACGAATAAAATTCATGAGCGTCATCCCTTTGAGGGTAATGGAACCCAAGCTTCATATCTAGTAAAGCTTATTTCTTAAAAGATAT
>Ga0180300_10001709_pt1 | contig 10225 bp, 9 predicted proteins | sample GuaBasSediGuay15_FD_121798 | JGI IMG/M metagenome (GOLD analysis project Ga0180300, IMG submission 121798) | Subseafloor sediment microbial communities from Guaymas Basin, Gulf of California, Mexico - Guay15, Core 4569-2, 21-24 cm | ecosystem: Environmental > Aquatic > Marine > Hydrothermal... | reverse complement strand
GGAATTCCCAGCTCTATGCAGATGTCGGAGGGATATGCTCTTCCTTTATCCTTGAGATAAGATATTATTTGCTGATAGATCTCCTCGTCACTAAGATCTACGGGTTTTATCACTTCAATCTCCTCTAATTTTCTCCTAAACTGTTTCTCTTATGAACTCAGTCCTGCTATAATATTTTGCAGCAAAGTCTATTTTTGATAGTGCTTTGATGTTCGCTATTAATCTATTTTTAACTCTACAGCTATTCAATTCTCCATCAATCGTTCGACTTTAATTTTCTTTAATATCATCCTCCGTTATTAATTGAAGTTAATGAACTCTAAACTCAAAGGTAATAGGAAGCCAGCTTTAATTCTCTTCTTCCTATCACCCGCAATAGCTGAGTTGCTCTCTGGTTCCGCTCCTCCCTCGGAGTTCTTCAACCCGCTTGGCTTTCTGTTAATAGTATCCCTCTACGGCAGCGGCTGTTTAATTATGAGAGAACTCACGATAAGGTGGAGAAAGTCCGTTTGCACTCTTGTTTTGTTAGGAGCTGCTTATGGCGTGATAGAAGAGGGTCTCATGGTGAAGAGCTTTTTTGATCCAAATTGGCCTGATCTCGGAATTCTAGGTCAGTTTGGAAGGCAGTGGGGGATTAACTGGATCTGGGCGGAGATGTTAACGATCTACCACGCAATTTTCAGCATAGCAATCCCAGTACTGCTTGTTGAGCTTGCATTTCCCGAAAGAAGAGAAGAATCTTGGATAAGTAAGAAGACATTTAATTTTCTCCTTATACTACTTGGAGCGGTTGTCCTCATTGGCTTTTTCTTCTTGACCCCTTATAGATCTCCGCCAGCCCAGTACTTCTCTTCGATTATTCTGACCGTTGCACTTCTTTACATTGCCAAAAGGATGCCCGTAACTTGCGGAAGGAAGGGTGCTCAAGAACTCAAAAGGCCTGTTTTTTACTTCGTCATCGGAGTCTTTTGGAGCGCTGCCTTTTTCCTCACTTTCATGGCTCTCCCCTACTTTGTCGAGGATCCGTTTGCTGTTGCCTTGCTTGGAGCCCTGCTATCTTTTGGAATTGCAACCTATCTGATGAGGTTCGATTGGAAGAACTCAGATTTGCACAAGCTTTCGCTGGCTGCAGGAACCCTTTCATTCCTAATACTTCTGGCTTTTCTGCAGGAATTGGACAAAAACAGACCAGACAATACGATTGGCATGTCTCTGGTTGCTATCTTTGCCATAATTGGGTTGGTGTTGCTGAGAAGAAGGGTAAAAAGGCTATTAGCAGAAAAAAGAGGTGCCCAAACCAAAGTTTTCATATTTTGAGTTGTTCCGAAACTTTGACTCTTAGTGAATAATCTCAGTGAAGCAAGCATATCCTCTGTTGTTTTCCTTTCTCACCCATCATCCATGGAATCTAGTGAAATTTGGGTTATTTCTTTCTCCTCAGGTAAAGTTGTAAGACGATTGCGAACAAAGCTCCAAGAATCAAAGGTATCAGAACCAAGACCACCTTAGAAGGTTGTTGAGGTTGAGGAGTTGGCGTAGGAGTTCCCGCAAGTGATGGAATTTCGAGCTCCCAGAAGAAATCGGCTTCGTTTCCAGCAGCATCTACCACCGTCGCCTTTATGTAAATTGGTGAACTAGTGGCGTCTAGCCGGTAGAATGGGTGGTCTTCCCTTATTATCGGCTTAAGCCTATTCCAAGTGCTATTATCTTCGCTGTGGAAGAACTCAATCCCCAGAGCTCCCAGTCCTTTATCTTTCAGCTCATAGAAGAGCGTCACAGTGTTCACGACTATTTCAGGGAAAAGTTCAATCGACGGTGGCTTGTCGTCTGGTTTTTGGTATACCTTTACGAGTTTATCCTCTCCAGGCGCTAGGGTTGTCTCAACAAGCATTGCGATCTTCCCGTTCTTTTTATTCATCCAAAGGATCTGAGCGTTTTCAACGCTCGGTTCCTGGCCCTCATCTTTCAAAAGAATTGGTAACTGCAATCTTAAGAGGTTCTCTTGCATGAAATCTTCAAGTCCATACTTCTCCTCGCTTTGACCGTACTCTATCAAGATTCCCATTGCTTTTGAGGATCCATCGTTTCTCTGAAGGTAGGTTACGTTCAAAAGCCAGTTTGGAACGCTTTTCTCTGGAGTCTCCACCGCTCCCTCAGAGATCTTTACAAGCCTGAACCCTCCTTTTATTGGAGAGTGAGTAGTTAAAGGAGATATTGTGAGAACTGGAACTTCTGGAGGTTTCTTCACCTCATCGGTGCCGTCCTGGCCGAAGAAGACTAGGTTTACGTTGTGTTCTTGAAATATGGTTGGAAGCCTTGCCATGGCGTTTGGAGATACGTCCCAGTAGGCATATTGGAAGAAAACAACCTTTACAGGGGCTTCTTCGTGGGCTGCTAGATCTGCGTTCAGCCAATCCAGGCTTTCGTCCTTGACCGTTTGGGTGTCGGTGTTTATCGTTGCGAAGTGGATCCGACCCCAATCTGTAGAGTACTCCATTGGAGCCAGGTAGCTCTCCCAGTAATACAGGTTGTGTTCAACCGTGTCCCAATCTGCATTGCCCAAGGTCAGCATGACAGGTACCTTTAGCTCGACAAGAAGCCTGTAGAATGCTTGGAAGGTTTCCTCGTCATATGCGTTTCCGATCACGTCCCCTGTGTGAATTACTAGGTCAACTCCCAAGGCTTCAGCGCTCCTAAGAACATCCTTTAGCGATTCTGAGAATGCGATAAATCCAAATTGTCTTTTTATCCCGAAGTGGCTCTCCCCAAGAAGGGCAACCGTTAGCTCGCTGAGATCAGATTTTACTACAACGCAGTTCGGTTCGGTACGCTCTATACCTCCTTCCTTCCACGTAAATGAAAGGTTATACAAGCCATCTGGAAGGTCAGAGGGAGCTTTAAGCGATACCTCCCAGGTCCCAATTTCATCGATGAAAGTTACCTCAACAACCTCAAGGGCGTAATCCACCCCTGGAGAGAAAAGGGATGATAGCTTCGCCTCCCATCTCACGTCCTTTTGACCCTTGAATTCCCTCTCTTTATACTCGAGATAAGCCTTGAAACCTCCACCTGGGCTAACGAAGGCAGGAGTTCCTATTCTCGGATATAATACCCCGTTTACAGTTTCCGTGTGGTAAGGCTGGAAGGGAAGCTGATTGTTTTCCGCTAAGACCTCGAAGTCAGTCAGGAAGCCAAGTGTTGTGGGACCAGCCACTAAAATAGAAAGGAGAATCAAGATTAAGTTCCTTCTTTTCACGAGATTCATCAGTTCTGACCATACCATCTGGACTCTGAAGCCTTATTATCTCTTCTCCATCGGAAACAGGTCAAGAATCACAAAAATAAGTTTACAAGGTGTTACTGGTTCTTGAGGGAGTTGTTGAAGCCTAATCGGCTATATCTTGGGCTAGGATAGGGATCTCTTGGAATCTTCCCTTAACATCAAAGCAAATGGAATAGTACAGACAACGAGTATCAAAGAGCTAAACCAAAAGAGGGATCTAAAACCAAACCTGCCGACGATTAAACCAGCGAAGGAGGGCCCTAGAAATCCTCCCAGGGCAAAGGACATGTCATATGCCCCCATAAGAGATCCCCTTGTGCTCTCAGGGGAGATGTCAGCTAACAAAGCCATGGCCGCAGGCGCAAACGAGCCAGCTCCAAGTCCTATCAACGCAGAGCCTATCGTCATCGACCTTCCAGTTCTCCCAAGTCCTATGAAGAATGCTCCGATGCTGACCATGGCAAGGCCAAAAGAGGACATCCTACCCTTCCCTATTGTCTCCGAAATCCTGCCGAATATGACGTATGAAGACACGAGTATTGCTGCAAGGATCGCAAAAGCCCAGCCAGCTTGGTACTCAGTGAAGCCTAGCCCTCTCAGATATACTGGAATGAATGAAGCCCCTATAGCCAATATTGCTGAGGCTCCAACCCAAACAAGCAGGAGGATGGCTGTTCTTACATCCTTAACAGCTCCAATAAATTCCTTTAGTATGTTTTTTGCTTCCATCTTTGGTATATCTTCCTCCCTAAGCAAGAAAAGCACTGAAATCATTGATATAAAGGCTAAAAGGCTTGAAAGAATGAAGGGAACGTTCTTTCCCCACTTTCCTGATACGATTCCAGCGAAAGCCGGCCCTAGAACATAAGATGCTGTGACGACTGAGTTATAAAGCCCCATTGCTTGTCCTCTTTCTCCCACAGTTGTTCTGTCAACTATGGCAGCAAGAACTGGAGATATAGTCATCGCCTCAAATATCCCTAAGGTGGCATGAGCTACGAACAACATCTTCCCGGAGTTCGCTAGGAGATATAGTAAGAATGAGAAGCTGGCTCCAGCAAGGCCAACAACTATTATCGGTTTTCTCTTAAACCTGTCAGAAAGAAAGCCAGCAGGAAATGCCGCCAACATTTCTGCAAGTGAATTCGAGGCCATTATGAATCCTAAAGATTGGTATGAAACCCCCAGATCCGCCAGTTTCCAGGGTAAGATTAGAGCAATTTGTCCAAAGCCCAGTCTTAGCACAAATGTTGCCAAGTAGAGTGCTAAGAGGCTCTTGATCCTCCTCAACTTTCTCGATCCGCTCTGGGTTTTGTTAGATAAAAATGTAAACTTTCTCGATATAGGGTTAAATTGTTTGTATGGGTCAGAATACTGGGTTTTCTTCATAAATCCGTCGGTTGATCCGTCATCATCCCCCATTGAACTTCACACCAAAGGGCATTAAATTTTCACAGTTTGAAAATGAAGTTTCTGGGCATAAACAAATCTGTTCTGCCTATATTAATTCCTCATACGGGAGCGAAGAAGAGAGGGCCTTTTTCTTCCTCCTCTTCTACTTTTAAGTGGCGCCAGTCAGCCCTCATTTCTCCCTTTCCCTTTAGCCTAGCGATGTAATTGTAAGCTGATAAGGCTGCTATTACCCCCATCGAAGCAGCAATTATTGCTTGTTTATAAGGCATGTCTGTGACGTCTCCGGCAGCAAAAATTCCCTTCGCAGAAGTCCTACAAGCTCTATCTATTTTTATCTCACCTCTCTCATTGAGTTCCACCACTCCTCTTAGGAACTCTGTCTTCGTTACGTATCCCATCTCAACAAACAAGCCATCGGCCTTTATCTCCCTCTCCTCCCCGTTGAACTCTATTAGAAGGGATTCAAAGCTTTTGTCTCCTCTAACTTCTAGGACTTTTGAGTTTGGGAAGACTTCTACGTTTGAACGTGAGACAACGCTCTTGAAGAGCGAAGGGTCTCCTCCAGGAGTCTTGGAAGGGAAGACCCAATAGAGCTTTCTAGCTATTTTGCACAACATCTCTGCCGATTCAACTCCGTGCTCACCAATGCCTACTAAAACTGTGGTTCTGCCCTTAAACAAGGGTCCGTCGCATATCGTACAGTATGAGATTCCCTTTCCCTTCAGCCGATCCTCTCCTGGGACTCTGAGGTCCCTCGGGGTTTTGCCAAATGCCAAGATTACCGCTAGGGATGAATGCTCCTTGTCGGAAGAGGTCTTCAAAACACAACCCTCTCCCTCCTTTCTCAGTGCAACTACCTCATCGAATGTTATTTCAGCTCCGAAAGACCTTGCTTGAGCCTCTATCTTCCTTACTAGGTCGAAACCAGAAGTGCTTGGCACTCCTGGGTAGTTTTGGATTTCAGATGCAAGAAGAGCTTGTCCTCCCAAGTTTTTCCCTATTACAAGCGTGTCTAGGTTTTGTCTACTGCAATAGATGGCAGCTGATAGTCCAGCTATCCCAGCTCCAACCACAATAACGTCTCTCATTTTACTAAGGTCTTTATGGCTGGATCCAATAAAATTATTTCATTTTCACTTAAACAAGGATTTTATCTGTTTCTTGGCTTTTATTGCGGCTCCCAAAGCAGTAGCATAGGAAGCCATCTCTGGTATTATGGCGTTGCCTCCAAGCAAGCTTACTGTGGAAGTGAGGATCTCTGAAAATTCCTTAATTGTAGGAAGGCTTCCAATGAAGACTATCTTCTTTTCAAGCCCCTCTGCTTTTGCCGCAAAGTAGGTGACGGTCCCTATCACTTGGCCTACCATGTTCAACAGGCCCGCAGCAATGTCCTCGAGCCTAGTTCCATCTCTCACGTTTCCGAAGTTTGAAGCAGTTGTATCGGCAGGTAATCTGCCAATAGGCCCCCCAACTATGTCCATTATTGTGAGATCGACGTTTCTGAAGTTTCCTTTCCTTGCAAGTTCGAAGAATCCCTCTATTGAACTCCTGTTGAGTAAGAGCTTTGAAAGGCCAACGAGGGTTCCCCCTCCAACCCCTGTCCCTCCCAGGTGTCTAGTTGTGACGTTATTCCCCTCTTTTCTAACTGAGACTATGGCTGTTCCCGTACCTATGCTTGACACCACTGCTTCGCTTAAACCTGAAAGGGCTAGGCCTCCAAGGCCTATTGCCTCTATTTCGTCGACTTTTACGGTCTTTAGTCCCAAAAAGGAGGATCCTATCTCCCTAGACCCTCCACCAGTGCAGGATATCAGATCTATTGAGGAAAGCTCTACCCCAAGGTCCTCTGTTATTTTACCTATAGCTCCGGCGGCTGAAACCAGGGGTCCGCTGGCCGTTACTTGTACGGATCCCCTTATCTCCCCGTTTTCTATGAGAATTGATTTTGTCATCGATCCCCCTATGTCAAGCCCTATGATTATCATTCCCCAGCACTTCCCTATCTCCCAGATAAATCCTTTCTCCCAAGGGCTGTTTCAACCGCTGCTATTAAAGGAGGCGTCAGGAAGAGAAGAAACGGTATCTCGGTTGCATAAGTCCAGACGAACCATATTAGGGCGGCTATAGCTGGAAGGCTCTTCTCTCCTGTTGGTAAGATGAAGAACTGGCTGAAGGCCCATACTCCGATGCCTATTATGGCACTTCCTATTATTAGTGCAGCAGAAGAGGCTGCAAAGAAGCTCCTGAAACGTGGCTTAAACAGGGAAAGCAGAAAGGAGAGGACCACTGAGAAAAGGCAGACCGAGATAAAGGTTATTACGATCATCCTGTCAAGCTTTTCGGTGTAGTATAGGGCTATGGTTCCTAATATAGGTATAAGTTGGAGCGAAGTGCTGTAGAACAAGCTCTTTTTGCTTTCCATGCGAGAAAGAAGCCCAAGAAGGTAGAAGGCTATGAAGTTAGCTGGAACTCCAACAGTAATGCTCAGTAGAGCGTTTCCATGGATTAACATGTCTGAGATGAATATGCCAATGGCTGCCCCCACTCCACCCACGAGAGGTCCAAAGAGAAAGGAAAAGAGCGCTGGTATGGCTACGGACGGCCAGAACCTCACAACTCCTATGGCTGGGGCGAATATACCCAAATAGGTTAGGTAACCAACAAGAGCATAGAGTGTCGCGTTTACGGCAATGTATGCCGCATCGTACATCCTGTTCTTCATATAAATTCCCGCGTCCCCATAGAGAGCGTCCTCTTATAATCTTTATTTATTTATTCACCAAATCTCTATATATTAGTCATAATCTCTATAGAAAGGATGGCCATGATTTCCAGGAAGGTTCAGCAAGTAGGTGGCGGTTCGTTTATAGTTTCGCTGCCAAAAAGCTGGGCAGACAAAGTCGGTTTGGAGAAGGGAAGCTCTGTAAGCATGGCTGAAGGAATAGCAAACACTTTGATAATATATCCACCAGCAAAGAAGCTATCTCCAGAGCAGACGATAGTCCTTGACTTTAGTGACCCAATAAGGTCCTTGGGAGAGCTTGTGGGAAGCTACCTCAGGGGGTTTGATCTGATAAAGGTGAAGAGCAAGGGAAGAATAGACCCTAAGATGAGGAATGACCTGAAATCAGTAATTGAAAAGCTTCCTGGTTTGGAAATAGTCGAAGAAAGCTCCTCTGAGATATCTCTTCAGTGCATACTCAATCCCTCTGCGATAAATCCGAAAAAACTGCTTGAAAGGATGTTTAAGCTCTCAAAGGGAATGGTACATGACTCAATCCAATCTATCTTAAGTGCTGACAAGAAGTTGGCACAGCTAGTCATTGCTAGAGACGATGAAATGGATAGGACTTACTTCTTACTGGTTAGGAGCGTTAGAAAAGCGATGCAGGAGCCAGAGTTCGCAGTTCAATACGGGTTGCATCCCATAGATTTGCTAGATTTCAGAGTGGCTGGAATGTTGATTGAAGGCATTGGAGATAAGTCAGCTGACATTTCGACAAACTGGCTGGATGTCGGCGCTCCAAAAATCGAAGATGAAGGGTATGAGATCCTAGAAGCAGCTAAGAGGCTGGAGAAATTGCAAGAAGAGAGCATGATATCGTTTTTGGAGCAGAGACCGAGGATGAGCATAGATGTTAGGCAGGTCGCTTCTGAAATGAGGTCTTTCCTTTCCGAGTTGGAAAGAAGTTCCTTCTCCAAACCCTTAGAAGAGGCGAGGTTTCTACAGCATCTTGGATCTGTAATGAGGGAGATAGCCCGTTCATGTCTGGACATCTTGGATTTGTTGGTTCCAAGCTATGGAAGCGATCCAAGGGGGCAAGGTTTGAAGCTAATATGAGGATCCTTCCTCCAGCTCAGTTAATTTTATTAAATCCTCTTAAAAACAGCCATCTTCACTTTTATTTATCTTCTAACTCGATCTCTTTTTCCGCATAAACTGGTCCTTTATATCCACAGTCTGGACAAACCCAGATCTCAGGAGTAAGCCACCCAGAGAATCTACTAAGCTTTCTTATCCTTGAACTACCACACACAGGACAAATCTCGATTTTCTTTTTCTTCAATATCTACCACTTACCCTTCTAACAATTCCTCCAACGAAAATTGGAAAGTTTCAGGCGGGTTGAACTGACATGGGCACCCTTTCCATACCATCGTTATGACTATGGGCTTGTCTGAGCTCTGATTAATGAAAATAGAGCCTATCTTATACTTGTAAGGGAGTTTCCCCTTCTCCTGCAGTTTTATCCAGCTTTGATTGAGTGCTCTGATTGTATAGTATTCAGACAAATTGTAGAGATGTTGGAAGAAGTTTTTTAGATCCAGCGAATGGGATTTGAAGTATCTAGCTTGCTTTGAGGCATTTACTTGAATTAGAGTTAAGTCAGGAAAGAGATTCATTTCCACCGTGAAATCGCTGAATAAAGTTAAATTCGCACCCCTGTAGGCCTTTGCCCTCTGTTTTAGGCTCAAACTCTTGTTGATTCTTAAGGAATTGAATTCTTCGAGGGTAATTGATTCAGCTCCTTCTATAACTGAGTTCGCAGCAGATATTAGCTCGTTTAGCACGCTTTCGTTAAGGATTCCGAGCCTGATTTCCTTTCCCTTCTTCGATACTATAGCGTAGTAACCAGAACCTATTTCCGTTATGTTTGCTCTTATCTCAGGATCTCTGTACTTGACAAAATTAACTGACTCTATAATGCCGGGATTTCCAAGAAAGCGTAAGATCCAATATACACCCATGATTGCCATGAGAAGTGCAAGCATTATGAGAGCTACCTTCTTATCTCGCGTACCTGTTAGCAATTTCCCATACCCTACCGATGAGTTCATCCAAACTAGATTATATAATGTTATTCGGTGAATATTAGCGGGCCTAGGTGTTTCCCTTGAAGAACGTTATGATAACAGGTAAACCAGGGGTTGGAAAGTCCACACTTGTCTCACAATTGATAGAACGGGCTAAGGAATTGGGAATGAAGGTTGGGGGGCTATCAACTCCTGAAATTAGGGTGGGTGGAAGGAGAATCGGGTTCAAGCTTGTAGACATAGCTACAGGAGAAGAGGGAATTTTAGCAAAGGTTGGAATTAGGGGGCCTATGGTCTCAAAATACGGTGTAAACCTGGAAGATTTAAGAAGAGTTGGTGTTGGAGCCATTAAAAGGGCCATTATCGAATCAGATCTCATAGTCATAGATGAGATAGGGAAAATGGAGCTCTTTTCAAAAGAATTCAAGCAAGCAGTAATCGATGCCCTAGACTCAGAGAAGCCAGTTATAGCAACGGTTGGAAAGTTCCTCAGGGATCCTTTTGTTAAGGAAATCCTAAACAGAGAGGACATTCTGCTATTTGAGATCACAAAAGGCAACAGAGATACCGTATTTGAAGAGATTCTTGATATTCTCTTTGAAAAAGGATGTGGCATAGCTGGAGTTTTGTGATGTTGTGGTTTGAAATGCAGATTTGGTGGTATCTTTATAGAAATGCTATGAACTAAGGTTGTTGGAAGGTGAAACTCACTTG
>Ga0180300_10001708_pt1 | contig 10227 bp, 10 predicted proteins | sample GuaBasSediGuay15_FD_121798 | JGI IMG/M metagenome (GOLD analysis project Ga0180300, IMG submission 121798) | Subseafloor sediment microbial communities from Guaymas Basin, Gulf of California, Mexico - Guay15, Core 4569-2, 21-24 cm | ecosystem: Environmental > Aquatic > Marine > Hydrothermal... | reverse complement strand
GAAGTTCGGTTTGAGGGAGCTTCCTAGCTATCTAAGATATGAAAGGAACCTTCTCCAGAAGTTGCAGGAAGGATTAAACGAAGAAAAAGCTTTGCTTACCCTTCCCAAAAACTTGAAACTCATGTTCGTCCATGCCTATCAATCATGGATCTTCAATCGAACGCTCTCTGCAAGAATAAGGGAATTTGGAAGCCTGAGAGAGTTTGAAACCACCGATTACGTAGACTTTATTTCGATTAGAAAGGTTGAACATGGAACTCAAGAACTTTTCGTTCCCCTCCTAAAAAATGAGCCCGTCAAAACGAGTCTAATTGAGAGAAGAGTAGCGTTTCTAATATCAAAGGGCAGAAGCCTACTAGTCCTACCTCTGCCCGGGTACGATACCAAACTGGATATGGAAAACTGGGCAATAAGAAAGGAGATGGAGTTTCTCGAAGCTGATGGAATATCGGTTGAAGATTTCAAGCATGAATATAAGGAATTCTCTTCATCGGGCGGCTTCAGATCTGCTGAGATTCCATTCGATTTCTCAAACCTTGAGTTTGAGTGTGATACGAATGGAAATGCATACTTCAGTTTTTTCCTTCCAAAGGGATGTTATGCAACCGTTTTCCTAAGGGAGTTCATGAAAAGCTGATTAGGTGGTTTAACTTCAAAAACCAGAAATAAAGGAATAGGCTCAGAACTCAATACCCTCATCATTTCTCAGAGGGGTCCTTTCATCATAGCCTACGTAGTTTTTAGTTTCAAGATATTAATTCTTATGGGTTTTTGAAAAATCGGAAATTTGATGTTTAGTGCAGTATCCCGAATTAGTTTCATCAAATAACATCTATCCTGTTGTAAAATCTCAAGAGCAACTTTCTGAAAAATGATTGGACATGCTCATAAACACTGGCAAATTTTTTAATATTTGCTCATGATTATTTATTAAAGAGGTAGGTTTTATGAAAGTAAATCAGATGTCGGTAGGGGATATTATAGGGAGAAGTGCTAAACTTTTTGGAGATGAAGTAGCTGTAGTTTTTCAAGAAAAGGGAGTAACTTACAACGAACTCTACGAAAACTCAAATCGAATTGCGAACTCGTTAATTGAGATGGGAATAGAGAAAGGTGATGTGGTTTCAGTAATTTCACTGAACTCACCGGAATACATAGAGCTGCTCTTTGCCGTAACCAAAATAGGTGCAGTCATGAATCTGATAAACGTCATGCTCTCTCCGCAAGACATCGCTTACATCATCGGGCATGCTGACGCGAAGATCATCTTCGTAGAGGAATTTTTTGCCGATGCCGTAGATAAGGTTGCTGGAAGCAAGCAGAGAGTTCTGATCGAGAGGGGGTTGGGCAAAGATGCTAAAACCAAGTATTCTGATCTGCTCAATGCATCAGCCGAAGAGCCCGATGTTGACATACACCCTGATGATCCCTGCACGCTCATCTATACAAGTGGAACGGAAGCTTTACCGAAAGGGGTAATTGCTTCTCACAGAAACTGGTACGCAACGCTGATGAGCGGTTTTTATGATCTTGAGGTAACCAAAGATTCCAGAACCCTTTTAACCATACCCATGTTCCATGTAGCGGGAAGCTACCTTGTTCTTTGCGGACTGATGGGGGGTGCAAAGCTGTTCGTGCAGCAAAGAGCTGATCTGGTTGAAGCGATGGAATATCTGGAAAAATACGATGTCAACTATCTCGTCTGGCCACCAACACTGTATATGGCTCTCATACAGATGACAAAAGGGGAGAGAACCTTTGAATCCGTGGATAAGCTTATCACCTTCGGTAACCCCTTTCCGAGCTATCAGGCTTTGCTCATGTCAGCGAAGATGTTTCCAAACGGTAAATGGATGAATTACTATGGACAGACGGAGAGCAATCCTCTAGGTTTAAGTTACGGCTTCGTTGAAATGAACGAAGAGGAAGCTGAGAGATTCGTAAAAAACTGCCTTGGGAAACCCCATCTGAATGTGGAAGTTAAGATAGTTGATGATGAGGGGAGGGAGGTTGCAGAGGGTGAGGTGGGTGAGCTGCTGATGAGAGGGCCGAGTGTTATGATGGAGTACTACAAGAACCCGGAAAAAACCGCGGAAACCCTTAGAAATGGATGGTTACACACGGGAGATCTTTTCAGAGTTGGTGAGGATGGGTTGTATTACTTTGTGGACAGGAAAAAGGATATGATCAAAAGTGGGGGAGAGAACGTCCCATCTCTGGAAGTTGAGACAGCTATCGCTATGCATCCAAAGGTTGGAGCCTGTGCAGTCATAGGAGTCCCCCATCCCTACTGGGCAGAGGCTGTGGTGGCTGTCGTCGTTCCCAAACCCGGAGAGGAAGTGGGTGAAGAAGAGATAATTGGGTGGTGCAAAGAAAGGCTTGCAAGGTTCAAGGTGCCAAAGAAGGTGATCGTTACCGGCTACGAAAATATACCCATCACACCATCTGGAAAAATAATGAAACGTCAGTTGAAGGAGAAGTTCAAAGATCTGTTTGCAGAAAAAGCCTAAATTTTTTACATTTTTTACAATTCAGTTGGGAAAATTCAACTGTAAATTCGAATTGTTTTTAAACTTTCATTTTCTAGTTTTTTTATGACTCGAATAGGTGGGATGGGAGAGCTTTTTGGAACCAATGGAGTTCGAGGGATTGCAAATGAGGAGCTCACGGCTGAGATGGCTCTGAACCTCGGCAGAGTCATTGGAACCATGAGAAAAGGCAGAATAGCAGTAGCAACGGATGCGAGAATCTCATCGCAGATGCTGAAATGCGCCGTTCTCGCGGGAATCACATCTGTAGGAAGTGATGCCATAGATCTGGCTATCGCTCCTACACCATCCCTTCAGTATTACGTGAAAGAAACCAACGTAAGCGGCGGGGTTATAGTTACAGCAAGCCACAACCCGAGGGAATACAACGGAATAAAGTTCGTACATTCTGATGGAACTGAATTCACAAGAGAAATGGATGAGGAAAGCGAAAGGATTTACAAGAGCAAGGAATTCAGGACTGCAAGATGGAATGAAGTTGGCCAGATTTTCAGCGGGGAGTGCAACAGACTTTACATCGATGGGGTGAAGGAAAGGGTAGATGTTGAACTTATAGCTTCGCGAAAATTCAGGGTTGTTGTTGATTGCGGGAATGGGGCTGCATGTTTTACCTCCCCTCAACTCCTCAAGGAGCTTGGATGTGAGGTAATAAGCATAAATGCCCATCCGGATGGAAGCTTCCCCCAACGAAATCCCGAGCCTGAGGAGAAGAACGTTGGCTTTTTGAAGGAGGTTGTGAAGCAGGTGTCAGCTGATCTCGGCGTAGCTCACGATGGCGATGCTGACAGAGCTACATTCGTCGATGAGAAAGGGAATTTCATTTCAGAGGACGTTATGCTCGCCTTGATGGCCAAATATTATGTAAAAATGAATGGCGGAGGGAAGGTTGTTACACCGGTTTCCAGCTCGAAGTGTGTAGAGAATGCAGTAAAAGAGGCTGGGGGAGAAATCGTATACACTGCCGTTGGCTCTCCGGTTGTTGTTAAGGTTATGAAGGAAACAAATGCGGTTTTTGGGGGAGAAGGGAATGGAGGGTTAATCTTTCCCGAGTTCCAGCTAACGAGGGATGGAGCTATGAGCGCGGCAAAGGTTCTTGAGCTGATGGCCAGTGAGAAGAAACCAATTTCAGAACTTGTGAAGGACATTCCCAAGTACTATACCTTAAAGGAGAAATTGCCCTGTAAAGATAAGCAAAAACTTCTTACCGGACTTAAAGAGGAGTTCCCGGAGGCGAACTTTACCGACGGAGCGAGAGTTGACTATGAAGATGGCTGGATTTTAATAAGGCCTTCTGGAACCGAGCCGATAGTTAGGGTTTTCGCAGAGGCAAAATCTCCTGTTAGGGCAGAGGAATTACTGAAAAATGGTATGAAAAGTGTGGAGAAAATCCTCGGCTAATCTAATTGTAGTTAATAGCGTTTTTATTTTTATTTCCATCCGTTAACCTAAAAAACATAAACAGCAACACAAAAACTTAAGCGAGATACGGCTGTAACAAATCTCACAAACATTGTGCCATGTTAGAGCTGTTGGCTGAAACGTTTTTTCCCGAAATTAGAAATTTTATATTTCTATGCGTATTGATTTTCTAAACCGGTTTTTATCTCTACCCCCCGGTTGACCGGTGTTAGTCTTTTTACTTCCTACCATGGGGTTTTCACTCTCCATACAAAATCCGAAACCTTCAAAAATCAGAATGCTAGATTTCTTAGCATGGACGAACTTGAGAGGATTAGGCAAAAAAAGATGAGAGAGATGATGGAAAAGATGTTGAATGAAAATAAACCTAAGATTGAATATCCAGATCATCCCATTATCCTCACATCCTCAAATTTTGAAGAAGTTTTGAAGAAATACAGGTATGTTGTTGTAGATTTTTGGGCAGAGTGGTGTGCTCCATGTAGGCTGATAGCTCCGATTGTTGAAACCCTCGCAAAAGAGTACGCTGGAGACGTTGTTTTTGGGAAACTGAATACTTCAGAGGAGCCAGGTATAGCCAACAGATTCGCAATTACGGCTATTCCGTCTCTCATTTTCTTCAGAAATGGTAAACCTGTAGATAAAATTGTTGGAGCAGTTCCGAAAGGGGACATAACAAGATGGATTAGGAAAAACATGGTTTAATGTTTAGGATTCTTCATAGGTTTATCGTATATTGAGTATTTTATATTTTTATTAGATAGAATATTTTTATATGTTAGGCAGAAGCCGATAGAAGGGTTAGGAGGACGGGAATTAGTATGGATATAAAAAATCCATGAATAAAAGCTATTAAAGCATTTTCAGAGCCGGATAATCTTGCTATAAGGGGAAGGGTCGTATCCATCGTCGTTGCACCACCAATTGAGATACCGGCAGTTTTATCCCGTAACTTTGGGTATAAAATAAACGTGAACACTTCTCTCAGAAAGTTTGAGGTAAATCCGAGAGCTCCCGCGAAGGCTCCGAATGTCTTAGCGAGGAAAGGACCCGTTAGGGAGTACCACCCCATACCAGCTGCAACGCTAATTGCAAGGATTAGGGGAATGTTCATTGAAAAATGGATCAATAACCCCGCAAACATCGAACCAAAAACCGTTCCTATAGCAATTACGCTGCCAAATTTCCACGACTGTCTGATTCTCTCCATCTTCGATTCCATGAGTCCAAGATCTATCCCAATAAGTAAGACGAAAAGAATCAGGATCCAATGGATTATTTCTCCTGAAAAGCTGAATGTGAAGTCTTTTGTTTGGAAACCTAAAAAAATTCCCGCTAAAAGAATCAGCAGAATGATCGCAACGAACATTTACCTCGCCACCCTTATTAGGATTTTTGAAAACGCATAGCTGAAGACCATCGTCATCAGAGCAAACAAAATTGAGATTTGACCAATCTGGGCCATTTCCTGAAGATTGAGTTTTCTTCCAATATCGAGTCCGAGAAAGAAAATTAGAAAGAAGAGGCTGAGGGTCATTCCTTTTGAGACGAGTTCCCTTTCCCTTCTATTCTCTTTCTTGGATCTCTCAATCAAAATGCCGAAAATCAAGCCAAGGATAAGGGATACTAAATACTCGATCATGTTACCATCTTTGGTTACCATTTTTACATCTAGCTGAAAATAAGCCTGAAGTATCCTACATATGGGATTCTAAATTTGGCAACACCGATTATCCATTCTTTTTGAACTGGTTCGGAAACGTAGGGTTGGTCTGGAATCGGATTGTGGTCTCCTTGGGTTATATATCCATCTTTCGAAGCTATATTTTTGGTCAAATAAACCGAACTGCCCACTCTCACAGGAATATTCTCCCCCTTGTGCACATAGGCTAAAGCCCTATGTATTATAGGAGTTCGACTTCCATCACCATTTGGTTTATAGACTATAACGTCTCCAAAGTTTCCAAAACTTTTATATCCTTTCTGGGCACCTTCAACATAGGTGATAATGCCAGCCCTGTCTGGACTGACCAGAAAAATAACATCTCCTCGATGCATGTTGGGCTCCATACTCCCTGATTCTACAGCAACCATGAAAGGCCAAGTTCCGGTTAGGAGTATTCCTACTCCCACGATAAGCCCGACGATGATGAGCGTTGAAAGCACATCCTTACCCAGATTGATTAGCGAGGTTCTATCCATGTAATTCAGGGAATCAGAAGGGGTAATTAAAGATATCGAAAGATTGACACTTTCAGGGTAGGCAAAAACTGTATTTTAGTTTAAAATCATCTAGCACTGAAAGGGAGAGGTTAAAGTGGAAAGGATGAACGTGGAAATGAATTCAGAGTTGAAAACGGAAGTAAATTTGAACTCGAGGTATATAATTTCTAGATTTGCTGAGAGGGGGTTTAACATCCATCCAGATGCTGTAAAGGTTTTAGAAGGGCTTAAGGATAAGGATCTCGATCTCAATATTCTCATTGATCGTGTTTGCAGAACCCATAATGGAGCGGTCATAACACCCGATTGTATACTCAATGTAATCAATTTAATGAGGAACAAAACTCAAGAAAGTAAACCTCTAAGCTCTGGAACCTATGTAACCTCAGAAACTTCCGAAAGGATTGAAGTAAAGGTTGAGAAGGACATCACAGGAAATTCATCCTGTGAAGGGGGAATAGAGGATTTCGTTCTTCATTTCAATTCTAGATTTGAAAAATTGTCCAGAATACTCAAAAGAAGGGTTAAACCTATCCCGATAGGAAGCTTAAGCAGAATTAAACCGAATGAAGCCGAGATCATCGGAATTGTGTGCGAGGTAAGAGAGACATCGAGTGGGAACTACCTCATCGAACTCGAGGACAAAACGGGTAGGATAAATGTTATTGCCACCGGAAAGCTCAGAGAGATAGCTTCTGAACTTCTTGGAGAGGAGGTCATTGCGGTCTCCGGGATTTTAAAGGGTAGAAATATGATTGCTAATCGTATTGTTTTCCCGGACATCCCTCAGAATGGAAAGAGGCCAAACAAGGACTTTGCCATCGTGTTCACTTCAGATATACATTTTGGAAGCAATGCGTTCCTTGAGAACTCATGGAATGTGTTTGTACGATGGCTGAACTGTGAAGTTGGCAACGAATATATGAGGGAACTGGCGGAGAAAGTAAAATGCATTCTTGTAGCCGGGGATATTGTGGATGGGGTTGGAATCTATCCTGAGCAGGATAAGGAGCTCAGAATAATTGATATTTATGGTCAGTACGAGGAGGCAGCAGAACATCTGGAGAACATTCCTAAAAGAATCAAGATAATCCTCTCTCCTGGTAATCATGATGCTGTAAGACAGGCTGAACCGCAGCCATCTCTGCCAAAGGAATTCGCCTCCCTTTTTCCCAAAAATGTCATCCATGTTGGAAATCCCGCATGGGTGGATGTGAACGGGATAAAGGTTTTAATATACCATGGAAGGAGCTTCGATGACATAATTATGAAAATCCCCAGACTGGATTATTCGAATCCGATTGGAGCGATTGAGGAAATCCTTAAAAGGAGACATTTGGTTCCAATTTATGGTGGGAGATCTCCTCTCGCTCCTGAAAAAGAGGATTTACTAGTGATAGATGAAGTTCCGGATGTAATTCATACAGGGCATGTGCATACCTATGGTGCTAAATATTACAAGGGTGTGCTGGCGATAAATTCCTCCGCTTGGCAGGCTCAAACGGAATTTCAGAAGAAGGTAAATCTAAATCCTATGCCGGGAAATGTTCCTGTCTATGGACCAAATGGGAAGATACATAGGCTTAGATTCTATAAGGGTTCATGAATTTTAGTTAGAAAATTAGTGGTAGTAAAATCGTAAAAATGTAAATTTCAGGTTTTCCATATCACAACGGCAAGCAAACCAATCAAGAATAGAAGGAAAGCTATGACGGATACGTACACAGTAACTATCCCGTTTTGTCTATCCTCCCAGGCTCTGTAGAGAAGCTCCTTCTCAACATCCGATGCGTTTACTGTGTTTAGAATGTTTTTTACCAACTCTTTCTCTTCGATTCCAATTTTGAACCCCTTTTCTGTTACAACCTCTATTCCGGTGCCGGGAGGCAGGTAATTGTAATATTTTACAATATAGAAGTCATGATCATTGTATTTAGTCTTATAAAGCACCTCATAATTCTTATCTAGGATTATCTTAAGTTTATCGAAGTTTGGAGTTGGTAAAGGAGTAGGGGAAGGTAGAGGTGTGGGTGTTTTAAAAGGCTGAGTTGTTGATGTAGGGGTAGGAGTGGTTTTGGAGAACGTGTATTGGTCGAATAGCTCGTTATAATCCTCTCCGGCCTTAAGTTCGATCTCATCGAGTAAAGCCTCCGTTCCTGGATCAAGTCTGAAAATAAAGTACTTTCCTTTTGTTTGTGGAATCTCAAAGATGTATTTCTTACCCCCATACTCAAGGGACGCAATTCCGGCGTTAAGATCGAGGTTAAGGATAAGACTGCTCCAGCCCTTCTCAATGGTTGTGAGCTCTTTTGTAGTCCCGTTAAAGCTAAGAATCGCAGATTTGTTTATGTATATCCCGCATACCTCTCTATCCTCTTTGTATTCTTCTGAGCTCATAGGATATCCGAAAACAACTGCTTTAAGGTATCCGTCTGTAGTGTTAACAACTTTTAAATTCAATTTTAGCTTGATGTACGAAGCATATTGCACGTCAACACCAAGAACCCTACCTAAACTCCCTCCCGAAACCTTTAAAACCTTGTTTCCATTCTCTTCAACAATTATCGCATTCCCTCCATGATACCACTGGGTGAATGGGATCTTGAGATGTTCGAAATTAGCATAAACGCTCACCACCGTTGCGTTTGCAGGGACAAGCAGGAAGATTAAGCTGATGAGGATTAAAATGATTTTTATTTTATTCTTTGATTTTTTAATAAATTCCATGGTAATTTTTTAAACTCACATATATATATCCCTTTTGAAAACCGCAAAGTTTTTTCATGGTGATGAGGTTTAGTTTACACGGAGTTTAAGGAATACAAAGGTGTTTGGTAAGTTAGAGTGAAATTCTATCATGGGTTTCGTAAGGCTTGGGTGGATGCGATCGTTAAAATGCTGCGAACACAAGAGTGTAGAATGGGGAAGTGGCAAAGGCGATAGAAAGAGCAAGTGGAAAGAAATTGAAAGTGAAACAAAGTGAAACAATGCATGCACCTCGGAGTTTCTAAGGGCTGGTTTAAACTAGGATGTTAGGATCTGTTGGGAGTCTATGAACTTTTATACTAAACAAATTTACGATTTCCCAAACATTTTTTAATTTTCAATCCACTTTCAACTATGGGATTCACCCATCTTGACGATTCTGGAAAGGTGAAAATGGTTGACATTTCAGATAAGCAAGATGTTTTTAGGCTTGCAATTGCTGAGGGAAAAATAAAGCTTAGAGAGGAAACAATAAAGGCCATAGCTGAAAACAGAATTGCCAAAGGTAACGTTTTTGCAACAGCGATAGTTGCAGCAACACTTGCTGTCAAAAAAACAGCTGAGCTTATTCCAATGTGTCATCCAATCCCCCTATCCCTTGTAGAAGTCGATTTTGAGACCTTTGAGGATGAAGTAAAGGTAGTTTGCACGGTTAAGTCCACGGGCAAAACGGGTGTTGAAATGGAGGCTCTGGTTGGTGTAAGCACAGCTTTGCTAACGATCTGGGACATGGTTAAGGCTATGGAAAAGGATGAGAGTGGGAATTATCCCCACACCAAAATCTTCGACATTAGAGTTACTCGGAAGGAGAAACAGTAGGGTAGCATAGGAGTGGGCAGATAGAAGTTAAAATAGAAGTTGATAAAATGACCGAAGTTGGAGAAATTGAAAATAAACTTGGAAAAATTTCAAAAATTCTTTCAGAGAGTGGAATAGAAGTTTACAGCGCTAAAGAGCTTAAATCTTACCTCTACGACGAAACTCCTCCGTCCCTCGGATTAAAACCCACGGAAAACGTTCTTATTACAAAGCCTAGAAACACCAACGAAGTTTCTAAAATAATGAAAATCGCAAGCAGAGAGCGAATTCCCGTTTTTATAAGGGGTGGAGGTACTGGATTGAGCGGTGGAGCTGTTCCTACTGCTGAGGGGATAATTCTCTCAACTGAAAAGATGAAGAAAATGGAGATCGATGTCGAGAATTTATGTGCTGTATGTGGAGCCGGGATAACGCTTAGGGAGTTAATTACGAATGCTGAGGCAAGCGGTTT
>Ga0180300_10001707_pt1 | contig 10229 bp, 6 predicted proteins | sample GuaBasSediGuay15_FD_121798 | JGI IMG/M metagenome (GOLD analysis project Ga0180300, IMG submission 121798) | Subseafloor sediment microbial communities from Guaymas Basin, Gulf of California, Mexico - Guay15, Core 4569-2, 21-24 cm | ecosystem: Environmental > Aquatic > Marine > Hydrothermal... | reverse complement strand
GCTGGGTCTCGCTGAGGCATCGGAGAGGACCTCGGCTGTCTCGGGTCTGGCGCTCACCCAGCGGACCCTCCAGTAGGCGAGCAGTCCCACCGCCACTGTGAACAGTAGCAGCGAAAAGACGTGCGATTGATGCAAGGGCCCCACCAGAGCATCCTCCGCCCTGACCCAACTGATGCAGAAACGCCCCGCCGAATACATGGCCAGCATGGTCAGGAAAAGGGCACCCTCCGGCTTGAGTCGGCCCCTCAGCTTGTAGAGCACCCCGAAAACGATGAGATTCCAGAAGATCTCGTAGACAGGCGCGGGATGTCCGGCCACCAGCGGGTCGGCATAGGCGTCAGGATGGGTGTAGATCAATCCCCAGGGTAGATCTGTGGGGGTCCCGTAAGCGTCCCCGTTGATAGTGCAGCCAATCCTGCCTATGGCCAGTCCCAGGATAGCCGCGGGAGCAACAGCATCAGCAAACTGTCCCACGCGTACCTTGTTCACCCGGGCGCACACTATACCGGCGGCCAGTCCCCCAAGGAGGCCACCATACCAGCCCAGACCACCCTCCCAAAAGGCGAGAATCTGCGTCGGGTTTTCACTGTACACGTCCAGTTCATCCAGGACGTGGCTCAGCCTTGCCCCGATGAGGCCGAAGAGAATGATCCAGAAAGCGGTGGTGTAGACCCAGTATCGCGGGATACCAGACTGTTCGGCGAAGCGGGCGGTGAGCAAGGTAGCTACCACCATGCCGAGCAGCATCAGCACTCCGTGCCATCCTATGCTCGTGGGCCCGAGGTCAAATATTATCGGGTCCCAACCGATTGTAATAGCTGGAAGGAACACTGCGATTCCTCCTAGGACATGATTGCCTCAACGAAGACCTGTGGCTCAAAGGGCGCGAGGTCGTCCAGTTTCTCGCCGGTGCCAATGAATTTAACCGGGATGTTCAACTGATCGCAGATGGCCAGGACGATGCCGCCTTTGGAAGTACCATCCAGCTTGGTCAGGACGATGCCGCTGACATCAACCGCCTCGGTGAAATGCTTCGCCTGAGATAGTCCATTTTGCCCGGTGCTGGCATCAATTACCAGCAGCGTCTCCTGCGGAAATGCCGCATCGACCCGCTGGGCCACTCGCTTGACCTTTTTCAATTCTTCCATCAGGTTGAACTTGGTATGCAGCCGACCGGCAGTGTCAATGATCACCGCTGAAACCCCGCGGTGCCTGGCTGCCTGGAGGGCGTCGAAAACCACGGCACCGGGATCGGCGCCTGGTTGGTGCGCCACGACTTCGGCACCCACCTCCTTGCCCCACCACCTGAGCTGTTCTATGGCTGCTGCTCTGAAGGTGTCCGCAGCGGCCAGGATGACCTCCTTGCCATCCTTCTTGAAGGCGTAGGCCAGCTTGGCGATGGTGGTTGTCTTGCCCGAGCCATTTACGCCAACTGTGAGGATCACTTCAAGCTGGCCTGTGGCCTCCACTGCACCGTCCTCTATATGTAGCATCGTTGCCATGTTCTCTTTCAGGACATCTCGCACCTTGTCAGGGTCACTCAGCTTGTCCTTCTCTGCTCGGCTTCTGACCTGCTGGATGAGCCTGGCGGTGGTATCAACGCCGACATCTGCTGCGATGAGCAACTCCTCGAGCTCCTCCCATAGCTCCTCGGCGATGGTAGGGCGGTCGAATAGGCCCGTTATCTTGCTGAACCAGGTGTCCTTGCTGCGCTTGAGCGCCTGCTCGGTTTTCGCCCGTTTCCCTTTGAGGAAGTTGAACATGTCTGGTCCTCTGCTTTGTGTCATCCCATGCTAGCACGGGATTCAGGCGTGGTCAAAGCGGATGGGTCTGGGCAGCGCGGCCGGTCAATGCAAGGTGGCGGTCACCGCCTCGCGCGAGGCGGTGACCGCCATTCGGCTGCTTTAACTCAGCGTATAGCTGTGGGGCTAGATTATTGCCTGGCGCATGGCGTGGTAGCGCTCTACCATCCTTGCTACCTTCACGCCTGAGTCTGTAGCTTGCTGAATGCCGATGCCGGTACCCCCGGCGTCGCAGCCTACAAAGAACAGGCCCTGGATGGGGGCAGTGGTTGGGGGCTTCCGACCACCAGCCTGGCCCACGATCTGTCCCAGGCCGATGCATTCGCCGCCGATGCCTGGCAGTACTTGGTCGCGTGTCAGGTTGGAGACATCGCGCGAGGAGTAGCCTTCTTTCCACTCAATAGCATTGGGCAGGTCAGGGAAGACTTTGAACATCATCTCGTCGACCTTGTCCCACCAGGGCTGGTGGTCTTTCTTGGTTCTTTTCGGGTCGCAGGGGGCCCATATCCCGGTGACGATGACCTGCTTGCCGGGTGGGGCGGCATTGGGATCGTAGTTGGATGGGACCTCGTACCACACGGTGATCTCGTCAGGGATGGCGCCGGTCTTGGCCTTCATCCATTTGGCCATATTCATGGGCGTATCTGGAGTGAATATTGTGCCGTAAGGGACATCCTTGATTACCACTTTGTTGGTGAAGTAGCGGACGCCGACCATGGCGATTGAGGGGAGAAGGCCCTTGACATAGTTCACATAACCCTGATCGAAGTGCTGCTCGCCGACCAGCTTGAGGACGGTCGGCTGGATACCGGCGTTGCTGACAACAATGGGGGCCTTGAAGGTGCCTTTGCTGGTGATTACGCCGGTGACCTTTCCATCCTCCACTGTTATCTTCTCCACCCTGCATCGCATGATCACCCTGCCGCCGTTTTCCTTCACGGCGTCGGCGTAGGTCTCAGCTACCCGGCCAATACCGCCATGAGCAAACACGCCGCCGCCACGGAGGAACACCTGCTGGATGGTTCCCACTGCCTCGGAGGCGGCCAGAGCGTCAACAGGGACCATGAAACACCCGTCGGACACGGGCCCGATGAGGAAGCTATACAGGTTCTTGTTTATCTTGTAGCGTCCGAGCCACTCGGCAAAGCTGATGTCGTCCAGTTTGGCGATTTCGTCGGGGCTCATCATGGTCAAATCGGCCAGGACCTGAAGAGCGTCCGCCCTGTCTGCTTCCGGTACCTCCAGCCAGTCAAATATCTTATTAGGATCAGGAGTCTTGTCCTGAGGGCTGATGGGCCATTCGCCTTTGGAGTTCTTGAACCTGCTGCCCTGGATGCCCGGCGCCACCAGTGTCACTCTGTCTTCCATCTCCAGTTCTTTCAGAACGGCTTCAAGGACATTTCCGTCAGTAGGGGCAGAGCAGACCATCCAGGCGGTATAGGTGAAACCTTTCTTGGAGAAAGCCATAGCCTTACCGCCAGCTTTGGCATTCTTGTCCAGGAGCAGCACACTGAGCCCGTGCTTGGCCAGCAAGCCGGCACAGGCGGCACCGCCGAACCCAGCCCCGATCACGATTGCGTCGTATGACTGTTTTGCCATTCTGGATCCCCCTTTGCCTTTATTGCACCGCCCTGCCGGAGGCCCAAACAGATGCTCGACCGGCGAAAGCCGGCCACCTCAACCCGCGCCATTCAGGGGGGCACGGCAGAAACGGTTTGCTCTGTATTCTAGCGCGGGTGACCATTGAAGTCGAAACCCGCTGGTGTGCTCAGACCCTGGTAGATGTGGCACAACTCTGGCCTGTCAGCATCGCCGGGACGGCAGTACGGACTCGACACGCTTCACCGACACCTGGGGGGGCAGATCACACCTGCGTCCGGGTACGAACAGGCATTGCTCCTTGTCCTGGCCACCCTAGAGCTACAGCCAGAATCCCGGTGCCCTTTTTAGCACACGCCGCAGGGACGGCGAAGCGAGACCTAGTATCCGCCTCGGTCGTGCTGTCTCAGTGGATTGGTGATGAATGGTAACATCGTGGTCTCCGATTGTCAAGCTTCCGATTTGCCTGACCGGACGATGGACTCCGTACCTCCGTGCAGGAAGGTGGAAGTCAGCCTACCATCCGTGGCGGTTGCAGGGTCCCGTTGCACCTTGACTTTTGGGAAGGGTAGCCCTATAAAACAGCAGAGGGTTGGGGGGTACCACCGTTCTCAAAGAAACGGTGTAGCATGTTGTTCTAACGCGTATTCCCAGGGTGAAGCAGTGCGTGGTGGAGGTAGATTTGCCGTGAACGGAGGTCAAATGGGTTCTGACAAGCGGGTGCAGATTATCGCCAGCGACGCTGGCGGCACGATGACGGACATGATGGTGGTAGACAGCGAGGGCAACTTCACCATCGGCAAGGCGGCTACAACACCGGAAGACCAGTCCGTAGGGTTCTGGGAATCGCTCATTGATGCCTTTGAGTACTGGGACACTGACTTCCAAGAGGAGGCCGGGCGTATCCTGCCTGGGGTTGAAGCCGTGGTCTACAGCGGCACTTCGATGATGAATACGCTTCTGACTGCGACAGGCAGGAAAGTGGGGGTAATCACGCAACGCGGCGATGAGGACGTGTTCCTCCATGAGCGCAGCCGGCAGACGTGGGCAGGATATCCGTACCAGGATATCCTGCATCATGTAACACACAGGCACAATCGGCCCCTGGTGCCCAAGAGGCTGGTCAAAGGCGTCACCGGCCGCATTGACATGTTCACTATGGAGGCTATTCCTCTCTACGAGGATGAGGTCAGGAGGAGCGTGGAGGAGCTCCTGGATGAGGGCGTAGATGCTATTGCGGTGTGTCTGTTGTATTCGTACATGAACCCGGCACACGAACTGAGGGTGGCGGAGATAGCCAGCGAAGTAATGAAGAAGCGGGGCCGCGAGGTGCCGGTCTATCTGTCACACAAGCTTGCGCCCATCATGAGAGAGCAGGGCCGCCTCAACACGGTTGTCCTGCATGCTTACGCTGCTGAGCCGGGGCGGGAGCAGTTGTTCCGCATAGAGGAGAAGCTGAAGGGGAGCGGTTACAGGTATCCGCTCCAGATAGTGCTCTCGCACGGCGGCCTGACAGATATCCGCTACCCAAGGATTCATGAAGCGTGCTTCTCTGGCCCCATCGGCGGTCTGCTGGGGGCGCGGTACCTGGCGCAGGAGATGGGGACAGGCAACTGGGTGTGCACCGATATGGGCGGCACCAGCTTCGATGTCGGGCTCATCATGGGTGGGGAACCGATGATGGAGCGGGAGGTCGTAATTACCCGGCGGATTTACAACATTCCTACCCTGTTGATGGATACCATTGGTGCCGGCACCGGGATGTATGTCACAATCGACCCGATCACCAATCGGATCAAGATAGGCCCCGAAAGCGCCGGGGCCGAGCCGGGGCCGGTCTGCTATGAAATGGGCAATGAGGTTCCCACGGTGATGGACTGCTGCCTGATCATGGGCATACTGAACCCTGACAACTACCTCGGGGGCAAGCTCAAGCTGAACAAGGAGCTGGCCCTGAACGCCATTAAAGAGAAATGCGCCGATGTGCTGCATGTCGATCCCTACTATCTGGCGGAAGGGGTCTACAGGCTGATCAACAGCTCAATGCGAGAACACATCAGGGCGGTACTTTATGCGCGTGGTTTCTCTCCGGCAGACTACCATCTGCTCTCATACGGCGGAGCCGGTCCCATGCACGTTGCCGGCTATACCGAAGGGTTACCTTTCAAGGGGGTGGCCACCTTGCCGTGGGCGGCAGCCTTCTCCTCTTTCGGCTGTGCCGCGGTGGACATCAGCCATCGCTATCAGAAGTCCACTGGGGTTATCATTCCGGATGGCGCCGAGGATAGCTGGAAGCTGATGATGGGACAGATGATGCTCAATGCTGGGTGGGAGGAACTGGAGAAGCTGGCGGCAGCGGACTTTGCTGCCGAAGGTCTCCCCTGGGAAGAGGCCCGGGTGCAGCAGATAGCCTATGTCCGGTATGGCGGCCAGATGGAGGACCTGCAAGTTGTGTCTCCGGTGGCTCGCATCAACAGCCCGGAAGACATGGACAGGCTGATTGCTACCTTTGAAGACCTGTATGAGAAGGTCTACGCGGGGGTGGCCAAGCACCCGCAGGCGGGTTATCAGATAATGGAATTGGGGCTTACTGCCACGGTGCCAAAAGTGAAGCCCAGGCTGCCCAGGCTGCCGCTGGAGGGTAAAGAGCCTGCCAAAGAGGCAATCAAGGGCGAGAGAGAGGTGTACATCAATGGCAGGTGGCACAGGGCCACCATCTACGACATGGACACGCTCAGGCCGGGGAACGAGATCGAGGGGATAGCCGTGGTCGAAGCTCCGGCTACTACATTCTTCATCCCGCCGGCACGGCGGGCCAGGATGGACGAGTGGTCGTTGCTGTGGCTTGGCTGAGGAGTCTGGTGGGAAAGCCGATCAGCCGTCAAAGGAGGTCTGAATGAACGAACGCAGAGGCATAGGAGACCGCGGTAGGACCCTCAAGCAGATGCTAGAGGACAACGAAAGGCTATACCAGGAGACGGGCTGCTACGCTGGCATTGTTGAGCCTCGGTTGCTCAGGGAAGACCCTGTTAGAGCCGAGCTTTTTCATTCGCGGATCATGGCTGCGCTGATAGCTGGGCGCGAGACCACGAGAATGATCTCCGGTTCTCCGTACGTGCGGGAAGTGGCTGAGCTGTGTATCGGACTGTACACCCCCGAGGGGGACAACATCGCTCAGTCTACAGGCATACAGGTACACATCCGTCTCATGGGTGACAATATACAGTGGATGGTCAGGAACAACTATGAGGAAGAAGTGGGCATCGAGGAAGGTGACCTCTTCATAGCGAATGACCCGGTAATATCGGGCGTGCACGCTGCCGATGTGTATGATATGCTGCCCATCTTCCACGATGGGGAGCTGGTGGGCTGGGTGTGCACCGTGATCATGGAGGTGGACATCGGGGCGGTTAGCCCTGGTTGCATGCCCACGCCGAACGTAGAGCGCGGCACGGACGGGCTCAAGTTCTGCTGTGAGAAGGTGGGATCGAAAGACCGGCTGCGCCGGGACTTTGAGCACAAGATAAGCATCAGCCTGGATATGTCCGATATCTTCCTGCTGGACCGCAAGGGTGCTATAGCAGCCAACATTCGGGTCCGCGAGGAGATCAGGAATATCATCCGCGAATTCGGGCTGGAGTATTTCAAAGGAGCGACCAGGGAACTGATAGAGGAAGAACGTCGCAATCAGATGGCGCGCATCCGGCAGCGGACGGTCCCCGGTCGGTACAGGGACGTGGTACCTGCCGAGTTTCCCATGGCGAACCAGCCGGTATCCTGGGTGCCAGCCAATCGTGACGTGATAAGGCTGATTCCGATACAGATGGACATCTTGCCGTCGGGGCGCATCGTTCTGGACTTCGAGGGGACGGGAGAGTGGGGCTGGCACCCGTTCAACGCGACGCCGAAGGCGCTCTGGGGCGGGCTGTCCATAAGCGTGGTGCAGACGCTGTCCTACGATGGGCGCGCCAACCTGGGCTCCCTTCTCCCTTTCGAGATAAAGGAGCCGCCGGTCGACTCACTGCTCAATCCCAGCCAGGTGCGGCAGTTGGCCACGTCCACCATGTGGTCACCCTTGCTGGATATCTACGGTCTTTGGATGGGCATGCTGGGGGCTGCCTTCTATCTGCGCGGCTTCAGGGAAGAGACTTTTAACATGCGGTCGTCCTCCGGGTGGCAGATGTACGGGTACGATCAGTACGGCACCAAGCGCCCCCTGATGCTATCGCCTCTGGGGAACTTCGGCCCCGGTGCCACCGGCGTCTGCGACGGGGTGGACAATGCGGGGTGGGTGGCTACACCGGAGACCGATATGGGCAGCGTCGAGGTGTGGGAGCTGTTTGCGCCTCACTTGGATTTCACCCGGCGATTTGAGCCCTACTCGGTCGGCTATGGCAGGTTCCGCTCCGGACTGGCCATACCCACCATGTACATGCCTCACGGAAGCCGTCAAATGGTCGCCAGCGGTGCCATCGGGTGTGCTCATGACCGCATTATCCCCAACCTGGGTTTGTTCGGTGGATACCCTGGCGGCAGGCGGAACACCATTCTGGTCCGCTACGCCAATTACCAGGAGTTGCTGGAGAAGAGACAGCCGCTCCTGTGTGAGATCGGTGACCCCAGGGAGTTCGGCCAGCAGATACAGGGCGAGGTCTTGTTTCTGGACCATGTGCTCCCGCCCGTGGAAGTCCACGAGGGGGACCTCATGATTGCGGACAACGCCGCCGCTGGGGGACTTGGTGACCCTATCGACAGAAGCCCGGCATCGGTAGTGAGCGACCTGGATGAAGGACTGGCCACCGAGTGGATGGCCAGGAACGTCTACTGCGTCGGCGTCAGCTATGATGATGAGACTAAGACATGGCGCACTGATGAAGCCGAGACGAAGAGGCTGCGCGAGGCAAAGCGAAAGGAAAGGCTGGCCAGAGGTGTTCCGGTGAAGGAGTGGTGGCAGCAGGCTCGCCAGCGCTTCATGGCGCGCAGTTTTGATGACAGGATTGTGGAGATGTACCGGAGCAGCGCCTCGTTGAGCCAGACCTTTGCACAGGAGGTCAAGGACTTCTGGGCGCTGCCTGATAATTTTGCTCTGTGAGGTGACATGATGTCTTATAGCAAGGATGACATACGAGACCTCCTGGAGGGCCGGCTTGCCTGGGACAAGATCAAGGAGATCATGAGCAGTCCCAAGGATGACGACAGGTTCGATAGGTGTATCGAGATACTTCAGGAGCGGGTTCCCTGGCCTGAGAGAATACTGATGCCGTTGGGGGAGCATCTCTATGTGGTCGACAAGTCTGGGGAGCGGATCGTGAAGTGCGACTGCGGACACGAGTTTGGCGACTGGCGGCAGAACTGGAAACTCAATGCACTCATATTTGCCAGGGACACCAGAGAGAAGCTGGAGGAGATCTATCCAGGTATCCGATGTCCGGACCCCAACCTGTGCGAGGTACGAGAGTTCTATTGCCCAGGGTGCGGCACCCTGCTGAAAGTGGAGAGTGTGCCTGTTGGCTATCCCATCATTTTCGATGCCCTGCCGGATATAGATTCGTTCTATAGTGAGTGGTTGGGGAGGCCCCTTGCTGACCGAAAAGAGTTCAAAGACATGACCTGCGAAGTGACTCGAGGGTGGGGTCTGGAGGCTGATGGGGCGCACGGATAGACCACGCCTGTAGGGGGCTGGCCTGCAAGTAGAGGTGGGGGGCGCAAGCCCGCGCAGGGCTTGCGCCCCCTTTTGCGCTTAGCAGTCATGCCCCGATACTCTCTCATCGAAGCGTCCCAGGAAGGCGGCCGTCAGCCCACTCACTTCGCAGACGTACTCATGCGGCTGTGCACTCGCAATAGCGCCGCTTCATGATCGGCGAGTGGTCTCAGGAACAAGACCCCCGGGATTGGCGGGGCGAGCTTGTTATGTGCCTGTGACCTCAGGGGTTGCCTGTGATACGCCGATTTGACCGGCTCGTTGCACCCTATAACAACAGAGGAGTCTGAATTGGAAGACCGGTCACGGCTTTTTGACACACGCGGAGGTCGCGATATGCCACGAAAACCTCGAACCGCAACCGGACAGTCGGCGGCGCAGAGGTGTTGCCATCATTGGGTGATCGGCCCTGCCGAGGGCGCGACCAGCAAAGGAGTGTGCAGGCTTTGCGGCAAAGAGAAAGAGTTCAGCAACGATATGCAGGCCGCCTTGGAAGGAGGTAGCCAGGAGCAGGACCGTCGCCGACCGGTACGGATGATCAAACATCGTGTTCGTGGCGGCCCGCTGTGCCGGAAGTGCGGCGAGCCCATGATCCTGGAGACGTGGTTTGGGGTTGCGGTGCGCCTCTTCTGGTTTTGCCCAACATGCAACATCAGGAGGCATCCTTTTGATGTCTAACCCCGAGATTCCGGCAGGGCGCTGAGCTATGGAATGGGTACAGAGGCAGCCGCGTCAGAGGAGGAGGCCAGGCGGAAGGCGTTCCGGCGTGGCGTGCGGCGGGGGTGGGCCGATGTGCGGGAAATGCCACGCGCCAATGACGCTGGAGACTTGGTACACGGGCATTGACGTGGTACGGTTCTGGCTCTGTACATGGTGCAAATCGAGGACACCCGCTGTCGATGTAACTGAGTAAGGCTCCATGCTTTCTACCTGACGCGCTGCAGATGCCAAGGTCTCTCCTGCCTGAGCAAGTAGCCTCAAAGTCCCGCTGCTGTCAGTGTCGTTTTGTGTGAAAGACGGCAGCCCTTCCCCAGGGCCTTGGCCGTTTGGCTCAGTGCCGGTCACCCCCGATCGCATCAAGCAGACAGCAGGCATTGTGCTTTGCCTCAGGCAATCCGGCGGAGGCG
>Ga0180300_10001706_pt1 | contig 10247 bp, 4 predicted proteins | sample GuaBasSediGuay15_FD_121798 | JGI IMG/M metagenome (GOLD analysis project Ga0180300, IMG submission 121798) | Subseafloor sediment microbial communities from Guaymas Basin, Gulf of California, Mexico - Guay15, Core 4569-2, 21-24 cm | ecosystem: Environmental > Aquatic > Marine > Hydrothermal... | reverse complement strand
TCCCATGCCTTGACGGTAGGGGCGGACAATACGGTCCAAACAAGCTTCATCTTAAACTGTTACAATCGCTTGAATTAGACAAGAAAGTTTATCGAAAAATCATATACGAAAATGCGTTGAAAATACTTAAACTTTAGTTTGACACTGTCAAATATTAATTCCTCATTAATTTTTATGGAAAAACTTAAATTTTGAACCATTGAAATATCGACCAGAAGAGGTATCAGAAATGAGTGAAGCACCTGAAGCTTCAAAGACAGAGACTTCTGAAAAGGCAAGAATTGTCTCAGGATTCACCCCTAAAGCTGTAATCGTCGGCTTGCTCATCGTTGTGCTCGTACAAATAATCATGCTCGGTCACAGGCCGAATATGCTCTACAATCAAGGACAGTACACCAACAATTATACATTCCACCTACCTATACTCTGGCTATTACCGCTTATACTCATCAACGTGCTAGCTAAATCTAAAGCCTTCACGCTGGAGGAGCTCGGCGTTATCTTCAGCATATACGCCCCAGTTATGGGTATACTGTGGGGCGTATCAGCCGGCTGGCTCAGCCAATTCCTATGGACTAAGCCAGGCTATGACAGCATTAAAGAATTCGTACCGCCCATATTCTACAATATGGGAGCCGCGACGCACATATACTGGCTTATCTTCTACCTCTCCTTCGCATATCAGGGCTTATTCTTTATGCTGATCTTCCGAAGGCTCTTCGCAGATGTCGAAAGATTACCGTTTCCATTGGCTCAAGCTATTTCAGATATAGCCAGAGGTGAAATCAGTCTAAGCGAAGAGAAAACGTCACTATGGAAGAATAAGTTCCTACAAATAGGTCTAATATTAGGGCTAATATGGTCCATCCTCAAAAGTAGAGGTTACTATACCCTTACAGGAATTAACCTAGCTCCCTATATAGACCCGGCGTTTGCCAATCTAACCCTATATAACATATTCCCATTCCTTATAGATGCGCCAATATATCTCCAGTGGAGCTTCGACCTACTATACTTCGGAGTCATGCTACTCGCCCCAATGGACTGGCTGCTTACTGGCATAGTCTTCTACATCATCATATACTTCATATGGGCTCCCATTGGGATCGCAACTGGGCTGATTCCGCCGCTTAGGGAGGCTGGAAGCCCATACACCGCTATGAAGTACCCTATTCTCATCTACACTCACTGGAGATGGCACATAGCTGCTGTTACCGGCGGCCTGTTAGCATACGGATTAATACCAGTGATTCTTAACTGGAGATATGTTAAAGAAACGTTCTCAGCAAAGGAGTCCGAGTACGGAGTCTCCTATAAACTCCTCTGGATAGGATGGCTAGTCTCCCTCATCATCTGGATTGCAGCGATGGCTGCGGCTGGCGTGCCCTTATACTGGGCGATTCCATACGCCCTATACATACCGTTAATAGACCTCGCTAGAAACAGAGCGTTTGGTGAAGGTTTAGGACACACGCTCTGGACGCAAACAGGATGCACCAACTGGGCTTGGTACGGCAACTGGACAAGCGGCTTCGCCGTTACACCCTTCGCCGCAAGCCCAAGCCTATACAGGACGCAAGCCGCCGCGGCGACGGCTTACGTAGCAGGAATCACCTACTGCTATAAGGGATATGACGGTGTAACAGCCTCCGTGTATCACAACGTCTGGAAGGTAGCATCAAATCTCAAATCTTCAATGAAGGGCGTCTTCAAAGCTCAGATAATCACATTTGCATTCTCCATAGTAGTGGCATACGTACTAATCTACGTGTTCACTATGACTTTTGGATACGCTGACTATGCAGGAGGCCTTACCACAGCATTCTACATGAAGCCAGTAGTTGAGTCTGGAAAGGGAATCATGGCTTACGTCTACAATCTAGAGCAGTTCTGGACAAGCGTGATTGGAGGCTTCGTACTCTGGGGTATAATCACATACCTAAGATGCACGATACCTGCCTTCTGGATAAATCCAGCAGCCGTAATAGCTTGGGGTGTAGCAGTAAGCCACGGCGCTTATCAAGGAGGATTCACAAATCTCATCTTTGCATATGTGGCCAAGAGAGCAGTGCTATCTGTCGGCGGAACGAGACTATTCAACGAAAAGATGAGACCCTTCGTCTATGGGCTTGTAATAGGCGCTGTACTATGGGCGGCGGTCTGGTACTTCGGTTATCCAGCAGTACACATGTTCGACACCTACGAGAAGTGGTGGTAACCCTAAAATTTCACCCCCATTTTTTTTGGAGATCTAACAGATGAGCAGTAAAGTAAGAGAACCAATAATAGTTAGAGCGCTAAAAAATAATATTGATGAATGGTTCCTGTATCCGGGATCCACTGTTCTTTTAAGATTAAAGGACAGCTTCTCTCCGTTAAAAAGCCTCCTTATAACTAGGAAGTCGGCTAGGTTATTTGAAACTCATGAACTATTTGTCTCCGAGATTCCTGTCGAGGGAGTTAAAGAGGAAGATAAACCTGAAGTTCACATGAGGCTTATGGGCTACGAGGCCGAATTGAAATGGGAAGGATTCTTCTCAAACAAACCTATCTTTGCACATCATTCTAGGCTCAATAAGCTCTCTGGTTTCCTTCCAACACTTATAATCAAAGATGACCTCGTGAAAAAGCTAAATGAAGATACCGTGCTTTTAGAAACCATCAAAAAAGTCAGACCTGAAGAGATCACTATAACAATGATGGAGAGATTTCCACCCACGAAAAATGTGGAAGAATATATCATAAGACTCCGAGACTATCTCGAAAACATAGATAAGGTCTCCTGGTTGATCCGCGCTGACATTTATCTTGATAGAGCTGTAAAATATGTCTGGAGAGCAAACGCCATGATCGATATTATGAAAACTATCGCAAGATATATAAAGTCAATCAGTGAAAAGAAGAGTGATAGTCCATAGCATTAAGAGGTGCTTAACTTGCACGGTAAAAAGGGACTATTAATTTTGGTGCTTCTCTTAGCTCCTCTAATCTCAGGATTCTGTAGTGTATCTTTGATTAAGGCTGTTTCAACTCCTGCTGGAGTAGTAGGTGAGGACATTAACGAAAAACTATTACGTAGCATAAATATGACGAATATAAAGGAGACAATACGCTATTTCTCAACAACATACTCCAGCAGATTTATAGGAACTGAAGGATACTATAAAGCAACCGAATATATAGCCAAGAAGTTTGAAGAGTATGGATTAAATGTTACCTTAATGGATTATAATGTGACCGTTCCTGTTAGTTATGGTGCTAACCTCACAGTCATCTCGGGGCCCGACAAAGGCCTCGTGATTCCCCTCTATCCCCTCATGCCAAATAATGTTCACCCATGCATGACTCCGCCCGGAGGAATAACGGGTCCATTAGTATATGCTGGAGACGGCTCCCTAGATAATGTAAAAGGAAAGGACATTAAAGGCTCTATTATTCTGATGAAGTTTAACAGCCGTGATCTATGGCTAACCTATGCCAGTTTAGGAGCAAAGGCCGTTATATTCCTCGAACCCGATTACACAATGCCTGATCACGTTGCAACAAAAAGAGTCAATGTTCCATTAAACTTTCCTAGACTCATGGTGAAGAAGGAGGATTCGCCAAAGCTCCTTGAACTTGCAAGAAAAGGAGCCAGGATACGTCTTGTATCCGACATGAGATTCGAAATCGTTAAGGCATATAACATTCTAGGATTCCTTCCAGGAACAGATCCAGACTTAAGCGACCAGATAGTCATAATCTCCGCCTCCTATGATACATACTCGATAGCTCCAGATCTGGCTCCCGGAGCCGACTACTCCGTCAGCCTTGCGGTTCTATTAGAGCTCGCCAAGTACTTTACTCAGAACAAGCCGAAACATCCAATTCTCTTCGTAGCCTTTTCGGGCCTCACAGTGTCTGAGAGCGGACCAATAGAATTCACTGAAGAACTAATATTTGGAGACAAATGGGAAACCCTAGGAAAGAATATAGCATTCATGATAGATTTACAGCTAAGCAGCAAAGGAAGGGATCTAGTTTCTGTACAAGCCGGATTCTTCTATTACTTCGGCGATGTCACAGGTACCGCTCACAAATGGTTCAATGAAAAAGTACTAGATCAGGTGAATCCGAAAATCCAGCAAGTCTGGACGAATCTTTACGGAAAAGTTCCAATCGAAGTCACTCCCGTGGGAATAATCGAGTACATGGGCGGCGGCATGTACCCCAACGCATGGTGGGCACATGTACCAGAGCCATACTTCATAAATTCTGAACCATGGATTGGAGTAACCGGATTAGGCGTAACATTAAAGACGGCTGATGTAATAACTTCTGATCTCTGGGGAACTCCACTAGACATCTTTGACAGAATGACCGAATCAAACTTTAACAACATAAAGCATCAATACGAGTATATTCTGGCTTTACTATCATTCATGCTGAATCAGGATAAATACGATCTGCCCTACACTCTTCCAGAAGCAAAAAGTAAGGACTGGATCAGTAGAGAGCATAGACCTCCGTCTACGTCAAGAATGTTTGTGCGAAGTGCTAGTGGCGGATCAGCCATCCTTATAGGTCAGGTAGTAAAGTATAATTATCAGAAGGCTAAGTATGAGCCTGTTCCACACGCAATAGTTTATATTAAGCACTATCCGGATTACCTCGAATTCGGAGCTTATGCTCCGCAGCTTTTCAACTTCCGCATACAACATGAATTTATAGCCTTAACGGATGAAAACGGCACCTTTGCTCTTAAGGGACTAATGATAGGCCCAGTAGATGGTTACAGTAGAGGAAAATACACAGCCACGGCCTACGTCATTGAAGAGAACGGTTCGATAACATATGCTCCGGATCTAGGATTCTATGGAGCCGGATCGTATCCGCTGGTCTTCGAGGTTCTGAGGGGCCAGCTTGGAACCTACGATACTCCGAGAAGATTCGTAGTAGCGAAATTCGGATCACTAGCCCTCTTTGACATATTCTACCCATACGTTCTAAGAGGAGTTGAGCCTCAGGATGCCTTCACAAGAAGCATCAAGGGTATAGCCACCCCGACGATGGGTGTGCAAGTGCTCGACTCAAAGACCCACTTCACTCCTCTAAGCTACGGCTATGTATATGATGACCTACGAGGAGTGGCGATGGTCTTCCTGCCATTAGATATAAAGGCAGAAATAGTGCTACGAGACTCCGATCATAACTTCATGGGGATTCTCACGAACTCGACAGAAGACTCCCCGATGGGAACAGGATTCAAAACCTCGTACAGAACGGTCTTTGTGGAATCAACAATAACGCAGATAGCCATAGACACCTTTAGACTTAACAACTATAGGTTCATGCTAGGAAAATCGAAGGGGGTCTCGGACATTGTAGCTGAAGAGCTCATAGGCAAATCTAAAGAGGCCTTGGAAGCGGCGATGAAGAGCATCGCCACGAAAGATTATAAGATGTCCAAAATAATGTCGCTCAAATCTCTCTACTACAGTATCAGAGCATACGCAAAAGTTGTTAACATGACGACCGAGATACTAAACGCCACAGTCTTCTTCTTCGCCCTGCTTGTACCATTCGCCTTCCTCGCCGAAAGACTCTTCTTCCACTCTGAAGGATACGGAAGAATCATAGGAGTCCTCCTATGCTTCATAATCCCAGCTGTTATCCTATACTTCTTCCATCCAGGATTCTCTTTAGCCTCACAAGTCTTCGCCCTTCTAATGGGCTTCTTAACATTCATTCTGACAATGCCAGTCCTCATCCTCCTGTTTTACAGAGCCTTCGTACACTTCAGAGAGCTTAGAGCGAAGGAGATAAAGGCACACGAAGTCGAGGTTGGACGGCTAGGCAAATTCGTAGCAAGCGTAACCGTGGGCATCGAGAACATGAGAAAGAGGAAGTTCAGAATGGTCTTAACACTATTAACGCTCGTCCTGTTATCATTCTCCATGATAGCGGCTATGTCCATGTCAAACTTCACATTGCAGGCGGTCTTCCCAGGCAAGGGAATAAGAATCCCATACAACGGCCTATTCATAAGAAGACCTGACCAGTTCCTACCACTCTCAGATAATATGATCACATACATAACTTCCCAGATACCGCCAGGCTCCATAGTGGCAAAGAGGGCGGCATACTATCCCATAGGAGTAGACTATCCATCATTATGGATAGTCTCAGAATCAGGAAAAGTCAGACTAGAATCTCTATGGGGCTTATCCCCACACCAAGACGAGATAGATTCGATCTTAAGAACAGCTATGATCAAGACAACCCCGCCAGGACGCTGGTTCGTAGATGAGGATTACTTCACATGCTTAATCTCAAGCAGAACCGCCGAGAAACTCAAGGTTTCTGTGGGAGACACTGTCAGGATATTGGGCTTTGACTTCACAGTTATAGGCATATACAATTCAACGATTATAAACATGTCCACCGACCTTGACGGGTTGAACTCATATCCACTGAACATGTATGAAGCAACGCCTGAACAGCGTATATACACATATGGAGACGAGATGGTCATAGTCCCATACAGGTTCGTTGAGGACTTGGGCGGAAGACCATATGCCTTATCAATAAAGATTGAAGATCCATCAACTATTCGATCGCTCGCCACCGAATTCGCTAATCAGCTTCCACAGATCAACATTTACGCAGCCATAGGCGAAGAAGTCTATCAATACACCGTTGCGGCAATGTCTGGAGTTCAAGGATGGCAACTATTAATACCGCCGCTCGTTATAGTCGCCCTTCTAACATCAAACGTCATGCTAGGATCAGTATATGAGAGAAGAAGAGAGATCCACGTATTCAGCTCGGTTGGACTATCGCCAATGGATGTAGGAGTGATGTTCCTAACAGAGACTATAATCTACGGAGTAGTAGCGGCAGTCATAGGATACGTGGCGGGAGTAGTAGCCCTAGCATGGGTAGCAGCCTCCACTCCAGGATTCGCTCCCAACTACACGAGCTGGATGGTCGTAGTAGTAATGCTAGTGACAATCCTAACAACTATTCTTTCATCTGTATATCCATGGAGAGAAGCATCTAGAATAGTAACTCCAAGCCTCGAGAGAAGATGGTCGCCTCCGACGAAGCCCGTCGGAGACCGCTGGGAGGTTCCATTGCCATTTACACTAACAGATGACGCAGCCATAGGAGCCCTAGCATTCCTCCGCGAATACTTCTCAACCCACACAAGTGAAGAAGCAGGCATATTCGTAACTAGAAAGCTAGAGTTCGGCAAGATCGAAGTCGAAGGAGAAACCCTCAACTGTCTTAGAGGAATATTCCGCCTAGAACCATTCAGAGCCAACATTGAACATGAAGCTATCATCTTCTTCCCGCGGATGGAGGACCGTAGAAGCATGAAGATCATACTAAACAGAACAGGAGGAGCACACAAACACTGGGTTAAGTCATGCTATCCATTCATAAGCGAGCTGAGAAGCCAGATGCTCCTCTACTCCGGATACCCGATGAGTAGAAAGAAGCCCTACATAGATGAGGGTATGAAAATAATAAAGAAGATAAAAGGTGAATAGGAATGAGTGTGGAAGTTCGTGCAGAGGAAAGAAGAAGCGGTTTAACCCCGAGGACAGTAGCAGCAATCATATATAGCTCGTTAATCCTGCAGCCAGCCGTTATATGGCTCACCCTAGCGGCAGGAATAAACCTAGGCGCAAGCTTAGCAATGTGTATAACCATCCTTATAGTAGAGTTGACGGCCCTATCCGGTAAGGAGCTAACCCCACAGGAGCTCTGGACAATCTATCTAACATCAGCTCAGTCAGGAATAGAAACAGTAATGTTCAATATTCTCTTCCAGACATACGTCAGAAAAAGCCCCATGACCCTGATGTTCAAGACGCCAACCGGAGAGCCGATGATAAACGCTATCCCGGACTGGTATGCTCCGCCTCCAAACTCTCCAGGCGTCCTGCACAGAAACATATGGAGCCCAGAGTTCTTTATGCCAGTAATGGTCTTAGCTCTAGGAACATTCATCATAATGAGAGTCATAGGCATAGGCCTGGGATTCTACATGCACAGCATCTATGTTGTCCAAGAAAATCTTCCATTCCCCCAGATCCAAATGTACACCGAATCTCTCGAATCCTTCTTGGACCGTAAGGGAAGCAGATTTAGAGTGCTCGTTTGGATGGCTGTGATAGGCTTCATCTACGGAACGGTCCTCTATGGGCTTCCTCTACTATCAAAAGGAGTCATAAGGCCTATACCAATACCTTGGGCTGACGCCACACCGCTATTCGAACCGTTTGTTCCAGGAATAATAGTAGGCATGGCCACTGACATATTCGCGTTTGCATTTGCATTCATGATCCCCTTCAACGTCTTGGTATGCATAATCATAGGCTCCTTCGCAATATACCTAATAGCAAACCCCGTCTTGGTGAAGATGTATCCGGGAGGCCTATTCGATTGGTCCCCCGGGATGTCCGCTATCCTCATATATCAATGGTCTACACTTTACGTTTGGGCTAGCTTCCTAATCGGCATGACCATAGGGGCAGGATTATACCCGCTTATAAGAAGGCCTCAAGTCGTCATCAACGGCTTCAAAAGCATATTGAGGCCAGCGACAAAGGAGACAGCTAAAATAAGAACAGTCTCCCTAGCAATGTTCTTCGGAGGATGTATAGCTCTAATAGCGCTTAACTACTATCTCGTACCTGTTCCAGAGCTTCTCCCATGGATCACGCTCCTAGTAGTCGGCGGAACATTCGTTATGACAGTAATCGGCGGTAGGGCACTCGGAGAGTCCGGAATGGCCTTTGCAAACCTGTACTTCAGAGAAGCAACGCTTCTAGCGAGCGGTTACCAAGGAGTAGACATATGGTTCGCTCCACTAAACATAACGATGAGCGGCGGATACTGGGCAAGCTTCTTCAAAGGATGTGATATCACGAGAACCACGTACCTAAGCCTGGTAGCGGCGACCATGATCGCCACAGTAACCTCATACGTCGTTTCACTGATCTTCTCAGGGATATTCTGGAGCATGGCCGAGATCCCGTCTGAAACCTACCCAGCCACGATAGTGTTCTGGCCTGTTCAGACAATAATGACTCTCATATGGCCGTCAAGAGCTATGAATGTCTTCTATCCCTCAAGAATAATACTCGGCCTAGTATTGGCAGTTGTTCTCGGAATAATTGGAGACATAACCCATCTGCCAATAAGCGTCATGGGCCTCGCCATAGGTTTCTCAAGCCCAACTCCAACGGCGCTCTCGCTCTTAATAGGTGGAATAGTAGGAAAGGTGATGGAGAGGCAGCTTGGAAAGAAGTGGTGGGCTGCACACAAGTCGGTGATCGTCGGAGGCCTCCTCCTAGGAGAAGGAGTCGCCGTCTCACTATACTCAGCAATCTCAATCATAAGGACAGCTCTGTGGGCACTGCCATTCTAAACTCGCATCCCAAAAATAGCTCCCTTCTATGATAACTTTTAATTACTTCTATATTTCTCAAATCAGTGAGGTGAAACAATGGGGACATTGAAGCTTAGCTTCATGACATTCGTCTGTCCAGAATGGAAGATCGAGAAGATAGTTAAATTCGCTAGAGAAGCCGGCTACGACGGAGTTGAGATCAGAGTTGACGCTGGACATAAGCATGGTATCTCCTCTAAATCCTCATCAGAGGAGAGGAGATACGTGAAGAAGCTCTTCGACGATGCAGGCGTAGATGTTGCAAGCATCGCAACATCAGTGCAGTTTGCCTTCTCAAATCCCGAAAAGCGTAGGGAGAATATAGAATCCGCCAAGGCAAATATTGAACTCGCAGGTGACCTTGGAGCTAAAGTTGTGAGGATCTTCGCTGGAGGAGATGTGCCTGAGCTAACTGACGAAGTAGCCGAGTATGTAGCGGAGGCCTTCACGGAGGTTGGGGAGTACGCGACAGAACACGGAGTCTGTCCATTACTTGAAACATTGCACGATATAGTCAAAAGTGCAGATGACGCCATGAAAGTTATAAAGAGAGTCAAAACGTCAAACTTTGGAATCTTATGGAATCATTCCGACATAGATGAGAGATCATTCAACATGGTTAAAGACTACATTAAACACTTTCACGTTCATGACGAAGTATTAGATCCACGCAATGATAACGTGCTAAAATTAACAAGAAAAACGAAAACAACCAGCTTTGACGGCTACGTATCCCTAGAGATAATAAAAGGACATAATCTGCCCGAAGACCTGCTCATCGAAACAGCTAAAAGACTAAAAAGAT
>Ga0180300_10001705_pt1 | contig 10249 bp, 11 predicted proteins | sample GuaBasSediGuay15_FD_121798 | JGI IMG/M metagenome (GOLD analysis project Ga0180300, IMG submission 121798) | Subseafloor sediment microbial communities from Guaymas Basin, Gulf of California, Mexico - Guay15, Core 4569-2, 21-24 cm | ecosystem: Environmental > Aquatic > Marine > Hydrothermal... | reverse complement strand
GCGTGGCAAGCTGGAGGAGTTGATCAGGCAGTTGCATCGCGGTCCGCCGGCGGCAAGAGTAGAGGCGGTGGATGTGGAGTGGGGGGAGTACTCCGGGAGACACAGCGATTTTAGTGTACGGTTCTAGGCGCGGGCTGACCCGGGGCCGATGTGTCAGCGCCAGGCGTGCGTACGGTCCGCGGGTCTGACAAGAGGTGGCTAGGGCAGGGCCAGCCCTATCAGAGTTCCTGCGCCTACGAGCAGCGGGGTGAGCAGGGTCACCATGATATTCTGGCCCATGAAGGGAATCAGTTTCCCTATGTCGTCCGAGTAGCTCATGACTCCCTTGATCGCCTTGATGCCCAGCGGCAGGGTGACCAGCCCGAGCAGAGCAGTCCAGGGCAACACCTGAAGTGCCACGGACAGGACTAACCAGACGTAAGTGGCCAGGATGAGCCCGGCGTAGATCCTGGCACTACGTCCGCGTCCCATCACCATAGGCAGGTGGCGTCGCGACGCCACTCTGTCGGCTTCGACATCAGGGAACTGGTTTAGCAGAAGCAGGTTGCTGACCAGGAACCCCGGTATCATGGAGGCCATGCCCGCCGACAGAGTGTACTCCCCTGTCTGGGTGAAGTAGGTACCCATCACCATGAGCGGGCCGAACCCCAAGCCAGGCGCGATAGCGCACAACAGCGGGTCCTTGGTCAGATGAGTGGTGTAGAAGTAGACCACGATCACACCCAGGACGCCCAGCGGCAAAATGGCCACCCCGTACTCATAGATGAAGTAGATGCCTATCAAGCTGACGGCCAGGACACAGGCCAGTCCAAAAAGGTAGACTCTCCATGGACTCAGCAGGCCCGCTGGGAGTATGCCGCTTCCACCGCTGAAAGGCGTCCTCGTGGTATTGAGGTCTATACCGCTGCGAAAGTCAAAATAGTCGTTGAGCACGTTGACGGCTACATGGGCTAGCAGAGCACCGAGGAAGGCCAAACCGAAATGGAGCGCATTCAGGTGGTTGGCAGGTGAGTCGTACACTGCCGTAGCTACGCCAACGAACACACAAACAGGGGTGAGCAACAGGAACTGTGGCCGTGTCTCAAAGAACCATGTCCTTACCGTTGCCATAGGTGAAGACCAGGTTTCTCTCCACGCTGAGACTTCCAATCCGGATCGTCGCCTGTCCTCTTACCCAAGGCGCCAACCCGTCTCCGCTGTCATACTAGCATGTCAGGGCAACGTCTTCAAGCAGGTCGATTGTGAGCCTAACACGCAAGGAGACCCGCCCGCCGGGCGGGTCTCCTTGCGTGCAACCCTTCCACGGAAGATTCCAAGTCAGTGCTGGCGCGCCACCGCGCGCTAGAGCCCGGCGGCATCCAGTATGGCCGGCACCCTGTCCTCCATGCCAATAGCCATGATATGCACTCCCTGGCACATATCCTTCATTTCGGTGATCAGCCGGGCGGCTATCTCAATGCCTTTGGCCGCCTTCTTCTCGGCTTTGTCCATTTCCTCAATCAAGGCATCCGGAACGAATATTCCGGCCACATTCGTGTTCATGAAACGGGCCATAGCCGCCGACCTCAGGAGCACGATGCCCACCAGGACCGGGACGTTGAGGTGCTTCACAGACTGCATGAATGTCTCGAACTGCCTCGGTTCATACACCGCTTGCGTCTGGAAGAACTGTGCGCCTGCCTTGACCTTCTTCTCCATCTTGATGATCTGTGGTTCCAGAGGCTCGGCGCACGGAGTGACGGAAGCCCCCGAAAAGAAGCGCGGAGACCCGGCCAGTTCTTTGCCGCCCAGGTCGCGTCCCTGTTCCAGTCCCTTTATCGCTGCCAAAAGAGAGACAGAGTCGAGGTCGAAGACGGGCTTGGCGTCCGGGTGATCCCCTAGCGCCACGTGGTCGCCGGTAAGGCAGAGGACATTCTCGATACCCATGACATAGGCATTGAGAAGGTCTGACTGGAGTGCCAGGCGATTGCGGTCGCGGCAGGTCATCTGGAAGACGGGCTCCAGTCCCCACTGCTTGACCAGATGTGCACCGGCCAGCGAGCCGATCCTCATGACGGAGCTTTGCTGGTCGGTGATGTTCACGGCATCGACGCGGTCCTTCAGCAACTCGGCGTTCTTTTTCATCTCCTCGATGTCGACGCCTTTGGGCGGACCCACTTCGGCCGTCACCACGAACTTGCCGCTGGCGAGTTTCTCTCTGAGGCTCATCGTACTGCTTCCTCCTTCTCGTCCTGCTCCAGCGCCCACATAATGGTGGACCTGAGGTGTTTAGGAGGTTCCATCTTGCTGTAAGCCTTCGGGGGAAGGACCTCTCTCATCTTGTCCAGCCTGTTGAGCTTCTTTAGACGCTCGTAGATCAGATGCCAGCCGCAGTCTCTCACCTCGGGCTCGACTTCGCATTTTCCATTTTTTGCCCCGCCGCACGGGCCGTTGATGAGCGACTTGCTGCAGGCTGTCAGGGGACATATGCCGCCGGTCATGTCTAGTAAACAGTCGCCGCACTCCCGGCAGCGCTCGCTTCCACGCCATTCACCGCGAGCGCCGCCCAGATTAATCGTGTTGCAGGCGGGGTGTACTACCTTGTCAACTACTGCCGCGGTGGCCTGCACCCCGATGCCGCACGTCATTACCAGAAGGGAATCGGCTGCCATCACTTCATCCTCGTGGGCTTTGAGACGCAGCTTTGTCAGGGCCTTGTCGCACAGGAAGTCGATAACGGTATATCCGGTGATGGTCTTCCCCTGCTGCTCCAGGGTCTGCTTCATCTCCAGGACCTGAGGCTCTCCCCCTGTCTGGCAGACTTCGGCACAGCCCTTGCAGCCTACGATGAAGACCTTCCCCTCGCCATCCAGGTAACCCAGGACTTCCTCCAGGGGTTTCATTTCCGAAACTAGCATTTTTTCGTTTCCTCCACTACTAATCTCACGATATCGGGGATCCTCTGCGCAAGTTCAACTGACGGCTCCAGCCCCCAGTCGACTTCTTTAGGTTGAACCCCAATAATGACCACATCTTTGGGCTTTGCACCCAGCACGTCCAACATCATGAGGGAATGGGAGAAGCTCATCTCATGAGCTGAACACGCCTCCGCGCTGCTGGCAACGTCACCGGGGCGAAAGCGGTAGATGGTGCCGGGTTCGCAGTTCCCCTCGGCTGCGTCAACGATGATCAACTTGTCCACGCTGTCAAGGGACAGGATGACGTCCGGGCACGTACCCGCATCAAGGATGTTCAGGTTGGCCCCGCTGTCGAGGCCCATTTCCTTCAAGGTATGAGCCACATGCACTCCGATGCCTTCGTCCTTCAGCAGCAGGTTGCCCACGCCTAATACCGCTACCCTTGGCCCACCACTAAGAGACTCTGTACTTTCCAAGGTCGGTCCCTTTGGGCGTGACCAGGTGGACGGCGCAAGCAATGCACGGATCGAACGAGCGGACGATTCTCACGATCTCGAAGGGGTTACTCTCGTCCTTGATCTTCGTGCCGATGAGAGCTTGCTCCACCGGCCCGGGTTGGTCGTTATCGTCTCTGGGGGAGAAGTTCCAGGTACTGGGTACGACGCACTGGTAGTTGGCGATCCTCTTGCCTTTGACCTCCACCCAGTGCCCAAGCGCACCCCTTGCCGCATCTACCAGGCCCATGCCCGTAGCCTCGTCGGGTATCTCGTAGTCAATGTAGGCTGGTTCCCCCGGCTTGAGTTGCAGCAGCCACGCTGGCATGGCATCGGCCACCAGCTTGGTGTAGAGTGCCCGGGCGGCGTGCCGACCCAGCACGGAGAACATGGCACCGGGCGAAGCCTTGAAGTGCTCAAGGACAGAGTCCACCAGTGCCTTGGCCTCGGCATTGCCGTTAGCGTAGCTGACCATCATTCTGGCCAGAGGCCCGACCTCGAACACCTTGCCGTCGTAGCGAGGTGCTTTTATCCAGGAGTAGCCTCCGTTCTTGTTAATGTGGGGTTTGGTCTCTCCGCTAGTGGGGTGCCTTCCCGAGGTGGACTCATCGTACCAGGAGTGCTTCACATACTCGGCGATCTTGCTGGTGTCCAGAGCATCGGCATTGAGGTTCGTGGAAGTTGTGCCCTGCTGCACCAGCCTCTGCCTCCGCGTCAGGTCGGGATTGCTGCCGTCCAGATCGAAAGAGCCGTATGACAGCAGTTGGCCACAGCCTGCGCCCACGGTGAAGTAGTCACTGTAAGCCTCTGCTACGCTCAGCACGTCTGGGATATAGACGCTATCTATAAAGTCGCGTATCTCATTCAGTTTCCACAAGAACGAGGCGATCTTGTCAACGGTCGGGACTTCGGCTACGCCGCCCGGGACAATGGTGCAGTTGTGGGGCAGCTTGCCGCCAAAGATGGCCGCCAACTCCTGGGCCTTGCGCCTCATCTCAAAAGCTTTGACGTAGTGCGCCAGTGCCTGTATGTTGCCTTCAGTGGACAGGCGATAGTCGCCTTCGTAGCGTGGAACGAACGGGCCAAGCTCGCCCCGCTGGGCAAACTCCTTCACAGACTTCAGAGTGGGGTCATTGCCGTCATACCTGGCTATTGCTGTAACATCGACGTAGTCGAGTGCCGCCAGGTGGTAGAAGTGCAGCGTGTGATCGGCAATGTGGGCCGCGCCCAGGATCAGGTTGCGCATGAGCCTGCCGTTGTCGGGTATCTTGTCGGCGATGCCGAAGGCGCTGTCCAGGTTCAGCGTAGCCGCGGTCGAGTGGCTCGTGGGACACACACCGCAAATGCGCTGGGTGTAGCGCTGAGCATCGCGGGGGTCACGGCCGCGAAGGATAGTCTCTATGCCCCTGAACAGCATGCCGGAGCTTTGGGCGTCCTTCACCTCACCGTTCTCTACCACTGCCTCGATCTTTAGATGCCCTTCAATTCGAGTTACCGGGTCAATGACAATCTTAGTCACCTGTCATAACCTCCGTCTTACTGTCCCTTGCCGATAGCTGGCAGAGCTTCATCGGTTAGCTTCTGATAGAAAGGCGCTAGCAGGTCTGGGAAGCCCGGTTCTACGCAGCCTATACATGAGCCGCCGGAGGCGATGCACCAACTCGTGCCATTGTTCCACAGCCTGAGGGGGCAGTCAGCGTAGGTAACCGGCCCCTTGCAGCCCAGCTCATTGAGACAGCCTGGGTCACCGAACTTCTTGGCGAACTTGCCTTCCTCGAAGTAGGCACGGCGTGGGCAGTTCTCGTGAATCAGCTTGCCGTAGTATGCCTTCGGCCTCTTGTGCTCGTCCAGCTCGTCAGACTTGGGCAGGCCGCTAAGAAGAATGCTGGCCACAGTGCCCACAAACCAGTCGGGGTGAGGTGGGCAGCCAGGAACGTTTATGAGTGGAACGTCAATACCGCGTTGATGAAGCAATCGGTCTACACCTACGCACCCGCTGGGGTTGGGCGCGCCGGCCGCGATGCCACCGAAGGCGGCACACGTGCCCAGAGCGATGACAGCCATAGCATTCCTGGACAGGCGCTCAGCGGTGGTTGCCAGTGGGATCGGCTGTCCATCCTTTTCCCCGGCACAGCCGTAGACACCGTTCTCTGCCATCGGTATGGCTCCCTCCACTACCAGCAGGTAGGCACCTTTCCTGGTGTCGGAGGTGCGATCCAATTCTGCGAACACAGCCTCGCCTTGCCCGGCCATAACGGTGGCATGGTACCTGAGGTTAATGTGCTTACCGGGGATGACCTCGTCGATCAAGAGGTTCTTGATGGTGGGACTGGCTGAATTGAGGACAGACACGGAACAGCCAGTGCAGGTGCTTGCCTGAAACCAAATCACGGGAATCTCTGCTATGCTTGAACTGGCCATGTACCTCCTTTCGTAAATATTCTACCGTACATGAGGGCCTAGATACAAATGGCTCACCTGTTTGTGCCGCCTCTGGCCTGAGGCTCCTGGTGGGTGGCGCTATCTGGCAAGCAGGAAATGAGAGGGCGAAAGACGGTTGAACCAAGCTGGAGGGAAGAGGTTTTGGGGAGCCGCCCAACGGCTGGATCGCCGCCCGTGCCTGATGTAGCTGGCGGCGCCCAGTGCCGGAAGCGGTTTGCTCTAGCTAGAGCACGATGGACAGGACCACCAGCAGAATGAGTAGTGCTCCGGCTATAATGGCGCTCCTTCTCAAGTCCCTGATCACCTGGCCATAGGGTAGAGTCGTTTGCGGCAAGGGAGGGGTGCGTGCAGGTGCAGATGGAGCGGTAGCGCTCGGAGTGACAGGCGCCGCCTGCCTTGTTGTGGCGGGTGCCTGAGGACGCGCATAGCGGCGGCTGTGCCTGCTTCTTCTCTTTTTCCGGGGCAGTGTGCTCTTTGACTGGGCGTGTTGGGAAGGCTTAGGCATCTCTGTCTCTTTCCTGCCACAGGTCGTCGATGGTTTGCTGAGCTACCTCGTAGCTGAATCCTCTTTGCCTCAGGAAGGTGCCCAGCTTGCGACGGAAGGCATGGTAGTCGAGGGTGGTCAATCGCTGTGCTTTGCCGCGACCCGCTCTGCGGGCGCTTGCCGCCTCGTCTACTTCCTGGACGACCTCGGCTATGATGTTGGCGGAGACTCCTTTGCGCCTGAGCTCGCTGCGCAACATGGCTCGGCTGCGCGGGCGGAACGCCTGCCGGTTGGAGCTCCAGAATCGAGCGAAAGAGGGATCATCCACCAGACCCTGCTCTCTCAGCTTCTCAAGCGTTGCCCTCACTGTGTGCGGGCTGAAACCCCGCCTTGTCAGTCTTGAGTATAGCTCGAACTCACTTCTGGGGCGATAGCTGAGATAGCGGAAGGCGGTGTCCAGGCAGGACTCGGGGTCAGAATCGGGCTGCTTGCTCATTCGGGTAGCCAATCCTCGTCGCTGCTCTTGGGGTTGGGGACCGCGGGCGCAGCCTTTGACCTGATCTGACTTTCTATCTCTTGGGCCAACTCGGGATGCTCTCTCAGGTAGTTCTTGGCGTTCTCGCGCCCTTGTCCTAGGCGCTCCTCACCATAGGAGAAGAAGGCGCCGTTCTTCCTTATCAGGCCCATAGCAGTGCCCAGGTCGATTATTTCACCTTCCTGACTTATGCCCTGGGCGAACAACACGTCAAACTCGGCGGTTCTAAATGGCGGAGCGACCTTGTTCTTTACTACCTTGGCCCGGACGCGGTTGCCAACCACCTCACTGCCTGTCTTGACAGATTCTATCCGTCTAAGGTCGATCCTCACCGAGCTGTAGAACTTCAGAGCTCTCCCGCCGGGGGTGACTTCAGGATTGCCAAAGAAGACGCCGACCTTTTCGCGCAACTGATTGATGAACACTGCAGCCGTATTCGACTTGCTGATGGCCGCTGTGAGCTTGCGCAGAGCTTGTGACATCAGCCGGGCTTGCAGGCCCACCTGGGCCTCGCCCATGTCCCCCTCGATCTCTGCCCTGGGGACAAGAGCGGCGACTGTGTCGACGACGACGATGTCGACTGCCCCGCTTCTCACCAGAGCCTCGGTTATCTCGAGGGCTTGTTCGGCGGTGTCGGGCTGTGACATGTAGAGGTCTTCGACCTTGATTCCGCAATGCGCGGCGTACAACGCATCGAATGTATGCTCCACATCTATGTAGGCAGCGATGCCTCCGCGCTTCTGCGCCTGAGCTATTACGTGAAAGGCGAGCGTCGACTTACCAGCCGATTCCGGTCCGAAGATCTCGGTCACTCTGCCGCGTGGAATGCCACCAACTCCGAGGGCTATATCAAGCGAAAGGGAACCAGTTGGGATGACGTCCACGGTGAGCCGCGCCGGTGCGTCGCCCAACTTCATCACCGCACCCTTTCCAAATTGCTTCTCGATCTGCTGAATAGCCAGATCTAGGGCCCTTTCTTTCTCGACCATGACGCGCTCCGGCAACATCATAGCACAGCTCCAACCAGGGTACAATGCCATTGGAGCGGACATAATTGCCTGCGCATCTACCTGACCAGAATCTTGGTCGCTTTCAGCGCTTTGGTCTAACGTGGTGGTGTGGGAGGCAAGGCCCGTTTGTGGGCGTTGGCCGCAACCTTCTCCTCGATCTTGCGGGCCACATTGGCATCGACCTGCCCAGCCGTGAAGTAGAGGTCCAGCTCCTGATAGGTTAGCCCTATCTCTTCCTCGTCTGTCTGCCCTTCCCAGAGCCCCGCTGACGGTGGCTTGTCAATGATTTCGTGGGGAATACCCAGGTAGTGGGCTAGTGAACGCACCTCCGTCTTGACCAGGTTGCCCAGGGGTAGGAGGTCAACCCCGCCATCACCGTACTTGGTGAAGTAGCCGATGCTCAGCTCGCACTTGTTACCAGCGCCCACCACTAGGTAACGAAGGCGACTGGCGAAGTAATACAGGGTTGTCATTCTCAGTCTCGGCTTGAGGTTGGCCTCTGCGTTGCGCCTGGTTGCCGGGTCCAATCCATCGTCGGGAAGGAGGCGAATCATGGCATCGTAAACGGTGTCGAGCGGGATCAGGCGCGCCTGTATGTCAAACCTGCGCACCACCGCATGGGCGTGGTCTATATCTGTCTGACTGCTATGGCAGGGAAGGATGAGGCCGAGGGTGTTGTCCGGCAGAGCAAGCTTACATAATACGGCCGCAACTGAGGAGTCCAGTCCGCCACTCACCCCGATCACCGCACCGCCGGCTCCTGCGCCGGCTATCTGCTCTCTGATCCAGGACACCAGCCCGTCTACTATCTGCTGGGGAGCCCTGTTGGCTTGGCTCATGTTTCGCCCGGCCCTAGTATAGTCACCCCGGTTCATGCCGTCAAAGAGGGTGACTTTGGGCGGCACCTGTGCTAGTCTGGGAAGGTCGCGGCCTGCGTTTCAGATGCCTGGTGGGTGGCATCTCAGCATGAAGGTGTACATAGGTACGTCTGGTTGGGTGTACGGTCACTGGCGGGGCCTGTTCTATCCAGAGAAGCTGGCCCAGTCGAGATGGCTCGAGTACTACAGCCAGCATTTCGCTACAGTTGAGTTGAATAATAGTTTCTATCACCTCCCGTCGGATAGGGCATTCAAGGGCTGGCGGGAGCGCACGGCGCCGGGCTTCGTTTACGCTGTCAAGGTGAGCCGCTACATTACCCACGTAAAGAGGCTGAAGGACGCGGAAGAGCCGATTGAGAATTTCCTTATGCGGGCGCAAATCCTGAACGAGAAGCTTGGGCCGTTGCTCTACCAGTTGCCTCCCAACATGCGTCGAAACGATGCCGTGCTTGAGCGCTTCCTGGACGTGCTACCCATGGGACTGAAGCACGTCTTTGAATTTCGCCATGAGTCCTGGTTTGATGAGGGTGTCTTCGATCTCCTCAGGATGCACAATGCTGGCTTCTGTATCTACGATATGCCGGGTCTGGTCACTCCGGTGGTAGCCACGGCGGACTTCGCCTATGTCCGTTTCCACGGCAGCGAGGCTCTCTATGAGAGTTGCTACTCCGATGCGCAGCTCAAACGGTGGGCCAAGGTTATCGCTCGGCTGGGCCAGAAGCTGGATGCAGTGTACGTGTATTTCAACAATGATTCGTGTGCCTATGCTGTAAGGAACGCCAGGACGCTAGCAGGAGAATTGGGCGCTCTTGTTGAGAAGGGCTAGGTTGCTCTTGCCGGGTTGGGCAGGCGGTGGGCTGCTACACTGACAAGGAAGGCCATGCCTGGGAGAGGGGAATACCACGGACAGTGAATTACAGCAGGCCATCTATGACACTCTAAAGGAAGCGGCACGCACCCGCAGGTTGGTCCACTATGGCGAGTTGGCTTCGGTGGCCGGGCTGAACCTGAGTTCGGGGCATGGGCGGCGAGAGATGGGTCGCATGTTGGCGAAGCTCTGCGAGGGCGAAGTCCGCGAGGGCCGTCCCATGCTGGGCTCGGTGGTAGTCCGGAAGGACAGGGGGATACCGGGTGGGGGGTACTTCAGGGAGGCGCAAAGGCTGCGTGGGGTGAGCATGTGCACTGATGCCCAAAGGCGCGCTTTCTGGGCCCAGGAAGTGGAGAGGGTGTATCAGTACTGGTCAGAGCATTGATCTCGATCCGAGCGAGCCATTATTGCGCGGACGCGAGTACCTTCCTGGTTGGCGCGGTTGTCGCGCTCGTCGGGGAATCGATTGTAAGGCTTGGGTTAGCTGTGTTTGGCGTTCAAATGGTACGAATGCCGGTATCGCGCAGGGGGCATCTCGGCTCCAACACGTAAGCCGTGGTGCCCGCTGACTGTGTTGGCCGCGGTAGGCTTGCCGTGGCGGGCGTCTGCGAGGGAGGGCCGGGGCTAGTGTGTGGGCACTG
>Ga0180300_10001704_pt1 | contig 10254 bp, 5 predicted proteins | sample GuaBasSediGuay15_FD_121798 | JGI IMG/M metagenome (GOLD analysis project Ga0180300, IMG submission 121798) | Subseafloor sediment microbial communities from Guaymas Basin, Gulf of California, Mexico - Guay15, Core 4569-2, 21-24 cm | ecosystem: Environmental > Aquatic > Marine > Hydrothermal... | reverse complement strand
TCGCGCCCAGTTCCACGCGCGGCGGCCGGCCGCCGTACTTGATGGCGTTGCTGAGGTAGTTGACCCACACCTCTTCAACCCACGGGCCGTAACCCAGTGCCATCGGCCAGGTTTCGGGCAGGACGATCTCAGCCTTGTATTCCTCGATCATATCGGCCAACCGCCGCTGGGCTTCGACAACGAGCCTTGCCGTGTCCAGTGGCTCCATCGTCACTTCCGCCGTGCGCGCTTCGGCCAGCAGCAGTAACCCCTCAATGATACTGCTCATCTTGCGCACATTGTGCGCAATCGTATGCAGATAGTGACGCAATTCATCATCCGACAGCGTAGTGTAATCCTCCCTCTCCAACGCCTCGGCAAAGCCGATGACGAGAGCCACCGGGTTCTTAAGGTCGTGGGCCACGGTGTGGGCGAAGGCGTCCAATTCCTCATTGCGCGCTTCCAGTTCGGCCGTGTATTGGCGCAACACCTCCTCCGCCCGCCTGCGTTCGGCGATCTCCTGCTGTGCCTGCTTGTAGAGCCGGGCGTTCTCGATGGCCACAGCCGCCTGGTTGGCGAAGATGGTCAACAAGTCCAGATGATCGGAAGTAAAGGCGTCGTATCGGGTGACGTTGTCCAATGTCAAAGTGCCGATGGCTCTGCCTCGGACGATGAGGGGGACACAAAGGGCGGATTTCTCCTCGTGCACTTCCGGCAGGTCAATGGGCTTGGTGCGCGGGTCGGCCTTGACGTTACCGATGATGAGCGGTTGTTGATGAGCGAAGACCCAACCGGTGTACCCTTCGCCGGGCTTGAAGCGAGCCGCGGCAACGGTCGCAGGGCTGAAGCCAACACTGGCCCGCACCGTCAGTTCTTTCTGACCTTCATCCAGGAGATGCAGCGTCCCCTTTTCGGCAGGACCGATGGTGGCTATGGCGATCTCGATAACCCGGCGCAGTACCTCGTTGAGTTCCAAGGTGGCGGTGACATCCCGGCTGATCCTCAGCAGCGAGTTCATTTCCCGCAGGCGGCGCTGGCTTTCCTCGTAAAGCCGGGCGTTCTCGATGACGGCCGCCAGGTTGCCGGCCAGGATAGAGACGAGATGGAGATCCTCCTCGCTGAAGGCAGCCAGGCGGCGGCTCTCCAGGTTAAGCGCGCCGATGACCCGCTCGCCGACCTGCAACGGCACGCATAACTCGGAGCGGGTGTCGGGGTCGCAGGCATGGTAACGTTTGTCCTCGCGCACATCCGCCAGGAGGACCGGCTGCCCGGTCTGCACCACCCAGCCGGGGATGCCCACGCCGATGAAACGGCGCACTAATTTCGGCCCGCCGGGGAAGCCGGTGGAGGCACGGATGACCAATTCGTTCGTCTCCGGCTCCACCAGCAGGATGGCGATGTCATCCGGCCGCAGGGTCTCTTGCAGCGCGAGCATAGTGCGGCTGAGTATCTCGTCCAGGTGGACCGAGGTCATCGCTGCCGCGGCCACCTCGTAAAGGATTCTCAGTTCCGCCGCTCGCTGCCGAGCCTCTTCGTAGAGCCGGGCATTTTCGATGGCCATGGCCACCTGGTTGGCGAAGGGAGTGACCAATCGGATATGCCCTTCATCGAAATGATCCAACTCGACGCTGTCTACAGCCAGTATCCCGATCACCCTGTCTTGGACGATTAAAGGCACCCCCAGCCACGAGCGAATATGGCTGTGAGGTGGCTCGCGAAAGGGCGGGTGAGAAGCCTGGACATCGGCCAAGATGACCGGTCTTCGCTCGAGGACGACCATCGTGTTGGGATTATCGCCGGGCACAGGGAACCTCAGCCCGATGACCGCCTCCGGCTCAGGAAATCCCCGCCCGCCCACGATTTCCAGGTAACCATCCCGCAGCAGTTGCACCGACGCGCTATCATAGGGCACCACCCGATCCAGTTGCTCCAGGATGCGCTTCAACCTCTCGTTCAGGCTCAGGGTCTCGGTAACCGCTGCTGTTGCCTCTCGCAACGTCTCCGCCTCACGCCGCCGGGCTCGCTCCTCTTCCAGCAATCGCGTCTGTTCCAGAGCGGCGGCAGCCAGAGGGGTGAAGTGCTCCAATAAAGTGATGTCGGCGGAGGAGAAGGTGCGCGGAGCGTCGTCCAGCAGGTTGAGCACCCCCAGCAGATGGCCGCCCCAGGAGATGGGCACGGCGACGCAGGCGGTAAAACCGATCCCCTCGTACTGGGCAGATCGGCCCTCCCAGTGGCTGTAATCGTCCACAGCCATCGGCCGACCGGTCTCCAGGACCTTGCCCGAAAGCCCCTCCCCGCGCTTAAGCACGACCCCGATGAGGTCTGGATCCAGGTTGTACGTCAGGGTGAGTTCCAGATCGTCGGTAGCCGGCCGGTAAAAGTAAATGGCACCTTGCTTAGCCTTCAACAAGCCCGTGGCCCGGGCCACGATGGCCTGTAGTAAGTCGGGCAAGGCCCGCTGGGCGACCAGGTCCAGCGCCGTCTCGTGGAGGGCGGCCATCATCTCCGCCCGCCAGCGGATCTCCTTCTCCGCCTGCTTGCGCTCGGTGATGTCACGCAAAACGACCAGCCGGCCGGTGGGCCGACCGCGCTGGCTATGCAGAGGTGAGATACGCAAATCATAAACACGCTGCGCCTCACCCTCGCCCAGGACAATCTCTGCCTGCGCCTCTGCCACGTCAAGGTAGCGCTCGATCAGGTCGGGCTGATCGGATAGCACCTGAGGGGCCGGCTGCCCAATCACACCTGCGCGTGGGCGACCGATGATGCGTTGTGCGGCCGGGTTGAGGTCCACGATGCGGTTCTGCGCGTCCAGCACAATCACCCCATCGCTCATACCCTCAACGACGGCATCACGTGCCACCGGCACGATATCTAACAAGCGATACCGAAAGAGGCCCCAGGCTACCGCCAGGCCGGAGAGGGTGAAAGCGAAAGGCGTTAGGTCCAGATGCGGAAATGGATTCAAGCCGGAGACGTAGAGCGCGTTCCCGATCCACGGCGCCAGCGCGCCAATCAGCAAGGCAATCAATTGCCCACGGTACAGGTACAACGAACGGAGGAGCGTCTGAATGAGCAGCAGTGTACCGAGCAGAAGCAACAGGTAGGAGTACACCCAATTGATCCAGAACCCCGCACCGTAAGTCAAATCCAGTACCAAGAACGGACTGCTGGTATCCTGGCCGATGTTGCTCCAGATCAGGCCGTGGGTGTCGTTGGTCCAGACCAGCAACAACGTGACAAGGGGTATAATGGCTAACAGGACCCTGTTGCGGCGCGTGAGCCACTTTTCCCGGCCGGAGTATTGGAGCACAAAGGCCAGCCACATCACTGGCCCGCTGACGATGCCCAGGTACTCGACCTTGGCCCAGAAGACCTGGGTTGGCAAGTCAGCGCTTCCCAGTTCCAGCGCATACCCCAGCGACCACACGGCCACGGCCAGCATGAGCAATGCCAGGGGCATTGCACCGGGCGCCGAGTGGCGCCGCCATGCGAAGAGCGCCAAGGCAGCCGATATTGCTGCTGCTGCGAGCAAAAGCAATGTATAGGGTGTCAACTGCCAGTACACTACTTGCTCATTCCCCAATCACAATTTCGACAGGCCACATGCCCTGGGTACAAGTTCAGTATAACGTAACCTCACACAAAAGTCAATGCTCTCTTTGTACCATTCCCGCCCGCCGGAGGCTGCGCTGCGCTCAAGCCTCCGGCTCACAAGCAAAGCCCCTTCGGGGCTGAGATGAGCCCGCAGGGCTTTGCCGGTTGAGCCCGGTGGTTCACCGCCGGGCGGATGTGCGAGAAACCGGCAACGACTTTTCGGAGATGACCGGTGCCCAGACGACGCTCTAAACATTCCCTGTACTTCACTTGCACCTCTTTACTGCCCGGCGTGAATGTGTTATAATTGGCCCTCGATGACATCTCACCAGTTACAGCGAGGAGCGCATGGGTTTAGAGACAACCCCGTGGCATAGCCGCCCTGTTCAGGAGGTAGCCGAGGCTCTGGGCACCGACCCTGCGACCGGACTCACATCGGCTGAAGCAGAGGCTCGCCTGGCCCAATATGGCCCCAATGAACTGGCTGAGCGGCCCCGACCCGGGTTCTGGCAACTATTGCTGGGGCAGTTTCAGAGTTTCGTCGTCATCATCCTCATCGTCTCCGCCGTCGTCTCTATTCTGCTAGGAGAGATGATAGAGGCGGGCGCAATTATGGCCATCGTCGTCCTCAACGCTGTGCTGGGCGTGGTTCAGGAGAGCAAGGCGGAGGAGGCACTGGCGGCGCTCAAGAAGATGGCCGCTCCCGACGCTCATGTGCTACGTAACGGTCACCGTGTCACCATCCCGGCCCGCGAACTGGTGCCCGGCGATATCGTCTTCCTCGAAGCCGGCAACTACGTCCCGGCCGACCTGCGTCTCGTCGAGAGCGTCAACCTCAAGATTGACGAGGCGTCGCTCACGGGCGAATCGGTGCCGGTGGAAAAGGTGGCCAATGTGACGCTATCGGAGGACGTGTCCCTGGGGGATCGGATCAACTGCGCCTTCATGGGCACCACCGTCACCTACGGGCGGGGGGAGGGCATCGTCACCGCCACCGGGATGCAGACGCAAATGGGCATCATCGCCGAGATGATCCAGTCCTACGAGCCGGAGCCAACGCCGCTGCAACGTCGTCTCGACCAACTCGGCAAGTGGCTGGGTTGGGGTTCGCTCTCCATCTGCGGCATCGTCTTCATCGAGACGCTCATCCAGGATACCAATATCTCTCTCCTCATCAACCAGGGGCTGATCCCCTACCTGGTGCAGACCAAACAGCAGATTATAGATTTGTTCATCGTCGCGGTCAGCCTGGCGATCGCCGCCGTTCCGGAGGGATTGCCCGCCGTCGTCACCATCTGCCTGGCGTTGGGAATGCGTGAGATGGTGCGGCGCAACGCTCTCATCCGCCGCCTGCCGGCGGTGGAGACGCTGGGCTCGGCCACCGTCATCTGCTCCGATAAGACCGGCACGCTGACCCAAAATGAAATGATGGCCGTGCGGCTCTACGTGGCCAACCTGCGGCTGGACGTGAGCGGCGAGGGGTATCATCCCGCGGGCAAGTTCACCAACTACGGCAAACCGGCCGACCCGCACGACAACACCGAAATCATGTCTTTGCTCACCGGCGGCCTGCTTTGCTCCGACGCTCAACTGGAACCGCTCGGTTCCGATGGGGACGGCCAGCGATATCGCATGGTAGGTGACCCGACGGAGGGGGCGTTGGTGGTGGCAGCGGCCAAGGCTGGCCTGTGGCGCGAAGAGATCGAGAAGAGACTACCCCGCGTGGCCGAGGTGCCTTTCGATAGTGAGCGCAAGCGCATGAGCACCATCCACGCCCTTCCTGCGCAGGAGGGGGGAGGATACGTTGTCTACGTCAAGGGTGCACCCGACGTGATGTTGCCTTTCTGCAACGCCCTCCTGGAGAACGGCGCAGACGTGTCGCTGACGGTGGGCCGGCGTCAGCACATCGAGAACGTTGTCCGCGACCTGGGGCGTGAGGGACTGCGTGTCCTGGCTGTGGCCTATCGCCGCCTGGATGAACTGCCGCCCGAGATCAGCGCTGAGACGATTGAGAGAGACTTGACATTGATCGGGTTGGTGGCGATGACGGATCCGGCCCGGCCGGAGGTCAAACCGGCGATAGATAAAGCGCGGCGAGCAGGCATCCGCACGCTGATGGTCACAGGCGACTACCCCGATACTGCCCGTGCTATCGCACAGGAGATCGGCCTGCTGCGGCCCGAGGGGGAGGTGGTCTCCGGCGCGGAGTTGAACGATCTCGCCGACGAACAACTGGCCGAGCGCATTGATAACATTGACGTTTTCGCCCGCGTCTCCCCCCAGCACAAGGTACGCATCGTCGAGGCGCTTAAAGCGCGGGATCATGTGGTGGCTATGACCGGCGACGGCGTCAACGATGCCCCTGCTCTCAAGCGGGCCGACATCGGCGTGGCGATGGGTATCACCGGCACCGACGTCTCTAAAGAGACGGCCGACATGGTGCTCACCGACGATAACTACGCCTCCATCGTCTCGGCCATCGAGCAGGGACGCATCATCTACTCCAACATCCGCAAGTTTGTTTACTACCTGCTCTCGTGTAACCTGGCCGAGATTATGGTCATCTTCTTGGCAACTCTGGCCGGCTCGCCGCCGCCGCTGACCGCCATCCAGTTGTTGTGGCTCAACCTGCTCACCGATGGGGCACCGGCACTGGCGCTGGGGATGGAGAAAGGCGACCCTGACATCATGGAGCAGCCACCACGTCCTGTATATGAACCGATCATCAACCGCTTGATGGTTGTCGGCATAATCGTGCAGACCATCGCCATCACTGCAGTCGTGCTGACCGCTTACTACCTCGGCTGGATCTGGGACCCGGCGAAGCCGGCACTGGCGCGGACGATGGCTTTCGTCACCCTTTCGGCCTCTGAACTGGTACGAGCCTACACCGCCCGATCGGAGCGTATCTCCCTGTTCCGCCTGGGTGTCTTCAGCAACAGGTATATGCAATACGCCGTGCTCCTTTCCATTGTCCTGCTGCTCAGCGTGGTCTACATCCCTTTCTTCCAGCCCATTTTCGAGACAGTGCCACTGGGCGTCCGGGAGTGGACTGTCGTCCTGCCACTGCTGCTGGTACCTGGCATCGCCGCCGAGATCACCAAGGCCATCATGCGCTTACGTGCCCGGCAGCGCGTGGCAGCGGTTACGGCCTAGAAACCTCCCTCTCCCGGAACCCAACCGCTTCCTCTGCCTGGTGATGAGGTTGTCTACCGGAGTCTGGCGAATTTTGGAGCCCTCCACATTTGCGGTATGACGGCTGATGAACCACAAGATATGGGGGTCGTAGTGGCGACTTCAGTCGCTCTGATCTCGCTTTGAACGACTGAAGTCGTTACTACGAGCAAAATCGCCAGAGTCCTGTTGTCTATTTGAGTTCCACGACGGCGCCGGCGGCCTCCAGTTTGGACTTGGCGTCCTCGGCTGCTTCCTTAGAGACGGCTTCCAGCACAGTGCTGGGCGCGCTGTCCACCAACTCCTTGGATTCTTTCAAGCCCAGGGCCGTGAGTTGCCGCACAGCCTTGATTACTTCGATCTTCTTGGGGCCGATCTCCTTGAGGATAACATCGAATTCGGTCTTTTCCTCCTCAGGTGCGGCCTCGGCTGCCGCAGCGGGCATAGCAGCCACTGCTACTGGTGCTGCCGCGCTCACCCCCAATTTATCCTCCAGCATCTTGACCAACTCAGATGCTTCCAGCAACGAGAGTTTGCTGATCTCTTCCGCGATCTTTTCTAGGTCTGCCATAGTTTCTGTTCCTCCTTTAGGCGCTTATGCGCTTGTGATCTGATGATACTCAGGCAGGCTCAGCGGCCTGCTCCATCCCGATACCGGGCGTAGAGCCCGACTCTTGCAGTTTGTCCACGTAGGCTTGTAGGACGTTAAGGACCTGTCGGATGCCACTGGCGATAACGCCGGCCAACCGGGTGGCCGGGGCATTGATGGTGCCGAGTACCTGGGCCAGAAGCACCTCCCGCGATGGGAGATCGGCGATGGCGTACACCTGCTTGGCCGAAATCACCGACGTACCCACCAGTCCGCCTTTGATGCGCAGTACCTCCAACTCCTTTGTCGCATCCCTCAATGCTTTGGCCACCGGTGGGACCTCCTCGTGGCAGAAACCAATGGCTGTTGGTCCAACTAGCCATTCTTCTGGCAGTGATAGCCCCACTTCCTTCAAGGCCAGCGCCAGCAGTCGGTTCTTGACCACCTGGAATTTGCCACCCAGGGGGCGCACTGTGCGCCTGATCTGGTTCATATCATCCACGCTCAACCCGCGGTAGTCGGCCAGGATAATCCCCTGGCTCTGCTTGAGTTGCTCGATGTACTGCGTGACGAGTTCAGCCTTCCGCTGCTTCGAAATTGCCAATTCTGCTCACCTCCTTTCCGAAACCGGAAGCCCCGCTTCAGCGGGGGTTCCCCGGCTAAAGCCGGACCTCCACCCGGAAGCCCCGCTTCAGCGGGGGTTCCCCGGCTAAAGCCGGACCTCCACCCGGAAGCCCCGCTTCGGTGGGGATTTCCCGGCTAAAGCCGGGCCTCCACCTGATTTTTTCGATACACTCGAAAGTAAAAGTCCCTGCGCCGTGCCGACGCAGGGACATTTTCCACCCGACTCACACAAGGATGATCGTGTCTCGCCTCGGCAGGCCAGATTTAAGCGCCCTGGGGCGCACCTGCTGTCTTCGGCTACATGTTACTGTAGTGGCGACTTCAGTCGCTCTGACCTCGCTTTGAACGACTGAAGTCGTTACTACGAGTAAAATCGCCAGTGCCCAGCATGTTATTTGAACGACTTTAGAACGAAACCTCCAACGCTTGGGCTTGAATTGGATCCACCTTGATGCCTGGCCCCATCGAGGACGCAACTGTGATGCGGCGGATATACGTCCCTTTACTGGCAGGTGGCCTGGCTTTCTTGACCGCGTCCACTACCGCCGCGAAGTTGTCGAGTAGTGTCTCAATTGGGAAACTGACCTTGCCAATGGGCATGTGCAAGTTGGCGCCTTTATCCACACGGAACTCCACGCGGCCCGCCTTTGCCTCCCGGATCAGACGGGGCAGGTCATCGGCTGGCGCTATTGTACCGGCCTTGGGATTGGGCATCAGCCCCCGCGGACCCAATATGCGTCCCAATCGCCCCACCTTACCCATCATCTCCGGCACGGCGATAGCCACATCAAAATCCGTCCAGCCGTCTTGTATCTTTTTAATCCACTCGTCGTCGGAGGCTATGTAATCAGCGCCCGCCTCCTGAGCGATTTTCGCCGCCTCACCGGCAGCGAAGACCAACACCCGTACCTTCTTGCCCAGGCCGTGGGGTAGCAGGACCACACCGCGTACTTGCTGGTCGGCATGGCGGGGGTCTACACCCAAGCGGAAATGTGTATCCACCGTAGCATCGAAGTTGGTATAACTGGTCTCTTTTACCAGTTCCAACGCCTCCCGTGGCGGATAGAGCCGCATGCGGTCTACTTTCTCCAGGGCTTCGCGGTATTTTTTCCCTCGTTTTGGCATGATTCCTCCCGTGTGGTTCTGACGGGCTGTGCCCTCCCACATCTCGCGAAGGTTGAGAACCTTCGCAAGGGTTTCTCCTAATCTACGATTTCGATCCCCATACTCCGCGCAGTACCTTCAATCTGTCGTATCGCACCTTCCAGACTGATGGCGTTCAGATCTTTCATCTTCAACTTAGCAATCTCCTCCAACTGAGCACGGGTGATACTTCCCACTTTCTCTCTATTGGGCTCGGCTGAGCCACGCTCCACGCCAGCCGCCTTGCGCAGCAAATCGGGCGTGGGCGGCGTTTTGAGCACAAACTTGAAGGTTTTATCATGATAAATAGTGATCTCGGCAGGAATGATGTTCCCTATCTGACCCGCAGTGCGCGCATTATACTCCTTGCAGAATTGCATCAAGTTGATGCCATGCTGCGCCAGTGCAGGCCCAACCGGGGGGGCCGGATTGGCCTTGCCAGCCTCGATCTGTAACTTCACAACTGCTTTGATCTTCTTCATTCTCCTCCATCTCCATCACGAACACAAAACGAACACAAATGCTCTGTTCTATCAGGCTTTCTCCACCTGTAGGAAGTCAAGTTCGACCGGTGTCTCGCGACCGAAGAAGGAAATCAGCACCTGCACTTTGGCCCGTTCCATATCAATCTCATCCACTACGCCAATGAACTCGTTGAAGGGGCCATCAATGATGCGCACTTTCTGCCCCGGTTTGAAGGTGACCTTGATCTTAGGGGCCTCAGCCTCCATACGCTTCATAATGGCCTGGACCTCTTCCGGGCGCAGAGGCGTCGGCACGTTCCCCATCCCTACGAATCCGGTCACACCCGGCGTATTGCGCACCACGTACCAGGAGTCGTCGGTCATAATCATCTGCACCAGGATATAGCCTGGAAAGACACGCCGTTCGACGACCCGCCGCTTCCCGTCACGGACCTCGATTTCGTCCTCAGTCGGGACCACAACCTGGAAGATTTTATCCTGCATCTGCATTGTCTCAATGCGTTGTTCCAGGTTGTGCTTGACCTTATTTTCGTAGCCGGAGTAGCAATGGATGACGTACCAAGCACGGTTGTCTTGAGGTTCGGATACCTCGGTCTCCGATTCCTCAACCCTTTCTTCGGCCTGGGGCTCTGCGGCTTCAATCACTGTTTCTGACTCTTCGGC
>Ga0180300_10001703_pt1 | contig 10255 bp, 10 predicted proteins | sample GuaBasSediGuay15_FD_121798 | JGI IMG/M metagenome (GOLD analysis project Ga0180300, IMG submission 121798) | Subseafloor sediment microbial communities from Guaymas Basin, Gulf of California, Mexico - Guay15, Core 4569-2, 21-24 cm | ecosystem: Environmental > Aquatic > Marine > Hydrothermal... | reverse complement strand
ATCCTTAAATTTACTGACATCAAAATATATTCCATCCGAAATTCTGTATGCATACCCCTTTTCAAGAAGTTTTTCAACTGCTCCAACTATCTCATTTATATGTTCACTTACTTTTGGAGACACATCAGGGTCAATAACTCCCAATCTTCTTATATCCTTCCAGTAAGCATCAATATATTTATCAGCCAACTCTTTCCATGAAATTCCTTCCTTTTTACTTCTATTTATAATCTTATCGTCAATATCAGTAAAATTCTGAACATAAATAACCTTATAACCTCTATACTTCAAATACCTTCTTAAAGAATCAAAAAAAACATAACTTCTTGCATGCCCTATATGAGTATAATCATAAGGGGTAATTCCACACACATAGATTCTTGCTTCATCTTTTTTTTGAGGAATAAAATCAACCTTCTTTTTTTTAAGGGTATCAAATATTTTCATTTCCTTATTCCCTTAACAAGAAGACACACACTCCAGCAAGCAATTCCTTCTCCTCTTCCAATTGCTCCAATTCCTTCAGGAGAGGTTGCCTTTATTCCAATGTCCTCTTCTGGTATTTCAAGAACAGGAGCAAGTTTCTTTTTCATTTCCTCAATATAACCAGAAACTTTCGGCTTGCTTAAAAATAAAACAGCATCAACATTATTCACTTCCCATCCTTTCTCCTTTATAATCTCAACTGCCTTTTTTAAAAGTTTGAGTGAAGATATATCCTTATATCTTTCATCATCAGGAGGAAAATAATAACCTATATCCCTCAATCCTGCTGCTCCAAGAAGAGAATCAATTATTGCATGAATTAAAACATCTGCATCTGAATTTCCTTCCAATCCCATATCAAAAGGTATCTCCACTCCACCAAGAATAAGTTTCCTTCCTCTTACAAACTTATGCTGGTCAAATCCAATTCCTACTCTCATAATTCAGTAAATGGCAAATAGCGAATGGCGAATAGCAAAAACAGCGAATGGCAAATGGCGAATAGTGAATGGCAAATGGTAAATAGTGATAAGGGAAAACTACCTTCCTTATTCTTTTGCATTCTCATAACAACTTGATAAGTTTGATATCCTCTTTAAATGTAATTTTAAAATTAAGATCAGGTGTTTTTAAAATCTTAACTTTTACTCCAAGATGTTCTGCAATCTCTGAATCATCTGTAAACTCTTTTTTACTTTTCTCAAGAACCTCTAACATCCTCATAAAAATTTTTCTTTTAAATCCTTGAGGTGTCTCTGCATACCAGATATTCTTTCTTGAAACTGTCCTTAAAATAAAATTTTCTTTTACAAATTTAAGTGTATCAATTGCGGGTCTTCCAAATATAAGTGCATCCTCCCCTTTTAAGTTGTCAATAAAATATTTAATCATTTTATAATTCAAAAATGGTCTGGATGCATCATGAATTAAAACATAATCTGACTCCTTTTTTATCAATTTTCCAGCAAGAAAAACTGAATCCTGCCTTAAAACCCCACCTTTTATAAATTTTACCTTTCCTCTATTCTTAAATCTATTTAAATACCTCTCAGGAACAGTAACAATTATTTCATAAATCCTTTTTTCTTTCTTAAATTCATCAATCAGGATTTCAAGTAAACTCTTATCTTTTAATTTCAAAAACTGCTTTGGAATTCTTCCTCCAATTCTCTTACCAAAACCTGCACCAAGTATTATTGCTGATACTTTCAATTTTTTATCCTCGTAAAAACTATCTTTCCTGCCTCTGTCTGAAGAACTGACTGCACAACTGTCTTTTTCTTATTTCCTATAAATCTCTTTCCATTTTCAACAACAACCATTGTTCCATCCTCCAGATATCCAACTCCCTGATTCTCCTCCTTTCCTTCCTTAATTATAAAAATCTCCAATTCCTCTCCGGGAAGAACAACAGGTTTTAAAGCATTTGCAAGTTTATTTATGTTTAAAACCTTCACCCCTTTAAGTGATGCTATTTTATTTAAATTAAAATCATTTGTTAAAAGTGGTGCATTTAAATCAAGACATGCCTTTATGAGTTTATCATCAACAAACTTTTCCTCAGGATAATCCTTCTCATAAATCTTTACCTCAACATCCTCAATTGCCTCCTCTTGAAGTTTCTTCAAAATATTAAGTGCTCTCCTTCCTCTCTGCCTTTTGAGATTATCCTCTGAATCTGAAAGTAAATGGATCTCCTTTAATACACATTCAGGTATAACAAGTATTCCACTAATAAATCCAGATTTAACAATATCATAAATCCTTCCATCAATAAGAGTGGAAGTATCAACAACAACAATTGGTTTTTCTTTTTTCTTTAAAGGAGCTATTATGTCTTTATCAAGAAGATATAGTTCATTCTTCTTTCTTAAAACAAAAAGCATTCCAATATATCCAAGAACAATTTTTAAAATCAGGTCATACTTATTATAAATATCTAAAACTCTCGGATTCTCTGTCCATTCAACAAGAAACCCAACAACCCTTGCTGTAATGAGACCAAGAATTATTCCTATAAATGCTGCAACAAGGTCATCAAGAGGAATTCTCTGAATTGCAAGTTCAATAACCAAAACTCCAATAGCAATTCCTGTTCCAATTAAAATTCCCTTTGCATCCTGAGAAATCTTTAAATATCCAAGAACAGGCCCAGTAAAAACAACAATTAACCTTAAAATGTTAAGAAACATATTTTAAAACATCCTTTAAATCCTTTACAAAAAAAATTCCCTTATCCCTTACCTCACCTTTTACCTCATCAGGAACAATAAATCTTTTAAAGCCAATCCTCTTTGCCTCCTTTATCTTTTCTCTCATAAAATATCCTCCCCTTAATTCACCTGTAAGTGAAACCTCACCAATAACAATCAAATCCTTTGAGATTAAAAAATTCTTTCTACTTGAAAGTATACTTAAAATAACAGGCAAATCTGCATCTGATTCCTTAATACTTATCCCAGATGAAACTTTAAGAAAAATGTCATATTTTGAAAAATCAATCTTAAAATTTTTTTGAATTATTGCAACAAGCATATAAAGTTTTGAAACATCCAATCCAACTGCCTGTCTTCTTGGAGGAAATGTTGATGAGATTGAAACTAATGATTCTATCTCAACAGTAACTGCTCTTTTTCCTTGGATAATAACTGTATAAACTCTTCCAACTGCATCCTTTCTTCTTTTTGAAATAAGGAAACTTAAATCCTTTATCTCCTCAAAACCTCTTTCTCCAAGATAAAAAAAAGCAACCTCATTTGTTGAACCAAATCTGTTTTTGTATGAACTTAAAACCCTGTAAAAACTGTCTTTACCAATTTCAAGATACAAAACAGCATCAACAATATGTTCCAATAACTTGGGTCCTGCAACAATACCCTCCTTTGTAACATGTCCACTTAAAAATATAACAATCCCTTTTTCTTTTGCTATCTCACAGAACTTTTCTGCTCCAAATCTTATCTGTGTTGGTGTTCCGAGAGGAACTCCTTTTTCAAAAGAATTAATCCCCTGAATTGAATCAACAAAAACAATTTCAGGTTTGATTCTCTCAATTACATTTATAATCTCCATAATCTGGTTTGAATCAAGAAATAAAATATCTCCCTTTATTCCAATTCTTGATGCTCTTAATTTTATCTGTTCTAATGACTCCTCACTTGTAACATATAAAACCCTCCTTTCATTTGAAAATCTATCTGCTATTTGAAGAAAAAGTGTTGATTTTCCAACTCCAGGTGGACCTGCAATAAGAATTATCTCTGCCTTAACAACTCCACCACCAGTAACTCTATCAAACTCCTCTATCCCTGTTTTAATTCTTTCATAACAAACATCCTTTATATCTTTTAAATAAACCGCCTCTTTTTTTATCCCTCCTTTTCTTTCAACAACTCTTTCAAAAGTATCCCATCCCTCACAATAAGGACACTGGCCAAGCCACTTTATTGTTTGATAACCACAATTTTTACAAACAAAATACTCCTTTTTCATTTTCTAACAGCACCTGCAAGACTTCCAAGACCAAAAAGATATCCAATATCCTCATCTTCAAGATTTAAATTAAGTCCAAAAGAAAATGTTCCTCTGTTTAATATGTTCTCTCCTCCAAAATGAAGCGTGATTAACTTAGATAAACTAATCCTTGTTCTCAAATCAACAAATGGTTTCTCCTTTGAGAAGTAATATGAAAGAATTTCAATATCAAACCTCTTTAAAGGATGAAAAATTAACCCTGCTCCACCAACTCCTCTTATCAATCCTCCGTAAAATGTAAAATTTTTCACCCTTGAACCAATCTTTGCCTCAAAAGCATTTATCTTCTCTCCACCAACATCCTCTCCACTTCCATTATCCTTTATATTACTTACACCAAAATAATAAAACTTTGTTTTCTTCGGTTTAATCATAATTCCAAAATCATTTCTTGAAAGTTTATCCTTATAATTATATCTCTGTTCATACATCCAGTAAGTTCTAAAACCACTTATTCTTTTTAAAATTCTTTCTGCCTCCTTACTTGCTCCTTTAATACTCTCAATTGTCTCAACTGTCTTCTCCTGAACATCCTTATCAACAAGAAGCTTTCCAATCGTTCCTTCGCCTTTTTCAATCTTTTCAAGTATTCTACTTAATCTCTTCATATTCTCTCTTAATTCATCTATAACAGCCGGTAAATCCTCAATGGATTTCTCAATATCTCCTCTTTTCTCTGCTATTTTAGATAAAGCATCTGAAAATTTTTTAAAGTTTTTAATCGTTTCCCTTACATCATTCTCATCAACCTCTTCATTCAACTTTGAAAAAAATTTACTTACATCATCTATCACATCCTTTAACTTCCCTCCTTCTTCTTCAGTAAAAAGTTCAACAACCTTATTTATACCATTCACAATCCTTGCTCCAATCTTTTCAATACTTTCAGGACTTTCTCCATAAATCAAATCTCCATCTTTTAAAAATTTCCCTTCTTTTCCAAGAGAAAGTTCTAAATATTTTGTTCCAATAACTCCTGTTGAAAGAATCTCTGCCCTGGCATCACTTCTCAACCTGACATCTCCTCTAATCCATGCCTCAACAACAGCCTTCCCATCCTTTGAAAGATAAATTTTACTCACCTTTCCAACTTCAACTCCAGCAATTCTTACAGCAGAACCAACAGAAAGACCTGCTGTATCATCAAAAACAATCTTTATAACATATCCCTTCTTCAGATGAACATCTCCCAGTATAATAACACCAAAAGCAAAAATTAAAAGAGCAAAAAAAACAAAAATACCGATTTTCAATTCATCTCTCATATCATCACTCCTTTTATAAAATTTCTGACAAGTGCATTCTTTGAATTAAGTATATCCTGAGGTGTCCCAACCTCAATAATCTTTCCAGAATAAAGCATTGCGATTCTATCAGAAACCTTACATGCTGAATGAATATCATGGGTAACAACAATTGATGTAACTCCAAGTTTCTTTTTCATATCAATTATCAAATCATTTATTGAATCAGCAAGAACCGGATCAAGACCAGTTGTTGGCTCATCATAAAGAATGTATTTTGGATTTGTTGCAATTGCCCTTGCTAAACCTACCCTCTTTTTCATTCCTCCTGAAAGTGCTGCTGGCTTTAAATTTTCAACCCCTTTTAACCCAACAAGAGAAAGTTTCTCTTCAACAATTCTCCTTATCTTACTTTCACTCAAACTGGGATTCCTTCTTCTTATTCCAAAAGCAACATTTTCATACACAGTCATTGAATCAAAAAGTGCTGCACCCTGAAAAAGAAAACCAAAGTTTTTCTGAACCTTTTGAAGTTCAATATCAGAAACTTTTGTAATATCAACTCCATCAATCACAATCTCTCCTTTATCAACCTTTAAAAGTCCCACAATACATTTTAATAAAACACTCTTTCCTTCACCAGAACCACCAATAATTGTTATTGTCTCTCCATCATAAATATCAATGTCAACTCCCCTTAAAACCCACTTATCCTCAAAATACTTATGAACACCTCTTATCTTTATCATCCTATTCCAAAAGAAATTAAAAGGGAACCTAAAAAGTAATCACTTAAAAGAATTAAAATCATTGAAACAACAACAGTTGTTGTTGTTGCCTTTCCAACTCCCTCTGCTCCTTCTCCTGTATAAAAACCATTAAAACAGGAAACCCAGAAAATAATTAAAGCAAAAAAGAATGTTTTTATAATTCCATGCAGAACATCCATTATCTCAAGATATCTTGTAACATCATCAAAATAGATTTTTCCTGGAATACCGAGTTTTACAATACTTACAAAATAACCACCAAGGATTCCTATAATATCTGAAAAAATAACCAGAAGTGGAAGCATAAGACAGGAAGCAATCAATCTTGGAACTGCAAGATAACTAAAAGGATTCACTCCAAGAGTATAAAGAGCATCAATCTGCTCAGTAACTTTCATTGTTCCAATCTCTGCAGTAAATGCTGCCCCAACTCTTCCTGCAACAACAATACTTGTAAGAACAGGACCAAGTTCTAAAACCATTGAAAATGCAACAAGTGTTCCAACATAAAGGGGATCATTGAAAATACTTTTTGAGGAAAGTCCGCTCTGAAGAGCAAGAACCATTCCAGTAAAAAGTGAAGTGAGAATACAGACAGGAAATGATTCAACTCCAACCCTTTTCATCTGTTTTAAAACTTCCTCCTTCTCAAGTTTTGATTTGAAAAGCCAGTAAACTGTATCTTGGAGGAAGAAAAATGATCTTCCAAGTTTAAGAAATACTTCCTTAAAAAATTTTCCAACAGCAAAAAAAAGTCTCATTTTAAATAAATCCTTGGAACCCTTTTCGGAAGAGATGCTGTAACCTCATAATTTATTGTTGAAATTTTATCTGCAATCTCCTCCACCCTTATTATTCCATTCCCCTGCTTTCCCCAGAGCACAACCTCCTCTCCAAGTTGAGGATTTTTTAAATCTGTTACATCAACCATAACCATATCCATACAGACCCTTCCAACAACAGGAAACCTTTTTCCTCTTATAAGAACCTCTCCTTTATTTGATAAAAGTCTATTATATCCATCAGCATATCCAACAGGAAGTGTTGCAATAGTGCTTCTTCTTTTTGCAATCCAAGTTCTACCATACGATATTGATGTCCCTTTTTCAACCTCCTTTAAAAAAACAATCTTTGTTTTAAAACTCATAACAGGATCTAAATCCACATCTTTTAAAACTCCTTTATATGGAAAAAGTCCATAAATTGATATTCCCGGTCTTACCATATCAAAATGTGATTCTGGAATTTTAAATGTTGCTGTTGAATTTGCAATATGAAAAAGTGGTATCCTTCCAATTTCACTTTCAAGAGCTTTTTTAAGATTTTTGAAACTTCTTATCTGCATCATTGTAAAGGATGTTATCTTTTCTGCCTGAGCAAGATGAGAAAAAACTCCATCTATTTTTATTCCATTTAATTTTGAAATCCTCTTTATTGTTTCGTATGCCCTTTTAATATTTATCCCAATCCTTCCCATCCCTGTATCAACCTTTATATGAACTCTTTGATCTTTTCCATAACGAAGTGCCAATTTTGAAAGATATTCCGCTGAATAATATGAACTTATTGTCGGAGTAAGATCATATTTAAAACATAATCTGAAATTATCAAGGGGGAAAACACTTCCCATAACAAGAACTGGTTTTTTTATTCCTACTTTCCTTAATTCTATTCCTTCCTCAAAAAGAGCAACACCAAACCAGTCAACAATATCCTCAATATATTTTGCAACCTCCCTTGCACCATGTCCATAAGCATCTGCTTTAACAACAGCAAGAATCTTTACATTCTTTTTAACTTTTTTCTTTATATTTAAAAGATTCTTCCTTAAATTTTTGAGATTTATTTCTAAGATGGTAGGTCTGTAAATCTTCAAATTACAACTCCCTTTGTTTCAAGATTTTCAAACCTTGTATACTCTCCAAGAAATGTAAGATTCACACTTACACCACTTGCCCCATGCCTCTGCTTTCCTATAATAATTTCAGCAAGCCCTTTCCATTCAGGATGTTCATTACTTGTATCATACACCTCTGGTCTATAAATAAAAAGAACAAGGTCTGCATCCTGTTCAATTGCTCCTGAATCTCTCAAATCAGAAAGAACAGGCCTTTTATCCTTCCCTTTTCTTTTCTCTGTTTCCCTTGAAAGCTGTGAAAGGGCAATAACAGGAATATTTAACTCCTTTGCCATAATTTTCAATGCTCTACATATTTCAGAAATCTCCTGTTGTCTTGAATCAGCTCTTAAACCCCTTCCAGGCATAAGTTGTAAATAATCTATTAAAACAAGTCCAAGCCCCTTTTCTGCCTGAAGTCTTCTTGATCTTGCTTTAACCTCAAGAACCGATAAATTTGCTGTATCATCAATATAGATTGGTGCATCAGCAAGTTTACTTGCTGCTGTTGTAAGGCGAGCAAAATCAGAATCTCCTATCATTCCTTTTCTCAATCTGTCATGATTTACTCTTCCTTCACTGCAGAGAATTCTTTTTACAAGGTCTTCCTTTGACATTTCAAATGAAAATATTGCAACAGGAATCTTCTCATTAAGAGCAACATTTGTTGCAATATTTAAACCAAATGTTGTCTTTCCCATTCCAGGTCTTCCAGCAATAACAATGAACTCCTGAGGATGAAGTCCTCCTGTTAACCTGTCAAGGTCTATAAAACCTGTCGGAATTCCAAATCCAATCCCTCCCTTTTTCCACATCTTCTCAATAACCTCAAAACTCCTCTCCATAACCTCCTGAAGCGAGAAAAAACCTGTTGTTATCTTTTTCTGTGCAAGAGTAAAAACCTCTGATTCTGCCCAGTCAATTATCTCCTCTCCTCTTTCAGAATCCTCAAAACATTTTTTCACAATATTATTACATGTGTGAATCAATTTCCTTAAAAGGGACTTCTCTTTTACAATTTTTGCATACTCCTCTGCATGTGCAGCAACTCCAACAGAATCAATAAGTCCTGAAATGTAGGTTACCCCTCCAACCTCTTCAAGTTCTTTCTTCTTTTTCAATTTTTCTGTAAGTGTTATTATATCTATCGGCTGATTCTCCTTAAAAAGTTCCAATATACAGAAAAAAATCTTTTTATGTGCCTGTGAGTAGAAATCCTCTTCATCTATATGCTGAAGAACAATAGGTAAATATGAATTGTCAATGAGTATTGAACCAAGAACACTTCTCTCAGCATCAAGATTCTGTGGAGGTGCCTTATCCTCAAACCCTTCTTTCATACTTCCTCCTTCTCAACCCAAAGTTTAAGTTTTGCAACTATATCCTTCCCAAGATTTACATCAACATGATACACTCCAAGCTCCTTTATTGGCTCCTTAATCTCAATACTTCTTTTATCTATTTCTATCCCCTCCTTTTTAAGTGCTTCCTGTATTTCCTCCTTTGTCACAGAACCATAAATTTTTACCTCATCATGTGTTTTCTTCTTAATCCTTATAGAAATTGATGATATTTTTTCACTTAAACTCTTTAACCTTTCAATTTCCGCCTCTTTTTTCTTCTCAAAAAGTTTCTTCTCCTTTTCAACTCTTAAAAGATTTTCCTCTGTTTTTGGATATGCAAGACCTCTTGGAATTAAAAAGTTTCTTGCATATCCATCCTTAACACTAACAATATCTCCTCTTTTTCCAAGTTTTGGAATATCAACTCTTAAAATAACCTCCATCTTCACCTCCTCATTTTGAACCATACCTCTGTTATTCCAAAAATTATTGGAACAGGATAAACGAGGATACTCAAAGTATAAAGAACATATCTCATAAAAGGTGGAAATTTCATCCTTTTTACATTATAATCAAGTATTCCAAGCCCCATTAAAAAGTATACAAAACAGGATATCACAAGTAAATTTTTACCTATTTTAACCACAATAGAATTCTCAATATACCTTCCTCCAAATATCATCACACCACTTAAAATAAAAAACCAGATAAATTGAGAAGATACTTTCCATTTTGAAAGTGGTGTAAGTTTTCTTTCTTTTATCTTCCACAACCTTGAAATTCCATTTTTTAATACAAAACTCAATAAAACACCAAGAAACCCGCCTATAAGAAAAACTGAGGGAAAAACATCTTTTAAAAACTTAATTCTAAGAATTACCTCATGAACATTCTCAACTTTTGCTGATTCAATGAAACTCAATAAAAGTATCTTTCTTGTATAAAAATCAAAACTTCTCTGAATTTTGAGGTCAAATATAT
>Ga0180300_10001702_pt1 | contig 10258 bp, 6 predicted proteins | sample GuaBasSediGuay15_FD_121798 | JGI IMG/M metagenome (GOLD analysis project Ga0180300, IMG submission 121798) | Subseafloor sediment microbial communities from Guaymas Basin, Gulf of California, Mexico - Guay15, Core 4569-2, 21-24 cm | ecosystem: Environmental > Aquatic > Marine > Hydrothermal... | reverse complement strand
GGAATCGTAATAACAGCGAGTCACAACCCTCCAGAATACAATGGCGTTCGCTTCCGTCACAGCGATGGAACAGGATACATAGACATAGAAAACGAAAAAGTGAAAGAAATATTCTACAAAGGAGACTTCAAACTAGCAAAATGGAACAAAATAGGAAAAATAAATCAACTAGACACGAAAGAAATAATTCATAAGTACATAGACTTCGCTTTAAAACATGTAAAACCAGAAAGAAAAGTAAAGGTTGTTTTAGACCTAGGAAACGGCGCAGCAAGCTATGTAGCACCAGAACTCTTCAAAGAGGCTGGATGTGAGGTAATAACTATAAATGAAAAGCCGGACGGAACGTTTCCAGGAAGAACGCCAGATCCACTAGAAGACCCGCTAGAAGAACTTAAAAAAACTGTTGTACAGGAAAAGGCGGAACTAGGAGTAGCTTTTGATGGAGACGGAGATAGAGCAATAATGGTAGACGATTTAGGAAGAAAAGTACAAACAGAGAAAGCAGGAATAATAATAGCAAAATACTTGCTCCAACGGAAAAGAGGAAAAATAGTTGCAAATATATCATGCAGCATGATAATAGAAGAGGAGCTAAGTAAAGTAGGAGGAGAAGTAGTTAGATGTAGAGTAGGAGACGTATTCGTAGCAAGAACAGCAAAAGAAAACAAAGCAATATTTGGAGTAGAAATATCAGCCCACTACTTCCTACCAATCTTCGGATTCTACTTCGATGACGCAATACTAGCCTCCCTACTAATGGCAGAAATATTATCAAAAACAGAAAGAAAACTAAGTCAACTACTGGATGAAATACCAACATACCCGTTAAAAAGAACAAACATACCTTGCCCAGACAAAATAAAATTCAAAGTAACAGAACAACTAAAAGAAGAACACATAGAAAAAGGATACAAAGTAGACACAACAGACGGAGTAAAAATACTACTCGAAGACGCATGGATACTAATAAGACCATCAAACACGGAACCAAAAATAAGAATGACAATAGAAGCACACACAGCAAACAGACTAAACGAACTATTCAAACAATACACAGAAAAAATCAACAACCTAATACAACAACTAGGATAGATTTTAATCTACTTCCCTATAACCGTATGATATAACAGACCGAGAATACAAACGGTGTACCAGATGTATCAATATGCTGTACCCTCAACAATTTCTGAAAAAGACTTAACAAAACTTACAAAAAAACTTGGTAAGAAGGAACAATGTAAAATTACACTTTTATGGGTCCCTTATCAAACATTAGAATGCATTACACAAACATTTGAAGGAAAAACCGAAAAGACAAAAACAGCCTTAAACATAATGTTTCCAGACGAAATATTCGACGAAAAAGACATAATACTCTTATTCAGACCAAACTTCCTAAAAATAAAAAAGAAAAAATATGAATCCATAAATTTAGGCAGCCTAACAAGGATAATCCCAGAAAGAAGGGCCAATATTCATAAAATAGACTATAAACGCGTAACCGAAAAAATAGTGTCACTATCAAAAAACGTTTATGAAAACCTAGAAGAACTCAAATTCTTACTAATAAACCGTCAAAGTATCGACACTATCCCACGACTAGTTTTTCCTTCAACAGATGAATTAGGTAGACTCATGTCAAGCGAAGAAAGAAAAGTCAAAGACTTCATAGAAAAAGAATTCGCAAATGCGATGGCACTTAGTACAGTGATAAAAATGACCCTAAATATAGGGGCCCTTCCAGAAAAAATAGTCTTTAAGGAAAAAGAAGTATTTTATTACCCGTATTTAGTCATCTCAACAAAAGAGGATTTAATTTTCGTAGATTTAGTAAAAAGAGGAAAGTTATCGAAAAAATTTGTTGAAGACCCAATTTTAAACAGGATAATGAGAGAAAACGAATCAGCCAGACAAATAATACTGAAAACACTAACATAACTTAATATTGACTTCCTCCATTAAATTACCTATTTTAACTCTCTTTCTAACTAGAAAAATCAAAACAAAAGCATGTAACACTAAGAGTATTGGCAAGACATATTTCATCGTAAATTTCAACTCTCTATGAAAGGCTTCTTCTGCACGATATGCTCTTTCTAATAGCTTCTTTGCCTCCTTTAAATAATTAACTGCCAAAGAAAAATTACCTTCTTTTGCCACCCTTTCTGCACTATAATAATATTCCACGGCCATCTGATAAAGCTTTCTTGCTTTTGGAGATACAAACTCAGCATTTTGTATAAGGAAAATAACAATTTCCCTTAATGAAATATATTCCTCAAAATACGGGTCCATAACTACACGCGAATAACTTTTTGATTTAACAAGATTCCCTGCACCATCTAATACCTTTACGTAAAATGTCAATGTGGTGTTATGTGGAAATTTCGGCAGCACAAAACGATAAACAAAACATGTACAATTAATAAACAGAACAAGTTCTCCGCTCCTATTATACCATGAAGTATTCTCTTTAGTATAGTACAAGGTTGTCCTAAGCGGAAAAGGATAATTATCACTGACATTCAAGAAAATTCCCACCTTAGAGGAGGAGGACGGAGGATTGGGGAGGGTAAAAACATCCAAGATTGCTGGTGCGCTTAAATCGACCACAAGAATAAAATTGAACATCATACTATTTCCATAACTGTCTTGAGCAACTATCCTAACCAAAAAGGGCTTGGCTTCCAAATAAGTGAAAGTGTAGTTCTTTAATGAACCTTTTGCTAACAGTTTTCCATTAATAAACACGAAGAAATCGACATTCAACTCGTTACTGTTCCACTCCGCATATACATTTGTACTGTTAGTCAGATAAAGCTTCGGATAGAGTTCTGTGCAGTAAATTGATGTTTCAAAATTATTCAAAAATTTCTTAACACAAACTAAGTTTAGTAGAGGCGGTACATAGTCTAATTCTTCCAAGGACAGTGGGGTTTTTGTATAAAAAGTTACGTCGAAAGTCTTTTCTAATTCTTGTGATACAATCTTAAGTATCAGATTACTTGTTGTAAAATTCCTATCAGAAAACGTTAAGTTAAACTTTCCTCTTCCACCGTTAATTGTAATATTAAAAATTTTGGCACCACTAGACTTATTAACCAAATACGCACTCACGTTAGACAAAAAAGTTTGATTAAACAGAGTTAGAACAGTATAACTTCTTTTTATCGTCGAATTAATCCATGAAGTTCTATAATGATCCACTACTGTAAAATTTCCATTTACAAATAAATTAACATTACAAACGTATCCTATTTGATTCACAGTACTATTCTGGAAGCTTAGAGTACCGTTTGTCCAGAATAAATTCATGTCCTCAATATATGTCGTATTCAAATTAACGATTAAATTGTTCCAAGTTGCGGAAAGATTGAACATGCCAATTTTCGAGCCAGTAATGTTTACATATGGTGCTTCACTAACGATTATACTATTCAACTCTGTCCTTGAAATAAATATTCTTGAGTTCGACCTACATAAGGTCAACAAATTGCCAATAAACGAGTTTTCAACGTAAAAAGTAGAGAAGTCGCTCAGATAAATTAAACCTGAGGAGAAGTTACTCAAATAGTAAATTGTGGAGTTTATAATCCTTAAGGTAGAGTTATCCCTCACGAAAATGGCGAACGTTGACTGATTAATGGGAAGCGAAAATAACGTCTTCCTAGTACCTAAATTTTGAGGAACAATAAATACCTTAGCATTTACAAGTGTTAAACTAGAATTCCCCCACAGCTCTACGGTACCACTAAGAAAAAGCGTATAATTATCGATTACTAGCGAATCCTCATTTCTCAGAATCAGTTTCTCCCTTCTTATAATTTCATCATCCAAATTGTATTTGTTAATATTTTGACTATGTCTAGCAAAGCTTTCTGTTACGTATACTCCATGTTCCGTAAGAGTAAAGTGTATTAACAAAGGTGAAATTGCACAGAAATTCAAGGTTAGAAGGGTTATTACAAGTAATGCTTTCCCTAGTAACTTCAAAGCATCTTCACCAAACCTATTATTAAATCGTTTTTAAGTATGCAAAATAACGGAGAATCTAAAGATAAACACGATGTAATTTTTTAGTATCCTAAATACGTCGTAGTCTACATGAAAATTAAACAAAAATACTTTTAAAAATTGTTAAATTAAACTGATTCGTGAAGGCTAATTAATCACTGCATGTGAAAACCCGCGGAGTAAATAATCAGAAATTAATGAAAGCGAGGAAGGGATCATATGAATCTAAAGAAAAAAGTAGTCTACATCCTAATAATATTCTCAATCCTTGCTTCGTTAGGAATCCAAGTTGTTTATGCAATCCCAACGTTCATGTTAAGCGTTGATGAAGGTGACTGGGCAGAGTACGAAGTTGAAACCGCGCAAAACTATACAATGTACAATGAGATAAACGAAACATACATTAAAATTAGAAATGGAGACAAAATAAAATACGTAATAAAGGGAAAAGTCTATAGTGCATTCAGAGGACCAACAGGAGGTGAACTTTGCATTCTACAATATCCAATCTGCGATATATATGTTAATAATAATAAAATAATAGAAAACGAAATTTTAACATTAAAAAAGGAAAGCTTACCGCCATTTTTACCAATAAAAACGAAGAGAGATTCATATTACTATTTCTGGGTAGATATAGACCGATATTACCAATATTGGGAAAATCTATCACGAATTCTAGATTTCCCGTACCCAGATTATACTTTCATAGTAGAAAAGGACATAGTGACAGTAAAAATTGAAGACAAATACGATAAAATAAACGTGACTGCAATATATGACAAGGACACAGGGGTTCTCAGAGATTTCCATCTAAGAAAAGTAGAAGATGAAAATTACATCGAATTCCACATGATAATCAACGATACGAACATAAAAAAGGCATTGCTGCCAACTCCACCGTGGTACGTCGAATACTGGTACTTATGGGTTTTAACAACGCTCATAGTAGTCTTTACGATAATTAAAATAAAACACAGGACAAGAAAGAAATTAAAATCCTACTAAGATTATCAAACAGCTTAGTTGTACTTACAAATTCGTCCTTTATGATTATTATTACTGCACTTTAATGGAGGAAGATTAGTGAATCAATCGAAACAAAAATATGCCATAGAAATTATCAATCTTACAAAATTTTATGGAACATTTAAAGCACTCGATAGAATATATCTTAAAATCGAAAAAGGCCAAATACATGGGTTAGTTGGTCCAAATGGAGCCGGGAAAACGACACTAATCAAAATAGCATGCGGCGTGTTAAAACCAACATTTGGAATAATAAAAATCATGGGCTATGATGTGTGGGAAGAACCAATAAAAGCAAAATCCCTAATAGGCTACGTACCTGAAATAGTGAACATATACCCCTCACTAACAGTTCTAGAATTTCTTCGTTTTATCGGTAAATTCTACAGAATACCAAAAGATACGATCGAGGAAAGAATATGGCACTATATGCAATTATTTAATGTAGAAAATTATGCTAACACAATAATAGAAGACCTGTCCAAAGGTTTTCTAAGAAGAGTAGCTCTAATATCTACCTTTATAAGAGACCCACGAGTCTATTTTCTAGATGAACCATTTTCAGATCTAGATCCACGAGCAATATGGACACTTAGAAAAATCCTACAGGAAGAAGTTAAAAAAGGAAAAACTGTGTTTTTGGCGTCACACATACTTGAATTAGTAGAAAAAGTAGCAAATAAAATCGCAATAATAGATAAAGGCAGAATAATAGCTAGCGGAGACTTAAAGGACCTTAAAGAATCTACAGGAAAAGCAGAAACATTGGAAGAAATTTTCCTAAAACTAACTTAGGTGTAAAATGAGTGAAGGTACCAACACTAGAACTGATTAAATTCGAATACAAATTATTAATAAATGACTTTAAACGAAAAATACGTAGGTCAGAAAACATACTTGCCTACATTATCCTTTTAATAGGCACGCTTTCCATGTTTTTCCTCTTCTATTCATTTCTATTTATCCTCCCCGAAGAAATAAGAATATATTTTCTCTTAAGCCTAATGGCTTTACATCTCGACCCATATCAGCTATTCTTAGCAACAATGAACGTATTATTATTTCTCTTCATTCTAAAAGGGGTTCTTTCTCCCACAACCAAAATGAAATGTTCACAAATAGATCTGGAAGTTATATTCCCGTTACCAATAGACTTCAAAAGCCTTTATCTAGCTAAATACCTCAGAACACTGCCAAAAACCTTAATCATCGACTCCATAATCCTATTCATTCTCACACCGCTTCTATGGTACCTTAAAATATCTCCACTAAAACTTGTATATTTAGTAATTACAGTTGTAATCTTTAGTTTATTTTTGCAATTATTAGAAATAATATCTCATTTCATTACGACTTCTCTAATGAGATCAATAACAAACAAATATTTAAGAATTAGTTTAATTATAATGGCTGCCATAGTGAGCGGTTTTATACTTTTTCTAATCCCCTACGTTAAGATTAAAACAGACATAATCAACATATTACCGTCAAAATCCCTAACAGACATTTTCTTTCTTTCACTATCCCCAACATTAATTCCAATTCTATACTTAACACGAATAACGCATATACTTTCATCTTTTCTAATATTGTTACTAATATCCTACTTCTTGGCCGGGAAATTCTTCAATGATGAAACGAACATCGAAGGAAAAATAAAAACTACTAAACTACCAATACTATTGGGAAAAGCCAGCTGGAACCTATTAAAAGTAAGAAGAAGGAGTTTTCTAATAACAATTAAAGACTTTTGGATCGATCTTAGAAGCCACTACTTTGTTTATTTCGTAGTAGGCATAACAGCATCTATCGCAATTTTCTTAGTAAAAAACACGATAAAATTACCAGAAACAACTTTCTTAACGACGATTGACATTAGGGTATTCATAGTACTTTTTTTACTCTTACTATTCATCTTCTCCCTATCACCAAGTATAAACTCCTTCTTAAACGAAATGAAAAATCTGTGGATATTAAAATCTCTACCAATTCTCCCAATAGAGATAGTAATTGGAAAATTCATTTACTCTCTAATCTCAACAACAATAATTCTAACACCAGTATCCATAGCCCTAATATCACTACTACCGCCATTAGAAAGAAACGTGCTTGCAATATTCCTACCGTTCATATATCTACTTTCCTCAGCAGAAGGGATCCTGTCAGATGTTCTCTTCATCACTTCAAGTGAGAGAATTCACATCCCTCTAACGTTATTCATCTTTTACATAGGTTCATTATTTATCACGATTTATCCACCCATTTTGCTTGTTTATTTATCTTTATATAAACCTATTTTACTTTTCATTGTTGGAGCACTTGTAATCGACTTATTTATTCTACTTACATACAAATTTTTAAGGAAAACATCAAAACTGCTAATTCAAAAAACAGTTTAGAGTAATAAAACCTTAAAACGTCTCTCTAAAACCCATAAATCCAATTACTCTAAAACAAAACAGACAACGAAATATTCAAAAAAATTCGAATATTTCGACTTAATAATGTAGAAGATACCTTAAACAACTAATATTTTATTTTAAATCACTAGCTAAAAACACCACAAAAAATATAAATACTAACCGGTAAAGAAATACCAGCAAAACATCAAAAACATATGTAGATAATAATATAGAGAGGGGTAAAGGTTGGAAAGAAGAATAACAAGTTTCCTAATATTGTTCATAACAGTAAGTTTGGTGCTGTCAGCAATACCACTAAACTCCGCATTAGCACAACAAGAAATAAAAATACCTGATCCAGTCAAAAATCTGCCAGATATATACAGTGATTATGTAGTTACAGAAGATGAAGCAAAAGCTAGATATGGCGCAGCACTTCAATGGATTTCTGAACACGGTCACGCAGTAATAAGCAACGGTCCATTCTACCTAGATTCTTGGGACCCACGCAGCTTAAGCGCTGTTTTCAAAGCATTTAGAGACCCCACATATCCATTCACCGCAGACTACTGGGTAAACGAACTACTAGGTAAGCAAGTAACAGACCCAAGACCAGGACCACCACTAGACCAAATAAACCTATACGTAAGAGCTGACCAAAGCATAGGCATACAAGACACAGCAGAAGGAATACTTGACATATTCCTCTGGTCATCTCCACCATCAGTATATCAAGGAATACCAGAGGAAACCGTTGAAAAACTACAACTTATAAGAGCTGCCACTGGATATTGGAGCTTGATTTTTAATCCAGTATCAAATGTATATTATAAGGATGGTGAATACGCCGTTTTCCTCAACGCAACTGCTGGAGATGACTGGAAACTTGTACCCGGTCTAGTTAACGCAAGTGATGTTGGGCAGTACACTGGTACCAAGGGAATATACTTTAACCCATTTGCCCTTAGAGATGTTAGATACGCCATGAATTGGCTAATAAACAGAAAATACATCATTGACACCATATTAGCTGGTGGAGGAGCACCAATGTACAGTCCAGTGCAACCATCAGAACCAGCAAACATATACTTTAACCAGACATACAAAGATCTTGGACTTACCGCTACAGGAGATAAGGAAAAGGCTATCCAGATGATTACAGATGCTCTATTAGCAGCAAACAATACAATGTTCACAGTTACAAAGGGAGACTATTACCTAGTTAATATAACCGACTCCGAGTCCCCTGTCGGTTGGTGGTGGGGTCTTCACAAACCAGATGGCGCTGAAGAACCTGTAGAGTTAAACTTCTTCATTAGAATTGAGGACGAAAGACATGAAGAAGGACTTTACATTGCAGATTTACTAGAGGAAGCAGGGCTAAAGGTCAACAGACTTGAAAGAGACAGAGTAACATGTATATTAGCAGCTTATTACACCGATCCAGCAGATTATGAATGGAACATCTACACTGAAGGCTGGGTTTCAATGTCTGAATGGCTCTACCCAGAGTGGAGCATCGCCCAAATGTACGCCCCATGGTACGCATTCATGCCAGGATTCATGGAAACAGGATGGTGGCAATACCTAAACGACACAATTGACGAACTAGCAATAAAAGGCGTTTATGGCCCACTTGCAAATGAAACAGAATATTGGAACACATTGGTAGAGGTTGTAAAACTAGGTATTGATCAATCAGTAAGAGTATTCGTTGCAGAGACATGGGAATACTTCCCAGTAAATAAAAGGGTTAAAAACATTGCAGCGGGTATCATCTCTGGTCTTTGGCCAGCATGGCCGCTAAGAACAGCAAACACCTCGGACGGAATACTAAATGTAGCGCAATTCTCCGCACAAGGCGCCCTATTCATGAGTGCATTTAACCCTGTACTAGGTCTAGAAGACGTATACACCGAGTTAATCTGGAGATACTTGCACGATTACGCAGACTACCCACATCCGCAGACAGGGGAACCGATACCCATGAGAGACACATGGCAAGTAGTAAAAGGCGGTGAAGAAGGAATAACTGTACCTTCTGACAAAGCTATGATCTACAATGCAACCGCAAACAAATGGGAACTTGTTCCAGATGGAACAACCTCATCTGTGAAGGTCATATACAATATTAAGTTATCAAATTGGCACCATGGGCAACCTATGACAATCACCGATATCCTGAATGAATTTGCATTCATGTGGGAGTGGGCAACAGAGGATTATCCTGGTGACCCATACTACAGCTCAAAATATGCAAGCAGAGTACAAAGTACACTTGAAATGATCAAAGGTATCGAGATAATAAATGAAACAGCCATGGCAATTTATGGAGACTATTGCCATGTTGTATCAGACGCAGTAACGGCAGACTTCTATGCTCCATTTGCAGTACTACCATGGGAAATATGGGCTGCAATGGAAGAACTTGTTGCTAAAGGAGGACCAAAGTCAGGTGAAGCATACACCTGGTCACAAGTAGAAGGCAAAAGATGGATAGATCTACTCAAAGAAAGCCATGTCGAAGATATAAAGGCAGCAATCGAAAGTTTTGGTGGCGAACTTCCAACACCACCTCCGCCGCCGCCAGCATTTCCATGGGGTTATGTAGCAATCGGCGTAGCCGTAGCTGTTGTTGTAGTAGTCGTTGCAGTATTTGCTCTCCGTAGAAAACCGGCTTAAAATAACAAAATTCTTTCCAAATTTACATTTATTTTTTATAGATAAAAAAATATCTTTACACAATTTTTAAGAAGTAAAAGATTTTACCTTTCTCATTAAATGCTTTTCAAATTAAAAGTCTTTAAATT
>Ga0180300_10001701_pt1 | contig 10261 bp, 7 predicted proteins | sample GuaBasSediGuay15_FD_121798 | JGI IMG/M metagenome (GOLD analysis project Ga0180300, IMG submission 121798) | Subseafloor sediment microbial communities from Guaymas Basin, Gulf of California, Mexico - Guay15, Core 4569-2, 21-24 cm | ecosystem: Environmental > Aquatic > Marine > Hydrothermal... | reverse complement strand
TGGGAGCGGGACGTGGAGATGGAGCTGGAGGCCAATCCGGACTACTACGGCGAACCGCCCAAGTGGCCCAGGATCATCGTCCGCTACTTCGCCGATGCCACCACCATGCGTCTGGCCCTGGAGAACGGGGAGATTGACGTGGCCTGGAAGACCCTCCTGCCTTCGGACTACATTGACCTGGAGGAGAATCCGGACTTCAACGTCATCGAGGGGCCTGGGGCTTACATCCGCTACATCTGCTTCAACAGCACCACTCCGCCCTTCGATAACCCCAAGGTGCGACAGGCTATCTCCTTGGCTATTGATCGCGAGGAGATCTCCGATCGCGTTTACCTGGGCACGCACAAGCCGCTGTACAGCATGGTGCCCATGGGTATGGAAGGGCACATTGATGCCTTCCCCAAGCGGGACTTGGAGGCGGCCAAGGCCCTGTTGAAGGAGGCGGGCTTCAGCGAGGATAAGCCGCTGGAGATGGACCTGTGGTGGACACCGACCCACTACGGGGACACGGAGGCGGATGTGGCCACGGTGATCAAGGCCAACCTGGAGGAGACGGGGATGATCAAGGTGACCCTGCAGAGCGCCGAATGGGCCACTTATACCGACTACTTCGGCCCCGGCACTATGCCCGTCTTCCTGCTCGGCTGGTACCCCGACTACCTGGACCCGGACAACTACACCTGGTCCTTCGCTCACTCCGAGGCCGCCGACGATCTGGGCCTCTTCTACTCCAACCCCAAGATGGACGAGCTTCTGGAAGCAGCTCAGACGGAGACGGATATGGAGAAGCGAATGGAGCTCTACAAGCAGATCCAGGAGTTGTGGACCACCGAGTGCCCCACCATCCCCTTCACACAGGGCTCGCTGTTCGCCGTCACCCAGAAGAACGTCACCGGCGTCACGCTATCTCCTTACATGCTGTTCCCGTACTTCCTGCTGTCTAAGTAACGAGGTAGCCATCTTGGACACAAACTGATACCCAAGGAGGGGGGTTGGCGCTTGGCAAGTGGTTGCCTAACCCCCCTCCTTATTTCACGCAAGGGACAGATCATGTCATCGCTGCGAGCCTATATCGTCACCCGCATCTTGCTGACCATCCCCATGATTCTCATCCTGGTCAGCCTGGTTTTTCTCATTCTAAGGATCATGCCAGGCGATCCCATTCGGGCGACCATGCGGCCGGGCGCGCCCCAGGAGTACGTGGACTCCATCAGGCACGCTTTGGGCCTGGATAAGCCTCTGTTCCTCAACCTGCGCGGAAGCACGGCCACGGTGCTGCCGGAGCATTTGATCCTGCGCTCTCAACCGAGTCACGATGCCGAAGCCACCTTGCTGGTGGAGCGGGGTGATCGCTTCGCCGTCAGCGATCGCGTGCGCAACGAGGAGGGGGAATGGTTGCGCATCGCCGTGGGCGAGGATTTCGAAGGCTGGGTCTCTCCCCGCCAACAGGATTGGCTGCGCCGGGTGAGCGCCGAGGTGAGCATCTTGGAAGAGGCCGATATAGAAGGCTATCACTGGTTGTGGGTTAAGGTCCCCGGCGGCGGCCTGGAAGGGTGGGCTCCTGTGGATCAATACAAGGTGCATGTCAATATCTTCGACAGCCAGTACTTCAATTACCTGTGGAGCATCGTCCGTCTGGACCTGGGGGAGTCCATCGCCCCGGTGCGCGGCCGCCCTGTGGTCGCTGATCTGGCGGAGAAGTTCCCGGCCACTTTGGAGCTTTCCATATTTTCCATGTTCATCACCGCTGTGGTGGGGATTCTGAGCGGAGCCTATGCTGCTCATAAACGGCGCAGCGTGGCCGACTACGGCTTCCGCATCTACAGCATCGTGATCTATGCCCTGCCCGTGTTCTGGCTGGGCCTGATGTTCCAGTTAGTCCTTGGCGTCTGGCTGGGTTCCTGGTCCCAGGAGAAGCTGGGGATTGACCTGGGGCTGCCCGTGGCTGGGCGCATCGGCACGGAGATGCGCCCTCAATCCATCATAGAAGCTTATAACCTGAACGTCAGCGGCCCCATCGCCTCTATCTTGGATTTCCTGTCCAAGTTCTACGTGCTGGACAGCTTGGTCACCGGCAACTGGGATAGCTTGGTCAGCGCGCTCAAGCATCTGTGCCTTCCCTCCCTGACCCTGGGGCTTTATCTGTCGGGCATCTTCACCCGCCTGACGCGAGCCAACATGCTGGGCGTGTTGCGTCAGGATTTCATCACCGCCGCTCGCGCTCGCGGCATCGCCGAACGGGTGGTGGTCTACAAACACGCGCTGAAGAACGCGTTCATTCCCATCCTCACCATGTTGGGGCTGCAATTTGCCTTGTTGCTGGCCGGGGCGGTGCTGACCGAGACCACGTTCTCATGGCCGGGGATGGGGCAATTCCTGGTGGAGCGCATCAGCTACCGTGACTTTCCCTCCATTCAGGGCAGTGTGGTCTTCTTCGCCGTCCTAGTGACCGGGGTCAGCCTGCTGGTGGATATCATCTATGCTTATTTAGACCCCCGCATTCGATATTAAGCCTTAAACCGCGCATGGCTATGGGGCCGTTCTCCCCCTTCAGATTCGCCAGAGTGCGGTTATGACATCGGCGTGTTGCCTGTTATCATACATTGCCATACGGAGGAGTGAATGGCTACAATGGAGAGGGCAACCACTCTCAAGGAAGTGCTCAGGCGGGACGGCCTGATCGCTTGGTTTATCCATGGGATGAGATGGTACGGCGCCGAATGGTACATCACTCTGGCCGGGGCGCTCATCCTCGTCGCCGTTCTCGCCTTCACCCTGCTCGCCGATCGGCTGGCCCCGTACGATCCGGAAGCGTTCGTGGGGCAGTCCTTCAGCAAGCCTGGGTCGGGGTTGCAAATGATCGTGGTGCGCAGCGATAACACCGATATCGTAGACCTCGAATCGCTGGTGGGCAAGACGGTGGGGGTGGAGGTGAACAGCACCGGCGCCTCCCGAGTCAAGGAGATAGAGGGGATCGAGCTGAAGAAGCAACCTAAATTGAAAAGGGCTTTCAAAGACCTGCTGGAGGGTCAGGCGGACGCCGTTGTGACCGATGTGTCCCCCGCTCGGCAGTGGGTTAGTGAACATCCCGAGGCGCTGAAGCTCGTCGGCTCGCCCTTCGGCAAGCGCTTTCTCATGGGCACCGATAATCTGGGACGCGATGTCTTCAGCCGGATCATGTATGGGGCCACTATCGTTTTACAGGTTGCCCTGCTCTCGGCCATCTTCTCAGGTTTGGTGGGCGTGCCCTTGGGTTTGCTCTCGGGTTTCATCGGGGGGCAGTTGGACAAGGTGATTTCGTTGGTCATGGACAGCATCTACTCCTTTCCGGGGCTCATCCTGGCCATCGCCATGGCAGCCATGCTGGGGCCGGGCGTGCTGAATATGGCCATCGCCATCTCGGTGGTCTACATCCCCACCTACTTTCGCGTGGTCCGAGGGCAGACGCTGTCGGTGAAGGAGCAACTGTACGTGGAAGCGGCCCGCAGCCTGGGGGCCAAAGCCCGTACCATCCTACGGTTGTACGTCTTCCCCAACGTCATCCCTTCCATTGTCGTCATCTTTTCCATGAATATCGCCGATGCCATCCTCACCGAGGCGGGCCTGAGCTTCCTGGGGCTGGGAGTTGATCCCAGCAAACCAGATTGGGGGTATGATCTGAGCAAGGGCAGGGCCTTTTTGCCCGGCGGATATTGGTGGATCATCACCTTCCCCGGCCTGATGATCGCCCTGGTGGCCCTGGGCTTCGCCCTGCTCGGCGAGGGGCTGAACGAGATCCTGAACCCGCAGCTAGCGGAGGCCTGAAGACCTACCAGACGCTGAGAGGGAAGCCATGTCCGAAGTTTTGCTGCGTGTCAAAGACCTGCAGGTTCAATACGCCACCCGGGCCGGGCTGGTCAAGGCTGTGGATCACGTAGACCTGGATGTATATCGAGGCGAGACCTTGGGATTGGTGGGGGAATCGGGTTGTGGCAAGTCCACCCTCGGCTTTTCCATCCTGCGCCTCGTTCGCCCGCCGGGCGAGATCGTCGGCGGGCAGATCCTCTTCGACGGCCAGGACCTGCTCCAGAAGACGGAGCAGGAGATGAATCGCATTCGAGGTCGGCGCATCGCCATGATCTTCCAAGATCCCATGACCTGTCTCAACCCCTTGCAACGCATTGACAACCACTTCATCGAGACGGTGCGCACCCACGAGAGGCAGGTGCGTCCGAAAGATGCGCGTCAGAAAGCCGCCGAATTGATGAACAGACTGGGCATCCTGGCCAGCCGCCTTGTGGACTATCCTCATCAACTGAGCGGGGGGATGCGCCAGCGGGTGATGATCGGCCTGGCTTTGGTGCTCAATTCGGATCTGATCATCGCCGATGAGCCCACCACTTCGCTGGATGTCATCGTCGAAGCGCAGATCCTGGAGCTCATGAAGGAATTGAAGGACGCCTTTAACTTGACCATGATCCTCATCACGCATAACATGGGCGTCGTGGCCGAGCTGGCCGATCGCATAGCGGTGATGTACGCGGGCAAATTGGTGGAGGTGGCAAAGGCCACGCAACTGTATGACAAGCCTCTGCATCCCTACACGCAAGGGCTGTTAAGGTCCATCCCTAACATCCGCCTGGAGGCGCATAAGCTGGAGACCATGCCCGGCTCGCCGCCGGACCTCATCGAGCCGCCGCCGGGTTGTCGCTTTCACCCCCGTTGTCCCTATGTGATGGAACGATGTTCCCAGGAAACGCCGCCGATGAAGGAGGTGGAAGCAGGGCACCGAGCGGCTTGTTGGCTGTACTGAGGTTTGGGTTTCAGGGAGGTGGAGAGGTGAAGCGTTTTCTCGTCTTGTCAGCTTTGGTCTGTTCGTTGCTCATCGTCGCCGCTTTCCTGCTTCCCTCTGGAGAGGGGGTAACGGGTGCCACCGGCCAGGCCACCGTTGCGCTGACGCCCTCGGCAACGAGACGCGGCTACACCAATTATTCGGGGTACTATCGCATACGGTGTTGGCCCGGTTGCCATACCAGGAACTTGCCCGAATCCATCAAGCGGGCAGCGCGAACAGCGGACAAGCCGACGCCTCAAGCGACGAAGCGGGGCTACACCAACTATTCGGGGTACTATCGCATGCGGTGCTGGCCCGGTTGCCATACCAAGAACCTGCCCGAATCCATACGGGCAACGCAGAATATCCCCACGGCGATTCCCCAGGCGACGAAGCGGGGCTACACCAACTATTCGGGATACTATCGGATGCGGTGTTGGCCCGGCTGTCATACCAAGGACATACCCGAGTCTATCAGGTCAAGATACTGATACCGAGACTTTGACAGTCGGAGTGAGCGGCCTGTCCATGGTGGTGAAGAGGATATTATGCAGCGCTCAGCGGCCCTTGCATCCGGAGAGGTGACCCTCAGCAGAGAGCTGGGGCTGTTCACCGTGACCATGATCGGCGTGGAGGGGATGATCGGCGCGGGCATCTTCGCCCTCACCGGCATCGCTGCCGGGGTCGCCGGTCCGGCTCTGGTGCTGGCCTTCCTGCTGAATGGCCTGATCACCTTGCTCACAGCCATGGCTTATGCCGAGCTGGGTTCTGCCTTTCCTAAAGCGGGCGGCGGCTACGTATGGGTCAAGGAAGGATTGGGCGGGACGCACGGCTTTCTGGCCGGTTGGATGAGCTGGTTCGCCTACATCGCCGCCGGCAGCCTTTACGGCCTCACCTTCGGTCGCTTCGCCAGCGAGCTATGGACCATGGCCGGCTTGCCCACCTTCGGCCTGTCCATCCATCAGATGACTTTAGGTTTCATGGTCCTGATCATCGCCGCCTTCATCACCATCAACTACTGGGGCGCCTCGGAGACGGGGACGATAGGCAACCTGGTCACCATGACCAAGGTGGCCATTTTGGGGGTGTTCGTTTTCTTTGGCCTGTTGGCCATGGCGCGCACCGAGGCGTGGCAAAGCCGATTCACGGGGGAGTTCTTGCCCAATGGTGTGGGAGGCGTTCTGGTGGCCATGGGGCTGACGTTTATCGCCTTTGAGGGTTACGAGATCATCGCTCAATCGGCGGAGGAGGTGGTGGATCCCAGGCGTACCATCCCGCGGGCCACTTTCCTTTCCATCCTCATCGCCGTAGCCATCTACATCCTGGTGGGGACCACAGCCATCGGAGCCATCGTCCCGCCAGCGGGCATGGCCGCCCACGAGTATCTGGGACTTAAGAAGGAGGTGGCCATCGTCGAGGTGGCTCAGCAAATATTCCCTCTGGGCATCGGGGCCATATTGCTCCTGCTGAGCGGCCTGGTATCCACTATGTCGGCCCTCAATGCCACCACCTATTCGGCCTCCCGGGTCTCCTTCGCCATGGGACGGGACCATAACCTGCCAGCTTTCTTCGCCCGCATCCATCCACGACGGCACACGCCCCATTGGGCGGTCATCTGCTCCGGCGCTCTGATGATGACCATGTCCCTGTTCCTGCCCATAGAGAAGGCCGCCGCAGCGGCCAGCATCATGTTCTTGCTCCTTTTCCTGCAGGTTAACCTGACGGTGATGATACTGCGCCACAAGCGGCCTGACTTGCAGCGGGGCTTCATGGTTCCCTGGTTCCCTGCCGTCCCTGTCATCGCCATCTTCAGCAACGGGTTTCTGGCCTTGTTCATGTTCGCTTTCAGCCCCATAGCTTGGTACTCCGCCATCGGCTGGATCATCGTTGGCTTGCTGGCCTACCACTCCTATTTCTCCAAGATCGAGGCCATGGAGAAGCCCAAGGAGATCCTGATGGAGGAGGTGCTGGTCAGCCGGGATTATTCGGTATTGGTGCCCGTAGCCGATCAGGAGCAGGCGCGCATCTTGGGCCAGATTGGGGCTATCCTGGCCCAGGATAACCATGGTGAGGTGCTGGCGTTGCATGTGGTGCGAGTGCCTCGACAGCTCACCCTGGGCAATGGCCGGCTCTTCCTCAAGGAGGGGCGTTCGTATCTGGAAACGGTGATACAGCAGGCCAAAGTGCGGGATGTGCCGGTGCATACCATCATCCGGCTGGGGCGTCACGTGGCCGAGGCAGTGCGCAAGACGGCCATAGAAAACGCTTCAGACCTCATCGTCCTCGGCTGGCCTGGCTACACACGCAGCAGCGGTCACGTATACGGCTCGGTCATAGACCCCATTGTAGGTGATCCTCCGACCGACATCGCCGTCGTCCGATATCGGGCCTATCGGCCTCTGCGTTCCATCCTGGTCCCGGTGGCTGGCGGTCCCAACAGCCGCCGGGGAGTGAGGATGGCCGTCAGCATGGCCAGGGCGGAGAATGGCCCGGTGAAGGTCACCCTGCTGCACGTGGTGCCGCCGGGGACTTGTGATGGCGACATGATGCGGGCCAGGAAAGCGCTCGATCATGCCCTGGATGGCGTGGATTACGAGCTCCTTGAACAGCGGTGTGTGGAAGGGGCGGATGTGGTGGAGACGGTGCTGGCGGAGGCCGAAGGCCACGACCTGATCATCGTCGGGGCCAGTGAGGAACCGCTGTTTCGAAATCTGCTCCTGGGGAACATTTCCGAGCAGATCGCCAGAAGGGCCTCGGTGACGGTGATCATCGTCAAGCGGCGCAGCAGCCCGCTCCACTCCTTTCTCCGCCAGACGGTCCTGGGACCAACGGGGACAGGCAGGCCGTAGGGCAAGATGCCATCTTGCCCTACAAAAGGCCAAGGAGCAGACCTATGAACATGACCAGTGATTGGGGGATGAGACCCGATGCCTGACACACTGGTGGAAGTGCGAGATTTGAAGAAATGGTTCCCTGTGCAGACGGGCTTCGTGGAAACTCTGCTCGCCCGTCGGCTCGACTATGTGCGGGCCGTGGACGGCATCAGCTTCGACATCCTGCGCGGGGAGGTGTTCGGATTGGCCGGGGAGAGCGGCAGCGGCAAGACGACCACGGGGCGGCTCATCTTGCGTCTGGTGGAACCGACGGAGGGGGAGATTCGCTTCGATGGGCAAGATATCCTCTCCCTCGGCGATGAGGAGATGCGCAAGCTGCGGCGGCGAATGCAGATCATCTTCCAGGACCCCTACGCCTCGCTGAACCCGCGCATGAAGATCGGCGAAGGCATTGGACATGCCTTGGAGATCCACGGCATCGCCCACGGCGCTGCCAAGCGGGAGATGGTCATTAATCTCATGGAAAAGGTGGGGCTGACGCCAGCGGCGACGCTATACGAGAAGTATCCACATCAGCTCAGCGGGGGGCAGCGACAACGGGCGGTCATCGCTCGCGCCCTGATCCTGACACCTGAACTGGTGGTGGCCGATGAGCCCATCGCCATGGCCGATGTATCGGTGCGGGCACTGCTGTTGGAGCTGATGATGCGCCTCAAGGAGGAGTTCGACCTGACCTATCTCTTCATCACTCACGATTTGGCTACCGCCAAGTATGTTTGCGATCGCATCGCCATCATGTACCTGGGGGTGATCGTGGAGATGGGGCCGCTACGGGAGGTGTATGCTCATCCGCTGCATCCGTACACCGAGGCTTTGCTCGCTGCCGTGCCCGTGCCGGACCCTCGCGCTCGTCGCAAACGGGCGCTTCCCAGGGGGGAGATCCCCAATCCCATCAACCCGCCGCCGGGGTGTCGCTTTCATCCCCGCTGTCCATACGCAGAAAGGATTTGTAGCGAGGAGGTACCCCAGCTTGTGGAAGTGGTGTCCGGCCACATGGTGGCCTGTCATTTGAGAGTATAATATCGGGGAATTTTAGCTCTTGACCGGTCCGTGACCGGTCAGATCAGCGGGTCACGGACCCGCCTGGAGCGAGTTTTCTCAACTACTGATAATACTTCGTAGGGGCTAACGTCCATTTGGACCACCCCGTTTTAGCAGGTGAGGGATTGTAAACATGACCACTGAAATCGAAGCGAGGAGAAGACCCACAGCGGGAAGGCTGTTGCCCATTTCCCTGGAGAAAGTGCCCTGGTGGGCATTGATCCTGGCCCTGATAGGATTGCTCATCATCTATGCCATGTTCACCTCGGAAGTGTATCAGGACACTTTCGCCTTCCTGCGTGAAGGACTCAAACTCACCGTTCTCATCACCGTCGTTTCTTTCTCCATAGCTCTGGTGTTGGGACTGATAACGGGGCTGGGGCGGGTGTCGAAAAACCCGATCCTGTACACCATCTCCACCCTCTACGTGGAGGTGGTCAGGGGCATCCCCATCCTCGTGCAGCTCATTTACGTGGCCTTCGTCGTCGTCCCCTTTGGCGTTCGCTTCTTCAACGGTATAGGGGAATTCATGTTGGAGCACACATCTTGGCAGCCACTTATCAATTTGGCGCTTTATCTTCATAGCTTGGACATCAAGAACGTCAACATGGTGGTGAGGGGCATTTTGGGCATGGCTTTCGCTTATGGGGCCTATGAGGCTGAGGTCTTCCGGGCCGGCATCCAGTCCATTGAGAGGGGACAGATGGAGGCGGCGCGCTCGCTGGGCATGACCTATTTCCAGGCTATGCGTTACATCATCCTACCCCAGGCCATCAGGAGGATATTGCCTCCTCTGGGCAATGATTTCATTTCCATGCTCAAGGATTCGTCGCTGCTGTCGGCCCTGGCGGTGAGGGAATTGACCCAATTGGGGAAGCTCAACAGAGCGCGAACTTTTCGCACTTTTGAGACCTGGAACACAGTAGCTTTGCTTTACCTGATGATGACGCTGTTGCTATCGCTGGGGGTGAAAGCTATGGAAAGGAGGATGGCCATTGGACGGGAACGATAACATCATCATCGAGATTCACGATGTTTATAAGAGCTTCGGCCGCGTCAAGGCCTTGCGGGGTGTCAGCTTCAACGTTAAGAGGGGCGAGGTGGTGGTCGTCATCGGCCCCAGCGGCTCCGGTAAGTCCACCCTTCTGCGCTGTGTCAATCGGCTGGAGGTGCCGGATTCAGGCACGATCATCGTGGATGGCTATGAGGTGACGGATCCTAAGACGGACATCAACAAGGTGCGCGCCGAGGTGGGCATGGTCTTCCAGTTGTTCAACCTCTTCCCCCATCTGACCGCGTTGGAGAATGTCACCCTGGCCCAGCGGGTGGTGCGCAAGCGCTCGAAGGAAGAGGCCGAAGCCATCGCCATGGAGCAATTGACCAAGGTGGGCATTCCCGAGAAGGCTCATGCTTATCCCGATCAGCTCTCGGGTGGCCAGCAACAGCGGGTGGCCATCGCCCGCGCCCTGGCCATGCAGCCCAAGATCATGATGTTCGACGAGCCCACTTCGGC